>Ga0156018_1037_pt1 | contig 98087 bp, 85 predicted proteins | sample RifCSPlowO2_02_FD_107672 | JGI IMG/M metagenome (GOLD analysis project Ga0156018, IMG submission 107672) | Acidobacteria bacterium RIFCSPLOWO2_02_FULL_65_29 | reverse complement strand
AACTTTCCGCCGACAGAGTTCCTGGATCTGTCGTTCTTCGACGTGTGCGCGTTCAACGTGTATCTGCACCGCGAGTCGGAGCTGCGCGCCTATCTGGCGCGGCTGCAACACATCGCCGGCCACAGGCCGCTCGTCCTCGCAGAAGCCGGAGCCGACAGCATTCGCGAAGGCGCTGACGGCCAGGCCGCTCTCACCGCGATGCAGATTCGCGCCGCATTCGCGGAAGGCGCCGCCGGCGCCGTGGCCTTCGCGTGGACAGACGAGTGGTGGCGCGGCGGCGATCCGGTCGAAGACTGGGCCTTCGGCCTGGTCGACGCGGCGCGGCGCCCGAAACCCGCGGCGGCCGCCGCGCGGTCGGCCTTCGCCGACGCGCCGTTTCCGCCGGGTGCGCGTCGCGAGTGGCCCAAGGTTTCGGTTGTCGTCTGCGCGTACGACGCAGCCGACACGCTCGAGGATTGCCTGGCATCGCTCGAGCGGCTCACGTATCCCGACTACGAGGTAATCGTCGTCAACGATGGCTCGCGCGATCGCACGAGCGCGATTGCGCACGCGCACGCGCGGGTGCGCGTCATCGACGTTCAGAACGGCGGCTTGAGCGCCGCGCGTAACGTCGGTCTGAAGGACGCGCGTGGCACCATCGTGGCCTATACCGACGCCGACACACGTGTCGATCCCGACTGGCTGACCTACCTCGTGCAGCCGTTCCTCGCCTCGGACGTCGTCGGATCGGGAGGGCCGAACGTGGTCCCGGCCGACGATCCGCCGATGGCACAATCGATTGCGCGGGCGCCGGGCAGCCCGACGCACGTGCTGCTCGACGACCGGATCGCCGAGCACGTGCCGGGCTGCAACATGGCATTTCGCAAGGATGCGCTCGTCGAGATTGGCGGTTTCAACCCCATCTACCTGCGCGCGGGCGATGACGTGGATGTGTGCTGGCGGCTGCAGGCGCGCGGCTGGAAGATCGGGTTTGCTGCGGCCGCGCTCGTGTGGCACCACCACCGCTCGTCGGTGAAGGCCTACTGGCATCAGCAAGTCGGCTACGGTGAAGGCGAACGCTGGCTGATGGCGCACCACCCGGAGAAATTTCTGGACGGTCGCATGTTGTGGCACGGACGCATCTACAGTCCGCTGCCGTTCGTTCGGTCGCTCTGGGGCGCGAAAATCAACGCGGGTGTCTGGGGCACGGCAGCGTTCCCGTCTGTGTACCGCACCGACGTTCATCCCTTCGCGTTTCTACCGCACTCGGTGAAATGGCAGGCGATCTCGTTCGTGCTGACCCTGGTGGGACTCGCGGTGGCGGCCACCTCGGGGCACGAGTGGGCCGCGGCGCTTCTACTCGGATCGGGCGGTGTCGGGCTCTCCGCCACGATCGCGAAAAACGTGGCGTACGCGCTCCGATCTGACGTCGATTCGCTGGCCGGCAACCGTCTCTGGTATCGCACGGTCGTCGCGTACCTGCATTTCATCCAGCCCTTCGCGCGGCTCACGGGGCAAATTCGTGGCGTCCTCTCGCCGCCCGAAGTGGCGCTGCCGGTGGCCGCCCGACGAACCACCCGCGGACCGCGGCCCTCGCTCGGCGAGGCGTGGCGCGCGCTGCTGCTCCTGTCGGGCAGCGTCGCTGAGGATCGGTTCTGGAGCGACACGTGGACGTCGACCGAGCACGTGCTCGCACAGCTGACGCTCTGGTTGCGGCGATCGCGCGCGGTCAGCGTCGTCGAGATCGACGACGGGTGGTCCGCAGACCGGGACGTGAGCGTGCTCGTCGGGCGCTGGGCGTGGCTCGACTTGCGGGCGCTCGTCGAAGACCACGGCGCCGGCAGGGGGCTGCTTCGTGTGAGCACCCATCTCCGGCCGACGAGCCTCGGCATCGTCAGCGCGGTCGCGCTCGCCGCGGCGCTCTTCGCGGCGGCCGGCGCGGGCGTCGCGCTGCGCTGGCCGCTGGCCGGAGCAGCTGCCGCGCTCCTCGCAGTGGCGCTCACCGCAATCACCGCATGGCGCACCGCCCAGGCGACAGCCCTCCTGCATCGCGCAGTCGACGCCGTCGCGGCAGGCCTCGGCATGATCGCGATGAAGCCGGGGCCGGCCAGGCCCCCGCTCGTGGCACCCTCGATGCTCAGGGCCTACGGGCTCAGAAGCGCGGTCGTCTTCCTGGTGATGATTCTCGCGCTTGGCACCGGCACGTTCATGCTGCGCGAGGCCGCCACGGCCGAGGTCATCGGCGCGCAGAAGGGATTTGCCGGCGACTACGGTCCCGCGCCGGTCGCATGGCTCGACACGCCAGGCGGGATCGACGTGGCATCGAACGGCGATGTGTACTTCGCGGACTCGAACAATCACGTGATTCGCCGGATCGACAGGCGAGACAACACCATCGCCACGGTGGCCGGCAACAACGCGATCGGCGCGGGCTTCTCAGGCGATTTCGGCGCCGCCACCGAGGCGCAGCTCGACACGCCGGACGGCGTGGCCGTGGCGCCCGATGGTGATCTCATCGTGGCCGACTCGCACAACAACCGCATCCGACGCGTGGATTGGCCGACCGGTGTGATCACGACGATTGCCGGCTCGGGCGACAGCGACTACGACGGCGACGACAAGCCCGCGCTCGAGGCGGCGCTCAACACGCCGAGCGCCGTGGCGGCCGCGCCGAACGGCGACATCTACATTGCCGATACGCTGAACTATCGCGTGCGGATGATCGACCACGCCACCGGGTTCATCCACACGATTGCGGGCGACGGCCGGCCGGCCGACGATGAACCGGTCGGCGACGGCGGACCGGCGACCGACGCGCATCTCAATATGCCGAGCGACGTCGAGATTGCACCAAACGGAGATATCTACATCGCCGACATGCATCACCAGCGCGTGCGGAAGGTCGACGCAGGGACCAGACGAATCACGACCGTCGCCGGCAGCGGCCGCTGGGGACGCACGGGGGACGGGGGGCGCGGTACCGACGCGTCGCTCGCGGGACCTGCCGGCATCGCCGTCGTGCCCGACACTGCAGGACGACTCACGCTGTACATCGCCGACTACTACAACGGCCGCGTGCGTGCGGTCGGGCCCGACGGCATCATCCGGGACATCGGCAGCGAAGGGCGCTTGACGTTTGGCGCCCCGACCCGAGTCGCCTACGCTCCGCTCCGCGCATCGCTCTGGATTGCGGATTCGAGCCTCGATCGCCTCGTGGCCCTGCCCGTCCGGACCGAGACGACCTCGCCCCAGGTGCGCAGACCGGCGCCGTCGCCGCCGGCCAAGGTACGCAATTGAACTCAACACCTCAGGCAGAGGCGGAGCAGCCGCTGGCCCGGTGGATCCTCTCGTACTTGCGCCCGTACCGGGGGCGTGTGGCGCTGCTTGCGGCGCTCCTGGCCGCCGAGATCGCCCTCGGGGCGCTTCAGCCGTGGCCGCTCAAGATCGTCATCGACAACGTCCTCGACAACCAGGCTCACCCGTTTCCAGAGCCCGCGCGCACGTGGCTGAACGTCATGACCGGCGGCCGCCTGCTCGGGATGCTGGCCATCGTCGTGATGGGCGGCGTGCTGCTACAGGTGGTGAACCAGTTCGTGTCGGCCTACGCCGGGCACGTGCAGGTCGACGCCGGGCAGAGGATGGTCTACGATCTGCGCGCCAGGCTCTTCGAGCACCTGCAGGCGCTTGGACTGCACCATCACATCACGACCAGCACGGGCGACGCGGTGTACCGCATCGACGTTGACGCCTACGCGATTGAAAACCTCGTCATGAGCGGTGTGTTTCCACTCGCGACGTCGTTCACGACGCTCGCCGTGATGTTCGCCATCCTGTTGACGCGTGACGTGACCGTCGCGCTGCTGTCGCTCGCGACCATCCCCTTCCTGTATCTGTGTCTGCGCTACTACGTGCGGACCCTCGCGAGTCGGACCGAGCACGTCAAGGAGATCGAGTCGAAGCTCCTGCAGCGGGTGTACGAGGTGTTCTCCGCCTTTCGGCTTGTCAAGAGCTTCGCGCGGGAGCCGTACGAGCTCGACCGCTATCGGAGGTTCGGCCAGGAGGTCATGGGCGCACGGATTGCGATCACGTGGCAGGAGTCGCTGTTCGGGGCGGTCGTCGGCACCATCGCCGTGGCCGGCACGGCACTCGTGCTGATTGTCGGCGGCAGCCACGTCCTCAGCGGCCGGATGAGCGTCGGTGACCTGACGGTCGTGCTCGCGTATCTGGGCGCCGTCTACGGACCGCTGTCGGCGATCGCGCACACGACGGGCCAGTTGCAGGGCGCGCTGGCGGGCGCGCGCCGGGTGCGTGCGATGTTCGCGCTCGTACCCGAGACGGACGAGAGGCCTGACGCGATCGATCCGATCGCCATCAGAGGAGACATTCAGTTCGACGAAGTCGGCTTCGACTATCCCGATGGCACCAGGGTGCTCCACGGGATCAACTTTTCGGCCAAGCCCGGAGAGATGGTGGCGCTCGTCGGCCTGACCGGCGCGGGCAAGACGACCCTCGTCAGCCTGATTCCGCGCTTCTACCACGCGACCGAAGGGCGAGTCCTCGTCGACGGCGTCGACGTGCGGAACTATCGCGTCAGGCCGCTTCGTGAAAAGATCGCCCTCGTGCTGCAGGATCCGGTGCTGTTCTCTGGAACGATTGCCGACAACCTGCGGTACGGACGGCTCGACGCGACCAAGGCCGAGATCGAAACCGCCGCACGGGCGGCGCACGCCCACGAGTTCATCTCGCATCTGCCGCGCCAGTACGACACGGCGATCACGGAAGCCGGCGGCGGACTCTCGGGCGGCGAGCGCCAGCGCCTGAGTGTGGCGCGCGCCATTCTGAAAGACGCACCTATCCTGATCCTGGACGAGCCGACCTCGTCGCTCGACTCGATCTCCGAGGAAATCGTCTTCGCGGCCCTGCGCCGCCTGCGCGCCGGGCGTACGACGATCGTGATCGCGCACCGCCTGTCGACCGTCCGGGACGCCGATCGCATTCTGGTGCTGGACGGCGGCCGCATCGCCGCGCAGGGGCGCCACGAAGAGCTGCTCGAATCGAACCAGCTGTACCGCCGGATGTGCGCGCGCCTTTCGGTCGGCAAGTCGCTCGACGAGCCCCAGACCGTAGACGAGTTGATTCAGAGCGCACGGAACTGACCGTCTCTATGAAGATATTGTTCGCGGGCATTATTGCCCGCTATCCATTCGGCGGCGTGACGTGGTGCTCCCTGATGTATCTGCTCGGCCTTCGGGCGCTCGGGCACGACGTCTTCTACATCGAAGACACAGGCGAGTGCGTCTACGATCCGATCCAGAACACCCGCTCCCTCGATCCGCGTTACGGCACGTCGTACATTCATGGAGCGCTCGAGCCGTTCGGCCTCGGCGAGTGCTGGGCGTTCGTCAACTACGACGGCAGCTACCATGGCCGGAGCGCCGCTGATGTGCGCCGCTTCTGCGCGGACGCCGATCTGTTTCTGAACCTGTCGGGCGGGTCGTGGTTCTGGCGTGACGAATACGCGCGCATCCCGCGGACGGCTTTCATCGATTCCGATCCTGCGTTCACGCAGCTCGCGATCGCCAAGGCGGAGCCCTGGTACGTGGACTTTTTCAAGCGATTTGATTGCCTGTTCACCTTTGGATCGAACATCGGCACGGCGCGGTCGCCCGTCCCGGTCGGCGATTTCGTGTGGCGGAAGACGTGGCAGCCCGTGACGCTCGACCAGTGGCAAGCGCGCGAGCCTGCCGGCGATCGATTCACCACGGTGATGACGTGGCAGATCGAGAGCTTCACGGACGTGGGCGGCAACAAGGACCAGGAATTCGTCCAATACATCGACCTCCCGGCGCGGACCAGACAGCCCTTCGAGCTCGCCGTGAACGGACCACGAGCGCTCCTGCACGCACACGGCTGGTCCACGGCCGACGCCATGCAGGTGTCGCGCACGCCTTCGGCGTATCGCGACTTCATCCAGCGTTCGAAGGCGGAGTTCGGCGTCGCCAAGCACACCTACGTGTCGACGCGATCGGGCTGGTTCAGCGACCGGACCGAGTGTTACCTGGCGTCGGGCAGGCCCGCCCTGGTGCAGGACACGGGGTGGACCGCGCACTTACCGTCAGGAGAGGGCCTGCTGGCCTTTTCGTCGCCAGACGAAGCGCTTGCCGGGATCGACGCGATCAACAGCGACTACCCGCGGCACGCGCGGCGCGCGCTCGAAGTTGCCCGCGAGCACTTCGATTCGAAACGGATCCTGACGCGCCTGGTCGAGGACGCGTGCGCCCGTTGAAAATCGCCCACGTCGGCCCGGTCGCCACCGCGATCCCGCCGCCCAAATCGGGATCGGTCGAGGAGATGACGTCGCTTCTGACCGAAGGGCTCGTGGCCCGTGGGCACGACGTCACGCTCTTCGCGACCGGCGATTCCCGAACGGACGCCAGGCTCCACGCCATGTTTCCGCGCGGCTACTGGGAGGACGAGCACATGTGGCCGTGGGAGCTCTACGAGATGCTGAACCTCGCCGCAGCGGTCGAGCAGGCGCGGGCCTTCGATCTGATTCATTACGAGGCCGCCTACTTCCCCATCTCGCTTGCCTTCATTCGTCTCTGCCCCGTGCCGCTCCTCCAAACACTCCACCATTCGCCGAGCGCGGCGGAAGTGGCGCTGTGGTCGCGATACCCGGAGGCGGGGTTCGTCGCGATCTCCAACGAGCAGGCCCGATTGTTGTCGGGCGTCACCGTCGTCGGCACCGTGCTTCACGGCGTCGACACCGATCGCTTCACGCTGCGAGAGATGCCAGAGGACTACCTGCTCTTTCTCGGACGCTTCACCGAAGGCAAGGGCGTGTTGCAAGCGATCGAAGTGGCCAAACGGGTCGGCATGCGCCTCGTGCTGGCCGCTGCCGACGAAGCGTACTACCGCGAGAAGGTCGCGCCGCTCGTGGACGGCACGAGCATCGTGTACCACGGCGAGGCCGATTTCGCCGCCAAAGTGAAGCTCTACGGCGGCGCGCGCGCCCTGCTGTATCCGATTCAGGCAGGCGAGCCCTTCGGGCTCGTTCTGCCGGAGGCGATGGCCTGCGGTACGCCGGTGGCCGCCCTCGACAGGGGCGCGGTGCGCGAAATCGTCGATGAAGGCGTGACGGGCATCGTGTTCACGGACACCGAGCAGATGATCGGAGGACTCGACCGCGTGTTCGCGCTGGATCGGCGGCGCGTGCACGCGCACGCCGTGGCCAGGTTCGGCGTGGCTCGCATGGTCGACGAATACGAGGCCGTCTATCGGCGGGCCTTGAAGCCGCCAGGGCCTTCGTATTTTCGTGGCCCCGACAAGACGCCCCGGAGGGAGCCATGACGTGGGCCGGTTGAACGGGCGGACCATCCTCGCGATCTTCGCTCATCCAGACGACGAATCGCTGGCCTGCGGCGGTACGCTCGCACGACTCGCCGACGAAGGCGCGCGGATCGTTCTGCTCTGCGCCTCGCGAGGCGAACGCGGCTCTCCGAGCGGACCGGTTCCAGACCATGAGCTCGGCAATGACCGCGCTCGCGAGCTGCCTGACGCCGCTGCGGTCCTGGGCATCCGCGACGTCCTGCTCCTCGACCATCCGGACGGCAACCTGCGGTGGGCAGGCGTGGCCGAGCTGCACGCCCAGATCGTGCTGGCGATCCGACACTATGCACCGTCCGCGTTGATCACGTTCGACGAGGACGGGCTCTACTGGCATCCCGACCACATCGGCGTGCACGAGCGAGCGACCACGGCCGTGCGCAGCCTCGGGGCGGACGCGCCGCCGCTCTACTACGTGACGATGCCGAGCGGCGTGATGCGGGCGATTGTCGATGCGGCGACTGCGCGCGGCTGGACGCCGCCGGCCGCGGGCTTCTGGAGCCTCCCGCCCAACGCCTTTGGCGACGGACAGAGACTGCCCACCCTCGTCGTGCACGTGGAAGACTGTGTGCCGCGGAAGCTCGAAGCGATCAGTTGTCATCGCAGCCAGATGGGCGCCGCGAATCCCTTCACGAGCATCGACCACCAGGAGGCGCGGCGCTGGCTGGGCGTCGAGCACTTTCGCCGCGCGCCCGAGGGCGTCTCGAACGAGCGTGTGCTCGAGGAGCTGACCTGACATGCAGTGCGCGATGCTGGACATTCTGCGATGCCCCTACTGCGGCGGCCGCCTCGAGCTCGTCACGTCGATGTGTCATCGCACCGACGACAGGGGGATTCAGGAGGGCCTCCTGGGCTGCCACTGCTGCATCTTCCCCGTGGTCGACGGCATTCCGGTGCTCCATCTGCAGCCGGCGGCCATCGCCGCGCGCGCGCACCTCGAAGCCGGACGGCCGGCCCTGGCGCTTCGCGCGATGATCGGGCTCGACGACGAGGCTGCCGCGGCCAGATTCGAGGCCGTCGCCTCCTGTGCCACGGCCACGTATCGAGACCTCGCCGAGTCGCTCGGCGAGGGGTTCGAAGGCGGCTACTTTCTCTACCGCTTCTCGGACCCGACCTACGTCGTGGCAGATGCCGTGGTGCGCGCGGTCGCGCGAACGGTACTGGACGGGCGCCGCGCGCTCGACGTCTGCGGCGGATCGGGCCACCTCACCCGATCGCTCCTCGATTTGTCGTCCGGACCTCCCGTCCTGGCCGACCTCTATTTCGTGAAGGTCTGGCTGGCGCGCCGGTTCACGGCGCCGGGGTGCGAACCGGTCTGCTGCGACGCCAATGCGCCGCTGCCGTTCGTGCGCGGGGCCTTCGGGTTTGCGATGTGCGCCGACGCGTTTCAGTACATCTGGACCAAGCGCCAGTTCGTCGGCGAACTGATTCGCGCCATCGACGGCGATCGGGGAAACGGCGCGGTGGCCATCAACCATACGCGGAACGCCCAGGCGTGGAGCCCCTCGCAGGGGCAGCCGTTGCCGCCCTCTGGGTATCGCGACTTGTTCGAGACGCTTCAACCGCGTCTGTTTGGTGCCGCGGGCCTCTTCTCGGACGTGGTCTCGCGCGGCGTCGTCGATCTCGCCAGACGCGACCCGGAACAGGCACTCGACGCCGACCCGGGCTTGACGATCATCGCCACCCGGCATCCCGGCGTGTTCGAACCCCATACGGTGGATCACCCCCGCGCGCTGCGCGGCACGTACCGCATCAACCCGTTGTACGAAACGACGCGCGCGGGCGGCCGGCTGCAGCTGCGCCTCCGATTCCCGTCGGAGGATTACGAGGCCGAGTACGGCGGGTGCCGCCACTACCTGCCCGAGGAGACCACCGTGGACGCCTCCCTGTTGCAGGCCCTCGAGGCCGGCGGGCGGCCGCCGGCCCTCGACGAGCTCATTCGCCGGCGCGTCATCGTGGACCTGCCGGTGTACTACTATTAAATCGCTTTGCACTTCCTCGTAGCGAAGTCGACAGTTGACAGTTCACAGTCGACAGGTCGTCGACGTCGATGAAAGCCACCCTAGCGCCATGAGCAACGTCCGGCAGCGCGCGCGCGCGCGCTTCGGCGATCCCGGGCGCCGCCGGGGCTTGCTCGTGGCCTTCGAGGGTCCAGACGGCTCTGGCAAGACGACGCAGCGGAAGCTGTTCAAGAAGTGGCTGGAAACCGAAGGCTACGACGTCGTGACCACGAAATGGAACTCGTCGACGCTCATCAAACCAATCATCAAGGCGAGGAAATCCGCGAGGTCCCTCGGGCCCGAGGAATTCTCCCTGCTGCACGCGGCCGACTTCCGCCACCGTGTCGAGCGCGTGATGCTTCCCGCCCTCTGGGAGGGCAAGCTCGTCATCGCCGACCGCTTTCTGTTCACGGGCCTGGCGCGCGACGTGGCGCGCGGACTCGATCTGGACTGGGTGCTGCGGCTCTATCAGCCGCTCCTCTGGCCCGACATCGTCTTCTACTTTGCGGTGACGGCGGACACGTCCAGACAGCGCGTGACGACGACGCGCACGCCAGGGTTCTACGAGGCCGGCCAGGACGTGACCGAGAAGATCGATCCGGTCGAGAGCTACAAGCAGTTCATCCAACGCATCATTCGGGAGTACGAGTCGCTCGCAATCATTTTCAATTTCATGACGGTGGACGCCGAGCAGTCGATTGGCGACCAGCATTTGGAGATTCGGCGAATCTTTCGTGAGAGCGAGCGGCGCGCGTGGTCCGAGTGGAACCTCGACGCAGTCGCCGACTGGCTCGTGTCGATCGGGGCCCACCGATGACGTCGACGTCGACGTCCCCCGGCCGCCTGATCGCCATCGACGGGGTCAGCGGCCCGGCGCTGCAGGCTGCCGCGCGTGAATGGCGGATGGGCGGCCACCGAGTCGCAAGCATCAGCACATGGGACGCGTCGGGCATTTTCGGTGATCTCGGCGACCGCGACGAGGAGGGCGCGCCGTCGGCGCGCGTGCTGCTGCTGCTCTATGCGACGGACCTCGCGTTTCGCCTGCGGTGGGACATCCGGCCCGCGCTGGCTGAAGGCCGCGCGGTGATCGCGGCGCCATACGTCGACACGGCCATCGCATTCGGGCGCGCCGCGGGTCTGCGCGCCAGCTGGCTGACCCACCTGTTCGGCTTTGCGCCCGCGGCTGCGGAATCATGCCGGATTCAACCGCCGGCGCACGCGGCGGGTCATGTGGGATTCGTCGAGTTTGGATGCGATCGCGTGGCCTACGGCCGGGCGGGCCTCGACCGGCAGCGCTTGTTGGAACGCGCGACGGCCTTCCTGAAAAAGCGTCACGACGCCCACCGCCGAGCTCGCTGAGCGCTACGGCCGTGCTCTGGCGACCGCGGCCTTCACGAAATCGCCGCGCTGGCGGGCAAACACCCGCATCGCCTCGACCGCTGCCTCGAACTCATCGTTCGTGTACGCCTTCTCGGGGTCCGCCAGCACGGCGTCCCTGACTTGCGAGTACTCGCGCTCGGTCTCGCGCTCGAGCCATCCCCTCGTGTCGGTGGGCGTCATCTCCGGTGCGACGACCAGCGGCTCCGACGCCGAGCGTGCCAGCTCGAGCAGCGTGTCGAGAAACAGGTTCTTCAATTCGGGATCGGCCAGCACGCGCGTCATCAGCCGATTGCGGTTCGCCTCCGCCACGTCGTCGATGTTGCGGAAGATCTCGTAGGTCGGGCCGTCCTTGAACGCCTCGCTCTTGTCCCACGGAAGGATTGTGAAGAGGTTCCGGTCGGTTGGGCGATAGAGGTAGAAGTTGTTCATCCCCCAGTCGCCCAGGAAGCCGTCGCTGTCGGCCAGAAACACCTCGACGGCCACGTGCTTGACGAACTTGGAGAGATCGAGGAACTGCGCCATCTGCTGGCGGAACAACGCTCCCGACGTCTCCGCGATGGTCCGAATCATGTCCACGAGGGGCGCCGGCTGCGGATCGGTTTCGTTCGTTTCCGGCTTGAACGGCAAGGGCACGTACAACGCGGAATCCGGACCCTTGTATTCGAGGTAGTAGGGCTGGTCGGTGGGAGGGTAATCGTACTTGTAGAGCGTCCCGCTGTCTTCGCCCAGGTTCTTCTCGAGGAACAACTTGTCCACGGCCTCGACGATCGTGTACAGCCCCGAGTACGCGTTGTTGATGTAGAGCCTCGCGTGCGCTTCGCGCGACGCCAGCATGCCCTGCCGCTTGAAGAACAACATGGCGACGCGCTCGTGCATGTTCGTCTGGTCCTGCGTGTTGTTGCGCAGCACGAACGACTTCAGGCCGAGGAATTTCTGGCTGCTCGTATAGCGATCGAAGTCCACGCGCAGGCCGGGCTTCACGCCGCTCCGGCTCCCGTTGCCGCGCGAGCGGATACCGACGTTCCTGACCGTCTGCGTGCCCCACTTGAGGTCGCACGGGTAGTAGTCGTTGGCCAGGTAGTTGGACTTGAGCGTCACCCAGTCTCTCGAGTTGATGGCCAGCCGGATCTCGTGGACGACGGTATCGTCGAAGAAGGCGTCCGACGGATCGGGCGCGGGCGGCGGCGTTGTCTGCGCGACGGCCTGGCGTGCGCCGAACAGGGCGGCCAGTGCGATCGCACAGAAAAAGACGAAAGGCCCGGAGCGATGCGTCGACATGACGACCTCCTCCCTACAAGGCGAGCTGGAGACGGACAATCTGGCTCCAGAACGCGACGCCATTCGGCGCTGGACTACGTTCCGGATCATCGATGTGTTCCCTGATCGCGTTGGCCTGCATCTTGACCCAGCGGTTCACATACCAGTTGACACCCAGCGTGACCATTTCGTCGGTCACTGGAAAAATCGTGACGGCGCGCGGGTTCCTGAACGGTGTGTCCTCGCCGGGAACTCCCGCGAAGCGAATCCGCTCGAGACGACCCACCACTTCCAGGGCACCGAGCCAATGGCGCGGTTCGACCGGCCGATTTTTTCTCTCCCCCGTGACGACCATCGCACCGGACACGTACCACGCGCGGGCCCGCGCCTGCGGCAGATCGTCTGATCCGAAACCCTGCTCGAGGCGCTCGTCGCTCATCCAGATGTACTCGGCACGGCTCGAGAACGGTCCTGCGATCAAGTCTACATCGGCCTCGAAGCGCGTCCGATGCCCTTTGGCGAAAACAGGCTCGTAGAACGTGAACTGCGACATCACCGTTCGGCCGCGCAGCCCGTTCGGAAGGATCGAGGCGTCCGAGACGGCGCTTCGCATGAACGCCGTGCTGATCTCGAGGATGCCAGGACCGCCGGATTGGTTCCATGGCTGCGCGGTCACGCGCGCGGCCACGGTCTCGTCGCCGCCCTGGATCTTGCGAGATCTCGAGTTGTCGCCATCGTGCTTGAAGCCGCCCACCCAGTAGTTGATGCCCTCGTCGAAGAGTTGCCCATGCACGGCCAAGCCGATGTCTCGGGACGGCGTCAGGTACCGCGACCCCAGCGTTCGATACACAAAGTCGAGGTTCGAGACGCCGGTGAGTGTTTCGCCGCCGAAAGGAATCTTGAACTGGCCGGCCCGCAGCTGGAGCGAATCCGCGAAGTTCACATCAGCGTAGACGTCCTTCCACAGCGTCTGTCTCGTCTGCAGCTCCTCCTCCGCGTCCTCGACCTCGCGCTCGTACAACTCGCGCTCGATGCTGAACTGGAGGCGGTTGAATATCTCGCCATCGACGCCAACGCGCAATCGATGGAGTTCCCAGGTTTCGAAATCGATCGGAACGTCGCCGGGCTTGCGCGCATCCTCCTGGAGCCTGAACTTGAAATCGAGGCGAAGCGCGCGGCCAAACCTTAGCGACGGACTGTCTGCCCACACGAAGCGCACGCCCTCAGCCCCCTGCTGCCCTCCTTGCTGGCCGCCGCCTTGGTTGCTGAGCAACGGGACGAGCTCCGGCGTGGGGATTGTCGTCAGGGTCCTTGACGTCTGTCCCGCGCCCGTAACGGGCACGCCGAGAATCAGAGCGGCCACCGCCACCGGCGTCCACTTCAACACGCTGTGCCTCCCGCGGCGCTCGCCGCGACACTCCCTTCCCTCGCCGCGGCCGCCGAGACGAAGCGCACGAGCTCCGCGACCTCGGCCACCGCGGCTGGCTCCTCGACGATGACCGCCACTTCGCGACGGAAGTCCAGGCTGAGCGCCGCCAGCGCCAGACCGCCGACGACCGCCGTGCGGCCGTCGACAATCATGATCTTGCCGTGAGACGCGAGGCCCGCGTACCGCTTGGCGCCGAAGATCTCCACAGTGACTCCGGCCGCGCGGCGCGCGTTGAGGAGCGCCACCATGGCCGGGTCGGTCAGCTTCGCATCAATCAACCGAATGCTCGAGCGCGCCTGTTCGAGGAGCGCCGTCATCTGCCGACGAGCGCGTTCGGGCCCGATGATGAGCCTCGGCGACACGGTCTCCGGCACCGGCCGTCCTTCACAATCGGCCGCCATCACATCGCGAAGCCCCGCCACGACATCCGGGTCGTGAGTGATGAGGATGGCATCGCACGTCTTGTTGAAGCACTTGCGCGTGAAATTGAGCGAGGAGACGAGCGCGGGGCCCTCATCGGCCACGAGGTACTTCGCGTGATACTTGACCACTGAGTCGGTGTAGGGATGAATGGCGGCGCCGGTGGCCTCGAGCGCGCTCCACAGTTTCCTCAGCTTCTTCTTGCCGCCCTTGGCACGCGACGTCACCAGCACCTCGACCGCGACGCCGCGGGCGACCGCGCGCCGGAGCTCGGCGAAGATCTCCTTGTCGTTGCAGCGGAAGAGCGACAGTCCGATGCGCGTGCGCGCGTGTCGGATGACGTCGAGCACGGCCTCCCGGCGGTCGCCGGGAGACGTGATGACGCGATCGGGAGGCCGATGACGCGGGGAATCCGTCATGCGCGTTTGGCGTGCGACCAGGACACCGAATCGACACCCGCCCCCTCGGCCATCAACTGGCTGCTGAGGTCGTCGAGGGAGGCCTGTTCGTCGAGCCACGTCAGGTATTTCACCGTCACGTCGTCGGCCTGCGAAATCTCACGCGGCTCGAACAGCACTTCGTTGTGGACGAACACGGCCTCGACGTGGCTCGTCGGGAACTGCCGGCCGCGGGAGACGATCTCGACCGACATCATCCGCGTGGTCACCCCCGAGAACCGCTCGAGCGTCAGCAGCGCGACGCACAGGAATGCGGTGCCCAGCCCCGCCACCGCGAACGCGCCGAGGCCCGCGGACATGCCGAGTGCCATCAGCAAGAAAAGGATCGTCACGTCCTTCGGGTCGTCGACCGGCGTGCGGAATCGGATGATGCTGGCGGCGCCGGCGATGCCGAAGGCGCGCGCGACCGAGTTGCCGATGATGATCATGATCATCGCGCCCGACACGCAGAGCAGCGTCTGCGCCTGTTCCATCGACCGCGCGAGCGGCCGCTCACGCGGCGACGGACGATGGATCGCGGTGACGAGCAGCCCGATGGCCGCAGCCGCGACGAGCTTCAGGAGCTCCACGAAGGGCTGCAAGGGGTGGGTCGGCGCGGCCTCGGCCGCGCCCGCGGCGCCCGGCAGGATTGCGCCCACACCCTCGGTGACCGCGGCGCCGCCCAGCTCGGCGGGCCATCGTAGGCCGGCCGCCACCAAGACGCCCGAGACGCCGGCCACCGACAGCCAGACCCGGATCGTGCGCCACGGCAGCGACGCGAACCGCGCGGCGTCGACCGTGTCGTACAACTCGAGCACCCGGCCGAGATGCGACAACTCGATGACTTGCTTGACGGCGGGCTTCATGCCCGCGATGCGCAGGCTGCCGGCCACGTGCTGGGCGTGGGTGTGGCCGCGGACCAGCGCGCGCACCCCGGCGCTGTCGATAGACGGCACGCCGCCCATGTTGACAACCAGATCCCGATAGCCGCTGCGAAACAGCTGCTGCAAGTGCTTTTCGAAGGCCTCGGCCGCGCCGCCGCCCACAATGGGCTCCTGCGGCGAGAGCACCAGACGATGGCCGACGCGTTCTTTCTGACCTGGCATAACGGGTAGTCGGAAGCTGGCGACGGGACCCTCGGCGACGATGAGGCAATATACACCGGAACCCAGTTGCTCCGGGGGGTCGCGGCGCCGCGCCCGCCCCTATCGGGACCGCGCGTTCGAAGACCGCCAAGAGCCGGAATTACGTGATATAACGTAACCGTTACGCATGGAGACGTAATGGACAACCCCTTCGTGTACGGCGAGGTCGTGCCGGCGGCGGCCTTCGTGAACCGCGTGACCGAGCTCGACCGCCTCGTCGGCGACCTGGCCGCGGGCCAGAAGGTGTTCCTCATCTCGCCCCGCCGGTACGGCAAGTCGTCGCTCATCCGGCAGGCCCTCGCGGCGATGAACCGGAGGGGGGCACTGACGGTCGATGTCACCGTCAGCAGCTTCAGTTCCTACGTGGCCTTCCTCGAAGGCTACGCGCGGGCGCTGCTGGCGGCCGAAACCAAGTGGGATCGCGCGCGCCACTGGCTGCTCGAGTCCATACGAACCGTACGTCCGGAGATTCGCTACGAGCCGTCGTTCCCTCGGAGCACCCCCTCCTCCCGGCCCATTGCCGCGCCAGGCCTGACCGTGGCCTTCCCGACCGTCCGCGCCGAGCGCGACGTGTCGCGGCTCGCGCAGGAAGTGTTCGAGCTGCCCGCCAGGCTGGCTGAGGCGCGGCGGCGGAAGGTCGTCGTCGCCCTCGACGAGTTCCAGGCCATCGGCGGGTTCGATGGCGGCTCGGTCGAACACGCGCTGAGGGCGGCCGTTCAACACCAGCGCGACGTGGGCTACGTCTTTGCCGGGTCGGAACCGAGCCTGATGGAGCGCATGCTGGGCCCGAGGCGGCCGTTCTACAAGGCCGGCCCGGTCATGCGGCTCGACAAGATTCCCGCCGAGGAGTTTGCCGAAGCCATCGACGCGCGGTTCACGCGATCGGGCATCCGTCCCGAAGCCGGATTGGCGGCGGCGATCGTCGACCTCGGCGGCAACCTGCCGTACGACGTGCAGCGGCTCGCCCATGAAACGTGGGACGAGGTCCGCGCCGCCGGCCGCCGCCGCGCCACGCTCGACGATCTGCACCTCGCGTTGCGACGACTGCTCGCCGAACAGCACATGATGTTCGAGGCGCTCTGGCAGCGTCTCACCCTGGCGCAGCGCGCGGCGCTGCGCGCCGTCGTGCTCGAGGAGGGCCGCGAGCTGCTGTCGGCCGACGCGCGCACGCGCCAGCGTCTCGGCGGGCCCTCGACGGTGCAGGCGGCGCTGGCCGCGCTGACTCGAGAAGACGTCATCAGCCGGGAAGGCGATCGCTACCTGGTGGTCGATTCGCTGCTGAGGGAGTGGGTGGCGAGGCGAACCTACTGAGGATTTGAGGATTTGAGGATTTGAGGATTTGAGGATTTGAGAATCTGAGGATTTGGTGTCACGAGTTGTCATTGCCGGGGGGTCGGGGTTTCTCGGACGCTCCCTCATCGACGCGCTCGACGCCGATGTGGTCGTACTGTCCAGGCAGTCAGCCGCCGTGGCGGGCCGCGCGCGTGTCGTGCAGTGGACGCCCGACGGCACGGCCGGCGCGTGGGCGTCGGCGCTCGGCGGTGCCGACGCGGTCATCAATCTGGCCGGCGAGTCGATTGCCGCACGGCGTTGGACCATGGAGCAGAAAAAGCGCATCCTCGATAGCCGTCTGCAGGCGACTCGCAGCCTCGTCGCGGCGATCGGTCTGGCCCCTTCGCCGCCGGCGGTGTTCATCAGCGGCTCGGCGGTCGGCTATTACGGCCCGCTCGGCGACGAGGCGGTCACGGAAGACCACGTGCCGGGCCAGGACTTTCTCGCGAACGTCTGTGTGCAATGGGAGGCCGAAGCCATGCGCGCCGCCGGGTCCCGCACGCGCGTCGTGTGCGTCCGCACGGGACTTGTGCTCGAGCGCGGCGGCGGCGCGCTGCCAAAGATGCTGCCGCCGTTCTGGGCCGGCGCCGGCGGGCCGGTTGGATCGGGCCGCCAGTACTGGCCGTGGATTCACCTGCGCGACTGGATCGGACTGGTCTGCTTTGCGATTCGAACGCCCACCTTGTCCGGCCCGCTCAACGCGTCGGCGCCCAACCCGGTGACCAATCGCGACTTCGCGCGCGCCCTGGGCCGGGCACTCCACCGGCCGGCGTTCATGCCGGCGCCCGCGTTTGCGTTGAAGCTATTGCTGGGCGAAATGGCCGGAGCGCTCCTGCTTTCGGGTCAGCGGGTGGTTCCCGCGAGGGCGGAACGGCTGGGCTTCACCTTTGCCTTCAAAGACGTCGACTCGGCTTTGCGTTCCATCTTCGCCCAATGACGCGTTATAGTGACGGCCTACTGGACGTGCGTCGTTCTTCGTGCGGGGTTTGTCGTGCTGGGTTCGACGTTCGTTGTTCGCCGGACCCGAGGAGGATCTGTCCGATGAGTCTGATGCTGCGCTCGAACGCTCTCTGTGACCTCGCTCTCATCCTGTCGCTGGCGGTCCCAGCCGCGCCGGCCCTGGCTGGCCAGGCCGCTCAGGGCACACTCCGATCGCCCGACGTCATCTTCGTCCCGACGCCGCCGGAGGTCGTCGCCGCGATGTTGAAGGTCGCCAAGGTCGGCAAGGGCGACATCGTGTTCGATCTCGGTTCGGGCGATGGCCGCATCCCGATCGCCGCGGTCAAGGATTTCGGCGCCGCGCGGGCCACCGGCATCGACATCGACCCGCAGCGCATCAAGGAAGCCAATGCCAACCTGCAGAAGTCCGGCGTCGGCGATCGCGTCCGGTTCCTGAACCAGGATCTCTTCGAGACCAACATCAGCGAAGCGACGGTCGTCACGCTGTACTTGCTGCCGAGCCTCAACCTGAAGCTGATGCCGAAGCTGATGAAAGAGCTCAAGCCAGGCACGCGCATCGTGTCGCACGCGTTCGACATGGGCGACTGGGTGCCCGAGCAGACGCTCGAAGTCGAAGGGCGACGAGTGTTCTACTGGACGATCCCGAAGAGATAACTACCGTGCGGCGTGCTTTGTTCGACGTGCGACGTTCTCTCGTTCGCCGGACGTCGCACGCAGCACGCCACACCATCGCACGTCACACGCAGAACGCCGAACGCTTCAGATGAAACTGATCCCCGAAGCTCGGAAGTTGCCGCCGAGTATTGAGGTGGAGTCGGCGCCAAGCCAGTTGTCGATGACCTGTGCGTACACCGACCGGAAATCGGTCTCGTAGCGCACGTCGGCGCCGCTGTTCTCGAGCGTGGGATTCGCGGGATCCGGGTTGAGAGAGGCCGCCGATCCATAAAGGCCGCCGTTCACGCGGCCGCCCATTGCCATCATCAGCGCGCCGGCGCCATGGTCGGTCCCGGTGCTTCCGTTCTCGGTGATTCGACGTCCGAATTCGGACCAGCCGAGGACGAGCGTATCCTCCAGCAGCGCCTGGTTCCTCAAATCGTTGTAGAACGCGAGCAGCGCATCGTTGAGCGTGCCCATCAGGTTGTAATACGCGCCGTTGGTGGCGTTCGTGTTCTGTTGCGAATGCGTATCGAACCCGCCGGTGGTCACGTAGAAGACTCTCGTGCCGATGCCACGCACCATGGCGCCCGCGACCGCGCGAAGCGCCTGCCCCAGCCCGGAGTTTGGATACGCCGTCGTCCCGGTATAGGTGCCGACCGTGGCAACCCGATCGAGCGTCGCGAGCGCGGCCTGCGCACTGCTGTACACGAACGCGAGCTCGGGGCGGTCGACCGCTACGTGCGAGTTGATGCGAACGGCGGCGTTTCGCTCGGCCGCCGCCTCGACGCCCCCGTTCGGGCTCGCAAAGGCGTACTGCGCCGCGTTCGGGATGGCCGGCACAGACACCCGGCTGGCCTGCAGCACGCGCGGCAGCTCGCGCGTCGTGTTCCAACCGACGAGCGCGTCGAGGGGCGACGGCAGCGAATCGAGATAACGGCCCACCCAGCCGTAGCCCGCCGAGCTCTCTGGATTCGCCGTGGCCCAGATATCGGTGCCCTGAAAATGTGAGCGGCTCTGGTTCGCGTAGCCCGTCCGCTGAACGAGCGCGAGTCGGCCGGCGTCGAAGATCTGCCTGAGCCCGGTGAGCCTGGGATGAAGCCCGAGCGCCACGTTCGACCTGTCGCGGCCCACCTGGAGCACGTTGGCGGCCGGCACGGCGAGCGTCGGCCGGCGGCTGTAATAGAACGCGTCGTTGTAGGGAATGAGCGTGCTCAGCGCGTCGTTGCCGCCCCCGAGGAACAGCACGACGAGGTTTCTGGCGCGCGCGCCTTGCGCCCGCGCAAGATCGGAGAGGAATTCCGGAGCGGCAAACGTCACCGAGAACGCCGCAACGCCGCCCCTGACGAATTGTCGTCTTGTGATGTTCATACGAACTGGTACTCCGCGGTGGCACCCACGAGGTGCACGAGACCGGGAACCTTCGCTTGCAGCTGGGCCGCATTGCCGGTCCACGCAGTGGTCGCGTGCAGGTAGTTCGACAGCTCGGCGACCACGTTGGCGTCGAGCGGCGCGGTGCGCATCGAGTCGAGCACGAACGACAGCACTTCGTCGGGGCTCTTGGCATACGGCGCGGCCGCGGTCGCCAGATTGAACCGCTGGTTCCCCGCCAGCGCGGACGCGAAATTCATCCGCGACAGCATCGCCCCAGTCGAGAACCACGACTGGCCGTAGTCCCAACCCGCCACGTCGGGCGGGTCGTAGAGAATCTGGCCCATGTTCGACAGCGGCGCGAGCGCGTCGTTGACCGAGTACCCCCTCCAGCCGACATCCTTGACCGCGCGAACGACGAACTCGACCGGCCAGGCGTAGCGGGCGAAGTAGCTCGACGAGTCCCAGAACTCGGGAGACAACAGCACCTCGCGCATCACGCTCTTCATGTCGTACCGGCTTTGCAGGTACACGTTCGCGATTCGGCTGACGAAGCTCTCACTGACGTCGCCAAACTCGGAGACGAAGAAGCGGTACAGCTTTTTCGCGAGATAGCGCGCGGTGCTCGGATGCGCGGCCAGCCCCTCGATGAAATCGAGCCCGTCCTGCATACCGTCGGCCGTAGAGCGCGCCGGAATGGTCGTGCCCCCGTCGGGATAAATCGCAAAGCTGAATGTCTTGGCCGTGGTCTCGTGCTGGTTGGCGTTGTAGAAGAACGCATAACGCCGAGAGCCGTCGGTCGCCGCGCCGGGACGCGTCAGATTCCACCCGGTGAACACCCGCGCGGCGGCATACACGTCGGCTTCCGTGTAGTTGCCGACGCCCATCGTGAAGAGCTCCATGATCTCGCGGCCGAAGTTCTCCTGCGGTCTGGCCCTCGTGTTGGTTCGTCCGTCGAGCCAGACGAGCATCGCCGTGTCTTTCGCGATATTGACGAGGATGTCCTTGAAGTTGCCGAGCGCGTTGTCGCGCAGCATTTCGAGCTGGCCGCGAACGCCGCCCGGGTCTTCCGACGCCTTCGCCGCCATGTAACGCGCGCCTTCAGTGGCGCCAAGCGTCCCGGCCACCTTCGTGTAGGCGGTCGCGAAATGGTTGTGCCAGAAGAGCGTCATCTTCTCTTGGAGCGGGCGGTCCGAATGCACCATCCGGAACAGCCATCGCTGCCGCGCGTCGACAATGCTGGATTGGGGAGCGAGCGGCCCGCCGCGGGTCGTCACACCAGCGTAGCCCGCCTGAAAAATCTTCGAGTCGACCTCGTCTGGAATCCTCTCGTAGTTGATCAGTCGATCGATGGCGCCGTTGAACGAGAGCGTGCGAAACGTGTCCATCTCGTCGGGCCGCGCGCCGAAGCCCGCCCGGCGAAGGAGATGCTCGAATTGCGGATCGTAGACTGTCGCCATCGTTCGCACCCTGAAGCCCCTGGCGCTAACGCCCGGCCCCTTTGGCGTAGGTATCCAGCGCGTCGCGCGAGGCTCCCAGCCCCCTGAGCCGCTCCCAGATCATCCGCCCCGCCAAATGCGGCGCCGCCGACAGCAGCCGCCGACGCAGTACAGGATAGCTCACCCGGCCGATGACAAAATCCGAAATCAGCTCCGTGATCGCCGGAGCACGAGTCGCGCCGTCAATCAGTCGCCCAATTCTGCGCCGATCTCCAAAGAGATACTGCTGAATGAGCACCGAATCCTTCAGCTCACGACCAATTTCGTGATCGCAGGCCCGACGATAGCGCGCCGCAAGGCTCCGTTCCGACAAAGGCGTGGTCTCGACCAGCGACCGGGCTGCCAGATCGCCCGAGACCATCGCGTAATAGATGCCCTCGGCCGTGACGGCGTTGACGAAGCCCCCAGCATCGCCGGCCAGCAACACGCGGCCCCGGCCCGGGCGCCCGATCGGCCCACCGACGGGAATCTGAAACGGCGTGAAATTGGCGCGCACCGATTCGCCCTCGACCACGCCGCGACTCCGCACGTGCTCCACGAACCCTCGCTGGAGGTCGTAAGGCGACTCATCGATCCTGTCGCGAAAGTGTTGGAGCACGTAGCCGACGCCGATGTTGACATGATCCCGTTTTGGGAAGATGTACGCATATCCTTCAGCTGCCCGACCCTTGTCTCCATGCGCGCACGAGTGGCCGTCTCGTTCAAAACCGTACGCGACCCAGAGCGCCGATGGATCGACGTCCCGGAGCCTGTCGCGGGGCGTCTCCTCCATCATGTCCAGCGCCACCGCGCGCGCCGGCCAGCCAGGGTTCACACCTAACCGCCGCCCGACGACGCTGTAGACGCCGTCGGCGGCAATCACGAACGGCGACTCGAAGCGCCGGCCATCTCGCGTCACCAGCACGACGCGGGCAGCGTCCATCGAAGCCTGAACGATGTCCGCGCCGGTGACCAGCTCTGCGCCCGCGTCGACGGCGAGCGAGACCAGCAGCTGGTCGAATTCGAGGCGGCGGACGAGCAACGCCGCCGGCTCCCGCGCGTCGACGACGGTCGAGTCGCCGCCCGGGCCTTCGAGGTGGAGCCGGCCGACCGTGTGGGTGGCGATCCGTCCCAGCTCGGCTTCGAGATACGGAAACCGCTTCAGCACCCGAAGGCTGATGCCGCCGCCACACGCCTTGTTTCTTGGGAAATTAGACCGGTCGAGCAGCCGGACGGTTACTCCAGCTCGAGCGAGCGCCCGCGCGGCCGTGGCACCCGCGGGTCCGGCGCCTACCACAAGGACAGATTTGTCAGCGCCTTTCAAATCTGCAGTTCCGAAGTCTGAATGAAGTCGAAATGAAGTCTGAAATCTGAACTCTTAAATCTGCAATCTCATTTGAGGCTAATCAGATTGGCCAGCAGCTGATACGCACCGGGAACGCCGGCCTGCAGCTGGCGCCACAGACCGAGGCCGACATACACCCATCGCCCCTTGCCGAAGGTCGCCTCGACAAGGGCTCCGTCTTTGACGCCCGGGTTGCCCGGAAACGGATCGGCCAGGCTCACGAGATCCCGGTACCTCGAATCTCTCTCACCGAGAAAATACAACCCGCGCTCCTGCACCCAGCCACCCCACGTGGTATCGCTCGTTTCGTTGGGAGTCGTGAAAACCGGATGCCCGCGCGCGACGATGTTCACGGGGGCGCGCTCGTCGGTGACCCGGTTGTCGCTCACGACGGCTGGGTACGGTCCGTACTGCGCGTCGTTGAACTCGAATTTGTTGTACTGCACGATGAGCGTGCCGCCGTTGCGGACGTATTCGATCAGGCGGCCGTTGTTCGCTCGCAGATCGGCGCGCCGCTCGTAGGCTCGCACGCCCGTGACGATCGTGTGGAAGCGCGACAGATCGCCCCACGCGAGATCTTCGGCGCCGATCAGGTCCACTTTGATGCCGAGCTCCGCAATCGCCTGTGGCACTTCGTCGCCGACGCCCATGACGTAACCGACCGTCAGGTTCGGCTTCGTCTTGACGTCCAGAATCTTCAGCGTTGAGTCTGCCTCGTGGTACAGGTGCCGCCGGCGGATGTGCGGGTACTCGATGACCTGGAAACCACGACGGAATTGCTGCCCGGCCGTGGTGGCCACCGCGCCAACCCGGAATTCGCCTGTCCGCACCGACGCGGCCGGGCGCACCTGGAATCTGACGGTTTGCGCTTCGTCCTCGCGTGTGAACGCCAAGGCGTGTTCCGCGGGCGTCGCCCCCCATCCTGGAGGCAACGTGAGCGTCACGCCCGCTTCAGCCGGTCCCTTCGTATCGTTGACGACGGTGACTCGGATTTCTCGGGCCGACGGCGGAGCAGGCACGGGTTCGGAGGGGGTGCCCCGACCTCGCGCCGCAGGCGTCGCGCCACCGCGGCCACGCGCGCCGCGGGCGGGCCCGGCCGGCACACCGCTGCCACGCGCCGGCGCCGCCGAAACGCTTGGCGCGCCGGGCGTAGAGACGGAAAGGATCGCCACTTCCGGTGAGGCGCGCACCGACAGCGCTGGCACCACGTGCAAGTCCGACCGTTTTTCACCGCTGAGGACGTCCGAGTACCTGTACTGGACGGGCAAGCCGCCGATCACATCTTCCCCACCCGCGAACCCGAGCGTGACCTGAACGTAGAACGGCGTCGGCCGGTTCGGGAGTCCGAACGGCGCGTCCGCGTCGAACGTATAGCGGCCAGCCTGGCCGTCGCGATGCCAGTACGGCTCCGACACGCGCTCGCCGGCGCGGACACGCAACTCAGGATCACAGCGCCCGACCTGGTCGGGCCGAAGCGTGGAAACTGGCACAGGCGAAGTCGCCGCGGCGCCACGGCCCCGCCCTCCGGTGACACCGCCACGGCCACCGACCGCGCGGCCGCCGCCGCCCGGTCCGGAGCCGCCGCCGCCCTCGACCGCGGTCAGCGTGCATGCGGCGCCGCTCTCGAACCCGTCGAACTTCACCTGCTTGACTGTCACGTCCGACCTGCCGCGATTGGCGACGTGCACGGACACCTGTACGGACTGTCCAGGCACGACCAATCCATCGTCGGCCAGCGCTTCAATACGAACGGCGTTGGCCAGGAGAATGGCTTGCTGGAACTCCCGTTCCTTCTGGCGAAGGCGGAACTCGATCTCGAAGCGGCCGCCTTCGTCGGCCACGAGGCCGCGCAGCCGGGCACGCGCCGATCGCACGGCGCGCAGACCGTTCAGAAGCGGCACGAGCGTCGCCGCGTCGCCTTCTTCGGTGAATGCTTCCTGCGCGGAAGCGACGGCCGACGAAATCGCCGACAGCGCCTCGATGAGATCCCTGGGCGGACGGGCCCCCACAAACTGCGCAAGACCGGCAAGGCTCGTATCGACGTTGTCGAAAAGCGTGCGCTCGTCCCGCTGCAGCTGTCCGGACATCGACGATTCCACGAGCCGGAACGTGCTGGCCGACGGCCCGGGCAAGGCCAACAGCTGCGGAAAACCCTGGCACTTGTGCATGCTCCGCGCTTCGGCGCCGATCTCGCTGTAGGTCCGACCGAGGAGCGGATCGTACGCCGACAGGTTGACCGTGACCGTCCGGGCCGGCGGCGACGCCAGCTCGGCACCGCCGGGCCCGCCTCCGCGTCCGCTCGCCGCATAGAACTTCTTCGGCTGCCACGGCCGCAAGCCGTCCTTCAGGTGCTCGGGGTACTTCGCGGGATCGGCCGCGGCCAGGTAGGCCTCGCGGGCGATCACCGCCGACGCCTGATGGTGCTGCCCGCCGCCGTCGCCCTCTGGCGGCAGGCTGAGCATCACATCGGGACGAATCAGGCGGATGAGGCGGACGAAGTCGCCGACAATTTCACTCCGGCCCCATTTCTCGAACGTCTCCTCGATGCTGAACGAGTAGCCGAAGTCGACGGCGCGCGCGAAGTACTGCTCCGCCCCGTCGAACCGGTGGATGGCGGCGAGTTCCTCGGTGCGCAGCACGCCAAGCGCCTCGAAAATCTCGGGGCCTATCTCGTTCTGCCCGCCGTTGCCTCGCGTGGCCGTAGCGAGGGCCGTGCGGTAGCCCTGCCCCCGGTTGAGCATCACCAGCAGCCCGTTGTTTTCATCGTCGGGATGGGCGGTGACGTCCATGAAGATGCCCGTGTTGCCGAGGTGGCGAAGGGCCAGACCGAGGGCGACATGACCCTGCTCCTCGTCGAGCGGCGCGATGCGCATCTGCGCGCGCGGCAGCAACATGGCGGCCGACGCCAGGCAGCAGCACAACGCGACACGCGAGAGCTTATAGCGCATGGCCCACGTCACACGGACTCCTGTCCGCAAGAGGCCCATTATGCCTCCGGAGCGGTCAAATCCTATAGATTTGGACGCCCTTCCTCTGTCCTCCGTGGTGGAGCGATTCGCGCCCGGTTTGTTAGCGGTTGACCATTTCCGCGTAATAGGCCTCATACATCGGAACGATCTTGGAGTCGCAGTAGCGGTCTTCGGCCGTCCGGCGAGCTGCCTCGGCCGCCCGGCGGTGCAAGGTCGCGTCGGTGAGCAGCCGGATCGTCGAGCCGGCCATGCCGTCCAGATCGTCCGGATCATGGAGGAAGCCGTTGACGCCGTCCTCGACGAGCTCGGGCAGGCCGCCGATCGCCGACGCCACGACGGGCACTTCGCACGCCATGGCCTCGAGCGCCGCCAGACCGAAGCTCTCCTTCACGGACGGCACCAGAAACACATCGGCCGCCGAGAGCAGCGGCACCACCTGATCCTGCTCTCCCAGAAACTCCACATCGTCGCCCACGCCGAGCGAGCGGGCGAGGCACATCGCGTCGTGGAAGTCCGGGCCGTCGCCAACCATGAGCAGCCGAGCCGGCGTCTGCCGGCGCACGCGCGCGAAGACCTCGACCACGGATTTCGTGCGCTTGACCGGACGGAAATTGGAGACGTGGATGAGCAGCTTCTCGCCGCGCGGCGCGAACCGTTCCTGCAGCTCGGGCACCGGATGGCGCTTGTGGGTCGCGCAGTCGACAAAATTTGGGATCACGCGAATCTCGCGCGTCACGCCCAGCTCGCGGATCGTGTCGCGCTTCAGACTCTCGGAGACGGCCGTCACCCCGTCGGATTGCTGAATGCAGAACGCCACCGTCTCGGAATACGACCGATCGGTGCCGAGAAGGGTAATGTCGGTGCCGTGCAGGGTCGTAATCACGCGTGGCACACGAGCCTGGCCCGCCGACGCGAGAATCTGACGCGCCAGATACGCCGCTGTCGCGTGGGGCACGGCGTAGTGAGCGTGCACCACGTCGAGCTTTTCTTCGCGCGAGACCTCCACGATCTTGTTGGCGAGCGACAGCAGATACTGCGGCTCGCGGAACACGGGATAGCTCGGCGTCTCGACGCGATGAAAGGCCAGCCCTGGCTGAAACACGCCCAGCCGGACCGGCATCTCGCTGCTCAGGATGTGGACGTGGTGGCCGCGCGACGCCAGCACTTTGCCCAATTCGGTCGCGATGATCCCGCTCCCGCCGACCGACGCGTAACAGACGATGCCAATGTTCATAGCCTCTAGCCTCTAGCCCTTGAGCAAGCTCGTGCGCAGGATGGGCTCCCGCACCACGAACCCCTCGGCCCATCGGACACCGGCAAGCGCGCCGAACTGCGCGTCGCGGCTTTCGATGAGCTGGCGGAAGAGGGGCGTGTTCAGCCGAGTGTCGGCCGCGCCGGGCGCCGCCGGTTCGAACTGCGTCCTGTGGCAGTCGAGCGCCGCGCGTTTCTTGTCGTAGGTCGCCGAAACGTCGATGACAAAGGTCGGCGACGCCTGATCGTTGATGAAGTAATAGCAGATCCAATCGGTTTTCCACGGCTCGCCTTCCGCACGATAGCGGCGCAGACCGGCGTTGAAGACGGCTTCGGTCAGAAGCTGGCTGGACGCCGTGTGGTCCGGATGGCGGTCGGACCAGTACGGTGCCGCCACCACGCGCGGCTGATGGCGCCGAATGAACGAGGCGGCATGCTCCAGATGGTTCGGATCCTTCCCGATGCGCCGATCGGGCCACCGCAGGTTCTCGCGCCAGGCGGCGCCGAGCACGACGCGCGCGTTCTCAGCCTCGACGAGCCGCTCGTCGGGCGTGCCGTTGCTGCCCATCTCGCCAGCCGTGAGATCGCAGAGCCCGACGATCGAACCGAGCGAGGCGTGTCGTGCAACGGTCCCGCCGAGGCCGATCTCGATGTCGTCGGGATGTGGTCCGAACACGAGCAGATCCACCGGCACCAGATAAGTGTAAGGCGGGCCGCCCTTCCTGGCCTTCCCGCCCGACTTTTTCACTGCTCGCGGGGCCCCACCCCCGCTCGACAACGCGCCCCTTTCTGCCCTAGCCGGAGCGTGGCAGCCTGTGGAACCCGAACACCTCGTCGGCCTCTTCGGCTTCGTCGAGGAAATGGCGCAGCAGCACGCGGCTGGCTAGATACGCCCCTGTCACGCTGTGGCTGGCGTCGCCAAGTGCAAAAAGGTGGCGCGGGTAATTGCGGTGCGGACCGAGATACGGCAGGCCGTCCGCTGTTCGCCCGTAACCCGCGTCCCAGCCGTACTCGGGCTGCAGGCCGGAGATGTCAGGATAAATCGTGGATAGCTCGTACATCAGCTGGCCGGTCCGCTGGACCAGGATCGTCCCGCGTTGGCGGTCTGGGCCGGTGTTACAGTCGGCGCCCGAAACAAGCAGCCGCTCGTCCTCGACCCAGCGGATGACATGTGGCGGCGCGGCGGAATCGCGGACAACGGCGCCGCGGCGGCCGAGCTGCTGGCGGATTCTTGCAGGCACTCGCTCGGTGAGCACCAGAAAGGAGCTCCGATACCAGAAATGGCGCGCAAGCGTTTTGAACAACGGCGTCGGCGTGCCCGTCGCCACGACCACCCGGTCGGCGCGAATCGTGCCGTGCGGCGTCCCGACGTCGACAAACTTACGCGCGAACGTGATGCGGCGCGCAGGTGAGCGCTCGAACAGCTTCGCGCCCCGGTCCGCCGCGGCGCCGGCCAGCCCAATCGCCGCCCGATAGGGATCGACCGTGGCGCCGTCTCGGGTCTTGATGGCGGAGATGGCCGACACCGCCGCCTCGACGGCAATCGCGCGGGCGTTGACGAGGGGCGCGTCGAGCCCGGCGTCGCGCCGGACTTTCTGCTCCTTTTTCAAGCGGAGCGCCTGCTCGGGCGTATTCGCCACGAGCAGCGCACCGCGCTGATCGAAGCGGCACGCCAGCTTCAGCCGCCTCACGAGAGCGATGAAATCGAGCGCCGCTCGACGCCACGACCGCCAGCCGTGGCGCGCCGCCCGCACGCCAAGGGCGCGTTCGACGTCCTGAAAACCGACGCCCGGATCGTCCGAAATCCATCCAGACGAGCATCCGCTGCTGCCCCGCCCGATCTGTCCCTCTTCGACGAGCGCGACTCGGATGCCGGCAGCCGCAAACGCGTAAGCCGTCATGCAGCCAGCAAGGCCGCCGCCGACGATGACGACGTCCGTCTGAAGGGATCCGCGCTGCTTGGGACAGGCGGGAACGAGAGACTCGGGACAGTTCTCGATCCACGGGGATCTGCCGTATCTGGTCATTCTCTTATTCTCGTGGGGCCCGACCATCGTTGAGTCGTGCCGGGGCCCCGACACTGTCGCGTCTTCGCGCCTCGCGACGGCTCAAGGCTGCCACTCGCTGGCACGTTCTTTCGTTTGTCCCTCGGCCTCGAGCGTAGACTCTCGGCCTCGGGCTGTCGGGCGCGGGGGCCCACCATCGTTAGACCGCCGGGCGATTGGGCATTCTACCCGCGGAGGCGTTCGCGGGCGAGAAGGGCGCGCTTTCTGGCAGGCCCCCAGCGATAGCCGCCGACACCGCCCGCGGCGGGCACGACGCGGTGGCAGGGGATGGCCAGCGCCACCGGATTTGTGGCGCAGGCGCGCGCGACGGCCCGCGCCGCGCGCGGACGGCCAATCGCGGACGCCACGTCGGCGTACGAGCGCGTCTCGCCGCGGGGGATCGCCGCGAGCGCGGTCCACACCTGCCATTGAAACGCGGTCGCCTGCACGTCGAGCGGCAAGTCGAGACGCGGGACGCGGCCGGCGAGGTGCGCCAGAATCCGCCGGGTCCAGCCGGCAAGCGATCCCAGGTCCGGTTGGATGGCGGCCGCCGGGTACTCGGCGTGAAGCGCGCGCTCGAGCCTCTGGTCCGACTCGCCCATCGCGACCGCGCACACGCCGCGCGGCGTCGCCGCCACCAGCAGCCGGCCGAGCGGTGACGTCACAATGGTGTAGCGTACGTCCATGCCGGCGCCGCCGCGTTGATAGGTCTTCGGCGGCATGCCGAGCAAGGGCGCGGCACGTTCGTAGAACCGGCTGCTCGACCCGTAGCCGGCCTCGAGCATGGCGCCGGTCACGTCGCGGCCGGCCCGCAGCCGTCGCTTCACGGTTCGCAGACGGCAGGCGTCTGCATACTCTCGCGGCGTCAGGCCGACGATCCGCTTGAAGTTGCGCTGCAGGTGATACGGACTGCCACCGATCCGCGCGGCCAGCGTCGCGAGCGTCGGATGACCGTCGACGTTCGACAGATACACGCAGGCGCGGCGAATTCTCTCGAGCCACGGATCCGCCTGCATGGCCTCGAGCGGACGGCATCGCCGGCAGGCCCGATAGCCGGCCCGCTCCGCGTCCGCGGGTGTTTCGAAGAACTCCACGCGATCCCGGTGTGGTTTGCGGCTCGGGCACGACGGCCGGCAGTAGATACCCGTTGAGCGGACGGCGTACACGAACCGGCCGTCGGCGTCTCTGTCGCGCGCGAGCACCGCGCGCCACATCGTCTGGCGGTCCGAGTCGGACGGCTCTTGCTGTATCTGAAGCATGCACACACTATCGCCGGCGGCGACCGTGCGCGGCTATCCGCGGCTTGCGGTCGAACTGTAGGCCACGAAAACACGATCCCTTCGCGCCTTCGTGGCTGAAGCAGAAACCAGGCTCTTTTTCTGCGATCTCTGCGCGCTCTGCCCTTCGACCCTTCGACTGGCTCAGGGTGGTCCCGAGCACCGTCGAGGGGCGACTAGCTCAGGGCATCCCGAGCCTGTCGAGGGATGCGGTGATCGTCCTAGGCGGCCACGAGGACGCGTCGTCACGAAAAAATATTCTTCTTCGTGTTTTCGTGCCTTCGTGGCTCAGGCTTATCGCGACGCAGTGGTCGACGCCGGCTTGAGCGACGCGATGGTCTTGCCGACGAGATCGTTGAGCCCGCTCGACCAGCGCGTGACGATCACCAGATCGTTCTGCCAGTCGATGTAGATGATGTTGTTGCCGTTGCCGACAAAGCGCACGGCGGTGACTGGGGCCGCCGCCACCTGCTTCCCGTCCGTGTTCAGATACCAGTTGGCGAACCCGTAGTTGTGGTTGGCCGGCCCCGGCGTTCGCGCCATCTGAATCCACTTCTCGGAGACGATCGGCTCGTCCTTCCACTTGCCGTTGCGCAGGAAGAGATACCCGAAGCGCGCCATGTCGTACGCGTTGATGAACATGCCCCCGCCCCAGTGGCCGCCGCCAGACACGGACTGGATCTTCTGCCCATCGATGTCCACCCACGAATTGTCGTAGCCGTACCAGCGCCACGTCGACGAGGCGCCGATCGGCTCCATCAGCTCTTCGTTCAGCACCTGCGGCAACGGACGCCGCCACACCTGCAGCGCCGCGAGCGACATCGCGTTCACTCGCACGTCGTTGTACTTGAAGTGGGTCCCGGGCTCGCGCAGCGGCCGGTTCGGCCAGTCGGCAGAGGTCTTACCCTCGGGCCGGTCCGCCCAGTCGGGTTTGCCCCACAGCGTGCCCTGCCAGTCGCTGGTCTGACGCAACAGATGCTCCCATTTGATCTTCTGGTTGTGCTCGGCTTCGAACAGATCCACGCCCGGCGGCATGTAGTCGCGGGCGTAGTCGTCGATGTCGCGAATGAGACCGCGCTGCCACGCCAACCCGATGACCGTCGTCAGAAACGTCTTCGTGACGCTGTTGGTCACGTCCACGCGAATCGGCTCGCCCCACTCCGCCACGATGTAGCCGTTGCGGACGATGAGGCCGCTTGCGGGACCCCTTGGCTTGAGCGGTCCGATCACGGTGTCGTACGGCTCGTTTCTGCCGAAGCTCGTCGCCTGCTCGAGGTTCAGATCGCGGTTCGCGGTGATTTCGCGGTCCGTGGCGGCCTTCACGGCCTCCGCCACGAGCGCTGGGTTCATGCCGACTTCTTCAGGCCGCTTGTGCTGCCAATCGAACCGATCGGGAAAGTACGGCGCAGCCTGCGGCCGCGCGCTTTGGGCAGTGGGCGTCTGAGCAGCAGGCGTCCGCTGCTCGGCCGAAACGAGGGAAGCCAGGGCCAGCGCGAAGACGACTCCCGAGGCAAGCGCGGCGATCATGCGTTTCATCTGGGGCTCCTTACTCACGTGGGGCTCCGCCCCACACCCGGCTCGGTCGCGCCCTTCGACTCCCCGCTCAGGGCGCCCCGCTCCCTCGCCCTTCGACCCTTCGACTGGCTCAGGGTCGTCCCGAGCCCAGTCGAGGGACGACAATGGCTCAGGGCGTCCCGAGCATCGTCGAGGGACGCAGGCGCGCTGTGCGCGCCTTTTCGTCATGCTGCAGTATAGCCGCACTCATGCGCGGGTTAATGATCTAAAGAATCTAGGAATCTGAGGATTTGAGGATTTGAGGATTTGAGGATTTGAGGATTTGAGGATTTGAGGATTTCAGGATTTCAGGATTTGAGGACTTGGCAGGACTAACGACTATCGACTAGCGACTATGTAGGCATACTGCATCTGGTCGACGATCCGGCCGTCCTTGATGGCGCTCCTGCGCAGCCTGGCCTCGAGAACGTAGCCGGTCTTCTCGAGAACGCGGCACGAGGCGGGGTTGTGCGCAAACGGCAGCGCGAAGATGCGCGTCAGCCCGTGCGTGTCGATCGCGTGCCGGGTCAGCGCGACCAGCGCCTCGGTGGCAATACCCCTTCCCCAGTACGGCTCGCCCAGCCAGTAGCCGATCTCGGCCGACACCCGGTCGACGTCCGACTGCAGCAGGAATCCTGCGCCACCCACGGCGAGACCCTCGACGGCAATGGCGAAGTTGGTCTCCGGTTGCATCTTGCGAGACTCGCGAATGAACGTCTGGCCGTCGCTCTTCGTGTAGGGATGAGGGAAGCGGTCGCGCAGATTGATCCAGATGTTCCGATTGTTGGCCTGGGCCACGAGCGACACCACGTCGGCCGTCTCCCAAGAGCGGACCTCGCAGGTGCGAAGCGAAAGGCGCACGGAGCGGCTCGCTACTCCACCCGCAGGCCGAAGAAGGGCCGGAGCCGCGTGCCGAGTGCGCTGCCGGCGAACGCGGCGGCGAACCAGAGCCATCCGTGCACGCTCGACGAAGCAATGCCGCCGAAGTAGGCGCCGATGTTGCAGCCGTAGGCGATGCGCGCGCCGTAGCCGAGCATGAGACCGCCGAGGAGGGCGGCGGCGAGCGACCGGGCGGGTACGCGGAAGGTTGGCGCGAAACGGCCGGCCAGACCGGACGCGGTGAGCGCGCCGAGGATAATCCCGACATTCATCACCGACGTCACATCGCTCAATACGGTCCCGCGCAACTCGGCGGCGCGCGACTGCCAGTAGGGCCACGCGGCCACGTCGACGCCCGTGGCGGCGACGATCTTCGATCCCCACAGGGCAAACGCCGACGTGACGCCCCATGGGCGGCCGGCGAGGGCGAGCGTCGCGATGTTGACCGCAGCGAGACCAATCGCGCCCGCCGCCAGGGGCCACGGGCCTCGCAGCCACGCAAAGGCCGTGCGACGTGCGACGCGCGACGTGCGACGTTCGATGACAAGAGAGACGAGCGCAATCGCCCCGAAGATCGCGAGGTTGAGGCCGAGCGCGGGGACAACGCCAAGACTCGAGACCATCGAGATCGGCGCGATGCGGGGCGCTTGGTCCCAAAGCGGCTGGTGAATCACGCCGACGACTGATCCGACAATGAACGCGGCCAGCGTGACGAGCATGCGCACGCTGCCGCCGCCGGCCGTGTACAGCGTGCCGGACGCACAGCCGCCGCCGAGCTGCATGCCAAGGCCGAAAAGAAAGGCGCCGACCACGACCGACACGCCGACCGGCGACACCGACCCTCGAACCGCGCGGCCGAAGATCTCGCCCTGGGCCAGCACCGGGAAGAACACGGCGCACGTCACGGCCAGCATCAGCATCTGCGCGCGCAGGCCGTCGCCCTGCCCTTCGGTGATCATCACGCGCCACGCCGACGTGAAGCCGAACGCCGCGTGATAGAGCACCACGCCCGCGCCGACACCGACCAGAAACAGCGCGCCCTGCCGCCACGCGAACGTCGATCCCAGGTACCACGTCCCCGCGGCGATCACCGCCAACGCCACCACGATCGGGGCCGGGTTGAACGACGGCTTCGCCATTCCAGCAGGTAGTGCCTGGTCGATCGTGGCCGTCGTCATATGCGCGGAATGCTCATTTCTTCCTTCTAACTTCTGACTTCTAACTTATTCTAACTTCTAAGTTCTCACTTCTTACTTCTTTCCAGGGCGCGACGCCAGCAGCTTCTCCATCTCGTCCATCACCCGGTTCATCTCCCGCATCGTCAGGGTGAGCGGCTCGTCGGTTGTCATGTCCACGCCCGCGTCCTTCAGGAGGTCGATCGGGTACTTGGAGCCGCCCGCGGCGAGAAAGGCCAGATAGCGTCTCCGCGCGTCCGGATCGCCGGCCTTCACCTTCTCGGCCAGCGCCGCCGACGCGGTGAACGAGGTGGCGTACTGAAACACGTAGAAGTCGCGGTAGAAGTGCGGAATGTAGCTCCACTCGTTGGCAATGTAATCGTCCACGACGCATACACCCTGGTCGTGGCCGTAGTAACGCTTCGTGATGTCCATGTACAGCTTTGACAGCGCGTCGCCTGTGAGCGGCTGGCCCTTCTGAGCCATCTCGTGCATGCGCAGCTCGAACTCGGCGAACTGCGTCTGGCGGAACACCGTGCCTTTGATGTTCTCGAGGTAGTTGCCGAGGAGCGACAGCCGGGCGTCGGGGTCCTTGATCGCCTTGAGCATGTAATCGATGAGGAGAGCCTCGTTGAACGTCGACGCCACTTCCGCGACGAAGATTGGATAGTTCGCGAGCGCGTACGGCTGGGTCCGGTTCGAGAAATAGCTTTGCATCGTGTGCCCGAGCTCGTGCGCCAGCGTGCTCACGTCGTCGTAATGCCCGTTGTAGTTGATGAGCATGTAGGGGTGCACGTCGTAGGCGCCGCCGTTCGAGTAGGCGCCCGAGCGCTTGCCGGGCGTCGGAAACAAGTCGATCCATCGCTCGTTGAACGCGCGCTGAATGACGGACTGGTATTCCGAACCGAGAGGCGCGACGGCGGCCAGCACGAGCTTCTGCGCCTCCTCCGGCGTGTAATCGAGCCGCACGGAGCCCACGAGCGGCGCGTACAGGTCGTAGTAATGCAGCTCGTCGAGACCCATCATTCGCTTGCGAAGCTTCAGATAGCGATGAAAGGTGGGCAGCTCCCGGCCAACGCCCTCGATCAAACGCGTGTAAACCGAGGCGGGGATGTTCGGGCCGTCGAGCTGTGCCTCGAGCGCTGAAGAGTACTTTCGCGCATTCGAGAAGAACAGCACCTTCTGCACTTCGCTGTTCATCGTCGTGCCGAAGGTGCGGCCGAAGCCGCCGAGCGCGGTGAAGAACGACGACATCACGTTCTGTCGATCGGTGCGGTTGGGCAGCCCGCGAAGAGGGGCGAAGGCGGCCTGATCGATTTTCACCGAGCGGCCGTCGCTCAGCTGGACCGTGGGATACGGGAAGTCGGCGTTCGACAGAATGTTGAACGTGTTCGACGGCGAGCCGGCCAGCGGCCCAGCGTCGGCCAGAATCTTCTCTTCGCCTTCGGTGAGCGTGTGCGCCGCGCGCCGCGCGATGTCCTCGAGGTAGAAACGGTAGTTCCTCAGTCGCGGCTCCGAGGACACGAACCTGGCGACCGTCCCGGCGGGAAACCGCAGCACTTCGGGCTCGACATACGACACTCGAGCCGAGAACGCCGCCGCCAGCTGCGTCATCTCCTGCCGCATGCCCTGGTGCGTCGCGTCGCGTGTGTCCTGGTCGGCGAGCATGCTCGCGTAGACGAATTGACGCGAGAGCTCCTTGTCGAACGCGTAGAGCTTGTCGAGCGCGTCAGCCAGTGTCGATGCCGACGAGGCCAGCCGACCCTTGAACTGGCCGAGCTCGGGCAGCGCGGCCTGCAGCCTGTCCTTCGAGGCTCGCCACGCGACGTCTGTCGCGTAGATGTCCGCGAGGTTCCACGTGTACTGGTCCGGGATTTTCGCGCGGTCGCGTTCCTGCGCCAGGCCGGTCAATGTGAGCGCGGCGAGGGCCAGAGCGACAACCGGCGTCCGCTTCCTCAGGGGCAGATTCATACGTGGCAGGATTGCAGAATCGCAGAATTGCAGCAAGAGAAAACACGCGCGTCACCTCGCCGCTCTGAGGCGAATGCTCCCATTGGTGGTGCTGAGGTAGAGCATCTGGCCGCCCGATCCTATCGAGCCGGTGATGCGCCGGCCGCGGTTGCGGCTGCTCTGGATCGTCAGCGGCAGGTCGGACGTGATGTCGCCGTTCATCACCTCGGCGCGAAGCTCGGCGGCGGCGTTCTTCGGCAGGTCGAGCGTGATGCTCCCGTTGACCGTGTGGAAGTCCAGGGGCCTGGCCCACTTCGCGTCGCCGATCGCCGCATCGATCGATCCGTTCACCGTTTCGGCCGACGCGGTCCCCGATGTCGACACCATGATGCGCCCGTTGACGGTGTAGACGTCGACGTCGCTCTGAAGCGAGGTGGCATCCACGCGTCCGTTGACCGTGCGGCCGACGAAACGGACGCCGGCCGGCACGCGCACGGTGAAGTCCACCTGGACGTCGTTGTTGTCGGTGTTCATCCGGCCCTCGTCGCCGGGTCGGCACTCATTCGGACCCTGGTCACGACGGCCCGGTCGGTTGCGACTCGAGTAACGCGCCGGCGTCGGATAGACCGCGCAGATCGTGACGTGGCCGTCGTGTTCGAGAACCTCCACCCGCACATCGGCGGCGTCGCTGCGCCGAGCGCGCTTGCGGGCGACGACCTCGACCTGGCTGCCAGAGGCCAGGACGGCCTCGACATCCCCGTTCACACCTTTGATTTCAATCGACTTGCCGAGGGCGATCGGCCCGCTCCAGCGGAAGTCGTCCGCCGTCTGCGCGCCCGCACGAGCGGCGTCCCCGGCGATGATGATCGAAAGAAAGGCAACTGCCGTCAACACTCGTCGCATGGCTCCTCCTCAGGTCAGTAACTTTGGACGGGCTGGCTGGAGGAAGGGTTGAAAGACCCCGGAGAGTATCATCCAGCCGGTGGGCCTCAACCTCGATCCGACGTGGCTCTTTCTGTCGCTCTTTCCCGGCGGGGCCGGGTTCGTCCTGATCGTCTACGGCAAGAAGCGGGAGCGCTGGATTCATGTGCTCTTCGGCGCGCTCTTCACGGTCTATCCGTTCTTCACCGAGAGCAGCACCATGCTCGTGCTCGTTGGCGTTGCGCTCGGAGCGGCCCTGTGGTGGCTCGTCCGCGCGGGCTATTAGGCGCCGGCCCGCACGGTCACCCTCACGACCTGCGCGCCGTCGAACATGCCGGTTGCGGCGCGGTGAGGATAGAAGACGACGTCATAGGTTCCCCGAGCCAGCGGTTTCGCGATCAAGCTGTACGACGATCGCTCGAACTGCTCACCGTAGATCGCCGCCACATCCGGACGCGCATCGCCGATGTCGGCCACGCCGAGGAAGATCGGCTCGCCGCCCGCCGCTGGGTACGCCCACACGTGCACCGTGTCGATCCCCGATCCCTCGTCGGCGGCGAGATCGATCGCCCAGCCGGCGATCGCGAACGGCTGGTCCACAGCGACGCCCGCCTGCGGAGTATCGATCGTCATGCGCACCGGTGGCCCGACGATGATCCGCACAGGAGTCTGCTCACCGCCCTCGGACGCGAACATCAGGTCGAAGCGGCCGAGGAAGCCGGCCGCCGGCTGCCAGTAGAAGATCCCCTTCTCCGCATCGAGCGATGAGCCGATCGGCAGCGCGCGCCGCTCGCTGTTGACCATCTGCGCACCCGTATACGTCGCCCCGTCGGCAACCGGGAGCTGCACTTCCACGCGCTCGCTCTGGCCGATCTCGACGACGTGGACACCCGCCGCGTTCGCGGGAACGTCGGTCCATTCGCCATTCAACCGGCGCACGCGAAGGACGACGCCGTCCTGCAGGTCCGGCTGAAGACGGACCCCGCGATCGACGGTGGCGGGCACCTGATCGTCCTGATGGATATCGTGTCCGCCTGTAGGCGGACCGTCCACTGTCACGCTACCCCCGTTCAGCACCGTGAAGAACCGGCTGCCGATGCCGTCCGCCCGGCCGCAGTTGTCCACGACGAACCAGCCGATCTGGTGCGTCCCGTTGGTCAGCGTCGTCGTGTCGAGGTAGTACGCGCCGCCCGCGCCCGCGCCGTTGCTGAACCCGGGGAAGAACCCCGCGATGTCCGTGCGCAGATCCGCATAGTTCACGGGCGTCAGAGAACCCGAGTCGATGCCCATGAACACGTTCCCGTTCGTGATCGCGCACGTGCGGGTGTCCACCGCGTTCGGGCTCGGCGTCAGCGCCCAGCCGTAATTCCAGAACGCGCCCGACACCGTCTGCCCGTAGGTCGGCGTGTCCAGCGCCCCGAAGGGTTTGATCGCGCCGGCGTTGTCCGCCGTCACGGTTTTCGTCCCCAGCGTCACCGTGTTCCCTTCTTGATCGAACGCGAACGCATACAACGTGAACGGTCCATTCCCCTGATTCCACAAACCCCACGTCAGCAGCAGGTAGCCCCATCCCGCGCGGTGCGCGAGCGGCTGGGTCGAGAAGGCGGCTTCCACATCGGGCCGCGATCCGGTGACGAACAGTGGCGTCGCGATGAACACCTTCCCATGCCCGGGATGCCCCGGCGCGTTGAACGGCACCGTCGTTTCCCCGGCCGCCAGATCGCGCCAGATCTCGACGCGATCCACTGCGATGTCATCGAGAGCCCAGCCGGTGACGGCGATCGATCCCTGCACCGCACCGGCGGCGGGCGTGTCGAACGACCCGAACGGCGCGGCGGTCGATCCGGGCGGGCTCACCGTGAGCGTGACCGGGATCGTGACCGGCGAGTTGCTCGCCGTCGGCGCCGTGACCGTGATCGTCGCGCTCATCGAGGTGCTGGCGCCGATCACGTTGTTGGCGTTGACAATCGCTACCGTGAACTGGCCGCTCGTGGCGCCGGACGCGTTCGTGATCTGCACCCATGGCTGATCGGCGCTCGCCGTCCACGCGCTCGCCGCGCCGGCAAACGTCACCGTCACGTCCTGTGGAGGAGTGACATGGGTCAGCGTGGCAGACGCCGCGGTTTTCGTGGCCCCGAAGCTCAACGCCGTGGGACCCAAGTTGGCGGGGCCGGCTCTTCCGGCCTGAGTGACGGTCAGCACCTGGCCGGCGATGGTCACTGTTCCCGTGCGAATCGCAGTGTCGGGATTGGGTCCCGCAACGTAATTCGCCGTGCCGTCGCCGCTCCCCGAACCGGACGAGATCGTCAACCAGGGCGCGTTGCTCACCGTCGACCACGGACACGTCGCGGTCGCGGTGACGTTCACCGCCAACGATCCGCCGATTGCCCCAATCGACGCCGACGACGGCACGCTGTACGAACAGGTGACGGTGCTGGTGCTCAGGACCAGGTCGGCCCAATACGCCCAGTCGGTGTTGTAGTTCACGCGGGAGTCGGTAACCAACTCCATGAGAACGTTCTGTCCCTTCCAACGCGTGAGATCAAGTGCGCCCGGAATCCATTGGTTGGCCTGTGTCGTCAACTGCCAGTACGGCACGCCGTTGACTCTGATCCGGAAATCGACGCCATCGGCGCTCGTTCCGCCGTCGCCCAAACCGACGCTCAAGCCAAGGCGCAGCGGGCCGACCGGCAACTGAAGCACCCAGGACAGAATCGTCGTTCCGCCGTTCGGGGGATGGGCCCAGATCGTTTGCGATTTCGACACGCCACCCGAGGTGGCGGTTCCGATCGAGCCTGATCCAAAAATGCCGCCCGGTATGGCCCTCTCCCCATGTGACGATCCCCAAACCTCGAACGGCAGGCTGGCGAGGTTCGTTCCGGCGGACACCGCGGCGCCCACTTGAGTAAAGACGGTAAAGGCCCCCGGCACCCGTACGTTGCTGACCGTGGCTGAGAGCGGCACAGCAGATGACAGCGTCCCATCTCCGTCGAAGCCAGCGATGACGGAACCGGTTGCGAGAGCCAACGGCACGGCGATGGACTCGGTCGGTGGAACGGCGAGGGTGAGTTGGCTCCACAACGACCGGTCGCAGTGCGGGTTGCCGGCCGGCCCGGGGTTGCTGATCAGACGCAGCGCGACCGTCGTTCCGCTCCAGGCCGCGACGTTCAGGAGGATGTCCTGCCACCCGCCGCGGTTCACGTGCTGGTGCCAGAGCTCAGACCCGTTGGCCGTGATGCGGAACGTCACGCCATCCGTGCACGTACCGCCGTCGTCGACGCCAACGGAGAACTGCATCGTGGCGTTGGTCGGCACCGGCACGGAATACTCGACAAAGGACTCCCCGCCGACCTGACTCTGGAAGGGGGGCTGGAGCAGGAGCCCAGAGCGTGTCACGCCTCCCGCGGTGATCGTACCCGGCGATGCATTCGCGCCGTTGCCGAGCGGCGTGTCGACACCCTGAAACCGGACACCGCTGTGCGCCTGAATCAGGCCTCCGATGAAATCGAATAGCGGCACTGAGGCCGGCGCGACCTCGATGTGAGCGAACGACGTGCTGGTGACCGTGCCCGAACCGATCTGAACGCCGGCCGGCAGCGACGTCGCATGGGTCGTCCCGGGCCGCGGCACAGGATCGAGAAAGTACAGCCTCGTCGGGTTCAACCCGTACAGCGTCGTGTTGTCGAAGGCCGGCCAGGCGTTGAGGAACGATCCGCTCGTCACCTGGTTCACGTCGTGCGCGAGCTGAAACAGCGTCGAGCCCGCCGCCGTCAGCGTCGTCAGTCCTCCGGAGTCGGTGAGCGTCGCCGTCGACCCCGCCAGACCCTCGTAGCGCACCAACGCGCCCGTCCAGTCGGCCGTCCACGCCGGTTGAAACGCGTGAGTCTGCCAGCTTTGGATCAGGCCAATGAGGCGCGCGTTGTCCGCATTGCTCATGTCCAGATCGCTTGCCGAACCGATTGGCAACTGCGGCAGAATGGCGCGGCGCTCGTACTCGAGGAGATCACGTTTGAAGCCGGGGTCCTGTGCCAAGTGCTGACCGAGGTACCCGTAGTACCGGACCTGCGGACTGAAAAGGAACGTCGCAATCGGATGCCCTGGGTTGTTTGGAGCGTTCCAATCGATCTGGGCGAACGACTCGTAGCGATACGAGATGTCGTTTTCGCCTTCGCCCCCGAGAGCGACACTGGGAAACGCCGCGATGATGTCCTTGCGGAATTGATCCGTGCCCTGCGGATATGTGAGGCCCGCAATGGGTCCGTTCCCGTCGTTGAACGTGTACCCGGAAATATCCAGGTGCAACGCGTCCGGAGCGACCGCGGCGATGGCCGCGCCCATCCTGGAAATCCACAAAGCTCTGAATGAAGGCGCCGCCGGGTCGATGAAGGCAAAGCGCTGTGGATCCGAGAGACGGTCCCATTGCCAGCCCATCAAGTCGAGTGTTTCCGGTGTCCGTAGTTGATACGGCTGCATGGCCGCGTAATCGGCGTTCCCAGGCGACACGCCTATCAGGTCCGTGTGAAGCATGACCTTGAAGCCCAGGGCGTGAGCGCTCGAGACGAAGCTCGCAACGCCGGCGCGCGGCGTGTAGTCGGGGTAATTGATGTCGTAGGAATCCTGTCGCCAATCGACCAAGTACAGCAGCGTCTGCGACGGAACGAGCAGGGCGGCCAGCGGCGTGAGAAGGCTCGCATCCGTCCGGTAAACGCCCACGACGGCACGGATATCCGAGACCCACGGATGCGCGGCGTTCGACACGGGCGGACGATTGGCCAGCAGCCAGTCTCGATACAGCCGCGCCGATACGCGCCAGTCGCCGGCGAATGCTTTGAGCCGCCACTCCACGGCCGGAACGGTCGTGGCCGAGGGGAACGGCGCCACCGCTTCGGTGGCCACGGCGACGTCCACGGTCGAATCGCCGCGGCTCGACAGGCGCAGCCGCTTGAAAAACATCTGCGCGTCGGTGGAATACATCACAAAGCTGCCGAGCGCGGATTCGTACACCGCCATCTGCGCGTGCCAGTTGTTCGGATATTCCATGGACGTGCCGATGTCCGGATGGGCCCGGTCGAATATCCGACCGCCGTTCGCCGGGATGATCAGCCGGCCAGATGTAAAATCCAGGCCCGCGATGCTCCAGGAGGCACCGCGCAGTCCCGCCGTCGACACGCTCGCGCCACAGCGGAGGACGATTTCCTGGCTGGCCGGATCGATCTTGACGGTCAACGTGAATGTGCGGACCGAATCGCTGCTGGTGATGGTGGCGAGCGGAAGGCCCGTCCCGGGTTCCGATCCGATCGTCCAGTTCGACGACTGCAAGGCCTGTCCTGTGGACGCGATGGTGTCGACCTGCGCCAGTTCGCCGGCGCTCGGGTTCTTCAAGTAGGTTTCGTTGGTGAGGGAGTTCACGAACCCGACCAGGTCGGGTCCGTTGAACGTCGCGACGGCGTTCGCGGTGGTCACCGTCAGCGACTTGCCGCTGGCCACGACTTGTGCCGACGCCGGGTCGGCACACAGTAATGCCCCAAAGAGCAGTGTCACCGAAGCCATCGCCAGCAGAGGCATTCCCGAACGCTCACTGCCCGAACGAATCCAACTGAACGTCGCGCCGAACGTGCTCGCTCGAACGTCCGTATCGTGATACGTCACGAGACCAAGGCGTAGAAAGTCCATCGTCGACCACTCGGCTGTCATCCATCGGTCCACGATCGCGTCGGATATGGCCCGGTGAGACGCTACGATTCGCGATACACCCATGCGCCGGCGACCGCGCCGGCGACGACCTCGACCAGGCCCCACACGAGCGTAAAGGTCATCAATCCCATGGGAAACAGCCCCATCAAGCTCATGCCCAGACCCGCATAGACATAGGCCAGCAACCACACGACGACAGCGGTGATCACCGCCGTCTTGACGCCTGGCCCCAGCCGCGGGCGCATCGCCGCGTACAGCCAGATGGTGCCGATGCCGAGCAGGAACCCGAACACGATGAACCCGACGATCGGCGTCATGCCGAGCGGCGGGAGGTTGCGCTCCTTGAGTACGGCCTCCATGTCGGCCGCGACGACGAACAGGTTGAGGATGGCCTCGCTGATGTTGATCACCAGTCCGGCCAAAAGTCCGCCGGCAATGACACGGCCCACGTTGATGCTCGAATCGCCGGCGCTCCGATCCATGACCATCACGTCTTTGCCCATTCGTGCCTCCATACCGACTAACAAGGACCGGGCTGGAACTTCAGAGTTCAGAGTCTGAACTCCGAAATTCAAACACTCATTGGGAAGGGTCGGCCAGCTCGATGACGTGCCGCCCGTACGGCAGGAACGGCGCCGGTCCGATGCCGACGACCTCGAGCGACAGCGAGTCGCCGTCCACCTGCACGACGACGAAGTGATGCGGGTTGTCGTCGACGGTCGGGCCCGGCTTGACGAGATGCTCGACGCTGACCTGTTGTGCCGCGCCGGCCGACAGGTAGTCGGCAAGATCTGGCTCGCCGCGATACGTGTAGATCGGGGCCCCTCCACCGCCCGTCACGACCTCGTCGAGGCGATGGCGTCCGGTGGCGTCCGTGTACCGCTCGACCCAATGCTCGAACAGATGATCGTGTCCCGCGATCACCAGGCGCAGGTGATGCCGGCGAAACAGCGGCATGTACAGCTGACGGAGAGTCGCTGTCTGGCTTTCGACGATCGGACCGCCATGCGGGCCGGAAGACAGCACGGGGTGATGAACCACGGCAATCACGTGCCGGTAGCGCGCGCGGTCGAGTCCGTCGAGCTGCCTGTCGACCCACTCGAGCTGCGGCCGGTCGACCGCGATGTTCGAGTCCAGGCATAGCACGAACACGTTGCCGTAGCCGAAGGCGAACGTTGGGTAGCCGTCCAGGCGCCGGGGAGATCCGTCGGGCGGATAGATCTTCGACATCACCGCAAGGGTGTTGCGCAGCCCCGGCTGGCGCTGCGGGTCGTCGATCGGTCGCGCGGTCACGTCGTGATTGCCGACCGCCAGGAAGTACGGCACGCCGCCCTCGCCCAGCAGCCGCTCGACGAGCGGTGTGTAGCTCACGTTCCACTGCGCGGCGTTGGATCCGGCCGTGACACCGTCGCCCGACTGCACGATGAACCGCACCGGGAACGGGCCCGACGCGCGCGCTTTGATCGTGGCGATCATCGCGTCCACAACCTTCCCATGGTCGATCTGCAGCGCGGAGCCGTCGGCCTGGCCGCGCGTGTCGCCGTAGGCGATGAACGAGAACCGCGTCTGGGCTTCTGACTCGGCTTCAGGTGGCAACGCCACGCCGCCGGGGTCGATCGGCCGCGGCGGTTCGGGCGCTTGCTGGGCCGAAGGCGCCGCGAGCGCGAGGCCGGTCGCCACAGCGCACGCGAGCATGAGAGGACGCATCGCACGATCCTAACACTGCTGTTAACATGAGGCCGCTATGGACGCGTCACGAGTGATTTCAGATCTGCGCGAGCTGGCTGCGCTCACCTCGACCTCCGACGGCGCCCAGCGCCTCGCGTGGGGTCCCGTGTGGCGCGACGCGCGCGCCTGGTTCACACGCAAGGTCGCGCCGCTCGGGCTTCCCGTCACGACCGACTCGGCCGGTAACAACTGGGTCACCATTCGCGGCGCCTCACAAAAATCCGTCATCGTCGGCTCGCACCTCGACTCGGTGCCGAACGGCGGCTGGCTGGACGGCGCGCTCGGCGTGGCCGCTTCGATCGAGGCGCTGCGCATGCACGCGGGCGCGACGCCGCCCGTCACGCTGAAACTCGTCGACTGGGCCGACGAGGAGGGTGCGCGATTCGGACGGAGCCTGCTCGGATCGTCGGCCGCCTCCGGCAGCCTCGACCTCGACGATGTGCGCGGACTGAAGGATCGGCAGGGCACGACGCTCCCCGACGCGCTCGCAGAGAACGGTGTGTCGGTGGAACGCATGCGGGACGCGCACCAGGAGCTGCAGGCGATCGACGCGCGCGCGTACCTGGAGCTGCACATCGAGCAAGGGCCCGTTCTGGAGTCGCTGGGGAAGCCGACGGGCGTCGTGCTCGGCACCTTCGGCGTCGAGCGCCACATGCTGCGCTTCACCGGGCAGGCCGCGCACGCTGGATCGACGCCGATTCCCATGCGCCGCGACGCGTTTCTCGCCGCGGCTCAGACGTCGCTCGGATGCCGCGAGATCGCCAGGCGCCACTCGGCCCCGGGCGCCGGCGTCGTCTGCACCGTGGGCATCGTGAACGTGGAGCCGAAAATCGTGACTGCGGTGCCAGGCGTCTGCGAGATCTCGCTCGATCAGCGCGCGCTCGACGCGAGCGTGCTGGCCGCGATGCTGCTCGACGCGCGCGGCGTCGCCGCTCGATCAGCGCTCGAGAACAACGTCACGGTGGAATGGAAGCGGCTGTGGCGCATCGAACCTCGATTGTTCGATGGAAACCTGGTCCGGTTGTGCGAGGAGTCGGTTCACGAGGAAACCGGCGACGCGCCGAGACTACCCTCGGGACCCCTGCACGACGCGGCCGAGATGGTGCCGCTCATGCCGGTCGTGATGATGTTCGCGTACTCGTCGAACGGGTTGTCGCACTGCAAGGAAGAGGACACGCCCGAACCGCATCTCGAGAAAACGATCCGCGCGTACCTGCGCCTCGTAGAAAAGACAGTGGCACATGTCGCGCGGTGAAACCGTGCGGCGTTCTCCGTGCGACGTGCTGTCGTTCGGAAAACGTCGAACGTCGAACGAATAGAACGACGAACGCCGCACGAAGAACGACGAACGCCCTACTGCGTACAGTCTCCAAGCCGCTTGCCGTTCATCTTCATCGTCATTTGCATGGCCTGGCCGCCGCGCGCCATGTTCATCGTCATGGTGCCTTCGTACGTGTCGTTGCCGTACGTCACGTCGCCCGTGCCGTCGATCTCCTGCGGCGTGGTGCACTTCATCGTCCACGTGGCCTTGTTGCCGACGATCTTGTAGTCCGACACCTTGCAGTCGTTCTGGCCGCCCCCGCGCTGCGGCGGCTGCGGCGTCATCCTCTGCGGGTCGTCGGCCTGCTCCTTGGTGATGCACTGAGTGGCGGTCATCGCGGGCATGCCGCGTCCGCCCGGCATCCCGGCCATTTCCATTTGTGTGGTCACTTCCCACCTGCCGTCGCGCCGCGGGCCCTGGGCGAACACGGCCACGGAAAGGGCGAGCACACCGGCAAGCGGCACGATCTGACGCAGCATCATGATGGTCATCCTCCCTGAATAGACGATCACTGCGATCTTGGTCGAATCCTATCTTAGCAGCCCGCGGGAAAAACCCAGTAGCCCGCGGGTGTAGATCAAGCATGAGTGCTCATCGGCCCAAACAATCGTATGCTCTTGACGCCGGTTACGCTGAGTGATTCGACGCGCATCTTGAATACGCTGAGTTGACAAGGCCCATCGTGATCGAGGCTCTGCTCGCCGCAGCGCTGCGCGGCAACCCTGTACGGTGGCCCGCCAGCTGGAACGGCGACATGGAGGAGCGTTTCATCCAGGCTGCCAGGGCGCACGGCATCCAGTCATTGCTGGCTCATCTGCTTTACCACCGCGGCGAGGGCCAAGAATGGCCCGACCGCGTGCGGACGATCCTCGCGGCCGAGACGCGCGCACAGGTGTTCTCCGAGTCGCTTCGCTTTGTCGAACTGAGGCGGGTGCTACGCGCGCTGTTCGAGGGCGGAGTCCATCCGCTGCTGCTCAAGGGTACGCACCTGGCGTACACTCATTATCCCAGTCCCTGCCTGAGGCCCTGCTCGGACGTCGATCTGCTGATCAGAGAATCCGATCGCCAGCCGGCCGGTCGTCTCATGAACGATCTCGGTTACTGCCCTGGCGTACGCGTCAGCGGCGAACTCGTCACCTATCAGACTCTCTATCAGCGCGACGCTCGCCTTGGCCTCAAGTATGAGTTCGACATTCATTGGCGCCTCGCCGAGCCGCAAACGTTTGCACAGCTGGCGAGCTTTGACGACCTCGCCTGTGAGGCCGTGCAGGTCGCCTATCTCGGCGCGGGCGCGCGGGGCCTGTCGGCGGTCCACGCCCTGTTGCTCGCATGCGTTCATCGGGTTGCCCACCACAACAACACGCGCCGGCTGATCTGGCTGTACGACATCCATCTACTCGCCGCCGGCATGTCCGAACAGCAGTGGAACCGTTTCATGGAGTTGGCCGGCCAGAGGCGCGTCCGGGCGATCTGCGCGAGCGGGCTGCGGGCTGCCCAGCGCTCATGCGGCGCGCCGGTCCCTTCGTTTGTGCTCAGCGATCTCATCGCGAAGACACCATTCGGCGAGGTCGAGCGATCGGCGGCATTCTTGAAGAATGGCCGGCGCAAGGCGGATGTGTTCATCTCCGACCTGCGGGCCCTTCCCAGGTGGCCAGACAGACTTCGACTCGTTTACCAGCATCTTTTTCCTTCCGCGGAATACGTCCTGCGTTCCAACAACACCTCAATCGCCGTGCTTCTCCCACTGCTGTACGCCCGTCGAATCGTCCGCGGCGTGGGGAAGTGGCTTCGCCGTCGCTCGCCTCTCGACATCTTCTGAAGCCGGAACCGTGACCGGTGACGCGACGTGTGGGAGCCGGTCAGTCGGCGTCTCGAGACGACATTTCGTGAGGGTGAGGGCGGTGTGTCAACACCGCGACCGGCGGGTAGCCAGGGTCCCGCAACATCTCAGTATGGAAACCGGCCTCCTCGGCCTCTTTCGACACTTCGTCGGGATGGGCAAATGCGTGCATGCAGAGGACGCCAGCGAACCAGTGGTCACCGATCTGACAGTCTCGATTTCCGCGGGTCGCCCAAGCAAGTCGCTGGCGCCAGCGGTGGGCCCAAAGCTCGCGCGGGCTCGTCGGGTTCTCGCGGGCCGCAAAGTCCAAGACGCACACGCCATCAGGCGCCAGATGCGTGCGACAGGTGCGGAGAGTGGCCACCCGCAGCGGACGACTCGGGATCAGGCTGTAAACGACGCCGAAGATGCAGACGAGGTCGAACACGCGATCGACATCGACATGAAATGGCCGCGTGATGTCGTGGCAGCGGAAGTCGATGCGGACGTCGGCTCGAGCGGCGTTCAGCTTCGCGGCCTCAATCAGCGCGGGCCCGGCGTCCAGGCCCACGACGCTCCAGCCCCGCTTCACCAACGCGATCGCTTCCCGCCCCGCGCCGCAACCCAGCACGAGCGCATCGGTCGGGTGAGGAGCGAATCGTTCCAGAGCGGCCTTCTCGTGCGGATACAGGTCGGCATCGGCACTCTCCGCCATGCCGGTGACCACTTCCGGCTTGGCGTAGAACCGGTGCGCCGATCCGATCAAATCGTCCGGACGCGGGATCGCGAGGCTGAAAAACTCCAACCCCCGCGCGGCAAGTAGCAGTCGCCTTGTGGCTTCAAGGCGCCAGGGTCGCGCCCATTCGGTGGGTTCGGCAGCGGCCTGAGCTGGGCGAGGCTCGCTCGGCGATTTCAAGACGGTGACCTCTGACGTTCAGACGCTTTGCGGCGGCGCGCCAACAGCGCGCACAGGAAGCCGCGCGTGCGCCACATGAGGCGATTCCAGACCGGCGGTCGAATCACCTCGGTGACCCGACCGACGATCAGGGCTGCGGAACTGGGGAAATCCTCGGCAGCGCTCCGATCGCCTTTCGTCACCACCCACTGTCGGCCGTCTTCGTCAGGGTAGCAGCGCGTGACGCGATGACAGATGATGCGGTCCCCCAGGCGCATCGCGACGAGATCGCCCGCGGCGAGCCGGTCGAACACAGGGCGGAGCCGCACGAGATCCCCCGGTCGCAGACTGGGCACCATGCTGTCCGACGAGACTCGGAAGCGCAATCTTCGCTGGCAAACGAGAAGATCCGCCACCTCGAGATAGTCGGAGATTCGTCCCGTCCGTTCAGGAATCCCGCTTGGATGCCGCGGCCGCGTCAGGAGCCCTCTCATCCTTACGAGGGGCGATACCCGCTGTCGACAAACCTGCCGGTGCCGGCCCACGCGCGGCAATTGTCGGGTCCGAACGCACACGTCATCACGCTCGGGCTGCCGAGGTCTCGAGCGGACATCCCCATCGTGCTGCACTGGCTCAGAATGGCCTGCTCGGGCCGCAAGACGACCCGAGTGATCGTCGGTGGGTGGTACTTTTTCCGCGCGCGTTCGTGCTCCATGAGAAGACCTCCGGTTACCGCTCCCTGAGGAAACTTGCCTTGCGCTCGGCCAGCTCCCGGTAGTGCGGCATACATGGATTGTCGAATTGGCCGGTCGCGAGCCAGCTATCGCCCACGCCGCGCGAGCAATGCTCGGTGAGGGAGCACCGATTGCACTCGTAGGCCGGTCCTGGTCTGGCCGACGCAACCAGATCCACGAGCTGCTTCCAACCGTCTTTCAGGCTGCCGCGTGTGAGGTCGTATCGTGGGTGATAAACCGAGAGGCACAGATTGAGCCTGCCGTGGGGCGTCACGGCCACATTCGATTTTCCGCAACGACAGTGAAACACCCGCCCATCGAATCCACAGGAGGGTTCCTCTGCTTTCGCACGGGAAGCCCCCCGCATCTGGGAACCGCCAGACGTTAGCAGCCCGTGGTGAACGTCTGGCGTCGCACCGAGACGGGCGAGGCGCCCCGCCGGCAAGGCGCGACGACCGAGAATACCGGGAGTATTTGAGGGAGGAGCAACGCCGCCGGCGGGGATGCATCGCCCGTCGAATGCAGCCAGACTTTCACCACGGGCTGTTAGGCTCGCTGACGGGATCGGCTCGGCAGACTCGCGCCAGACTTCGAACGCTTGCGCTGGCGAGAGACGATAGGCCAGCGGCTCGATCGATCCGTCAACCCTCGGGTGCACGTCGGTCGCCATCTGGTAACGAAGATTTCGGCTCATCGCAAGCTCTTGCATCTGGCGGCGCTCGTGGACGTTCACGGTGAGCAGGACGAGCTTGAGCAACACGCGAACATGCCGCTCGACGAGCCGATCCAGACCGCTCAAAAATCGGAGGAAGGAGCCGGGGACTCTCGTGACGGTTTCATACGTCTCGGCGCTTGCGCCGTAGACCGAGACGTCGACCTGGTGGGGATCGAGCGCGGCAAGACGATCCGCGATCTTCGATGTGATCATCGTCGCATTGGTGAGAATCGTGAGGATCATCCCGAGCCGTTTTGCGTGACGCAGGATGTCGAAGGTATCGCGACGAACGAAGAGCTCGCCGCCGGTAAAGCCGACGCGGAGGCATCCCTCGTGGGCCAGCTCGTCTAGGATCCGCAGGACAGCCTCGGTCCGCAGCTCGTCTTGCGCGTCGTGCGTCGGGTTGTAGCAGTGAACACACCGCAGGTTGCAGCCATAGGTGAGCTCCACCATCGCCTGCACGAGATGCGGGGCGGCCCGGGCTTCGTCGTCCACGCCAAAGACCAGGCGCTCGAACGATATCTCGTTCATGGCGACCCCACGGCGACCGCCCACGGCGTGCTGGGCCCGACATCCACGAAGCGCCGCAGGTAGTCCGCGACGTCGCGGTCGTTCGCGAGCTGCAGCTCGCCGCTCGGAACCGCGCGTACGATGTGCTCCGCCGCTTCGAGCAGGCCCGCCATGGCCTCGACGCTCCAGATAGGGAGAAACGCTTCCGACATGATGCCCGCCACCATACGTGGCGGCGGCCACGGGAGATAGCGGTTCGTTGCGTTCTTGGTCAGCATGAAGAGCCCGACCAGAGGTACGACCAAGGCGGCAACCTCGGGGAGTTCCCCGTGCCAGGGCGTGCCAGCCACCTTGACCCCCTCCGCGGTTCGCCACACGATGATCCGCTCGTCGTTGAGCACGACCGCCCCGGCGCGATCTCGACACCTCCGAACGGTCGTCGTCTTGCCCGCGCCGGAAGGTCCGGCAAACGCAAGGCCCGCCCCATTGAAGGCCGCCGCGGAAGCATGCAGCAACACGCCCCGCGCTCGAAGCGCGAGGAAGGCCGTGAGCCACCACTGCACGAACGGATTCATCACCAGAGCCAGACACCAGCTCCCCGGCGGATACCCTGGGAGCCCAGCTCCCGACGCCGCGTAGACGTCAGCGCGGCTCAATGATCGATCCAGCAAGACTATCTGCCGTGGTGCGAATGTGACTTGCTCCAGGATTTCCAGGCGATAGCCCGATCGGCACCGGTACAGGGCCCAGTTGGTCGGTAGTTGCGCGGCGGGCGAAACCCGGCCGCAACTGGGCGCTCGATCGCGATGGACGTGGATGGTGAGGTCGGCGGGGCCCTCCGGGTTGGACACGAACGGCCCGTAGTGCCCGGCCGTCACATCCTCGGGCCAGCGGTCAGCGACAAGATCGATCGTCGCCGGTCCGAACTGGAATCGAACCGTCATTTGCACGTCTGCCCAAGCCGCGCGGCTTTGCCAAAGGCCACTTCACAGTAATGGGTCACCGGCGCCTCCATCGCACCCGCTTCGTGCACGGCCATTGCCGGGTTCTTGTGGCAGAAGACATGGGCCGTACACGCCGCGCACGGCGACGCGCCTGTGTATCGGGCATTCCGCACTTGGTTGACAAGGCGCGCGAACGCCTGCGCAAATGGCGTGGTGTTCAGGTCGATCGAAGGCCAGGTGGTATGGGTGCAGGCTCGCAGAACCCCGTAGGGATTGATCGTGCAGGTGTTGGTCCCGCACCCGCAGCGAAACAACCGATCATCGGAGGGAGGCTCTGTCAGGGTGTTGGCACCGGCCCGATCGCGCGAGCCGCACACACCTTCACAGCCATCGGCTGTCTCTCCCACCTCGAGATCGATGATCTCTCGCGGTGTCAGCCGGTAGTGGGTGGACGTCAGGTCCCCGTTCAGACGTGGATGAATCGTCGTGAAGACATGGAAGTCGAGCCCGAGGTCTTCCACCAGCGTCTTGATCCGCGAGAGCTCGTGCCGGTTTGTCGTCATCGCCTTCGTCTTGATCGTGAGCGGCAACGCTCTCGCCATCAGCCGACCAACGCCCTGCTGAAACAGATTGAAGGAACCGGAGACTTGGGTGATCCTGTCGAAGGTTCCGCTCGTGGCCGCGTGGCAGCTCACGTCAATCGTGAACGGCGGGTCCGCGGCAAGGAAGTCCGCGAGGCTCTCGGAAACCGTCGTCCCGTTCGAATAGAGGCTGATGATGAATCCCCGGCGTTTGGCTTCCTGATAGATCCGCCGGAACTGAGGATGCACGAGGGCTTCACCGCCTGTCATCGTCATCCACAGCACACCCGCATCAGCCAGCTCGTCAAAGATCCTCGAGATCTCGTGCAGATCGAGCTCACGCCCGACAGCGTCCAGGGTGTTGAAGGGGTCGGTGTAGCAGTGCACGCAATGGATATTGCACCTGTAGGTCAGCTCGAACTGGACACGAGTCGGTTGCGCGTCGGCGATGGTGCGACTGCAGACGCGGGCGCTGAACTGACCGTACTGCTCTTCAGCGAGAGGCCGGGCCATGATTCGTCGCCCGGCGGGACTCCGACACGCGCCGCACTGCGTCAATTGATTCGAGCTGCTCCAGAAAGGTGCGCACATCAGCGGCGGCCTGTTCCGGTTCAGCGGCATATGACGACTCCAGAGCCGCGACGAGGTCCTTGCCGGTCCTCTGCCCGTCCAACCGTTCCCAGAGAAAAGCTGCCACTTCGTCCAGTGTGAAAAGGGCAGCGTCTCCGCTCATCTGGCGCGTCGGCACGAGGATGACCTCGCCGGCGACGCGGCGGGTCACGATGCTTGGCTCATGCTCATAGCGCGTGCCGAGCGGATCGTGGAGGTCCGTCATGTGAGATAGTCCCTTTCGTCTCCGGTTCCACTGCCGGCGTTCTCCTCGAGCAATCCGGGCGCCGCCAGCTCTCGCCTGCCCTTGTTGAGCCTCCACGCAGGCCAAACCATGCAGGCTCGAGCCATCGCGTGGGTCGGCTCGAACCGCGTCGGTCCAGGCGCGTGAGGCCCCTTCGAGATCTTGGCGGCGAAATCGGCAAAGACCCAGCCAGTACGTGGCTGACGTCGCTCGGGAGCTCCGCGAGGCTGCCGCTTCGAAAGCCGTTTCCGCCTCCGCATATCGGCCAAATTGCCAGAGCGCGCGACCCCTTCCCAGATGCGGCACGTGCCATTCCGGATCGATCTCAATCATTCGCTGGTAGATGTCGAGCGCGGCGTCCCAGCGTCCAGCGCATTCTTCCCGCCATCCAGGGATCGCGTAGACCGAGCGATAGGAAGGATCTCGACGCACCATTTCTCGCCACCAGCGACCGGTCGAGAGCATGTCGTGAGCGGAGAGGCTTCGGCTCACGTGATCGAACGCCTCGGCAGCGCTCCCGGAAACCGGGGCGTCGCTCACGCGTTCGGACGCCTCGCCGAGCGCGCGTCGCAGCAGATCGCCAAAGTACTTGTAGCGAAGCAGCGTGAAACCGTCGTCCACGGAGTACGCGATGGTCAGCAGGTCCGTCTTCAGACGCGTCGACCTGAGGCGCCGGAAGAACGCGCTGGGCCACAGCCACGGCTCGGCCGGCTCGCGCTGGAAGTACGGGGCCGGCCCCGCCGGATTCGTGGTGAGGAGATAATCGACGTCGATATCGAGCAGCACCGGCTCGGTGATGCGAGGCAAAGTGGCGAGCGTACACGCGGTCACAGGACACCCCAGCAGACGAAAACGGATGCCGCCGTTGGACACGCGTAGGGGGCCGGCCTCTGGCGAGCCCCGGCGCAGTGTCTGCTCCAAACCATCGCGAATCACGCGACGTGCTGCGGGGCTTGCCCAGAAGGCATCGGGCATGATCCAGATGAACTCGCGAACGAGACCCTCCTTTATCGCCGGATAGATGAAATTCGCGGGGGTGACCCGTTCGCGCAACGGCCGTTCGTCGAAATGCCAGGCGCTCGTCTCGGCAAGCAGCCGCTGGATCTCCACTGAGCTGCGCGCGGCCAGAAGCTCATCGGCAACGTGATCGTTCATCCACTCGAAGTCGACGTGCCCGTCGACATGAACCAGAACTCGGTTTCGAGCGCCAGCGGCCTTCCAGATGTCATACGCCGCATCGTGGTTTTCGACCGTTCGGATATCCTGCACGGGTTCAACACCTACGCGAGCTATCCTGCTTTGAGACTCGTCCGATGTTGGCACTCAGAATCCTCGAGTTCACGACGCCGTCCGCCGCGGCCGCGTGACGTGCAGGGGCATGGTCTCCGGATGAGTCCTGGTTCGGCCTTGACAGGGCAAGGTTGGCAGGACCTCGTCGAAGCCGGCACGGAATGAGCCGGCGCGCAGGTCGTAGCCACCTCGCCTATTGTTCGAACACAGCTGAAGCTGGCCGTAGGCGTCGATGTGAAAGGTCAGCTGCCCGCCACCGCAGGTCTTGTGCGCGATCGACTCGGACCAGGCGATCTCGCCGCACTTGGCTTCCCAGAGCTCGCGGTCCTGCTGCTCGAGCGTCCGCAGTCTCGCCTCGGGAAGCTGAAACTGAAACGGAGCACTCGTGCCAGCGAGGTCGTCACGCAAGTACTGGCCGAACCGCCACGTCGCGCCGCCGAGCGAGTCGACGAACTGTTTGATCGCCAGAATCTCGTGCCAATTCGAAATCAGCCCCACCGTTTTCAAAACGACTGGAATCCGCCGCCTCATCACCAGCTCGATGCCCGCCAAGCAGCGCTCGAGCGATCCAGGAACTCGAGTCACACCGTCGAAGACCCGGGCCGACACACCGTGGACAGAAATCTCGACGCTCCTGGGCCGGGCGAGCGCCCAGCAGTCGGCAACGGCCGGCGTAATCAACGTACCGTTGGTGAAGACGGTGAGGACAAACCCGCGCTCGTGTGCGGCTCCGTAAATTGTCAGAAAATCGGGCCGCGACAACGGCTCGCCTCCGGTGAACGTCAGCTCGACGCATCCGGCTTCCTGCAGTTCATCGAGAATACGAACGATGTCCTCGGTGGCGAGCTCCTGCCTGACGTGTGCGGACGTATTGAAGCAGTCCGTGTAGCACATCACACATCTGAGGTTGCAGCGGCATGTCAGCTCCCACTGGCCGGCCCATGGAAACCGTCCCAACAGCGAGCGAGTCATCGCAGTGCGGCGCATCGTGTCCAGCGCGTCGCCCGGAACGGATCGGACGCTCATCCTGTGCCCACCTCGGGATCTCGTCCCGCGTCACTGCGCGCGTCTTGTCACTCGTCCGTGTCGCCGAAACACAACGATGACCACGGGTGTCGAGAAATCACCAGGGCGCTGAATATAGAGCCGGCGGCGCGCCGTGTCAACGAGCGTTCCTGTCGCGAGCCATGACACGGGCGGGCGAGACGTCTGCCATTAGCAGCCTGTGGCGAAAGTCTGGCGTCGCACCGAGACGGGCGAGGCGCCTCGCCGGCAAGGCGCGACGACCGAGCATACCGGGAGTATGTGAGCGAGGAGCAACGCAGCCGGCGAGGATGCATCGCCCGTCGAATGCAGCCAGACTTTCACCACGGGCTGCTAGGCCCCGATACGCGGTGGGAGGCGATCTTCTAGACCGCTTCAGCGTAGTGGTTCTCGTACTGCCGGCCGTAGTAGCGTGAATAGTAGTACTTGTTCCGAGCGAAGTCGACCTTGTTGAGCACGACGCCAAGCAGCTTTGGCCGGCTCGACAGAATGGTTTCGATTGCGTGCTCAGCCACCTGCCGTCGCGTCATTTCGGCACCGACCACGAACGTGACGCCGGTAACCAAGGGTGTAAGGACGACGGCGTCACTCACCCCGAGCACCGGAGGGGTATCGATGATGATCCAGTCGAATGGCCCCTGCGCCAGACTGCTCAGGAGCATCTTCATCCGCTCCGAAGCCAGCAGCTCCGACGGCTCGGACGGTGTGGGACCGGCGGTGATCGCAAATAGGTTCAGATCGACAGTGCGCTGGATGACGTCGCGTAGACGAGCCCGCCCGCCCAGGACGTGCGACAGCCCCCGTTCGTTTGTCAGACGGAGCGACAGGTGTAGACCGGGCCGGCGTAGATCGGCGTCGATCAAGAGGACTCGCATTCCGCCGTAGGCCAACGCCAACGCGATATTGCACGCGGTCGTCGTCTTGCCTTCGAGCGGCTGCGCGCTCGTCACGGCCATGGTCTTCGGCCCGTCGCCCGGATACAGCGCGATGATCGCTGTGCGCAGGTTTCGGAACGCTTCGCCGAAGTGCTTCGGTGTGTCCCACGAGGCCATCAGCGGATGCTTGTCGCCGCGGACCGACGGCACGAGACCGAGGAAGGTCATTTTCAGAAACCGCGTGACGTCCTCGGGCGTCTTGACGGTGTCGTTCATGTAATCGAGGCCATAGGCGACGGCGATGGCGGCGAACAACCCCACCACGACAGACAGGCCCCAGGTGCGCCGGCCCGACGGGGTCACAGGACTTCCCGGCACTTCACCCCGCTCGACAAGCCGAACGTTGTTCGCCCGGCTGTTGCTCGACACGCGCAACTCGTTGGTGCGCTGCAGGAGCGACTCGTAGACCGTGCGATGGCTTTTCGCCTCGCGTTCCAACACGTTGTAGCCGACGCTCTTACGGCTCAGATCCTGCGCGTCTCGCTTGGCTTCCTCCAGATGGGCGGCGAGTGTCCGCTCCTCGATCAGCGCACGTTCGTATTCGTTCCTGACCGACTCGAGCGCCTTCGCGGTCCCCACGTCGAGCTGACGCTGCCCGTCGGCAAGCTGGGCGTTGACTTTCACCATCTCGGGGTGCTTGTCGCCATAGCGCTCGGTGAGATTGGCTTTCTGGCGCTGTAAATCACCGAGTTGATTCCTGAGCGCCTGAATCTGCAAATTCTGTGTGATGACCGGAATGGCGTCTACCGACCTTGTGTCGCGGATGGCCTTGAGTTGGTTGTTGACCGATTCCTTCTCGATCCGAACCGTGCGAGCCCTAATGCTCGCTTCGTTGAGTGCGTTGAGACGCGACACGACGATGTTGTTCTTGTCGTCGAGCGACATCGCGTTTTCCATCTCGCGATATTCCGCGAGATCGCGCTCGCTCTGCTCGACCTTCGTCTGCTGGGCCGCCACTTCGTTCTCGAGCCACTCGAGCATGTTCTGCGTGCTCTGCTGCTTCAGTTCGAGATTCTGCGCGACGTACTCCTCGGCGAGCGTGGTGGCCGCCAGAGCCGTCACCGCGGGGTCCGCCGCCGTGAAGAACACGTCCACCAGCTTGCTGTCAGGGACCGGTGTGACGACGACCCGGGAGAGGAAGTTGCCCACGAGCGCCGCTTCAGCGGGGGTCTCGTCGGGTGTGGGCGCTTCCTCTTCGACAGCCGCGGACAACAAGGTCAGGCCCCGCAGCGCCCGCGCGGCCGCCGCTCGTACCGCCGTCACGAGTGTGACGGGAGGCGTCGCGGTGCCATTGAACTCGGGATGTGTTCCGAGCTGCAGGCGCCTCACGACCCGCCGCGCGAGCTCGCGGCTTCGCAAGATACGGTGCTGCGTGTTGTAGTAGGGGACAGGATCCTCGTAGTACTGGCCGGTCGCAATGCCCGGCATCGCCGTCGAGCGCTCGTCTTCGATCAGGAGCTGCGCTTTAGCCTGGTACAACCGGACGCCCGAGTAGCCCTGGATCATCAGGGCGATCGTGGTCAAGATGAAGACCGAGAAGGCCATGCGCCGGTACCGATAGATGACCGCCAGGAGATCGAGAATGTGTACGTCCTTGTGGACGGCGTGCGTCGAAAGCGGTCCGCGGGCCTGGCCCGCGCGGCCCACCAGGTCGGGAGTGGAATCACGACAGAGGCTGCTCATCGTCGTGAGCGGAGGCGGTGCAGACTAGAACTCAACCCGCAGCAAGTTATCGGCCGAATCTGGCTCGTGGGACAGGCCTAGGTCGCCTGACCCTCACGTCCACCACCGGAATCGGAGCATCAGCGTCGGTCTAAGACGCCGGCGCCGGTACGTGGGCGGCGGAAATCGCCCTGGACCCGGCCGGCCTTCGTGGAACAGAGCTTCGAGGCCCTCGACTGATATCTGCTCCTGCTTCGCTTGCGTACCGGGCCGAGAGGCAACCGGCGCAGTTTGTGCGTACGGCGATTCAGTGGCGCCTCGTGGCGTCGTTCCTGAACTTCCCCCAAAACGTTCGCACGTCCAGGCCAGCATCCTCGCGCGGATTCGTTCGTCCGGGACGCTCACGAAGGCGTCGATGATCGCCAGCATCGCTTTCAGCTCCGCTCGCACCGACTCGGCGTCCGAACCGCTTGCCTTGCCGGTGGAAGCTCGATCGCCATCGCGGACGCGAATGTGAGGTACGAGAGCGCTCATCGGCACGGCATGAACAGTCGGATGACTCAAGGCGGTCAACTCATCAAGCGTTGTGCCAACACGACCTGGTGACTTGATGTGCATTCTGCGACATTTGATTGCGCATGGCCTCCCGTTTGCCCTCGTTCGGCCCGAGCTGCCCTGCTGTTAGCAAATAGCACAGTGATGAACAAGACTGTAAGCGAGCCCTTGGGCTTTTCCGTTCAAGGAGTGTGCGACCGCTGTTCTCGTTCTACGCCGCAGCCGCGCGAGTCGGGGTGCGGGCGGCCATCAGGGCCGCGAGCGCGACGAGCGCGAGGCCGGCTGTGGCAAAGAACGCGTACCGGTAGTCGCCGAACGTGTCGTAGACGCGGCCGGCGATCTGCGGGCCCAGGATGCCGGCCGCCCCCCAGGCGGTGAACAGCACGCCGTAGTTCATCCCGAAATTCTTCGTCCCGAAAAAATCCGCCGTCGTCGACGCGAACACCGAGAGCTGCGTCCCGTAGCACCAGTAGACGAGCACGACGAGCCCCCAGAACAGCACGGCCTGCTCGCGCCAGAGAAACAGCGAGGGCATCGCGATGGCCGACGCGAGCACCATGATCCTGAGCGTGACGACGCGTCCGAACCTGTCGGACATGGCGCCCGAAAGAATCCGTCCGCCCGCGTTCCCGACCGCGCTCACAACAAGGGCGATCGTGGCCACGTTGGCGCCGAGTCCCACGCTGTTGGCAAACGGCACGAGCTGGCTGATCGTCATCAGGCCGGCCGTCGCGCCCAGACAATAGGCGATCCACAAGGCGTAGAACGTCGGCGTCGCGAGCATCTCGCGTGTCGTGAAATCCGCGCCGCTCGAGGCGGCGCCGCCGGGCGGCGTCCAGTTCGGCGGCCGATAACCCTGCGGAGGATTCTTCAGAAGCGCCGTGCCGGCGAGGGTCATCACCATGAACACGGCCGCGAGAATCTGAAACGTCGCGCGCCAGCCGAACGTCGGGATGAGCCAGTAGTTGGCCAGCGAGCCGAAGATGGCCTGGCCGCCGCCATACCCGCCGACCATCAGCCCGACGACGAGGCCTCGCTTGTCGGGAAACCACTTGGATCCCACCGGCGTCGGCGCCGAGTAGCCGAACCCGTTGCCGATGCCGACGATCACGCCGAAGAGGACATAGAGCGCGGTGAGCGAGCTCGTGAAGCTCGTGAGCACGAATCCCGCGCTGACGAGAATGCTGCCGAGGAGGGCACAGAGGCGCGGCCCCCTCCTGTCCTGAAGACGTCCGGCGAAGATGAACGTCAGCGCGAAGCAGACGACGGCTATCGTGAAGGTGCGCGAGGTTTGTGTACGCGTCCACCCGAACTCTTTTTCGAGCGGGGCGACAAAGACGCTCCAAGCGTAGAGTGACCCGAGCGCCAGGTTCATGAGGACGCCACCGATCACGGGGTGCCAGCGGTTGGTCGTCATGTTGGCGGATTATAGGCCACGAAGACACGAAGGCACGAAGAAGAGCCACGAAAACACGAAAGCACGAAAAAGAGAGCCACGAAGAGACCCGAAGATTTGAGGACTTGAGCCCCGAGCCTCACGGGTCTACAAGATCGTGGCGCGGCCGACTTCGGCCGCCATCTCGTCTCGATACGCCTGCAACGCGGCCCGCAACGCGGGGCGCGAGGTCGCGAGGATTGCGACGGCAAGCAAGCCGGCGTTCGCCGCGCCCGACGGCCCGATGGCCACGGTGGCGACCGGCACGCCCATGGGCATCTGCACCGTGGACAGCAGCGAGTCCAGGCCGTTCAAGCCGCTCGGCATCGGCACACCGATCACCGGCAGCACCGTGTGCGCCGCGACCACGCCGGCCAGGTGCGCCGCGCCGCCTGCACCGGCGATGAGCACTTCCAGGCCACGGCTCGCCGCCGTCTTGGCGTAGCCCGCCGTCAGCTCGGGCGACCGGTGGGCCGACATCACGCTGTTCTCGTGCGCTACCCCGAACCGCGTCAGCATCTCGTGGGCCTGTCGCATCGTGTCCCAATCGGATTGGCTTCCCATGACGATGCCCACCAGCACGGGCGTGTCGGACATGAACGTATTTCACCATAGATTCGACAGTCCCGTGCCCCCCTCGTACCCCGGCACCCTCGCACCCTTGCACCCAAGGTAGAATCGGCTCTATGAAACGCTTCGCATGCATGCTCGCTTTGGCGCTGGCGGCGCCCGCCGCCGCTCAGACGCCGGCGCCCATCCAACTCGACTACACGCAGTTCACGCTGCCGAACGGCCTGCGGGTGATTCTCCACGAGGACCACAGCGTGCCGCTCGTGAGCGTGAACGTCTGGTACCACGTCGGCTCGGCGCGCGAAAAGACGGGCCGCACCGGCTTCGCGCACCTGTTCGAGCACCTGATGTTCATGGGCTCGGGCCACGTGCCGCCGGGCGAGTTCGACTCGTGGCTCGAAGGCGCCGGCGGCAACAACAACGGCTCGACGTCCAACGACCGCACCAACTACTGGATCAACGTCCCCTCGAACGCGCTCGAGCTCGCGCTGTTCCTCGAGTCGGATCGGATGGGCTATCTGCTCGACACGATGTCGCTCAAGACCGTGGACGCCCAGCGCGACGTGGTGAAAAACGAGCGGCGCCAGCGCGTCGAAAACGAGCCCTACGGCATGGCCGACGTCGTGCTGAACGAGATGCTCTTTCCCGAAGGCCATCCGTACCACTGGCCCGTCATCGGGTACATGCCGGATCTGACGGCCGCGAGCTACGACGACGTGGTGGCGTTCTTCAAGACGTATTACGCGCCATCCAACGCAAGCCTCGCGGTGGCGGGCGACATCGACACGGCGACGGCGCGCAGGCTGGTCGAAAAGTGGTTTGGCGACGTGAAGCCGGGCGCGCGTCCCGACCCGATGGCCATTCCGGGCGCGGCGCTCTCCAGCGTGAAGAAACAGACGATCACCGACCGCGTGCAGCTGCCGCGTCTTTACCTGGCGTGGCTCACGCCCGCGCTGTACGCGCCGGGCGACGCCGCGCTCGACGTGGTCTCGTCGATCCTGACCAGCGGCAAGAACTCGCGACTCTACAAGCGGCTCGTGTACGACCTGCAGATCGCCCAGAGTGTCCAGGCGTTTCAAGGCTCGATGGCGCTCGCGTCCACATTCGTGATCGAGGCGACGCCGCGACCGGGACACACGATCGGAGAGCTGCAGACGATCATCGACGAAGAGATCGCCCGGCTCCAGACGGAGGCGCCGGCAACCCGTGAGGTCGAACGCGCGCTCAACCAGTACGAGGCGTCGTTTTACAGTCGGATGGAACGGGTCGGCGGCTTCGGCGGCAAGGCCGATCAGCTGAACGCGTACTACACCAACACCGGCAACCCGGACTGGTTCAACGAGGATCTGGCTCGGTACCGCTCGTTGTCGCCGACCGACGTGCGCGCCGCCGCCGCGCAGTTTCTGCCGAAGGATCGGCGCGTGGAGCTGACGGTGGTGCCCGAGGGAAACCCGGGGCAACGGCGATAAGAGCCACGAAAACACGACAGCACGAAACAGACCACCGGGCAGGCCACCAAGACACGAAGAAGAGATGTAAGACAGGTTCCCCGATATGAAACTCACCGTGTTCGCGTTCGTTCTACTCCTTGCCGGGACAGCCGGGGTGTCGGCGCAAGCGCCAGACCGTAGCAAGCCGCCGGCGTCTGGCGCCGCACCCGCGCTGAAGCTTCCCGCGATTCAGAAGCGGCAGCTGACCAATGGCCTGCCCGTGTGGATGGTCGAGCTCCACGAGGTGCCCGTCGTCCAGGTGAACCTGCTGGTGCTTGGCGGGAGCGCCGACGACCCGGCCAGGAAATACGGCGTGGCGAGCCTGATGGCGAGCATGCTTGCCGAGGGCGCGGCCTCTCGATCCTCGCTCGAGATCGCGGACGCCATCGACTTTCTCGGCGCCGATCTCTCGGCGGCCAGCGCCATCAACTCGATCGGCGTCCGCCTGCACGTCCCCGTCGCGCGATTGGCCGACGCGCTGCCGATCATGGCCGACGTCGCGCTCCGGCCGACGTTTCCCCCGAGCGAGCTCGAACGCCTCCGACAGCAGCGACTGACCTCGCTCTTGCAGGCGAGAGACGACGCCTCGACGATCGCGTCGCTGGCGTTCTCGAAGGTCCTGTACGGAGGCGATCACCGGTTTGGCACGGCGACCATGGGAACGGCAGAGACCATCAAGAGCTTCACGGCCGAGGATCTCCGGTCCTTCTACGCGACCCTGTTCCGGCCCGAGAACGGCGCGCTCATCGTCGTCGGCGACATCGTCGCCGACAAGGTCCTGCCGCAGCTCGAGGCGAATTTCGGGAAATGGCAACCGCCGGGGGCGGCGGGGGGCCGCGCGGGGTCGACCACGACCGGCCAGCCCGTCACGCGCGTGGTCTACATCGTGGACAAGCCGAACGCGCCACAGTCGCAAATCCGGATCGGCTGGATTGGCGTGCCCCGTTCCACCCCCGATTACTTTCCGATTCTCGTGATGAACACCGTTCTCGGCGGCGCGTTCAGCTCGAGGCTGAACCTGAACCTTCGCGAGAAACACGGCTACACCTACGGCGCGACATCGAACTTCGACATGCGGGTCACCGCCGGCCCGTTCACCTCGGCGGCCGGCGTGCAGACGGACAAGACCTCGGAGTCGCTGACTGAATTCTTCAACGAGCTCAACGCGATGCTGAAACCCGTGCCCGCCGACGAGCTGGCGCGCGCGAAAAACTACGTCGCGCTGCGCTTCCCGTCGAGCCTCGAGGCGACAAGCGACATCTCGCGGCGGCTCGAGGACATGCTCGTCTTCAAGCTGCCCGACGATTACTATTCGCGCTACGTGCAGAGCATCCAGGCCGTGACCGCCGCCGATGTGCAACGCGTCGCCCAACAATACCTCTCGCCCGACAAGTTCGCCGTCGTCGTCGTGGGCGACAGGAAAACGGTCGAGCCCGGCATCCGCGCGCTGAATTTGGGCGCAATCGTGGAGCTGAAGGTCGATGACGTTTTTGGCCAGCAGGGTCGGTGAGCGGCAGGACGGCTCTGGCTCAATTGTGTAACCGCACCCTCGAATTCCGTGAGGTCCCGCCGAGCGAGCCCTCGCCGCCGCTCGGACGTTGGGCCGTACCGTATCGCCGGACAAACAATAGACTTAACCTGATCCGGATCGACTTGGCGAGCAACTTGCTCTTTGGCTCAGCTATTCGAGGAATGTGACTATGAAGACGCTGAAACCAACCTTGGTCAACCTCTTGGCGGCGGGCGGGCTCGTCGTCTTTGGGACGGTGTCCGCACTTGCGGCGCCCCAGTCGGTGCCGCAGTTGGTGATCACAAGCACGCAATTCGATCCCGCCAACAACCGCCTCGTGATCAAAGGCGTGAACTTTGCCTGGCCGCCTCCGAGGGGCGCCTCGTCGCCAGTGCCACCGCCGCATGTCACTCTGGATCTCGAGCCGCTGACGGTCTTGTCGGCCGACAAGTTTCAAGTCGTCGCCTTCCTTTCGGGGAGTCAGCCCGAAGGAACGTATCTGCTGACGGTCTCGCGCGGCCACGGCCGGAACGAGTCAGCGTCGTTTGCGGTCGTCGTGTACGAGCATGATGCCATCGAGGGATCCTCGACGCTAGCGGGACCGGCCGGGCCAGAGGGACCTGCCGGACCGATAGGGCCCGAGGGACCTGCAGGGCCGGCAGGACCGCAGGGACCTGCAGGACCGACCGGCCCACAAGGACCTGCCGGACCGACGGGAGCGACAGGCGCAGTTGGCGCGACCGGGCCGCAGGGGCCCGTTGGTCCGACGGGTCCGACTGGGGCGCAAGGGCCAATTGGCTCGACCGGACCGACAGGACCGCAAGGGGCACCGGGCGTCAGCGGCTACCAGATCCTTACGGGATCCGCCAACAGCGGCAACCTGGCCGCTGGTGCACAGCTGAGCGCGCGCGCGGTGTGTCCGGCCGGAACGCGCGTGCTCGGCGGCGGTGTACAGCAGACCACGCAACTGGCTTCAGGCCCGACGGTGACCTCGTCTTACCCCGATACCCAAGGGAGTTGGTCGGCCGAGGTGCGAAACAACCTGACCTTTTCGCTGGGCTCGGTGAACCTCGTCGTCTACGCCATCTGCGCAACGGTGAACTAGATCGGGGGCTAGGGACTCGGGACTAGGGACTCGGGAGTCAGGACAGAATCGTAATTCAGTGTTCTAAAACGGCACAATAGATTCGGCGCCACCATGTCCTGAATCTTGGTTGTAAAGTATTCAAATGAAATTTGTTAAGTCACTTTTTGGCATCGGACCATGCTTTGCAGTTCCGAGGCGTATGCGCCAGAGGAAGGGCGAGGGCGGGTTCTCGATGATTGAGCTGTTGACGGTGGTCGCCGTGATGGGCATCATCGCGATTTTCGCTCTCCCGAGTGTTTTCCGGACGAGCGAGGATTTGCGCCTGCGAAACGACGGGAGGGCGATCGCCCAGATGGTCGGCGTGGTCAAAATGCGAGCGGCCTCGAAGTTCAGCCGTGCGCGCCTGTTCGTGACGCTCGACGACAACACCTACTTCACGCAGTTCTGGGACAGGACCGCCAACACCTGGGTGACCGAGGGCGGTCCCACGCAGCTCTCGCAAGGCGTGCAGTTCGGATTCGGCACCCTCGATACTCCTCCACCGGACACCCAGGTGGCCATCGCGCAGTCCGCGGCCTGTACCGATGACGGCGGCGTCGCCATCGGCAACAGCGCGTGCATCATGTTCAACTCGCGCGGTATTCCCGTGGACGGGGTCGGTGCGCCCGTTGGGGACAACGCGATCTATCTCACGAACGGTATCGGCGTCTTCGCCACGACGTTGACCGCAACGCCGCTTGTGCGGCTCTGGTGGTCGCCCGCCAACGCCGTGGCATGGATCAGGCAATGACAGCTCAGCGCGGTTTCTCTCTCATCGAAGTGGTGTTCGCGCTCAGCATTCTGCTGATCGTGGCGCTCGGCCTGGTGCCACTCGGCGTGCTCGCCACGTCACAGACGGAAAATCAGGGCCACCTCTCGGCCCGCGTGACCGAGTACGCGCAGGACAAGCTCGAGCAGCTCATGGCGCTCGCGTTCAGCGATTCGATTTCAGATACCCGGGTGTTCCCGGCGGCTGCGGCGGGCGGAAGTGGACTGACGGTCGGTGGGAGCTCGGATCCGGCCGCGCCAGTCGACCTCTACGTCGATTACCTGGACATCAACGGGACGCTGGTCGCCGGTGCCGGCGGCGCGCCCCCGGCGAACTGGTTCTACGAGCGTGCCTGGCGGATCGAGACTGTCACGGCCACGCTCAAACGGATCACGGTGACGGCGATTGTCCGGACGCAGGTGGGCGCGCTCGGCCGACTCCCGCGATCGACCGTCGTCACGCTGAAGACTTCGCCTTTCTAAGCGTTTCCAAGAGGACGACCTGTGACGTATTCGGTGCGGTGCAAACGTTTGCAAGGGGCCTGCTCGGAGACAGGCTACACGCTGATCGAGTTGATGATCGCGGTGGCCGTGCTGATGATTGTGTCGGCATCGGTGTTCAACGGCGTGCAGCAGCTCACCCAGGTCAGCGCAACGGTGCACAACCGTTCGGAGATGCACGCCGGCGTGCGGAACGCGACCGAGCTTCTGCAGCAGGAGATCGGTCAGGCTGGCCGGATCGCCCTTCCGCAGGCCGTGTGGTTGATGGCGCCCGTGGTGGGGGATCCGACTGGGGTGGCCGTACAGCCGGTGGCGGTCAACGACGTCACGGGTCTCTTCGTCGGCGAGCAGGTGCTCGTCGACGCGGGCCTCAGCCAGGAAACCGTGGAGATCACAGCCATCGCCGGTCTCATCATCTCCGGGGTGTTTGTCAACGATCACCTCGTGAACACGCCGGTCGACGTGCAGGGCGGGTTTACCTCGGGCGTCGTGCCAACCGCGGCAAGCGGCACGGTGAACGGCTCGACCGACACGGTGCTGAAGATTTTCGGGGACATCAACAGCGACGGCAACATGGTATACGTCGAGTACACCTGCGATGCCCTCGTCACCAATAACCTGTATCGCAATTCGATGCCCTTCACCGCGGGCGTCAAGAACCCGCCGACGGTGGCTCAAGTGCTGTTGAACAACGTCCAGCCGAACCCCGACGGCGCGGCGTGCTTCATCTACCAGCAGGTATCGGTGTCCGGTACGACGTACGTGACCGACGTGGCCGTGACGCTGACGGTTCAGACCGAACGGCGCGATCCGGTCACGGGCTTGTTTCAGATGGAAACCAAGGCGCTCTTGAACGTATCACCCCGGAACGTGTTTCAGGTCTGGCAGATGGCCAGCCTGAACATCAACAGCCGTTTGCAGCCGATGCCGGCCAGCGTGACCGCGCTGCTGCCTTGAGGAACGCTTCCATGACTCGCTCGAACGAACAGGGGATTGCGCTGATTCTGGCCATGTTCATGGTGCTCGTGCTGTCGACGATCAGCGTCTCGCTGATGTTCGTCTCGCAGACCGAGACCTGGTCGAGCCAGAACTACAAGATGATGTCGCAGGCACGCTACGCCGCCGAGTCGGGCGTGCATGCCGCCGCCAACCACCTGATGTTCGCCTACGTGCCCCCTGGGACCAACGCCGCCGATCCGCTCGTGGGATACGACATGACGAAGGCGCCGGTCATCAGAGCGGGCGGCGCCGCGGTCTTCGTGACCAGCGTTGAAGGTGCGGCGTCGAACTACCCGGTGGACGCCGTGCGCGACGCGTTCATCGCAAATTCGAGGGGCACGCTGGCGAACGACAATGGCAGCGCCAGGTATCGCGCGACGGCCCGGATGCTGTCGATGCAGCAGATTACCCCAGCCTACAGCACCACGCCGGTCACGCTGGTGACGTGGGAGATCACCGGCATCGGCGGCATCGACGGCGCCCGGAGCGCCGAGACCGAGGTCTCGGCGAATCTGGAGCACACGAAAGTGCCCGCCTTCAGTTACGCGGCGTTTGCCACGTTCAACGGCTGTGCGGCGCTGTCGTTCGCCGGCGGCGCGACCACCGACAGCTACAACTCGGCATCCCCGCTCGTCGGCGGTGAGCCGGTGCTCATCGAAGGCGGCGGCAACGTCGGCACCAACGGCAACCTGACCGACGTCGGCAACACGACGACCATCAACGGCTCGTTGTCGACGCCGCGGTCCGGCGTCGGCGCGTGCACGGCCAACAACGTGACGGCGGAAGACACCGCCGACGCGGCGATCACCGACGGGCTCACGCAGCTCGCGCAGCCGATCGATTTTCCAGTCCCGCCGCTACCCGATCCGCTGCCGCCGACCAACAACATCAGCTTCACGCAGGGCGGCGGTTGTCCGGGGGGCCTTGTCGCCCCGTGGTGCGTGCCCAGCGCGAACGGCGCGACCCTCGACCCCGCGCTCACGGCGACGCCCGGCACCATGTCGCTCGGCAACATCACGACGAACGGCAACTCGGAGGTCCATCTCAAGGCCGGGACTTACATCATCAACAGCCTGTCGCAGATGGGCAACTCGAAGCTCATCATCGATTCTGGTCCTGTCATTTTCAAGATCGCCGGGTTGGATGGCGCGGGAGGAGAGCTCGCCAGCCCGCTCACCCTGACAGGTCAGGGCATCAGCAACCCGACCTACGACCCACAGAATCTGCAATTCATTTACGGCGGGACCGGCAACCTCACGCTGGCCGGCGGCGCCGAAACGGCGTCGCTGTTGTATGCGCCCAATGCCACGGGAAGCTTCGCGGGCGGCGCGGATTGGTATGGCGCTGTGATTCTGAAGCAGCTCACCGCCACAGGTGGCGCCTCAGTCCACTACGACATCCAGCTGCAGAGAAAGATGTGGGTGGCGGGCAATCAGGTGTTGAGCTCGTTCAGCTGGAAGAAATACTAATTTGAATTGCAGCTCTCGCCATCAGCTATCAGCCTTCAGCGTCCGAAGCTGACAGCTAGAGCTCAGCTAGAGCCGTTTTCGATTCCGTGTAGCGCAGGTCTTTAGACCTGCAATAGGCCGGCGCTAGGCGAGCGCTAGGCGAGCGCTAGGCGGGACTGAAGTCCCGCGCTACACGCGCATGAAAAGCGCTCTAACGGCTGACAGCCGTTACGATCCCCCTGTCTTGGAAAACGCCGCGATCGACAGTCCGATCACCACGACCGTCACCGCGCCGATCAGGTTGTGCCAGAGAAACGCGACCGGCGTCCAGAACGCCACGAGCACGACCACCGCCATCCCCGAGATCAGACCCCAGAAAGCGCCCGTCGCAGTGGCCCGCCGCGTCAGAACCGCCAGCAGGAAGACGCCCAGGATCGAGCCGTAGAAGAGCGACCCGTACCGGTTGACGACCTCGATCAGCGAGCCTTGGTCGGCGGCGTAGAGCGCGACGATGCAGGCGAACACTCCCCACGCGGCCGTTGCCACCTTGGACACCGATAAGTAATGTCGATCGGTGGCATTCTGCACAAGATGTCGGCGGTAGAAATCGATGACGGTCGCACTCGACAGCGCGCTCAGTTCCCCGGCCGCCGTGGACATGGCCGCGGCAAAAATTGCGGCGATCATCAGGCCCACCAGGCCCACGGGCAACTGGGTGGTGATAAACGTCGGGAAGACGTAGTTGACGTCCGTGTAGCGGTCGTCGCCGGTAGCCGCCTTGACGATGTCCGTCGCGCGCGAACGAATGTCGCGCACACGTGAATCGGCAGCGAGAAAGACGTTCCGGTTTCCCAATCGCGCGGCCTCCCGTCGTTCCCCGATCGCGTCGTCAAACTCGCGCTGGAGCGCGGCGTACTCCGCCGCGCGCGGACCCGCGGCAACCTGTCGGTCGTGCACGCGATTGAACAGCATCGGCGGAGTCACAAAGACGTAGAACACGAAGACCAGCACGCCGGTACCGAGAATGAGCAGCTGCAGCGGAATCTTCACGTACGCGCTCATGAGCAGCGACCGGCGCGCTTCGTCGACCGATTTCGCCGTCAGGTACCGCTGCACCTGGCTCTGATCGCACCCGAAGTACGAGAGCATCAAGAACAGCCCGCCGATCATCCCCGACCAGAACGTGTAGGTCTCGCGGACGTCGAACCGGAAGTCGAGCGCCTCGAGCCGCCCGGTCGATCCGGCCAGCGCGAGCACCTGTCGGAGGCCGAAGCCCTCGGGCAACGCAACGAAGAGAACGACGACCGCCGCAACGACGCCGAACACGATCAGCACCATCTGTTTGACGTCGGTCCACGCCACGGCCTGCACGCCGCCGAAGGCGGTGTAGAACACCATGGGCACGCTCAACAACGCGACGGTCATCGGAATGCCCCAGCCGAGCATCGCCGAAATCACGACCGCCGGCGCGGCGATCACGACGCCCAGCGAGAACGCCCGGCTCATCAGAAACAGGAAGCTCGTGAGCGATCGCGTCCGCGCGTCGAAGCGGCGCTCGAGGTACTCGTAGGCGGTGTACACCTTGGCGCGATGAAAAAACGGGACGAGCGTCAGCGACAGAAGGATCATCGCCAGCGGCAGGCCGAAATAGAACTGGATGAACCGCAGGCCCGTGGCGTAGCCCTGGCCGGTGGTGCCGACGAGCGTAATCGCACTCAGCTGCGTCGCCATCACCGAGAGGCCCGCCACCCACCACGGGAGCGATCGGCTCGCTAGAAAATAGCCTTCGATCCGGTCTCGATTCTTCGTCCGCCGAAGGCCGTCGGTCACGACCCATACGAAATACACGACAACGATCAGCCAGTCGATGGGATGCATCTTTACGACGGTCGGCGGCCGCTCACCGGAACATCCGTCCGAGGAGGAAGAGCAGCACGACGAGGACCACCTCGATGATCAGCACGCGGACGTACGAGCTGTTCAGCGGGTGGTCGAGCGCGCTGACCTCTCGATGCTCCGCCTCCGCAACGTCTCCGAGTCCCCGTGGTCCCATTGTTGTACTCCCCTGGGCCTCAACAACCTGAGCCGGCGCCACGAAAATGAACCGCAGCCAATCATAATAGACCGCCGTGGCTGCCCATGCGCTCCGCGCCAGAAGGCCCGAAGGCGATCCCGGATCGGTGCGGATTGAACGCGACCCCGACCTGGTCGGCGCCCGCCTCGAGGACGCCGCGCACTTCCCGGGCGGCCACGCCAGGGAGCTGGCCTTGCCGGCGTCGGAGGCCCAGGTCGCCGACCTTCTGCGCCGTTCCACATCGGTGCTTCCCATCGGCGCACAGTCGTCGCTCACGGGCGGGGCCACGCCAATGGGCGAACGCTTGCTCAGCACGGCCCGATTGAATCGCATCGAGTCGATCGGCGCAGGTTGCGTGCGCGTACAGGCCGGCGTGAGCATCGCCGAGCTCGATCGCGCGCTCGAACGCGCCGGACGCTACTACCCGCCGGGGCCGACCTTCGCGGGGGCGTTCGTCGGCGGGACCATCGCGACGAACGCGGCCGGGGCGGCCACGTTCAAGTACGGAAGCACGCGGACGTGGGTCGAGGCGCTCACGGTCGTTCTGCCGGGCGGCGACGTGCTCGACATCGAGAGAGGCGCCACGCTGGCGCATGCGGACGGCTACTTCGAGCTGGACCTGGCTCTCGCGAGCGGCCCGATCCGGGTGAACGTGCCCACGTACCGGATGCCGCCAGTGCCGAAGCTGTCGGCCGGCTATTTCGCCGCGAGCGGCATGGACCTCATCGACCTCTTCATCGGATCGGAGGGCACGCTCGGCGTCGTCACGGCCGCGACACTGCGTGTGCTGCCGGTGCGGCCGGCCGTGTGCTTGGCGTTCGTGCCGTTCGCGACGCGCCGCGCGGCGCTCGAGCTTGCGCGTCGGCTCCGGGATGTCGCACACGAGACGAGGCGAAGCCGCGACCCGCGCGGGGTGGACGTGGCGGCAATAGAACACATGGACGCGCGAAGCCTGGCGCTCATCATGGAAGATGGCGTCGACCGCGCGCAAGGGGTCCGCGTTCCCTCTGGCACGGAGATCGCGTTGCTCGTGACGCTCGAGCTGCCGCCGGACACGCGCTCCGACCAGGCGTTCGACGAAATCGGCCGTTCGCGCGATCCGCATCCGCCCGACACTGCGCTCGTACGGTTCTGCTCGGCCCTCGCCGACGCCGGGGTGCTCGACGAGGTCGAGATTGCGGTGCCCGGCGATCGCGCCCGCGCCGATCAGCTCCTCGCTGTGCGCGAGGCCGTGCCATTCGCGGTCAACGAGCGCGTGGGCCGCGCGAAGCGGGCCGGTGACGCGCGCATCGAAAAGACGGCGGCCGACCTGATCGTGCCCTTCGACAGGCTCGACGAGCTGCTGACGATCGTCGACCGTGAGTTCGCGCGGCGCGGCCTCGATACCGCCGTCTGGGGGCACCTCTCCGACGGCAACCTGCACCCCAACGTCATTCCACGCTCGTTGGCCGATGTGGAAGCCGGCAAAGAGGCGATCCTGGCCTGCGGCCGCGAGGTGCTGCGGCTCGGCGGCGCGCCGCTCGCCGAGCACGGCGTCGGCAGAAACCTGGTGAAGCAGGAGCTGCTGCGGATGATGTACGGCGAGGCTGGCATCGAAGAGATGCGCCGGGTCAAGCGCGCGATCGATCCCGAGTGGAAGATGGCGCCGGGGGTGCTGTTTGGCCGGTAAGCACACTTCACAGGCTCAGGTCTCACGTCTAGTTCACAGTCGACAGTTGACAGTTGTCGCTGCTGTGAACTGTCAACTGTGAACTGTTGACTCACGGGCTGAAAGCTGAGAGCCGATCTAATTCAACCAGCTCTGTCGAAACGTCTTTTGCGCCGCGGTGAGCGGCGCGCCCGTGGATTCGAGGGTCACGAGCTCGAGCCGCGGATCCTCGCGAAGCGTCACGATGGCCTTCCTCTCCGCCCCAGAGCGATCGACGAACGTGATTGCGATCGCGTCTCCGGGCTTGTGGCGGCGCATGACAACCGCTACGTCCTCGGGCGTTGCAACCCTGCCACCACCCAATTGGCGCAGATGGTCGCCGACGTCGAGGCCCGCCGTGTACACCGGCGTGTCCAGCGCCGGCGCCTCGGCGAGGCGCACCTCGCCGTTCCGAAGCTCGAGGCGGACGTCGCCCCACCACCCGCGCCCCTCGTTGGGCCGGCGCAGTACGACCCCCGCGCGCAAGAGCAGCGGCCGGTAGTCGGCGACCTCCCGGCCTTGAATGTAGCGGGCGAAGAACTGCCGCGCGAACGACGCGTCGCTGACCTCGGCCAGCCGCGCCTCGGCGTCGGCGATGGAATACGGCCGATCCACGTACCCCTCGCGCGTGCCGCCTGGCTTGCCGTGCGCGCGCCACATGGCGCGCATGAAATCGTCCAGGGTGGTCGCGCCGTTCGACCGATCGCGAAGCGTCAAGTCCAGCGCCAGTGCAATGGCGCCTCCCTGCGAGTAGTAGGAGATGTAGGTCGTCGAGAAGTTGGTCCGGTCACCCGTGCGGCCGCCGTCGGTGAACGCCGCCATCCGGCTCATCTCCTCCGCGCTGCGCACCGTGTGTGCCGGATTGACGGCGACGCTGCCGACCAGGCCGGCCATCGCGGCGACGGTCGACGGGAGATCGACCAGGCCCGCCCGGCTGAGCGTGAGCGGTCCGTAGTACTGCGTGAAGCCCTCGCCGAGCCAGAGCTCGCCGGACATGTTCGCGCGCTCGAAGTCGAATGGCTCGAGCGATCGAGGCCGGATGCGCTCGACGTTCCAGCAGTGAAAGAACTCGTGGGCCACGGTATCGAGAAGGCCGATGCGGTTGCTCCGGAGCGAGGACGACGAGGTGAGGACGGTGCTGTTTCTGTGCTCCATGCCGTCGCTGTTCGCGTTCGACTGGTAGTCGGCGAGAAACGTGTAGGCGCCGGGCTCGTAGGTCGGGTACTCGCCGTAGATCTCGCGTTGCTCACGGACGATCTTCTCGACGTCCTTCGCGAACTCGTCCAGTTCGCCGTCGGTGCCCTGATGATGCAGCGCGACGCGAAACGTGCGGCCGTCCACCGCAAACTGGCGGATCGCCACGGGGCCGAACTCTGCCGGGCTGTCCATCAGGTACTGAAGGTTCGGCGCCGTGAACTCGAACGGCGTCGAGCCGGCGTGGAGCTGCGTGGCCACGCGCCACGACGCGCCTGCTGGCGGCTCGAAGACGATCGTGGCCGGCCGATCGTCCAGTCCGCGCGCCCACATGACGGCGGCCGGCATGTTCACGTGGGCGTGCGTCGTGTCGATCGCCAGGTACGTCCCGTCCACGCGATCGCCGAAGACCTTGTAGGTCACCCTCACCGTGCCACTGTGGCTCGGCACGGTCCATCCATACGGATCGGGCCTCGTCGCCGCCAACTCGACACCAGCGGCGGAAAACGCGTGCACGTCGTACACGTTCTTCGCGAAATCGTGCAGCGAATAGCGGCCCGGCGACGAGCGGCTCATCCTGAGCTCGAGCGGGGAAGGATCGACCTCCGCGAATGTCGCCTCCACTTGCATCCAGTGATGCTCGGGCTCGGGAAACGTGAAACGATACTGAACCGGCGCCGCCGCGCGCGTCGCCGGCCCAACCGCGAAGACGATCAACACCAGCGCGAGATATCGAAGTCTCATTTCGTCATCCCGAGAGCGCCTTGCGCCGGCGTGCAGCGCAGGACTTCAGTCCTGCCGGCCCCTACTTGAATAAATCGTCAAACGCCTGCCGCGCGCTCGGCGGACCCGCGGGCGTGCCCGTCTCCCGCTCGACGGTCGTCCGCGGCGAGAAGAACGCGCAGGCGTTGGACTCGTCTTTCGGCGAAACGCGGGCCTTGAGCTCGGGGTGCGAACACTCGAACCGCGCGCTCGTATCGAACGACACGCAGCTGATGCAGCTGTGCAGGTCGACGCCGCAGCGTGAGCATCGCCCGAGCGCCTCGACGGGAAGGGCCAGGCGATTGCCGCAGCGCGCGCACCGGAAGACCTCGTGCGAGGCCATCAGGTTCGGCGTTTTCGGCCCCGAGGCACTCTGCAGCAGCCGCCCCGGCGTCCGCTCCTGGGGCACCGCCTTCTCTCGCCGCGGCTCGCGCTCGCGCGGCTCGTCCTGGTATCCACGCTGGCGGTACTTGCGGTCGGACATCCCGTTCATTCTACGACGCGCGATGGTATTCTTTCGGCACATGGCCACGAAAACACGAAAACACGAAAACGAGACGTTGGGCTCTTCGTGCCTTCGTGCCTTCGTGGCCGCGACCGCCTGTGCGTCGGCTATCCTGCTCCTTCGTCCCTCGGCCGACGCACAGCAGCCCCTGCGCCGACCGATGTCGATTCTCGACCTCGCCGAGCTGCCGCGCCTTCTCGACCCGCAGCTGTCACCCGACGGCCGCTCCGTCATCTACACGGTGACGCGCGCCGACTGGAAGGCCAACCGGCCGGTGCCGCACATCTGGCGGCAGGCGATCGGCGGGGGCCTCCCCCTCCAGATCACGAACGGCGAGACCGGCGAGCTGTCCGCGCGCTGGTCGCCGGACGCCGCGTCGATCCTCTTTCTCAGCCGGCGCAACGAAGCCGATACACAGATCTACCTCCTGTCGCCGGCCGGCGGCGAGGCGCAGGCCCTCACGAAGCACGCGTCCGCCGTCTCGCAGCCGGCGTGGTCGCCCGACGGCGCATCTATTTACTTCGTGGCTGCCGACGCGCGCACCGCCGAGGAACGCGAGCGCGACCGCCTGCGGGACGATGTGTTCGCGTTCGAAGAGAATTTCAAGCATCGGCATCTCTGGAAGGTCACGGTGGCTTCCGGTGTCGAGCAGAAGCTGACCGACGGCGCTTTCTCCGTCCTGTCGTACCGTCCCTCGCGCGACGGCCGGTACATCGCGTTTCATCGGGCGCCGACGCCGCTTGCGGGCGACGCCGCGCGAAGCGAAATCTGGATCGCGGGCGCCGACGGCTCCAGCCCGCGTGCGATCACCGCCAATGCGATCGAAGAGATCGAGGCCGAGCTCTCGCCAGATCATTCGCGCCTGCTCTTCGTGGCCGAAGCGAATCAACGGCTCGAGCCGTACCATGCGTCGACACTCTTTGTGGTGCCCGTGGCAGGCGGGGCGCCCGAGCTCCTTCTTCCCGACTTCCCCTACGCCATCGAGCACGCGTCTTGGGCGCCTGACGCAACGATCCTCGCGGTCGTCAACATGGGCGTCCACAGCGAGATCTTCCGGATCGACCCTGGCGCCAAGCGGGCGCGGGCGCTGACCGAAGGCCGCCACTCGGTACAGTTCTGGAGCCTCGTCTCCGGCGCCCGTCGCATGGTGTTTCAGCTCGACGAACCCTCGCGCATTGGCGACGTCTGGACATTGCCGCTGGAGGGGGGAACACCGGTGCGCGTCACCGGCCAGTACGACACACTCGAGCGGGACTTCAACCTGCCGCGGCAGGAGAAAGTCGTGTGGAAGGGCGCGGATGGCACCTCGGTGGAGGGCGTCCTGTTCTACCCGCTCGGGTACGAGACAGAGAAGCGGTATCCGCTGGTCGTGCAACTACACGGCGGGCCGGCCGAGTCCGACAAGTTCGGCTACGGGCCGGGCGTGATCGTCAATTACGTGCCGGTTCTCACGGCGAAGGGCTACCTCGTCTTGCGTCCCAACTACCGCGGCAGCTCGGGCTACGGCAACGCGTTCCTCCGCGACCTCGTCGGCGGTTACTTCCGGAATATGCACCTGGATGTGATGGCGGGTGTCGACCTTCTCGTGCGGCAAGGTCTGGCCGACGGCGACAGACTGGCCGTCATGGGATGGAGCGCGGGCGGACACCTGACGAACAAGTTGATTACGTTCACCGAACGGTTCAAGGCCGCGGCTTCGTCGGCCGGGGCTGCCAACTGGACGTCGCTGTTCGCGCAAACCGACACGCGCACGAACCGGGCGCTGTGGTTTGGCGGCACGCCGTGGCAGAAAGACGCGCCGTGGGAGACGTTCTGGGCACAGTCGCCGCTCAAGGACGCCTCGAAGGTGCGCACGCCGACGCTGTTCTTTGTCGGGCAGGAGGATCCCAGGGTGCCGATGCCGCAGTCGGTGGAGATGTACCGCGCGCTCGCTGCCAACGGGGTCGCGACGAGACTCTTCGTCGCGCCCCGGGAGGGGCACCAGTGGGCCGAGCTCCGGCACCAGTTGAGCAAGGCCAATATCGAGCTCGAGTGGTTCGAGCGCCACGTGATGGGACGGGGTTACGCGTGGGAGCTGGCGCCCGGGGATGCGGCTCAGGCGCCCGCAAACCCGCGCTGATCCGGGTGAATTTGACACTTACGTGAAATCTTTCACAAAATAAGCGCCTAGCAGCCACCCCATGGCCCAGATCTTTCACCGCAGCACGAACACCATCTCCCGCGTCAGTTTGTTCGGCGTCGTGTTCGTCATCGCGGGGCTCTTATGGCTCATCGCACAGGTCCACCGCTCGCCGTGGTCGACTGACGCACACGTCGCCAAGGAGCAGCCCATTCAGTTCAGCCACGAGCGGCATGTCGGGGGCAACGGCATCGACTGCCGCTACTGCCACACGTCGGTCGAGGCGTCGCGGTTTGCCGGCATTCCCCCGACCAAGACCTGCATGAACTGCCACTCGGAAATCTTCGCCAGCAGCCCGTTCCTGCGCCCGGTACACGACAGCTTCGAGGACGACCGCGCGATCGAATGGACGCGCGTCCACGATCTACCCGACTTCGTGCATTTCGACCACAGCATTCACGTCAGCAAGGGCGTCGGCTGCACGACGTGCCACGGACCGGTCGATCGCATGCCGCTCATCGCCCAGCAGCATTCGCTGCAGATGGAGTGGTGCCTCGACTGCCACCGGCGGCCGGAAGCGTTCGTGCGACCGCGGAGCGCCGTGTTCAGCGTGAGCTACCAACCGCCGGCCAATCAGCTCGAGATCGGCCGCCGCCTCGTCGATCAATACCAGATTCAGAAGCTGACGAATTGCTCGACGTGCCATCAATGAGTCGCGAACCTGAAACCCCGGTCTCCAGTCTCCAGCCTCCAGCCTCGGGGAGGGTATTCTGGAGAACCCTCGACGAGCTGGCCGACGATCCCGCGTTCCGCGAACGGCTGCACAACGAGTTTCCCTCGGCCGTCGAAGCGATCGCGGATCCGCTCGAGCGCCGGACGTTTCTGAAGGTCATGGGCGCGTCGCTCGCGCTTGCCGGCGTGACCGCGTGCACTCGGCAGCCAGCCGAGACAATCGTTCCGTACGTGCGCCAGCCGGAAGAAACGGTGCCGGGGAAGCCCTTGTTCTATGCGACGGCGATGACGCTCGGCGGCGTCGGCACGGGGCTGCTCGTCGAAAGCCACGAAGGCCGCCCGACCAAGATCGAAGGCAACCCGGACCATCCCGGGAGCCGCGGCGCCACCGACGTCTTCGCCCAGGCGGCGATTCTCGATCTGTACGATCCCGATCGGGCGCGCGCGCTGACCAATCTCGGTGAGATTCGTCCGTGGGCTGATTTTCTGGCGATGATGCGGAGCGTGCTGAGCGCACAGCAGGCGCGGGAGGGCGGCGGCCTCAGGATCCTCACCGAACCGGTCAGCTCGCCGACGCTGGCGGCCGGGATCCAGGAACTGTTGTCGCGGCTGCCGCAGGCCAAGTGGCACCGATGGGATTCGGCGGGCCGTGGCAATGCGCACGCCGGCGCCAGGCTGGCGTTTGGCGACATCGTCGACGTCCAATACCGGTTCGAGCAGGCCGACGTGATCGTCGCGATCGACAGCGATTTCCTCGGCGGCGGGCCCGGGTGCCTTCGGTACGCGCGCGACTTCGCGTCGCGGCGGCGGCCGACCGAGGCCGATCGGATGAGCCGCCTGTATGCGATCGAGAGCATGCCGAGTCTCACCGGCTCGCGGGCCGACCACCGTTTTGGGCTGCGTCCCGGCCAGATTCCACGCGCGGCGCTTGCCCTGGCCCGCGAGCTCGGCGTGTCTGGCGCGTCGCAGGCGCCTGAAATCGTCCGGGTCGACGTCGCCGCCATCGCGAGAGACCTGACCGCGCACCGGGGATCCAGCCTGATCATCGCAGGCGACGGCCAGCCGCCCTTCGTGCACGCGCTCGCGCACGCGATGAACGACGCGCTGGGCAACGTCGGCCGCACGCTCGTGTACAGCGATCCCGTCGAAGCGTCGCCGGTCGATCACCTCGACTCGTTGCGCGAGCTCACAACCGACATGAACGCCGGTCGGGTCGACGCGCTGCTCGTGCTCGGTGGAAACCCGGTATACAGCGCGCCGGTCGATCTCGCGTTCGGCGAGGCGATGGAGAAAGTGCCGCTGCGCGTGCATCTCGGCTCGCACGAGGACGAGACGTCGGAGCGGTGCCACTGGCAGATTCCCGAAGCGCACTTTCTCGAGAGCTGGAGCGACGTGCGCGCCTATGACGGCACCGTGTCGATCGTTCAGCCCCTGATTTCGCCGTTGTATGGCGGCCGGACCTCGCACGAAGTCATCGGCGCGTTGAGCGAGACGCCGGAGACTTCGCCGTACGACATCGTGCGAGCCCACTGGCTGAACCGCGTGTCGCCGGGCGCCGCCGAACCGACGCCGGCGTTTGAAGCCGCCTGGCGCCGCTGGCTGCACGACGGCGTCGTGCCAGACAGCGCGTTCGCCGCCCGAACCGCGGCGCTTCAGCCGGACGCGGCCGCGGCCATGGAGTCGGCGTCGAGCCGGTGGGCTGCCGACACCAGCGGACCGCGCAGTTTCGACATCGCGTTCCTCAGCGACCCCTGCGTGCTCGACGGCCGCTTCGCCAACAACGCCTGGCTGCAGGAGCTGCCCAAACCCATCACCAGGCTCACCTGGGACAACGCGGTCATTGTCAGTCCCGCGACCGCCGAGAGACTGCAGGTCGGCGGCCACCCGGCGTACACGGGCGGCGAGCGCGGACAGATCGTGAGCGACCTCGTCGATCTCCGGTTCAAAGGCCGCACGGTCCGCGGCGCGATCTTCCCCGTTGTCGGCCATCCTGATGATTGTGCGACCGTCCATCTGGGATACGGCCGCCGGCGCGGCGGGCGCGTGGCGGCCGGCAACGGCTTCGACGCAAACGCGCTGCGCACGTCCGACGCGATGTGGTCCGGGCCGGGGCTCGAGATCGCGAAAGCCGGGGGCGACTACCCGCTCGCCTGCACCCAGTATCACCACCTCATGGAAGGCCGCGGCATGGTGCGGGCCGCGACACGCGAGGAGTTCATCGCCAACCCGCGCGTCGTGCACGAGGGCTTCGAGAGCCCCCCGAAGACCCTCACGCTCTATCCAGATTTCACGTACGAGGGCTACAAGTGGGGCATGGCGATTGACGTGAATGCCTGCACCGGTTGCAACGCCTGCGTCGTCTCTTGCCAGGCGGAAAACAACATTCCGGTCGTCGGGAAAGAGCAGGTGCTGCGAGGACGCGAGATGCACTGGCTTCGCGTCGACTCGTACTACGGCGGCGTGGCGGACGACCCGCAGACGTATTTCCAGCCTGTGCCGTGCATGCACTGCGAAAACGCGCCGTGCGAAGTCGTGTGCCCGGTGGCCGCGACGGTTCACAGCGACGAAGGCCTGAACGATATGGTCTACAACCGCTGTATCGGCACGCGGTACTGCTCGAACAACTGTCCCTACAAAGTCCGCCGCTTCAACTACCTGCTCTATCAGGACTGGGAGACGCCGAGCCTCAAGCTGGGCAGAAATCCGGACGTCACGGTGCGGAGCCGCGGCGTGATGGAAAAGTGCACGTACTGTGTGCAGCGCATCAACGAGGCCAAGATCGCGTCGGAGAAGGAAGACCGCAAGGTCCGCGACGGAGAAATCAAGACCGCGTGCCAGGCCGTCTGCCCGACCGATGCCATTGTCTTCGGCGATCTGAACGACCCGGCGAGCCGGGTCGCCGGGCTCAAGGCCGAGGCCCGCAACTACTCGCTGCTCGACGAGCTCAACACGCGGCCGCGGACGAGCTATCTGGCCGCCGTGCGGAACGTGAATCCGGAGATCGGCGAATGAGGGCGCCCGCGACGCCGCCGGTCATCGCCCCGGGACACACCTTCGGCACGGTCACCGACAAGATCACCTCGATCGTCCTCACGAACAAGACACCCCTCGGGTGGTGGGCCGGCTTCCTCTTCGTCTCGATGTTCGCCGGCCTGCTCGCCGTGTCGCTGACGTATCTGGTCCTCACCGGGGTGGGCATCTGGGGCAACAACCAGCCGATCGGGTGGGCGTTCGACATCACGAATTTCGTCTGGTGGATCGGCATCGGCCACGCGGGGACGCTCATTTCGGCCATCCTCCTGCTCTTCAAGCAGACGTGGCGGACCTCGATCAACCGGTTTGCCGAGGCGATGACACTCTTCGCCGTCGTGTGCGCCGGCATTTTTCCGCTCTTTCACACCGGACGTCCGTGGCTGGCCTACTGGATGGTGCCGTACCCGAACACGATGAACGTGTGGCCGCAGTTCAAGAGCCCGCTCATCTGGGACGTCTTCGCGGTGTCGACCTACGGCCTGGTGTCGCTGCTCTTCTGGTTCGTGGGACTGATCCCGGACCTGGCCACGCTGCGCGATCGGGCGACCGGGCGGGCCAGCCGGATGATTTACGGGATGCTCGCGATGGGCTGGCGCGGGTCGGCCCGCCACTGGCACCGTTACGAGACGGCGTACCTGCTGCTCGCCGGTCTGGCGACGCCGCTCGTCGTCTCGGTGCACTCGGTCGTCAGCCTGGACTTCGCGGTCTCGGTGATTCCGGGCTGGCACACGACGCTGTTTCCGCCGTACTTCGTGGCCGGCGCGATCTACTCGGGCTTCGCGATGGTGTTGACGCTCGTCATCCCGATTCGGAAATTCTACGGGATGGAAGATTTCATCACGATGCGGCACCTGCAGAACATGGCCAAGGTGCTGCTGGTGACGGGTCTCATGGTGGGCTACGGCTACACGGTCGAGGCCTTCATGGCATGGTACAGCGCCAACCGGTACGAAGGCTTCATGATGTGGAACAGGATGACCGGCCCGTACTGGTGGACGTACGTGCTGCTCATCCTCTGCAACGTCGTCACGCCGCAGACGCTGTGGTTCAAGCGGGTGCGCGGCTCGGTGCCCGCGTTGTTCGTGATTTCTCTCGTCGTGAACGTGGGGATGTGGCTCGAACGCTTCGTGATCGTCGTCACGAGCCTGCACCGCGACTTTCTGCCTTCGTCGTGGGGCCGCTTCAGCCCGACGATCTGGGACTGGAGCACCTACGTCGGCACGATCGGACTGTTTCTCACGCTCTTGTTCCTGTTTCTCCGTTTCCTGCCGATGATCTCGATTTTCGAGATGCGGACGCTGCTTCCCGCAGCAAAAGTGACTGAGGAAGCGTGAAATTGAGGATTTGAGGATTTGAGGATTTGAGGATTTGAGGATTTGGCGCGAGATTATGGCATCACCATCCCGGACAGTTTACGGCCTCATGGCCGAGTTCGACGACCCGAATGCGCTCGTCGCCGCGACCTATCGCGCGCACTACGAGGGCTACCGCCGGATGGACGCGTACTCTCCCTTTCCGATCGAGGAGCTCCACGAGGCGCTGGGTGCGCACCACACCAGGCTGCCGCTGATCGTGCTCATCGGTGGGATCACGGGGTGCATCGGCGGGTACCTGCTCCAGTACTGGACCGCGTCGATGGCCTATCCGGTCAACATCGCGGGCAAGCCGCTGAATGCGTGGCCGATGTTCATTCCCGTGACCTTCGAGTGCACCATTCTCGGCGCCGCGCTCGCGGCCGTGCTGGGCATGCTCGCGCTGAACGGCCTGCCGATGCCGTATCACCCCGTCTTCAACGTGCCGCGATTCGCTCTCGCGAGCCGCAACCGGTTCTTCCTCTGCATCGAGGCGCAGGATCCGCGGTTCGACCTCGAACAGACGCGCGGTTTTCTCGAAACGCTCGGCCCGCAGGAGGTGTCGACGGTTGCAAACTAGAAGCGAGGGGCTGGCCTCGGACAACACCGCCGGTTGTGAAACCGTCTCCGTGATGGCGAGGTTCGTTCCCGGGGCAGCGAGCGTCATGCGCGGGGTCGCGAGCCTCCTGCTGGTCGTGACCGCGGCCGGCTGCCGGCAGGACATGCACGACCAGCCGAGCTACTCGGCCCTTGAAAAATCCTCCTTCTTCCCCGACGGCAGCTCGGCGCGGCCGCCCGTCGCCGGCACGGTCGCGCGCGGACAGCTGCGCGACGATGCGCTGCTGTACACCGGGAAGCAGGGCGAGGAGCAAGCGGCGGTCTTTCCGTTCCCGATCGACGAGCAAGTCATGGCGCGCGGCCGGGAGCGCTTCGACATCTATTGCTCGCCGTGCCACAGCCGCACGGGCGAGGGCAACGGCATGATCGTCGAGCGCGGCTTCACGCGGCCGCCGACGCTCATCCATCAGCGGTATCGGGATCTGCCGCCTGGACACTTCTTCGAGATCATCACCAACGGCTTTGGCGCGATGCCAGACCACGCCGCCCAAATCGAGCCGGCGGATCGCTGGGCCATCATCGCCTACATCCGCGCGTTGCAGCTCGCCGGCGGCGCCACGATCGACGATGTGCCCCCGGCCGAGCGCGGGAGGCTCGGACAGTGAGCCCGACCCTTTCGCAGCCGGCCGACCAGCTGATACCCGAGCTCGCCCCGGCCCAGCGGAAGCTGTTCGTCGCGGGCGCCGCCGCTGCCGTGGTGTCGCTTGTCGGGCTGTTCACGAACAGAGCGCAGTTCTTCCAGTCGTACCTGATGGCGTATCTCTTCGTGCTGGGCGCTACGCTTGGCTGCCTGGCGCTCGCGATGATTCACCAGCTGTCGGGCGGTGCGTGGGGCGTCGTGACCCGCCGCCTGCTCGGCGCCTCCACCCGTGTGCTGCCGGTCCTGACGGTCCTGTTCATCCCCATCCTGCTGGGCCGCCACTACCTGTTCGTGTGGACGCACGCCGACGTCGTCGCGCGCGACGAGGTGCTGCAGCACAAGCAGCTGTTTCTGAACACGCCGTTCTTCATCGCTCGGGCGGCGTTGTACTTCGCGGTCTGGAATGCGCTCGTGTATTTCTTGAATCGCTGGTCGCTCGAACAGGACAAGACGCCCGATCCGGCGATCGCGCGCCGGATGCAGACGCTGAGCGGCGGCGGCCTGCTCGCCTACGGCCTCACCGCCACCTTCGCCTCGTTCGACTGGCTCATGTCGATCGACCCGCATTGGTTTTCGACGATCTACGGCGTGCTGCTGATGGGCGGTCAGGGTCTGACGGCGCTCGCGGTGCTCATTGCCGCGCTCACCTGGCTCAGCCGCCGGCCGCCGCTCGACGCCATCGTCGTGCCCGTGCACTTCCACGACCTCGGCAATCTGATGCTCGCATTCGTGATGCTCTGGGCGTACTTCTCGTTTTCACAGTACTTGATCATCTTCTCCGGTAATCTGCCGGAGGAGATCACGTGGTACGTGCACCGGCTCCACACGGGGTGGCGGTTCGTCGGGCTCACGCTGGTGCTGTTTCACTTCGCTATACCGTTTCTGCTGCTGTTGTCGCGCCGTGTGAAGCGCACGCCGGATCTCCTCATGAAGATCGCGCTCGGCATTCTGGCCGCGCGACTCATCGACTTGTTCTGGCTGATTGCGCCCGAGTTCCACAAGGACGGTCTGGTCGTGCACTGGCTCGATGTCACGCTGCCGCTGGCGCTCGGCGCGTTGTGGCTGGGGTGCTTCGTCTGGCAGCTGCGCGGGCGGGCCATCCTGCCGCTGCACGACCCGCAGTTCGAGCAGGCGCTCGGGCGTGTGGCGTCGGTGAGCTGATGTCTTCTCATCACGAAGAGTCCGACGTCGACGTCAGCGCCATTTTTGGGTTCAGCGCAGGCCTCACGGCCGTCACCGCGGCCGTGTTTCTCTTCGTCTGGCTGCTTTTCGGGTATTTCGACCGGCGCGAGACGCCCACTGGTCCGCCGGACTATCCCCTGGCCGCCGGCCAGGAGCTGAGGCTGCCGCCCCAGCCGCGCCTTCAGACGGCGCCGCGTGAGGATTTCGCGGCGTTCCGCGCTGGTGAGGACGCGCTGCTCAACGGGTATCGGTGGATCGACAAGGCCGCCGGCACGGTTCGCATCCCGATCGCCGAGGCGATGAGGTTGACGGTCGAGCGTGGGTTGCCCGCACGGACAGTCGATGGGGGGAAGCAAAAGTGAATGTCGTCAGCTCGCCACGACTCCTTTCCTCCGTGTCCACCGTGGTGGCGATTTTGGCGTCGGCCCCGGCCGTACACGCCCAGATGACCGGCGCACCCGCGGCCGGCTACACACGCGACGCGGGCGTGCCGGCGTCGGCGCGGCCGCCGGCGCTGCGCGAGGTGGGCTTCGACCAGAAGTTGAACGATCGGATCCCGCTCGACGTCGGCTTCCGCGACGAGCATGGGCGCGCCGTGCGCCTGGGCGACTACTTCGGCCGGCGGCCGGTCGTGCTCGCGTTCGTCTACTACGACTGCCCGATGCTGTGCACGCAGGTGCTCAGCGCGACGGCGAGCGCCCTCAACGTGATGTCGATCGACGCCGGCACCGACTTCGACGTCGTGGCGGTGAGCTTCGACCCGCGCGAGACCCCGGCCCAAGCTGCCGAGCGGAAGGCGATCACGCTCGAACGTTACGAACGTCCCGGCGCCGCTTCGGGCTGGCATTTCCTCACGGGCGACCAGGTCTCCATCGCGCGCCTCACCGCCGCCGCCGGTTTTCGCTACGCGTGGGATGAGGAGACCGGCCAGTTCGCGCATCCGGCGGGCGTCGTCGTCTTGACATCCGATGGCCGTCTCGCTCGCTACCTGTTCGGCATCGAGTACGGCCCTCGCGATCTGCGCCTGGCGATCGTCGAAGCGTCCGAGGGCCGCATCGGCTCGGCTGTGGACGCGCTGCTGCTCTATTGCTACCACTACGACCCCATGACAGGCCGCTACGGCTTTCTCGTGATGCGCGCGCTGCGCATCGCCGGCGCCGCGACCGTTCTCGCGATTGGCTCGTTCGTGTTCATCATGCTCCGCCGAGAACGACGGAGCCAGCTTCGCACTTCTAACTTCTAACTTCTAACTTTTCACTTTTCACTTTTCACTTTCTTCCCGTATGTGGTCCGGCACCCCCCTCTTCCCCGTCTCTGCCTCGACGATGGCGCCGCGAGTGGACGCGCTGTACTTTTTTCTCGTCGGTCTGACGGCGTTCTTCTCGCTGCTCATCGGCAGCCTGATTGTGTACTACGCGGTGAGATTCCGCCGCCGCGCGCCAGACGCCATTGGGGCCCGCATCGAAGGCGGCGCGGTGCTGGAGATCACCTGGACCGTGGTGCCGCTCGTCATCGTGATGGGCATCTTCGTCTGGGGCGCCAGCGTCTTCTTCGCCATGTCGCGGCCGCCAGACGATGCGCTCAACGTCTACGTCGTCGGCAAGCAGTGGATGTGGAAGTTCCAGCACCTGAGCGGCGTGCGCGAGATCAACGAGCTGCACGTGCCGGTCGGCCGCCCCGTGAAGCTGGTGATGACCTCAGAGGACGTGATCCACGACGTCTTCGTGCCCGGCTTCCGGGTGAAGGCCGACGTCATCCCCGGCCGCTACACGCAGATCTGGTTCGAGCCGACGAGGACCGGACGCTATCACCTCTTCTGCGCGGAATACTGTGGCACCCGCCACTCTGGAATGGTCGGCGAGGTGATCGTGATGGAGCCCGACGAGTTCCAGGCGTGGGTGGCCGGCGGACGCGCGGAAGGGTCGCTGGCGTCAGAGGGTGCGAAGCTCTTCCGCGATCTCGCGTGCAACACCTGCCACCGGCCCGTGGCGCAGGGACGAGGCCCGGTGCTCGAGGGTCTCTTCGGCAGGACGGTGACGCTCGAAGGCGGGGGGACGGCCGTTGTCGACGAGGCCTATATCCGTGAGGCCATCGTCGATCCGGGCGCGCGCGTCGCGCAGGGCTTTCGGCCGGTCATGCCAACCTACCAGGGCATCGTCACCGAGGACGGCCTGCTGCAGCTCATCGAGTACGTGAAATCGCTTCGAGACGAGGACCGCCGATAGTCATGCCCAGCCATCCCGTGCTTCTTCCGCCGCGCCATTACCTGAACGACGGCTTCGGGGTGAAGTCGTGGCTGCTGACGCGCGACCACAAGCGCATCGCGCTCCTGTACCTGGCGGCGGTCACGGTCTTCTTCTTCATCGGCGGCGCCTTCGCGGTGCTCATCCGGCTGGAGCTCGCCACGCCGGCCGGCGATCTGGTCACCGACGACACCTACAACAAGCTGTTCACGATGCACGGCGTGATGTTGGTGTTCTTCTTCCTCATCCCCGGCATTCCGGCCGTGCTCGGCAACTTTCTCGTGCCGCTGATGATCGGGGCCAAGGATCTGGCCTTTCCGAAGATCAACCTCGCCAGCTGGTACATCTTCGTCATCGGCGGCACCTTCACGATGTACGCGGTCGTCACCGGCGGGCTCGACACCGGTTGGACCTTCTACACGCCGTTCAGCACCATGTCGTCGACGAGCGCGGTGGTGCCGGCGGCGATCGGGATCTTCATCACGGGGTTCTCGTCGATTCTCACCGGGCTGAACTTCATCGTCACGATTCACCGCATGCGTGCGCCCGGCCTGACGTGGTTCCGTCTGCCGCTCTTCATCTGGTCGCACTACGCGGCAAGTCTGATCATGGTCCTCGGCACGCCGGTCGTGGCCGTCACGATCGTGCTGGTGGCCGCCGATCGCATCTTTTCGTTTGGTATCTTCGATCCGAATCGCGGCGGCGATCCGGTGCTCTTCCAGCATCTGTTCTGGTTCTACTCGCATCCGGCCGTCTACATCATGATTCTGCCGGCCATGGGCGTCATCAGCGAGCTCGTGGCGGCGTTCTGCCGCAAGCAGATCTTCGGCTACACCTTCGTGGCGTTCGCCAGTCTCGGCATCGCCGTCCTCGGCTTTCTCGTGTGGGGCCACCACATGTTCGTCGCCGGGCAGTCGGTGTACGCGGCGCTCATCTTTTCGTTCCTGAGTTTCCTGGTGGCCATCCCCTCCGCCGTCAAGGTCTTCAACTGGACGGCGACCATGTACAAGGGCTCGATTTCGTGGGACACGCCGATGCTGTACGCCATTGGCTTCATCGGGCTCTTCACGGTCGGCGGGCTGACGGGCCTCTTCCTCGCCGCGGTCGGCCTGGACGTTCACGTGACCGATACCTACTTCATCGTCGCCCACTTTCACTACATCATGGTCGGCGGCACGATCATGGCGTATCTCGGCGGCCTGCACTACTGGTGGCCGAAGATCAGTGGCCGAATGTACAACGAGCTGGCCGCCAAAGTGGGCGCCGTGATCATCTTCTTCGGGTTCAACCTCACATTCTTCCCGCAATTCATCCTCGGGTATCTGGGCATGCCGCGCCGCTATCACGCGTACCCGCCGGAGTTCCAGGTGCTCAACGTGCTGTCGTCGGCCGGCGCCTCGATTCTCGGCGTGGGGTATCTGATTCCGATGGTGTATCTGGCCTGGTCGCTGCGCTACGGCAAGATCGTCGGGGCCAACCCGTGGGGCGCGGTCGGCCTGGAATGGACGACCACGTCGCCGCCGCCGACCGAGAATTTCGCGGAGGCGCCGGTCGTCACCTGGGACGCCTACGACTACCCGACGCAGGTGGAGGGGCACGTTGTCTGACACGACCGCCGAAGCCGGGCGCCGGCCCCGCCCCGCGCTCGCGCACCATTTCGACGACCTCGCGCAGCAGAAGGACGCGGCCACGCTCGGGATGTGGGTGTTTCTCGCCACCGAAGTGCTCTTTTTCGGCGGGCTGTTCGCGGCGTACTCGGTATACCGCGGCTGGTACCCCGAGGCGTTCGGGGCCGCGAGCCACTCGCTCGACATCACCCTCGGCGCCGTGAACACGGCGGTCCTCATCACGAGCAGTCTGACGATGGCGTTGGCCGTTCACGCCGCCGAGACCGGCGAGCGCCGGCTGCTCGTGCTGTTCCTCGTGGCCACCATGGCCCTCGGCGCCGTCTTTCTCGGAATCAAGGCCGTCGAGTACGCGGCGAAATTCGCCGAGCACCACGTGCCGGGGCCCTCGTTTCATTTCGAGGAGGAGGCGCTCTCGCGGAATGCCCAGATCTTCTTCTCCCTGTATTTCGTGATGACCGGTCTGCACGCGCTCCACATGGTCATCGGTCTCGGCATCATGACGTGGATGCTCGTGTGGGCCTGGAACGGGACGATTACGAAGGAGTACGCGAGCCCGATCGAAATCAGCGGGCTCTACTGGCACTTCGTCGACATCGTCTGGATTTTTCTGTTTCCGTTGCTGTATTTGATCGGAAGGCACGCATGAGCGCCCGCGGCCCGCGCGACCCTTCGACGAAGCTCAGGGTCGACCTGAGCCTGTCGAAGGTCGAGGAGAGCGAGTCAGCGCCTGCGGCCAACGAAGGTGAGGACGACCGCCGCATCGCGTTGTCGAGCGGGGGTGGGGCCCCGCGAGCCCGGGAAAGCGCCCGCGGCCCGCGCGAGGAGAGCGAGTCTTCGAGCGCCGCAGCGCGAGCGAGCGGGGGTGGGGCCCCGCGAGCATAAGAAAATGTCGCACATTGTTCCGAAGAGCGTCTACTACCTGATCTTCGCGGCCCTGATGGCCGGTACGGCCGTGACCGTGGCGATGGCGTTCGTGGACCTCGGCGCGTTCAACGCGGTCGTCGCCCTGACCATCGCGGTCGTGAAGGCCACGCTCGTGGTGCTGTTCTTCATGCACGTCCGGTACAGCAGCCGGCTGACATGGGCGGTGGTCTTCGGCAGCGTGTTCTGGCTCGGGATTCTGCTCGCGCTGACCTTCAGCGACTACCTGACCCGCTCGTGGCGCACATTTGGCTAAGGTGGTCCGGCCCTCGACGAGCCACGAACCGCGGGATTCCGCTGGAAGTGTGGTCTACCAGATCGTGCGCGATCATTTCGAGACCTTTCGCGTGCAGGCCGCGAGAGTCTCCGCGACGGGGACGGTCTGCCGCGATTCGTCGAGCAGGAGTTCCGGGACTTTCTTCAGTGCGGATGGCTCGCCGGCGGGTTCGCGCGGTTTCGCTGCGGCGACTGCGGCCTCGACCGGCTCGTCGCCTTCTCGTGTGAGGGACGCGGCTTTCAGTGGGTCCTGAGCCTGTTGGCTCACCCAGACGTCTCGAGGAGGTTCGGCGATGGTCTCTCTGATTGGCTTGATGGGTTTCTCCACCTGGGCGCTCGTGCTCTCGGCCGCGGCCGCCGGCGCGGCGTTGGGCACGGTGCTCTACGGCGCGTCGATCAACCTCGACACCGCGAAGAAGGTCGCGGTGGCGCTGGCGGAAGCGAGCAAGAACGGGTGGGCGATGGCCGCGACGGTCGTCGACACGGCGGGCGACCTCGTGTACTTCGAGAAGATGGACGGCACGCAGGTGGCCAGCGTGGACGTCTCGGTCGACAAGGCGCGTTCGGCCGCGCGGTTCAAGCGGCCGACCAAAGCGCTACAGGACACGCTGGCCGCCGGCGGCGAGGGCCTCCGCATCCTCGCGCTCACCGGCGCAATCCCCGTCGACGGCGGCGTCCGCTGATGATGGACGGCAAGATCGTGGGCGCGATTGGCGTGTCGGGCGGCACGAGCGCGCAGGACGGCCAGTGCGCGAACGCCGCCGCCGCGTCGGTGAAGTAGCCGCTTCACACTGAGCCTACGGTCGACCTTGACGAAGGGCAACCCGACAACTAAGTTTCCAAACGGGCCCCACGATCCGTTCGACAACGCGGTGTGTGTGTGCTCACAGGAGGATACGATGGGCTCTGAACACGGGTTGCGCTTCACTCTGGTCATAGCGGCAATCGCCGTAGCTGCGCTGGTCTTCGCGACGCCGACGCGCGCGCTCGGCGATGACGACGACCGTCGGCCGTCGTTTCAGGACGCGGTGGGCTCCTGGTTCGGCCGGGCAGCGGCCGTCCCCGGAAGGACGATCTGCGAGGTTGGCAGTCCGGGCTGCCCGGTCCCGCCCGAGATCGTGATGGTCTTCACGGTCAACAAGGACGGCACGTTCATCGGCATCGATTCGAACATCTTTGCCGGCGGCAACCATTCGACGGCCCACGGCGAGTGGACCCGCCGGGGTTCGCGCAGCATCAGAGCCACGTTCACGCTGCTGCAGTCGGCGCCGACCGGCCAGTTCATCGGCGGCTTCAAGAACCTCTTCTTCGCCACGATGCACGGCGTCGACGAAATGCGCGGCGGGATCGATGCCTACCTCTACGAGTACACGGATCCGGCTACGGGTCTCGCGATCACCGACAGCGACGGGTTCCCGACGCCCAGTCCGCTCGGTGCGCCGGCTGCGTGCGCGGCCACGGCGGGCTGCACGCACTTCGGCGAGTTCTCGTTCATCGTCCGAAGAGTCAAGGTGCAGTGAGATCGACATGACGTCGAGCCGGTGATGCGGCCCGCGAGGCCCGGGAGCAGCCATGAATCGGAAATTCTTCACGATTTCTGCGGTGACGTTGTTCGTGGTGCTCTTCAACCTCGGGTACGTGTTCCATGAACTGGTCGCGGGGCCGTGGCTGATGCGGCAGGAAGCCGCGATCGCCCGCGACCAGTTCATCATTCCTCTCATTGCCCTGGCGTTCATCGCGTACTCGCTGGTACTCGCCTATCTGTTCCCGATCTACCTCTATTACTACGCCACGGCTCCCGTGATGCCGACGGCCATCCGTTTCGGCATCTTCATGGGCTTCGTCTGGGACGCGCTGCAGGGAGGCATCATCGAGGTCGCGACCTTCAACATGCCGTTCATGGTGTTCGTCGTCGACTCGGGCTACCACGTGTTCGTCGAGGGAACGATCGCCGGACTGATTCTGGGGTTCGTCGCGACGAAGTGGCCGCCGGGTCCGCCGGTCCGCCGGGCGTAGTCGGCCGGCGGGAGCGACCCGGCTTCCTACTTCGTCTTCATCACGTGCACGCTGTCCCAATCGGGCGGCGGCGGATGCTCCTGGTACTCCACGCACCGAGCCAGGAACGTCCGACTGGGACCGTCGCCGGCGTCGATCTCGAGCGCCCGCTCGAACTCGCCCGCCGCCGCGCTCCACTGCATCCGCCGCGAGCCCGTATACCGCAACCGGGCGGTCCTTGCCCTTGACGCGAAGCAGGTCCAGTTCCCTCATCTCGAAGGCGCCGCGGACACGCGTGTAGGTGGCCTCGCCGACGAGCACCAGCGAGCCGTACGCCTTGTTGGCGCCCTCGAAGCGCGACGCCAGGTTCACGGCGTCGCCCAGCACCGTGAAGTTGAAGATCGTATCGGTGCCCATGTTGCCTGCCACGACAATCCCCGTGTTGATGCCGATGCGCGTGCGGATGGGCGAAAGGCCCTGGGCCGCCCATTCCCGATTGAGCGCGACCATCTCGCGCTGCATGGCCAGCGCCGCGCGACACGCCTGGAACGGATGATCGGGGTCCACGATCGGGCAGCCGAAGTACACCATGATGGCGTCTCCGATGAATTTGTCGAGCGTGGCCCGCTCGGCCAGCAACAGATTCATCATCCGCTCGAAGTACGCGCTCAGATGCGCCCGCAGCTGCGCCGGTAAAGAGCAATGACAGCGTCAGGTCGGCAGAACTGGCCGATCCTCGGAAAGACATCTACTCGCTGGAGGACGATCACCCCGTGAAGGCGGCTCGAAGCTCGGTGAAAGATGTATGACGGTCAGCCCCCTCGTGCGATAAACTTGAATCTTGGTATGAGCACGAACGTCAAGATCGAAATCGACGAGCGAACGGCCGACGCGCTACACGCCCGCGCCGCGGAACTGGGCCTGACCGTCTCAGAACTGGTCGCTGAACTGGCGACGCTCGACAGTGAGCCGATCGCCGTGGACTCAGACGAGATTGCGGAGCTCGATCGGCGCTGGCAGAAGATCGAAGCGGGCCAACCCACGGTTCCACACGAGCGCGTCGTTCGGTGGCTGCGCACGTGGGGCACGCCCCGATTTCGCCGGTGGCAGGATCAATAGACCTCGATTGGTCGGACGATGCACTCGCCGACCTCGATCGATTCGCGGCGTTCCTCCAGCAGCAATCCCCCGAGCTTGCGGCAATCGTCGCAGAGGAAATCATCGCCAGAGCGCAGCTACTCTCCCGCCATCCGAAGCTCGGTCGCCCCATCTCGACGCGCGAGGAGTACCGGCAGATCGTGATGCAGGTGCTGGGCGGAACCTACGTGTTCCAGTATCGGTATGACGGCAACCGGATCGTGATGTTGCGCGTCTTCCACGGCCGCGAAGCGCGCTAAGGACTCTGACCAGAATTAGCTTGGCATCAGATCGGTTCTGTGATCTAGCTGTGTCAGGGGGAGACGCGCGGGCGGGTGAGACGCGCGGGCGGGTCGGAGAACGGTCATTCCGTTAACCGCCAACACCCCGCTAATGCTTCCTATCGTCCGCACCACTGGCGGTGACGGGGATCACGTATCCGGGCGCATTCAGCGGAAGCTGGTCCGGCTCGATTGCGCCGGGTGGATTCCAGGATGTCACCGTGACGTTTGCGCCGACGGCTGCGGCCGCCTATGGCGGCACCGTCACCGTCAGCGGCGATCAGACGAGCGGGACAAATACGATTGCCGTGTCGGGGACCGGGGCGCCGACCGCGACGCGCGTGATTGGGCTCAGTGGAAACCTGGCCTTTGGGGTCGTGCGGGTCGGGATGACGCCTGTACTCACGCTCCGAATCACCAATACAGGATCCGCAGCGCTGGCGGTGACCGGGATCAGCTACCCGCCTGGGTTCAGCGGCTTCTGGTCCGGCTCGATTGCGCCGGGCGGCGTCCAGGATGTACAGGTGACGTTCACGCCCACGACCGGGGCGAGCTACGGGGCACAGCAACCGTCGCCGGTCGACGGTTCGGGCGTCGACACGGTGCACGTCTGGGCGTATCCGGCTGCTGGTGATGATCCCATCTTCCTCGGAGTGGCGGATTCTGGTGACTCGCGGCCAGACGTTGCAGCGACTTACGGCACCAGGTTTGATCGATCATCGTTCAGCTTGACGGCCACAGGGTTGCCGCCCGGCGTGTACGATGTCGTCGTCTACGCTCATCGAGCCTCAACTCACGCATTCGAGGGTGCTCAAAGCGTCCGGTGATTGTCCGTTAGGCCTTACCGGATAGATGGCGGCGCCCCTCGGCTCCTACGTCGAGCCATTCGAGCGCGCCGCGCGCACCGGGGCGATTGCACTGGCGGTTGTCGCCATGCTCGCGCTCGTGTTGAGTGCGTGGCTCACGACGCGACTCACGGCCTCCCTCGAGCGACTGGCCGGGGCAGACGCCGTCGCACGCGGGGATCTCGATCCCCGCGTGGACGGACACGGAGCCGGCGAAGTGGGCCGGCTCGCCGCCGCCTTCAACAGCATGACCGAGAGCCTGCGGCGAACACTCACCGAGCTCACGAAACGGCAGGCGCTTGCGGCCGTCGGCGAGTATGCGGCGTCGCTCGCGCACGAGGTCCGCAACGGCCTCACCGCCGTGCGCGTCGATCTGCAGCACGCGCAAGAAAAGACCGCCAAGGGCGCGCCAGGCGGGCCGCTCATCGCCCGTGCCCTGGAGAATGTGAAGCGGCTCGATGGGACGGTGAGCAGTTCCCTGCGAGCCGCGCGCAGCGGTCGAAGTCCGCGCCGTCGCCTGGACCTCGGTCCCACCGTCGGCGCCGCGGCTCAGAGCGCGGAGAGCACATTCACCGAGCAGGGAGCGACGCTCACTCCTTCGACTGCGCCCAGCACGCCAGCCTGGGTTCTGGGCGATGCGATCGGGCTGCAGCAGCTTCTTCTCAACCTGCTGCTCAACTCGGCGCAGGCCGTGGGGCCCGGCGGCCGTGCCACCATCACCGTCGACGTCGACGCGTCCGATGTGCGCGTCGTGGTGACGGACACCGGCGGAGGCATTGCCCCGGAGGATCTCGAGCACGTGCTCGATCCGTTTTTCTCGACCAAAGTCGGCGGCACGGGTCTCGGACTGCCCATCGCCCGCCAGATCGCCGCGGCGCACGGCGGGTCGCTGCGGATTGAGAGTGTGGCGGGGGAGGGGACGCGCGTGGAAGTGCGCCTCCCGCTCGCGGCGGCGCCGAGTTAGCGCAGATCACAAACAGGGGCTATGGTCGCTCGTCCTCGGGCTCGAGCGGTTTCGCGCCCTGACCAGCAGCCGCCTGCGCCCGGACCAGATCCAGGACATGTCTCAAGGCCTCGTCGAGGTGCGCCATACCAGCCTCGTCGAGCCTCGTGAGAGGCCCCCTGATGAGCCTTGCGTTGTCGATCGCTCTGAGTTGATCGATCAGGAGGTCCGATCGCCGGCGCAGCGTGCCTTGCGGCTCGACACGAATTCGCAAGGGTTCCGCGTCTTCGGTCAGTGCGGTGGTGAGCGGGACGATCAGCGTGGACGGATGGTCGGCATCGAGCAACGCCTGGGCTTGGACGATCAGGACCGGCCGCGTCTTGCCGGGCTCGGTACCGCGACGTGGGTTGAGGTCGGCGAGCCAGATCTCGCCTCGCTTCATTCGATGTCGCGCTCCATGGCGTCGAATTCCGCGTTGACGCGCATACTGCCGCGCCTCACCTTCCGCGACGCACGTGCGAGCCTCTCTTGCCTCGCACGGGCGGCCATGGCGTCGTTCATGCGGACGATGGCGCGGCGGATGTACTCCGCGCGGGAGACGTTCAGCCGATCGGCGTGCTCGCCGCTGGTCTCGAGCAGGTCGTCTGGAAGCTTGAGAGAGATGGTACTCATCTGAGTAGCTGTCATGTGATATGGAAACATGATATCTGATAGGGTCGAGTGCGTCAACGCTCGATGCAACTCGCGCCAGCCTCCCTGGCCCGCCCGATGGAACACGACTGGCCCGGCAACGTCCGCGAGCTGGAAAAACTGCCTGGCCCGCGCGTCTGTCGTCGCGTCTGGCGGCGTGATACGGCCGGAGCACCTGGCGGTCGCGCCTCTCGCGATGCCGGCCAGCTATTCCGGTCTTAGCGAGAGACGATGGGCCAGGAGCCTGTCGACCGCCCCGCGTGTGATCGCCATCGGGAAGTACTCGCCGTTAGCGAGGCGCTCCCGGTTGTTCCCGTAGTACGGGCTGCCGGGCTGCGCGGACTGCCCCGGCGCGTTCGTGGCCACTGAATTGTCGGGGGTCGCCAGGTCGATGATCCGGCGGAAGTTCGCGCCGGTGGCGTTGACCGTGTTGAACCCGCCCGGCCGCTCGACCGGCGGCAGGCTGAACGCGTCGACAAACATGTGCGGGAGCTTGCTCTCGTTGATCCGGCCGTAGCGCCACTGCTTCCAGTCGGAGCCCCAGTCCTTCGTGAGCCTGGCCAGCGCTTCCACGAGACCCGCCTCGACGAGCGCCCGCCGTTCCGCGTCGCCCTTGGCCGATTCGACCTTCCGACCGGACTCGGTCGTCGTCCAGCGCACGTAGATGGCGCCCGGCGCCGAATCCCTGGAGACCGAACGGTCCCATCCCTCGACGAGCGCGCGTGCGCGCTCGACATCGGGATTCTTCGCCGTCCAGCCGCGGAAGAGCGGCTGGTCGCGCTCGCCGCGGAGGGAGTACGCGTCGTGGTGGAAGCGCTGATGATCCTGGACCGAGAGTTTCTGGCCCGTGCCGAGCATCTGCCGGATGCGCGCGATGCGCGATACCTCCACTCCGATGGACGTCTTGTAGAAGACCGGCCGGCCCTTGTAGCCCGGCGGATGCGTGTTGTCGTTGGCGGTGGCGATGAAGCCGCGCTCCGGGTTGTACTCGCGCGGCAGATCGCTCCGGAACCCGCGCCACTCGTATTTCCCCGTGCCGGGGACCGGCAGTCGCCCGGTCCAGCCGTCGCGGTCGGGCGTGAGGCCGCTCACCTGCAGCGCGATGTTGCCGTCCTTGTCTCCGCAGATCAGGTTGTGCGAGGGAACCTTCCAGAACATCGCACGGTCGAAGAAGTCGGCGCAGCTCTGGGCCTGGGCGAGCTTGAGGCTCCCCTTGAACGGCGCCGTTCCTGGCTCCTGGTTCACCGACTTCACGCTGTACGCCCGGTGGTGCTCCTTGTCTTCATAGAACACCGGTCCATGGCGCGTGAACTTCAGCTCGACCGTCCGCGGCGCCTCGCCCTTGACCTTGATCTCCTCGCGGATGATGCGCATCGGCTCGAAGACGCCGTTGTACTTGATCTGGTTCTGGTCGGCCGGATTGGTCTCCTCGACGAACATGTCGACCATGTCGATGCCCGCGAAGGTGAAGCCCCAGGCCATGCGTTCGTTGCTGCCGGCGTCCACGCCGACAAACGGCGGCTCGCCGCCGCCGATCACGTTCCAGCCCGGCGCGTTCAAGTGGACGAAGTAGCGCAGTGAGGGCATCTCGATGGTGCGATGCGGATCGTTCGACAGGATCGGGACCCCGGTCGTCGAGAGCCTGCCGCTCACGACCCAGTTGTTACTGCCGTCCATGTCCTGCAGTTCCGGGGCGACGCGCGCCACCTTCAACCCGGGCACGAGCTGCCGATACGCTTCCACGATCTCGAGCGGCGGCAGGACGCCGGGCGCGAAGGGTTCGCCGTCGCCCCTCTGTGCCGCCTGGAGCAGATCGGCGGGGAGACTCTTGACGTCGAGCCCTTCCGGCACCTTCAGATCGTCCCACGGATCCGGAGCCGCGCGCCGGTTCGCCTCGACGGCGCCCAGGCGCGCCACGCTCTGCGCGAGCCGGATCTCCTCGATCGGGTGGCCGCTCGCACTCGCCAGGCCGATCTCCGCCCAGCGGAGCGTGACCGTGCGGGCCGTCCACGGCTCCGGCTTGATGCCGGTCAGCTTGAATTCGACCGGCAGATTATCGGCGTGCTGCTTGACCCAGGCATTCAGGCCGTTGGCCCACGCGGTGAAGAGCCGCTCGGCGTTCGGGTGATAGCTCGACCACTCCGCCTGGTCCCACGGTCCGCGGAACATCATCAGCCGCGCGCGCGCATCGTAGTCGTAGGCCTTCGGCCCGAAGATCTCCGCAAGCCGCCCTTCGCGCCAGCGCCGCCACATCTCCAGCTGCCAGAGCCGGTCCTGCGCCATGACGTACCCCTGCGCGAAGAAGAGGTCGTCGTCATTCTGCGCGTAGATGTGGGGGATCCCCGCTGTGTCGCGCACGATCTCGACGGGCTGCTTGAGCCCTGGAGCAACGAGATCTCCGTCGATCCGGGCGAGCGACTGCCGCGCCAGCTCCTCGAGCGACGCCGGAGGCGCATCTGCGCTCGCCTTTGGAGACGTGCAGGCGGACGCGAGCATGGCCAGGCCCGCCACCATCAGTGCGGCAATAGATTGTCGAATGATCGACATGGGATCCTCCACGAAAAAACCGGATGAACGCCGCAGGATGATGACGCCGGCGACCGGCAGTGTCAAACAGCCGGCCAGCCCGCGACGCCGGACCATCCGTCAGCGTCCCGTTGCAGGGCCGCCTGGATCCGGAACGAGCATCTGGATCATGCCGTCCTGCCTCGATGTGATGAACGGCTCTCCGTCTCGGCTGCGGCTGATGTGCAGGTCCGCGCGGGCGGCCGTCGCGCCGTTGGTCGCTTCGATGAGCTCCCGAAACGTCACGTCCCTGCGGTTGCCGGCGGCATCGCGCACGGACCACTGAATCTCTTCGACAGGCGCCACCGTCTGCGGGATCCCGTCGTCGGCCTTCTTCATCGCGGCGAAATCGGCCGCGAACAGTCGCCCGGCGAAGACGTCCCCGAAGGCGAACTTCCCTCGCGGCGCCGCAATCGCCCCGTAGTAGGCGAATCCGCCCGTGACGGCCCGCTGTGCCGCTACGCCCTGAGGCCGCCGGTGGCTCCGGAGCGGCTCGCATGACGGGCGCGGGGCAGGTGCTGCTGCAGTTCCGGCAGCCGTGGCGCGATGGGACGACGCACCTGGTGTTCGACCCTGTCGAGTTCCTGGGACGGCTGGCGGTGCTCGTGCCGCGGCCGCGCATCAACCTGATCTTGTACCACGGCGTGCTAGGAGCGTGTCCGAGTAATCGGTTTTCGCGAAATGCTGTGTCGAAAACATTAGAAAAATCGCGTTGTGCGATCGCGAAAACCGCCGATTTTGGCATTACTCGGACACGCTCCTAGCGCCCCGGGCGGCGTGGCGGCCTGAGGTGGTTCGGCGCGAGACGTCACATGACGGCAGCAATGCCGGGGTGACCGAGGCCCTCACGGCGCGGGCTCCTGAGGCCGACACGCCGGAGACGGCGCGCCGCCGGGCACGTGGCCAGTGCTGGGCGGAGCTGATGCGACGGACGTTCGGGTTCG
>Ga0156018_1036_pt2 | contig 101343 bp, 85 predicted proteins | sample RifCSPlowO2_02_FD_107672 | JGI IMG/M metagenome (GOLD analysis project Ga0156018, IMG submission 107672) | Acidobacteria bacterium RIFCSPLOWO2_02_FULL_65_29 | reverse complement strand
GTGTTTCCGTGGGTGGGCCAACTGGCCGACTGGCACCGAGACGCCTCGCTGGCGTGGCTGGTCCTCCTCGCCATGGTGCTCTGGCGCGACCTTCGCGGCCTGCTCAATGCAGGCGGTTTCGCGTCCGTTCCGAGGCGTGCGGGCGTGCTGTCGGTCGCCCTCCTTGCGCTCGCGGCCGCGGCCTGCTCCTGGAACCTGCGGTCTCCCATCTTGCCGGGGCTGACCGAGGGGCCGCGGAGCCTCGCAGCCGGCGTCCTGTCGCTCGTGCCGCTGGTGTGGCTCGCGCTCGTCGACCACGTGCGTGCCGCCGCGTATCTTCGCTGGCAGCGGCCTCCCGAGGACGAGCTCGAGGTTCGAGCCTTTGAAGGCCGACTGCTCGCCGCCTCGATAGCCACGGCGGTGTTTCTGACCGTCCTCTACGCGGCGTTGGCCTCGTTATCGCTGGCCGCCCGATTCGAGCCCGACCTTCTGACCTCGGGCCTCGCTCGCGGGTTCGCTGCCTCGCTCGTCAGTCATCTCGCGGTGTTGATCGTGCCCTTCGTGCTCATGGCGCTCATCGTCCGGGCGACGCGGGGCCGGTTCGTTCTGCAGTACGTGCTCGTCACGGCCGTGTTTGTCGGCGTGTTCGCGGTGGCGTTCGCCCGCCTGGTCGGAGACGCGCTCGGCCTGCACGGCGCCTCGGCCGTGCTTGCCGCCGTGATGACCGGCGCAAGCATCGTCGGTACGTGGACGGGCCTACGCCTACGGACGCTCGAGGCCGGGCGGCAGCCACTCGATTCTTCCCTGGATCTGTACTTCGGCCAATCGAGGAGGACAGCAGACGGCGGTTCGCCGTGGGGAATGAGCCTGGCATCGATCGCTCGATTCCTCGCCGTTGGCGCGTGTGCGTATGCGACGATCCTCGTCTCGAGCCGCATCGATTGGGATTTCGCGGTGCTCAATACGGGTGTGCTGGTCGTGTGGCTCACGACGCAGGCGCTCGTCTATCAGCGCACGCCGTTCTACCGCGATCTGAGCGACTGGGCGCTCGCGGCCGCCTGCGCCCTTCCTCTCGCGGCAGCTGTCGCCATCGGTTCTAGCGGCTCGATGCGCGGGCCGCTCGATCGCTACGCGGTCTACAACCCCTCATTCCGCCTCGCCGACGCGCTCCTAGGCGGCGATGGCCGGGAGAGCTCGACGTTCGACCGCTACCTGCGCGCGCACACCGGACTCACCGATGTGACGATCGCCCCGATCGACCTCGACTTCGTCCAGAATCTCGGGGCCGCTCCCGCGCCGCCTCCGCCGATGTTTCTGTTCGTCATCGACAGCCTGCGGCCCGACTACCTGGCGCCCTACAACCCGACGGTGCGATTCACGCCGCGCATCGCCGAGTTCGCGGCCGACAGCGTGGTGTTCACCAACGCCATCACGCGCTACGGCGGGACGGGCCTGTCGGTACCGGCGATGTGGGCCGGCGCCGCGATCGTGCACAAGCAATACGTCACGCCGTTTCACCCGATGAACACGCTCGAGAAGCTGCTCGACGCCAACGGCTACCTGAAGTTTCTCGGTCTCGATTCGATCATGCAGCGGCTGTTGGTGCCGTCGCCTTCCATCGACGAGCTCGACCATGGCCGGCCCGTCATGGATTACGAGTTCTGCCGCACGCTCGACGAGCTGCAAGTGAAGCTGGCGGCAGCCGGCGATTCGAGGCCGGCGTTCGCGTACACGCTGCCGCAGGACATTCACATGTCACGGCTCCCTCGGACGGTCGAGTCGGACGAGGACTTCCGATCGTTCTACACGCCGTACGCGGCCAAGGTCCGCGCGCTCGACGCGTGCTTCGGCCGGTTCATCGATGCGCTCAAGCAGCGGAACGTGTACGACGGCAGCCTCATCGTCGTGACCGCGGATCACGGCGAGATGCTCGGCGAAGACGGCCGCTTCGGCCACAGCTACCATCTGTTTCCCCAGATCATTCAGGTGCCCCTCATCGTGCATCTGCCGGCGTCGATGGCCCGCACGGCCTCGATCGACGCCGACGCCGTCAGCCTGACCACCGACATCACGCCGACCATGTACGCGGCCCTCGGGTACGACCCGGTCGGCGCCAACGCGCTGATGGGGCGTTCCCTCATCGCCTCGACCGATCAGGTATCGACCGCGCGCCGCCGCGACGCGTACGTCGTCGCGGCCAGCTACGGCGCGGTGTACGCGGTTGCCCGGCACAATGCCAGACGCCTGTACATTGCGGATGCCGTGAGGGGCGGCGACCAGGCGTTCGAGCGCGACCAATCCGGACGTTGGAATCAGGTCGCCGTGACCGCCGGCCTCCGCGCCGTCAATCAGTTCGCGATCCGTCGCCACGTCGACGAGCTCGCGCGGATGTACGATATCGGTGATCGGAAATAGAGTGGCGTGCCCCTGACACCTGACGCCTACGCCCTCCTCGGACTGACCGCCATTGTCGGCGCCCTCGCTGCGGCACTGACGTTCGCCATCCTCCGGTTCTTCGCCGCCGCTCGCGATGCGCGCCGCCGCAGCATGAGGGGTACTGCAGGCGAGGTCGCGCTGCTCACCGCCGCTCTCCAGGACGCCGTCGGCAAGCTCAAGGCGCAGGAGCGCGCGACCGCGGCGCGCGCCGAGGCGTCCGACGCCCGCGCCGAGGCGTCTGAGCGGTTGAGCGGCGAGATCATCTCCAGCCTCTCGGCCGGACTGCTCGTCGTCGCGCTGAACGGCGAGCTTCGCATCATCAATCCCGCCGGCCGGCGCATGCTCGGCATCGGCGACGACGCCCCGCTGCAGGAATGCCGGCGGCTGCTCCCGGCGCCGCTCTCAGAAGTGATCGACGAGTGCCTGGCCACTGGCGGCCCGATCGCCAGGCGGGCTATCCGTCTCGGCCGCGACGACGCGACGACGCACTTGGGCGTGACCGTGTCGCCGTTGTTCCACGAGAGCAGCGCGCTGAACGGTGCGATCTGTCTGTTCACCGACCTGACGGCCGTGAAGGAGCTCGAGGGGCAGCTCCGCCTGAAGGAAAGCCTGGCCACGGTCGGCGAGCTCACGGCCGGCATCGCGCACGAGTTCAGGAACGGTCTGGCCACCATACATGGCTACAGCAAGCTCTTCGACCTCAAGCAGCTCCCGGACCCCTATCGGCCGTATGTCGAAGGCATCCGCGCCGAGGCGGAATCGCTCGGCCAGGTCGTGACCAATTTCCTGAACTTCGCCAAGCCTGCTGACATGACGCCGTCGCGCGTCGACCTCCAGGCGATCTGCGAGCGGGCGGCCGACGAGCTTCGCGGCGAGGCCAGAGCCCTCGGCGGCGACATCACGGTGCGTGGTGAGTTCTCGACCATCGACGGCGACGAAGTGCTCCTGCGCCAGGCGTTCACCAATCTGATTCGCAACGCGGTCGAGGCCTGTGCCGGCGCCGCGCTTGCGCCAGTGGTCGTGGTCCGCTCGGAAATCGACGCCGCGCAGAAGGCCATGCGGATCGCTGTCGACGACAGCGGTCCGGGCATCGACCCGGCCGCGCGCGAGCGGGTCTTTAGGCCCTTCTTCACGTCCAAACGGAACGGCACGGGTCTTGGTCTCGCTCTTGTGCAGAAGATCATCGTCTTTCACAATGGCCGGATCGCCGTCGGCGCCTCTCCACTTGGCGGCGCGAGTCTCCAGGTGACGTTGCCCCTCGACGCAGAAACTTAACACCCCCTCGCTCGAACCCCGCGCAATTTCTGCGACGTCCCTCTCCGTCCCGGCGGAGCGTTGTGCGGATTCGCCAATGTTTTCGGCCGATCTCGCCCGCCGCGCGTGCTGGATCGCGTGTTGCACAGCAGAGAGAACATCATGCGCAACGGCATACGCGGCTTCTCGCTCATCGAGGTACTCATCGCGACGACGATCGTGGTCGTCGCGCTCGCCGGACTGGCGCAGGTGTTCGTGATTGCCTCCGCCGCCAGCCACGGCTCGAAGGCCAGGACCGTCGCGACGATCCTGGCACTCGAAAAGCTGGAGGAGCTGCTGGCGTTCGACGAAGGGATCGGCGGCGGCGCCGACTTCATCGACGCGCGCGGCCAGCGGCTCGAGAGCGGCGGCTCGCCGCCGCAGGGAACGGCGTACGTGCGCCGGTGGGTGGTCGAGCCTGTGCCAGGCAGCGCGCACGATGCGGCCGTGCTGCAGGTCTGGGTCACGCTCTCGACCGGAGAGACCGAGACGGTCCGCCTCGTCGGGGTGAAGCCGCGGAGGCTCCCATGACGCGGTACGAGCGCGGGTTCACCCTCGTCGAGCTCCTCGTGGCCGCGTGTATCACGCTTCTCGTCACCGCCGCCATCGTCGCGGCCGCGCGTCCGGCCGAACACGTGTTCCTGACGCAGTCGGAAGCGGCCGACGAGTTGCAGCGCAGCCGTGTGGCGACGAGCGCGCTGTTCAGAGATCTCGTGATGGCCGGCGCGGGTCCCGACGCGGGCCCCGACGCCGGTTCCCTCGCACGCGCCTTTGCGCCGATTCTTCCGTGGCACCAGGGTCGCACCGGGGGCGACCAGGCGGGCGTCTTCAGAGACGACGCCATCACCCTCTCCTACGTGCCTTCCTCACGGGCCCAGACCACTATCGCAAGCCCGATGCCCGCCCAATCCGGCATTGTCCGTGTGAACACCGGTGCCGGCTGTCCGTTGAGCGACGCCGCGTGCGGCTTTTCGCAGGCCACGACGGTGCTGGCGTACGACGACACGGGATCGGCCGACACCTTCCGCGTCGAGAACGTCGTGGACTCCGTGCTCGAGCTTCGGCACACGAGTGCCGACTCGTTGAAGGTCTATCCCGTGGGCAGCCGCCTGGTGCAGGCGATCGTCCGATCGTATTTTCTCGAGGCTGACGAAGCATCCGACCAGGTTCAGCTGGTGAGAGACGACGGCACCGGTGGTCCCAGCGTCGCGATCGTCGACCACGTGGTCGGTTTGAAGTTCGAGTACTTCGGCGAGCCTGACGGCTCGGCCGTGCTTTCGCCCGCGATTCTGACCGACGGTCCCTGGCGTCCAGACGACAGCGCCCCGAATCGATTCGACGTCGATCTCCTGCGTATTCGAGCCGTCACCGTCCTGGTGCGCGTCGAATCGGCGATGGCCGCGCTTCGTGGACCGGCGGGCCCGCTGTTCTCCCGCGCAGGCACCTCGCGGAGCGGCAACCGCTTCCTGCCCGATCACGAGATCAGATTTCTGGTCTCTCCGAGGAACATGGGGGTCGCGCGATGAGATCCGCTCTGGCAGCCCGCGGTGAACGTCTGGCGTCGCACCGAGACGCCCGTCGAATGCAGCCAGACGTTCACCACGGGCTGCTAGGCCGTGACCAGGGCTTCGCCATCGTCGTGGCGATGATGGGGCTGCTGATGATCAGCGCGATGGCCGTCGCGCTCGTGCTCGCCACGACGACCGACGCCCTGATTGCCCGGAACTTCAGCGACGGCGCCACCGCGATGTACGCGGCCGAGACCATCGCCCTGCGCACGATCGACGACCTCGCCGCCGAGCCCGACTGGAGCGCGGTCCTCGACGGTCGAGCGCACGCTACTTTCTTCGACGGCGGGGCGGGGCAGCGGGCGCTGGCCGATGGCTCGACCATCGATCTGACGGCCATCGTGAACGTGTGGAACTGCGGGAAGGGCCCCGCCTGTACGACGGCCGACATGAATCGGACGACCGTCGAGCGACCGTGGGGCGGGAACAACCCGCAGTGGCGGATCTACGCCTGCGGGCGTCTGGCCGACCTGGCGCCGGGCGTGAGATCGACGTCGCGCGAATACGTTCTGCTGCTCGTGGCCGACGATCCGTCGGAAACCGACGGTGATTCGTCCGTTGACGGTGACGGGGCGGCCAATCCTGGGAGCGGTGTCATTCTGCTTCGGGGTGAGGCGTTTGGCGCCGGCGGCAGCCATGCGGTCGTCGACGTGACGGTCGCGCGAGCGGGCCCACGCCTTCGCGTCGTGTCGTGGCGGCTCGGGCGATAGTGCGCAGTTATATGAAGCCCTGAGCCTCGAGCCCTGACAATAGCCCAGGTTGACCGCCCGCCCAGGCTTAATTAGGATCGAACTAGGGCCGATAGATTGGACAACGCCATGAGAATGCACCTTATCGCCGCCGTCGTTGGTTTTTCTGTGATTGGGGTCGGGGCCGGTGCCGCGCCCGTTTCGGCGCAGACCTTGGCCGATCTCGCGCAGAAGGTCGAGGAGTCTCGCAAGGCCGCCCAAAAGGGCACGAAGACCTACACGAACGCCGACGCCGGCAACGTGCCGGCGGCCACCGCGCCTTCCGGGTCGGGGGGAGGCGCGACCGCCCCAACGCCGGGCGCAGCGGCGGGCGCGGCGACCGGCGCGACGGCCGGCGCGACCGGCGGTCAGACGGGTCAAACGGCGCCGGCAGGCGGGGCCAAGGACGAGGCGTACTACGGCACCAAACTCAAAGATCTGCGTGGGCAGCTCGATCAGGACCGGGCGCTGGCGACGGCCGTGCAGACCCAGGTCAACAGCCTCACGACGGATTTCGTGAACCGGGATGATCCGGCCCAGCGCTCGGTCATCGAACAGGATCGCAACCGCGCGATGTCCGAGCTGGCGCGGCTCCAGAAGCAGATTGAGACCGATCAGAAAGCGATCGCGGATTTCGAAGAAGAAGCCCGCCGAGCCAACGTGCCGCCAGGCTGGCTGCGGTAGTGTCGCTGCGCACCGCCGATCCGCCCATTCTCCTCGTCGAAGACAAAGATTCGCTGCGGGCGATGCTCCGGCACGCGCTGGAGGCGCAGGGCCACGCCGTGCTCGAAGCGCGCGACGAGCCCGAGGCGGTGCGGGTGCTCGGTTCGTCGCGGCCGGGCGTCGTGCTGTCGGATCTGCGGCTGCCCGAAGGCGACGGCTTCGGCGTGCTGCGCGCCGCCAAGGAGATCGATCCCGAGCTGCCCGTCATCGTGATGACGGCCTTCAGCACGATCCAGGATGCCGTCCGGGCCATCAAGGACGGCGCACTCGATTTTCTCGCCAAGCCGGTCGACCCCGATCATCTGCTGCTGATGGTGGAGCGCGCGCTGGCGCAGCGCCGGCTCGCGACCGAGAACATCCTGCTCAAGGAAGAGCTGGCCGCGCGTCGTGGCGCGCCGCAGATCGTCGGCGAGGATCCCAAGCTCAAGCAGGTGACGGTGGCGCTCCAGCGCGCGGCGTCCACCGATGCGACGGTACTGCTCGAGGGCGAGAGCGGCACGGGCAAGGAACTGTTCGCGCGCGCGTTGCACGTGCTCAGCCCGCGCGCCGACGGTCCGTTTGTCGCCATCAACTGTGCGGCGATTCCCGAGACGCTCCTCGAGACCGAACTGTTCGGACACGAGAAGGGCGCGTTCACGGGCGCCTCCGCCCGTAAGCCCGGCCGGTTCGAGCTGGCGCATCGAGGCACGCTGTTTCTCGACGAGATCGGGGATCTGCCGCTGTCGCTGCAGGCCAAGATCCTGCGCGCGCTCGAGGAGAAGGCCTTCGAGCGCGTCGGCGGCACGGCGCTCCTGCGGGTGGACGTACGGGTCGTCGCGGCCACCAACCGCAACCTGAAGGCCGCGGTGGCGGCGCGCCAGTACCGCGAGGATCTGTATTTCCGGCTGTCGGTGTTCCCCATCACGATCCCGCCGCTCCGCGAGCGCCCGGGTGACATCACGATGCTGACGCGGCACTTCATCGAGAAGTTCTGCAGGGACTTGAACAAGAAGCCCCTCGCATTGGCGGACACGGCCATCGACGAGCTCCGCGCGTATCCGTGGCCGGGCAACGTGCGCGAGCTGCAGAACTGCATCGAGCGGGCCGTGATTCTCACCGACGGCGACACGATTCACGGGCGGCACCTGAACCTGTCGTTCCGGCGGGACGCCGCGCCGGCCACGCAGGTCGACAGCGCGTGGAGCCAGATCGATCTCTCGGGCTCGCTGGCGGCCGCCACCAGGCGGGTGATCGCCGAAGCCGAGAAGCGGAAGATCGCGCAGACGCTCGGGGACGCCGGCGGCCACCGCGGCCATGCCGCCGAGATGCTGCAGATCAGCTACAAACAATTGCTGGGCAAGCTGCGCGAGCACGGGCTGGAAGCGCTCGCTACTTCTTGAAGCCGACACGCCCCAACGCGGCCTTCATCTCCTTCTCGGTCACGTCATCGACAATGGCCGTGGCGCCGATGGCGGTCGGCAGCACGACGTGCAGCCGGCCGTTGACCATCTTCTTGTCGTGCCGCATGGCGTCGAGCATCTCCGATGTCGGGATGTCGGCGATTGGCGGCAGCGGTCCCAGGCTCGCGATGAGGTCGGCCAGGGCCTTTCTGTCGCGATCGGCGAGCGCGCCCCGGTGTACGGCCAGCTCGGCGGCGACCCGCATCCCGTAGGCCACGGCCTCGCCATGGCGGAACTTGCGATACTTCGTCACCGACTCCACGGCGTGGCCGGCCGTGTGCCCGAAATTGAGGATGCGGCGCGGTCCGGCCTCCCGCTCGTCGGCGGCGACGACCGCGGCCTTGATGCGGCACGAGTCGGCGATGACGGCGGAGAGCGCGTCCTCGTTCCTGGCGAAGATCGTGGTCCGCTCGCGCGCGACGCGATCGAAGAGATCCGGGCTCGAGGTCATCCCGTACTTGATGACCTCATACAGGCCGGCGCGGAATTCGCGGCGGGGCAGCGTGGCGAGCACCGACGGATCGATGACGACGGCGTGCGGCTGGTGAAACGCTCCAATCAGGTTCTTGCCGAGCGCGTGGTTCACCCCCACCTTGCCGCCAATCGAGGCGTCGACCTGCGCGAGGAGGGTCGTCGGCACGTGTGCGAGCGCGATGCCGCGCAGGTAACTGGCAGCGGCGAATCCCGCCATGTCTCCGATGACGCCGCCCCCGAAGGTGACGAGCGTCGACTGGCGCTCCGCGTTCGCGTGGATGAGCGCTTCATAGACGCGCGAGACGGTCTGGAGCGTCTTGAACCGCTCGCCGTCGGGCACGAGAATCGGCTCGCCGAACCCCGCGCGAGCGAGCCGCGAGCCGTGAAAGCGCCAAATGAGCGGGCTCGAGACGACAAAACGGCGCCCCGGCGCGCCGGCTTCATCGAGCAGCCGCGGCAGGCGATCGAGGATGCCGTGGCCGAGCGAGATTACGTACCGGCGGGATGGGGTCGGGACGTCGATGCGCGTGATGGTCATGGGTTGGGATCGCTCGTAATTGTTTACCGCTAATGGATCGAAGGCGGTAAACAATTACGTGTCACGATCATGGCCTTGGAAGATGTCTAGGATAGCAAACGTCGAGTACCCATTGGCGTGATCACCACCGACTTTCTGATCGTGGGCGGCGGCATCGCCGGCTTGCGTGCCGCCATCGCCCTCGCGCCGTCTGGCCGGGTGCTGGTGCTCACCAAGGCGGCGGCGACCGAAAGCAACACGGGCTACGCGCAAGGCGGCATTGCCGCGGCCATCGGTCCTGGCGACAGCCCCGCGCTCCACGCGGCCGACACCATACGCGCGGGCGACGGCCTGTGCGACGAGACCGCGGTGTCGGTGCTCGTCGAAGACGGCCCGCGCGACGTCCGCGAGCTCGTCGACTGGGGGGTCGGCTTCGATCGCGATCGCGACGGGCGTCCCGCGCTGGCGCTCGAGGCCGTGCACAGCGTGCGGCGCGTGCTGCATGCGGGCGACGCCACGGGACGTGAGATCGGTCGCGCGTTGTGGGCCCGCACAGTGGGTCTGCACTCGGTCGAGACGATCAACCACGCGCTCGTCACCGAGATCATCGTCGAAGGAGGCGTGGCGCGCGGCGTCCGATACTTCGACAGCGAGGGCGTCGAGCAGGAAGCCCGTGCGAGCGCAACGCTGCTGGCCACCGGCGGCGCGGGCCAGGTGTTTCGCGAGACCACGAATCCGGGCGTGGCCACAGGCGACGGCGTGGCGCTCGCCTATCACGCGGGCGCGCGTGTGGCCGACCTCGAATTCGTGCAGTTTCATCCGACCGCTCTCAACGTGCCGGGCGCGCCGCGGTTCCTCATGTCCGAGGCGATTCGCGGCGAGGGCGCCCGTCTGGTGAACAGCGCGGGCGAGGCGTTCATGCCTCGCTATCACGCTGACGGCGATCTCGCGCCGCGCGACGTCGTGGCGCGCGGCATCGCCAGGGAAGCCGAGCGCACGGGCGGCCCGGTCTTCCTCCGCCTGACACACCTCGACCCGTCGCGAATTCGCGAGCGGTTTCCAACCATCGCCGATATGTGCCGCCAAGTCGGGCTCGATCTGGCCACCGACCCGATTCCCGTCGGCCCGGCGGCGCACTACCTCATGGGCGGCATCGACACCGACGAATGGGGCCGCACCTCGATTGCCGGGCTGTACGCGGCGGGGGAGGCGGCGTGCACGGGCGTCCACGGCGCGAACCGCCTGGCGAGTAATTCCCTGCTCGAAGGCCTCGTGTTCGGCGCCCGTGCGGCGATCGCGATGCTCCAGCCCCCGAGCGCGGCAGTCAAGAAACCCGACCGCGTCGAGGCTGGAGGCTCGGGGCTTGAGGCGCACGTCCCTGGCCCCCAGCCTTCAGTCTCCAGCCTCGACATCACGGTCGTCCGCGACTTGATGTGGCAGTCGGCGGGCCTGTTCCGGACCCGCGAGGGCCTGACGGCTGCGGCGCGCACTCTCGACGCGGCTTACGCGGCGCTCGGCGACCTCCTGCGCCAGACACGCCCGACCGGCGCCGATTGGTGGCGGCGCTTCAACCTCCTCACCGTTGCGCGTCTCATCGCGCGTGCCGCCCTGCGCCGCGAGGAAAGCCGCGGCGGGCACTTCCGCGAGGACTTTCCCGCGCGGGACGATCTACACTGGAAGGTCCATCTCGTCGATCGACGCGACTTCTATGGCCAATAAGCACGAAGGTTTCGTCACCGAGATCACGCCCCGTTCCGAGGATTTTTCCCAGTGGTACCTCGACGTCGTGCGGCGGGCCGAGCTCGCCGACTACTCGCCGGTCAAGGGGTGCATGGTCATCCGGCCCTACGGTTACGCGATCTGGGAGCTCATCCAGCAGGCGCTCGACGTGCGCATCAAAGCCACGGGCCACGTCAACGCCTACTTTCCCCTGTTCATTCCCGAAAGCCTGCTCCACAAAGAGGCCGAGCACGTGGAGGGGTTTTCACCGCAGGTGGCCTACGTGACCCACGGCGGCGGCGAGGAACTGGAAGAGAGGCTCGTGGTGCGACCGACCTCGGAGGCGATCGTCGGCACGATGTACGCCAAGTGGGTGCAGGGGTGGCGCGACCTGCCGATCCTCATCAACCAGTGGGCGAACGTGGTGCGCTGGGAAAAGGTGACGCGACCGTTCCTCCGCACGACCGAGTTTCTCTGGCAGGAGGGACACACGGCTCACGAGACCGAGGCCGAATCCGAAGCGGAGACCCTGAAGATTCTCGACCTGTACGCCGAGGTGTGCGAGACGATCCTGGCCATGCCCGTCGTGAAGGGACGCAAATCGGAGAGCGAAAAATTCGCGGGCGCGCTGCGAACCTATTCGATCGAGGCCCTCATGGGCGATAGCCGTGCCCTGCAGGCGGGCACGTCGCACAATCTGGGTCAGAACTTCGCCAAGGCCTTCGACATCACCTTCCAGGCGCGCGACAAGTCCGTTCAGCATGTCTGGGGCACGTCGTGGGGCGTGACCACGCGTCTGGTCGGCGCCGTGATCATGACGCACGGCGACGACAGCGGCCTCATCCTGCCGCCGCTCATCGCGCCCTATCAGGTCGTGGTCGTGCCCATCGGGCGCGACAACTGGCGGGAAACCGTTCTGCCGAAAGCCCAGGAGATCAAGGCCGGGCTCGCGGCGGCCGGCATTCGCGTGACGCTCGACGAGCGCGACGAACGGCCGGGCTGGAAGTTCGCCGAATGGGAGCTGCGCGGCGTGCCGCTCAGGCTCGAAATCGGTCCGAGGGACATCGAGAAATCACAGGTGCTCGTGGCGCGGCGTGACACGCGCGAGAAGATCGGCGTCCCGATGGAGGGTCTGGCCGGTCGGATCAAGGAGCTCCTCGGCGACGTCCAGCGTACGCTGTTCGATCGCGCGCGCGCGTTCAGGGACGATCGCACCCGGCGCGCGTCGAGCTACGAGGAATTCAAGAAGTTGATGGAAGGCCGCCCCGGCTTCGTGGTCGCTTCGTGGTGCGGTTCGGCCGCCTGCGAAGCTCAGATCAAGACGGACACGCAGGCCACACTCCGCAACATGCCCCTCGGCAGTGCCACGCCCACCGGTGCCTGCGTCCGCTGCGACAGTCCTGCCGCGGCTGAAGCCTGGTTTGCCAAAGCGTACTAGTCGATAGTCGTTAGTCGATAGTCGTTAGTCACGCGTCGCGAGTCGCGCTACTGAACGCGGACCACGAGCGCGGCGCGGCGATTGAGCCGGCGTGTCTCCTCGCGCGCGTTGTCGAACTTCGGCCGCTCCTCGCCGTAGCTCCGGATTTCGAGGCGGCCGGCCGGCACGCCCCGCGAGGTCAGGTAGTCGCGGACGCTCGTGGCCCGGCGCTCGCCGAGCGCCAGGTTGTACTCGGCCGTGCCGATGTTGCAGGTGTGCCCCTCGATGATGATGTTTCTCGTCGCGTTGGCCTGCAGCTTCGCCACCGCGTCGTCCAGAAGGCGCAGTGCCTCGGGACGCAGGGACGAACGGTCGAAGTCGAAGTAGACGTCCTCGAATGTCAGCTCGACAACCGGCGGAGGCCGCATCACCTGAATGACCGTCGTGGCATTCGCGGTCCCGCCCTTCCCGTCGTTGACCGTGACGGTCAACTGCACGGGGCCTTCCTGCTGCGACGCGGTCCAGAGCGTCTGACGATCCGCGGGCTGCTGCAGCGTGCCCGACGGCGCGGTCCAACGGTACGTCAGCGTATCGCCATCGGGATCCTGCGCGGTGGCGGTCACCGTCGAGGTCCGTCCCGCTTCCACCGTGCACGGCTCACACCGGGCAGTGACCGTCGGGGGGCGGTTGGCCGGCGGTGGCGGGGGCGGCGGGGGCGGCGGTGGGGGCGGCGGCGGCACGTACTTGCGCACGCCCGGCGAGAACCCGAGCCGGAACTGATAGTCGAGGAAGTCGCCGCTCTCGTCCGGTTCGTCGGTGACGAAGCCAGGTCGATTGCGGTCCTCGCTCGGCATATTCCAGGTCACGCCGCCGCCCAGGAAGAAGCCGTTCAGGTGCTGATAGGTGAGGCCGATCGTGGCCCCGGTATACTTGTGCGACACCGAAGACGTTGGCGCGCGGCTGCCATCGAAGCCGACGATGGTGCGCGTCAGGGTCACCGTGTCGTCGAAGGGCACTTCGCCGGTGATTTCGCCAGTGAACCTCACCGGTGTCCGGGACGGATACCCGACGCCGAAGCCCCACCGAAGGCCGTTGCTCAGGCTCACGCCGTCGGGTTCGCCGCGCACCGCGACGCCGCCGTATCCGGCGAGCTCGATCGTCTGCCGGGCTTCCTTGCTGAGGACGAAGTCGAAGAAGGTGTCGACCTGGCCGGTACTCACACCGGCTTCTTCGTCACCGGTCGGAATCTTGAACGAGGCGCGGAGGGCCGCCGACACCGGCTTTTGCTGCTCCTCGTTCAGGAAGTTGATCTTGAGGCCCACCGTCCAGTCGCCGATGTTGTCTCCGCTCCAACCGTCGGCGACGAGCGGATACCGCGGCATCACGCCGCCCACGTCGACCGCGTTCGCCGTCGACGAAAACAACGGGCGCAGGTCGCGATCGATTCGGGTGTCGAACTTGAACGAGGTGAACAACTGCACGCCGCGATAGATGCCGTACGAGAAGGTGCCGGCGATATCCGAGACGTTGCTGAATCCCTCGATGTAGTTGGTGCCGGCTCTGAACACGCTCGCGGAAAACGCGCCGCGTGCGAGCGTTTCGGCCGTCGGCACATACCAGAGGCCCGTATCGCCGTCGAAGGTCGTTGTGGCCGGGCGCGTCGTTTCGTCGGAACCTGTTGTCGACGACGTCTGGGCGCCCGCTGTGGCGGCCAAGACCAGGCAGAGGGTGGTGAGCCCCAGGAAGCGAAGCGAAGTCTTCATATCAGGCTGAAACCTCCGAGCGGTGCAGCGACGAACCCGTCCAATAGTAGGGCGGACGTGTACCCGACGTCAATCAAGGAGTTGGTCGGTTTTGGCCGACTTCGGCCCCACAATCCAGGCGATGCCGATGCTCAGCAGATACAGCGCCATCATCGGCGCGGCAAACACCGCCTGCGTCCCCGGATCGCCTCCGGGCGTGACCACGGCCGCGAGGACGAAGATGATCAGCACCGCGTACTTGAGGTGCTTCGCGAGAAACCGCGCCGTCACGAGCTGCATCCGAGCCAGGAAGTACACGACTGTCGGCATTTGGAAGGTGAGTCCCATCGCCACGAGGAACTTCATGTACATCGACCAGACGGGCGTGAGGGCCGGAAGAAACTGCAGATCGGGCGAGCTGAAGGTGCCGAAGAACGCGATCATGAATGGAAACGCGATGTAGTGGTTGAACGCCGCGCCGGCCACGAGGCCGAGCGAGGACAGCACCACGAAAGGAATGGCGAATTTCTTCTCGTTCGCGTACAGCCCTGGCGCGATGAACCGCCACACCTGATACATGATGTACGGCGATGAAATCACGACGCCGGCGATCAACGCGATCTGAATGTGCAGCGAAAAGGCTTCGGCTGGCTGTGTGTAGATCAGATGACTGCCTGCGGGCAGCACCCGGCGCGTCGGTTGGAGGATGAAGTCGTAGAGCCACTGGTGGAACGTAAAGCCCACGACGACGCCGACCACAATCCCGATGGCGGCGTGCATGACGCGCTTCCGGAGCTCGTCGAGATGCTCCAGAAACGACATCTTGCCCACCAGTGAGAGGTCGTCGTCCTCTTCTTCTGGCGGGCGCTGAAGCGCGGTGGATTGGGAGCCCGGAAAGGGCACGAGAGCCATTGGCGCCGTGTCGGGGCTAGGCGCTGTGATCGGCCGTGTGCGCCTCGGCCGGCGCCTCGGCAGGCGCGGCAGGCGACGGGGGAGTGGGCGTCGCTGGAATCTTTGCGGATTCCCGCTGCTCCTCCACCCGGATCTCCTCCTCGAGCGTATTCCGCAGCTCGTTGGAGGCCTTCTTGAACTCCGCCAGGCTCTTGCCCAACGACCGTCCGAGCTCGGGCAGTTTGCGGGGCCCAAAAATGATGAGGGCGATCGTGAAAATAACGATCAGCTCGCCCATCCCGAGATTGCCAAACATAAGGGTCTCCTCGCGCTAAACCGCCCGTAGAACCGCCAGGGTCAATTATAGGAACCACGGGTCCGACGGGTCAAGAAGATCCCACCCCCGGATCCCCAGAAGTCGTTGCTGATGATGAATTTATCTGCTAGCATGCGAGGCATGCGCCGCTTACGACCGTTTTCCGTCGTGCTCCTCGCCCTCGTGGTGTCCGCGCTGGTCGGCGGGCTGTTCGGCCCGCGCGTGCTCGCGACCGACGAGCGCGTGCCGGAACGGTACAAAACGTTCACCGCGGCCCTGAGCGCCATTCAATCGAGCTACGTCGACAACGTCGACTCCGACCGCGTGGTCTACAGCGCGATTCGCGGCATGCTGGGCACGCTCGATCCCCACTCGAGCTTTTTCGATCCGAACGAATACGCCCGCATGCGGGAGCGGCAGGAGGGTCGCTACTACGGCATCGGTATCCAGATCACGGCGTTAGACGGCAACATCACGGCCGCGACGGTCTTCGAGGGCTCTCCCGCGTACCGCGCGGGCATGCGCCGCGGCGACGTCATCGCCACGGTCGACGCCGAGAGCGCCAAGGACTGGACGATCGAGAAGGCCCAGAGCCGCCTGCGCGGCGCCCGCGGCACGCCGGTTCAGCTCGGCATTCGGCGCCGCGGCTACGAGCAGCTGATTCCCATCGATCTCAACCGCGACGAGGTCCACCTCCTGACCGTGCCGGCGTACTTCATGATCGACGCGACGACCGGTTACATTCAGATGAGGGAATTCGGCGAGAACACGGATCGCGAGGTGAAGGCGGCGCTGAAGGAGCTCACCGCGAAGGGCATGAAGCGCCTGTTGTTCGATGGGCGCGAGAACCCCGGCGGGCCGCTCGACCAGGCGATCAAGGTGTCGAACGAGTTTCTCCCGCGCACCAAGATGATTGTCTACACGCGCGGCCGCATTACGAATTCCGATCAGGATTACCGTGCGACCGCGGAAGGCGAGTTCCAAAGCATTCCGGTGGTCATGCTGGTCAACCGCAACAGCGCGAGCGCGACCGAGATCGTGAGCGGCTCGCTCCAGGACCACGACCGCGCGTACATCGTCGGCGAATCGACGTTCGGCAAGGCGCTCGTGCAGTCGGTGTATCGCATCAGCTCGGGCGCTGGCCTCGCGCTCACGACCGCGCACTACTACACGCCGAGTGGCCGGCTCATTCAGCGGCCGTGGGACACGACCTTCGACGAGTACCTCAGCTACCGAACGCGCGACCAGGAGGCGAACAAGGCCCACGATCCGAGCGACCTCAAGCGCACGGACGCGGGCCGTGCCGTGTACAGCGGTGGCGGCATCGAGCCCGACAAGTTCCTGGCGGGGCCGATCGAGGGCTTCAACCCGACCGCGTTCGGGCGCATGCTGTACAACCGCGGTGAGTTCGAGAGTTACGCCATCAAGTTCGGGGCGGAAGGCGACACACGCATCGCCCAACCGGCGACGGGGCGCCGCGTCGTCGCGCGAGAATTTGCCGTTGACGAGGCCATGGTGGCCGACTTCCGGGAGCAGCTGCAGGCCAACCGCGTTCGGATCGACGACGACGCGTTTCGGAAGGACCTGACCTTCATCAAGGGCATGTTGCGGTATCGCATCGACGAAGCCGTGTTCGGTCTCTCCGCGGCGAAACGCCACCTGATCGAAGTCGACCCGCAGGCGCAACTCGGTCTCACGACGTTCGCCGAGGCCGAAAAGTTGCTCACCCTCGGCGGTGGGTCGACGCGCGCGGCCAACTAGGGACTCCGTCCTAAGGCAAAGCCCCAAAATTCTGTCAGCCGCGCGACCACAACACGTTGGGTCGCACTTTGTCCTTGCCCGCTATAAGTAGCCCTTGGTACACTGACGACCGCTTGCGAGCCCGGGGCCGTCTCCTGATTGCATCTGCCGTGGCGTTCGGCCTTGGCCCGACGTTGCGGATGTGGGAGACGAAGGGCCGCAACCGTTCGTCGTCGCTTTTGCCTCCCAGCCAGAGCCGCTCGGTCTTGGAAGAGTCCGGATCTCGCGCACAGCGAGCCGGCTGGCAATCCGCGGCATCTGCCCGCGGCCGGAATCTGGTGTGTCTATGCGTCTCGAACGTCTTGAAATAAACGGTTTCAAATCGTTCTCCGATCGCTCCGAGTTGGCGTTCGACAAGGGCGTCACCGCGATCGTCGGTCCAAACGGTTGCGGCAAGAGCAACGTGGCCGACGCCATCACCTGGGTGATGGGCGAGCAGAGCGCCAAGAGCCTGCGCGGCGAGCGGATGGAGGACGTGATCTTCAGCGGGAGCGACGCGCGCAAGCCGACAGCGGCGGCGGAAGTGCGGCTGCGTTTCAGCGGCGTGCTGAAAACCGTCACGGGCCCCGTGTTCGCCGCCGAGAGCGGGCCGGCGCACGGGAACGGCCATGGGAACGGCAACGGACATCACCCGCCCGGCAACGGCCACGGCCGAGCGATCGGCGTTCATGCGGCCGACGGCGGACCGTTGCTGGTCGCCCCTGACACAGCGACGTCGGCTGCGGCGGGCCTCAGCCGCGCCGAATCGGAGGAATTGATCCAGTCGGTGGCGCGCGAAGTGGAAGTGACGCGCCGTCTGTACCGCTCGGGCGAGAGCGAGTACTTGATCGATGGCCAGATCTGCCGGCTGCGCGACGTGCACGAGCTGCTGATGGATACAGGACTCGGGGCCAAGGCCTACGCGATCATCGAGCAGGGCAAGATCGGGATGATCTTGAGCACGAGGCCGACCGATCGGCGCCAGCTGATCGAGGAAGCGGCGGGCGTGACCAAGTACAAGGCACGCCGGCGCTCGGCGGAGCTGAAGCTCGAGGCGGCGCGGCAGAACCTGACGCGCGTCGACGACATCGTGTTCGAGGTCGACAAGCAGCGCGGGACGCTCAAGCGCCAGGCCGCCAAGGCCCGCCGGTTCCAGAAGCTGCGAGACGAGCTGCGGCGGTGGGAAAAGGTGCTCTTCGCGCGCAAGTACCGGCAGCTGGCCGAGACGATCGAGTCGGCCCGGGCGCGGCTCGGCGCCGCACGAATGCGCGAGGGCGTGTCGGCGGCGGGACTGGCCGAGGTCGAGTCGGATCTGGGGCGCGTGCGCATCGAGCTCGTCGAGGCGGAATCGCGTGCCACGGGGCGCCGCGAGGCCGTGCACGCCTGCGAGCTCGGCATCAATACCCGCCAGCAGCAGATGGCGTTCGACAAAGAACAGATTCAGCTGCGAGGGGCAAGGCTCGGGGCGATCGCTTCCGAGCTCGAGGCACTCGACATCCGGCGCGAACCCGCGCGCGCGACGTTGGCCGCGCGCCGCGCCGCCGCGCTCGAGGCGAACCTCGAGCGCGACCGGGCGGCGGCGATGCTCGTGTCCGAATCCAGCGCCTACGAATCGGCCCATCGCGGCATCGAAGGCCTGGAGGCCGATGTCGAGGCTGCCAGGAGCGAAGTCTTCTCGGCGATCAATGCCGCCACCGCGCTTCGCCATTCGCTCGAGCACGCCGCGGCCGCTCGGGAGCGCGTCGGCGAAATCCTCTCCAAGCTGCAGGTCGAAACCCACGACGCCGGAATCGAGTCCGATCGCGTCTCAGGCGATCACTCGGCGGCGTCCGAGGGACTGCGGCGTGCGCAGTCGGCGCTCGAGGCCACGCGCACCGCGCGGGCCGCGCGCGAATCGGCGCTCGCGAGCGCGCGCATCGAGCACGAGTGGCGTGCGCGATCGGTCCGTGCGCGCGAACACGGCCTCGCGGGTCTCGAGGCTCGCAGCACATCGCTCGAAGAGATCGAGGCGGCGCGCACCGAATACGGCGACGCTGCGCGCGCGATGCTCGCGCAGGCCAACGGGAAGGTGGGCCAGCGCGGCGCGGTCGCCGACTTTCTCGACGTCGAGGCCGGCTACGAGCGCGCCGTTGAAGCCTGCCTCGGCGACCTCCTCCAGCACATCATCGTCGAGCGCGCGGAGCAGGCCCAGGCCGGGTTCGAGCTGGTGCGGGAGCAGGGCGCCGGACGGTGCGGGTTTCTGATCGCGGGCGAGGTCCCGGGGGCGCAGGTGGCGCCGGCTCCGGGCGTCGTTCCCGATGGCCTCGTGTCTCTCGCCTCGGTCGTCCGCGTCAACGGTCCGTACGCGGGCGCGATTCGACGCGCCGTGGGCGATGCGTGGATCGCAGACTCCTTCGCCAGGGCCGCGGACGCGAGCCGCACGTCGCCCCGGCCCGTGGCGACCACCGCCGGCGAGGTGTTTCGCGGTGTGCACCTCGTGACGGGCGGTCACCCGGCAGAAGCCCGAGGGATTCTCGAAACCAAGCGGGCGATTCGGGATCTCCGGGCCCAGATCGAGGGCGAGCGCGAAGGGCTCGTCCGCCTGGCCGAGGAAACCTCCGGCCTCGAGGCGACCATCGCCCAGGCGTCCCACGCCATCTCTGCGCTGAACGCCGAGTACCACGCACAGGAAATGGCCATTGTCGGGCTCGAGTCCGAGCTGCAGCACGCGGGCGCCGAGCGCTCACGGCTGGTCCAGAAGCACGAGCAGCTCGCGCTCGAGCGTCGTCAGGCTGACGACGAGCGCGACGCGCTGGATCGCCGCCAGGAAGAAGCGCGCGCGTCGATCGTCAGGCTGGAGGGCGAGCAGCGCGCCGCCGACGAGCGGCTCACCCTCGCGCAACGCCACCTGTTCGAAGCGCGCGACGCGGCCGACGATTTGAGCCGCCGCACCGCGGATGCCGGGGCGTCGCATGCCGCGCTCGTCGAGCGCGCCGCCGCGCTTCAGGCCGAAGTCCAGCGGCTCGAGGAAGCTTTTGCCGATCTCGAGGCTCGCGCCGCCGCGCTCGCGGCCGAATCCGAAGAGGCGGCGCGTCGCGCGGACCTCCTGCGCGCCGCGGTCGTCGACGGCGCGCGCCTGCTCGACGCCGATATCCTGACGCTCGGAACGCTGCGCCAGGACGTGGTGGCGGCCGACGATTTGGCAGCCACCCTGCGGGTCAGGGCCGACCAGCTCGAAGCGGCGATCCGCACCGCGCGCGGCGCCCTCGAGTTGCTTCGCGCGACCGTCGCCGAGATCGACATCCAGCGGGCGACGGCCGAGAGCGATCTCGCCCATCTGGCCCAAATCTGCCTCGACACCGTTCAGGCGTCGCTCGACGACGTGCTGTCGCAGGTGGCGGCAGAAGAAGCCGCGGGCGAGCTGACGCCGGACGCGCAGGTGATTTGCGCGGAAGAGACCGACGAGGAAGTCGCCAGTCTCCAGTCGGCAGTCGGCGGTCGGGAGTCGCCGGACGCAGTCGCCAGTCTTCAGTCGGCAGTCGGCAGTCAGGAGTCGCCGGACGCAGTCGCCGGTCAGCAGTCGCAAGGCGGGGGGCCGGAGGGTACGAACCCTGGCGTGGCGGTGCTCGCGGCCGAGCGACGGAGGTTCACGGCGGAAGAGGCGATTACCGCGCTACGAGCGAAAGTCGATCGCCTCGGCCCGGTGAACATGATGGCCATCGAGCAGTTCGACGAGCTCGAAACGCGCCACGCCTTCCTCACGACACAGCGGAAGGATCTCGTGGATTCGATCGCGCAGACGAGCCAGGCCATCAAGCGCATCGACGAAACCACGCGCACGCGCTTCGCCGAGGCCTTCGCCGCCATCAACCACAATTTCCAGAACACCTTCAGCACGCTCTTCGGCGGCGGGCGCGCGGGGCTCACGCTGCTCGACGAGAACGACCCGCTCGAGAGCGGCATCGAGATCATCGCGCAGCCCCCGGGCAAGCGCCTGCAGAGCGTGCAGCTGCTCTCGGGCGGCGAAAAGGCACTGACCGCGATCGCGCTGATGTTCGCCCTCTTCAGGTACAAGCCCAGCCCGTTCTGCCTGCTCGACGAGATCGACGCGCCGCTCGACGACGCCAACATCGGACGGTTCGTCGAGATGCTGCGCGCGATGCTCTCGCACACGCAGTTCATCCTCATCACGCACAACCGCAAGACCATGGAGATCGCCGATCGGCTCTACGGGGTGACGATGGAGGAGCCCGGCGTGTCGAAGCTGATCTCTGTCCAGCTGAACTGAACGGTCGGAATTGTAGAATTGCAGGATTGCAGAATTGCAGAAAGGATCTGACGCGTCTTCACTTTCTGCCTCGTCCGACCGTTCCGCTCTTTCTGGCTTTCTTTCCTTCCTTTCTGTCATTCTGCCATTCTGCAATTCTGCAATGCTCGTGTTAGCCGTCCTGTTCTCCGCGGGGTGCCGCATTCCGAGCAACGCCACCAGGATGAGCGGTCGGGCCGCCGATGAATGGACCCGAAGCTACACGCTGGCTGAGGGGGGCGAAGTCAGCATCAACGCGCGGAACGGCACGGTGGATGTCGAGGCCGCGGACGGCACGACCGTGAATGTACGAGCGGAGCGGATCGCGCACGCCGTCAACGATGCCGCCGCCGCCGAGATTCTGCCCCGCATCACGATCAAGGAGGACGTCGGACCGGAGACCGTGGCCCTTCGGACCGAGCCGCTCGGCGGCATCGTCATCGGCGTGACCGTCGAAGTCAATTACCACGTGCGTGCGCCGAGGTCTGCGCTCGTGCGTCTCCGCTCCGTCAACGGATCGATCAACGTCAGGGGGTTGGGCGGCCGTGTGATCCTCAACGGATCGAACGGGGGCGTGACTGGCGAGGATCTCGGCGGCGGCGTCGAGGCGCGCTGGGCGAATGGTCCCGTGAAGATCGCGCTCGGCTCGTTCAAAGCCGACCTGGTGGACATCCGCGTCACCAACGGCAGCCTGCGGCTCACGCTGCCAGACACCGCCAACGCGAACCTGAACGCCTCGGCGACGAACGGCACGATCGACGTCAGTGCGCTCGAGCTCGAGCGCCTGGGCGATCAGACAGCCCGGCGCGTCCGGGGACGCCTCAACGCCGGCGGCACGCCGATCGAGCTCGTTGTGGTCAACGGCAACATCGTCGTCGACTCGGGTACCTCCAACGTCGAGCCTCGAACGCAGAACCCCGAACTTGGCGGCCCGAACCAGGCAATCCTCGCCCCGAACCTCGAACCCCGCGGGCAGAACGCCGAACCTCGAACGAAGAACGCCGAACCTCGCACGAAGAACGCCGAACCCATCAAGCGCCCATGAACGAAGACCGGGCCAGTCGGTATCAGCGCCTGAAGCGCCGCGTCGGCCTCGTCTCGCTCGCGTGGAGCGTGGTCCTGCTGACCGGCCTGCTCGCCACGGGCGTGAGCGCCTCGCTGAGAGACGGCGCGCACGCGCTGGCGACGCCGCTCCCGGCGGGCTGGACCGCGGCCGCGACGGTCGTCTTCTACGTGGCCGGGCTGACCGTCATCACGGAGCTGGCGAGCTTGCCACTGGCCTTTTACGGTGGCTTCGTGATCGAGCGGCGCTACGGGCTGTCGAAAGAGCACATCCGCGGCTGGCTGAAGGATCAGGCCAAGTCGCTCGCGATCGGTCTCATCCTTGGTGCCGGCGCCGCGAGCCTGGTGTATGGCTTCATCCGTCTGTCTCCCGGGCAGTGGTGGCTGCCGGCCGGCCTGATGTTCGCGCTCGTCATCGTCGGATTGACGAATCTGGCGCCGGTCGTGATCGTACCGATCTTCTACACCATCAAGCCGCTCGGCAAGGACACGCTGCGCGCGCGGCTCGTCGCGCTCGCCGAGCGCACGGGCGCGCGCGTGCTGGGCGCCTACGAGTGGGGCCTGGGCGAGAAGACGACGAAGGCGAACGCCGCGCTGGCGGGCATCGGCTCGACGAGGCGGATTCTCGTGTCCGACACCATGCTGGCCGACTATTCCGACGAGGAAATCGAGGTGGTGCTCGCGCACGAGATCGCGCATCACGTGCACGGAGACATCTGGAAGGGCATCGCCTTCGAGGGCGCGCTCGTCCTGGCGGGTTTCTACGCGGCGGGGCGGGTGCTCGAGCGATCGGTCGAACGGATCGGCCTGAGCGGACCCGACGACGTCGCGGGCCTGCCGCTTCTGCTGCTGGCAGCCGGAGCAGTGGCGATCGTGATGGTGCCGGCCGCGCACGCGATGTCGCGTGCGTACGAGCGGCGCGCCGATCGGTTTGCTCTCGAGCTGACAAAGAATCCACGAGCCTTCATCTCGGCCATGCGCCGCCTCGGGCAACAGAACCTGGCTGAAGAGGATCCATCCAGACTGACCCAGTGGCTGTTTCACAGCCACCCGCCGATTCGAGAGCGCATCGCGGCCGCAGAGGCGTTCAAGATCTGACCCGAATCGAGTTTCCTCAAGCTTTCACGACTAGAAGCGTCCGTCCCTGATGGGCGCGACGGAGATCTCGGGGTTTCCGACCTCGCTGGCGGTTCGCCTGCGGGTGAGCGCGTCGATGGAGCCGTCGGCGCCGGTAAGATCTGAAGCGCCGCGGCTCATCGCCAATCCGTTAGCCGGACGAGACAAGAACGTCGGATCGCTTTGTCAGTCGTGCCGTTTCGTGATCTTGGTCGCGAAGCCTCACTGCTTATCCCTCGGGCTCTGGATTGACGCCCGTTCCGTACGAGTGTTACAGTTGCCCTCCCTTTCTGACTTCTTCGAGGAGGTCGTCATGGTTTCGCGCACGGCTCATCCCGCTTGGTTGAGGGCATCGTTGATCGCGCTGGTTCTCGTGGCGACGACCAGCACCGCGGCGGATGGCATTGCCTCGTACGAATTCGCGACGCCGCTATTCGGCCTTGCCACGGCGCCAGACGGAAGCCTTCTGGTAGCCGACGCGGGAAATGGCATCGTTGAACTGCGGAAAGGCGTTGGCAGTCTGGTCGTCGCTCTGCCTGGCGTCACCGACGTCGCCCCCATCGGCCGGGGAGACATGTTTGCGACCATCGGTGGCGGCCCCGGACTGACCACAGGCAGGCTGTTCCGAGTCTCGCGCGGCCGCGCGCGACAGATTGCGGACCTGTATGCTTTCGAAGCCGCTGTCAATCCACACCCCGCATCAGTCGACTCGAACCCGTTCGATGTCGAGGTATTGAACGGCGGCATCGCCGTCGTTGCCGATGCCGGAGGGAACGACCTGCTCATGATCGATCAAGCCAGTCAAGTGGACTGGATCGCGGCGTTTCCGAACGAATTGGTCTCGACCGCCGATCTCAAGACGCTGGCGGGTTGCCCGGTGCTCACGCCTGGGTTCGAGTTCATTTGTTTCCTGCCGCCAATGCTACCGGCACAGCCCGTTTCCACGAGCGTGGCCATCGGCCCAGACGGCGCGTATTACGTCGGCGAGCTGAAGGGATTTCCGGCCCCTAGGGGCGAGTCGCGCATCTGGCGAATCGAGCCGGGCACGCTGCACACGCAATGCCCCAGTGCTGCATGCACAATGGTCGCCGATGGATTCACTTCGATCGTGGATCTCACCTTCGGTCCCGCCGGCACACTCTACGTCGTTGAGCTCGACGAAGCGAGCTGGGCGGCGGTGGAGTTCCCGTTCCCGGGGCTCGGGGGCACGGTCAACGCGTGCGACATTTCGACGTGGACGTGCACGGAAGCGGCGACCGGGTTGCCCATGCCGATTGCGGCGACCGTCGATCGCAATGGCACGGTGTACGTCGCGATCAATGCGCTCGTGCCCGGGGACGCCGAAGTGATTGCGCTCCCTTAATACACCGTCAAGCCCTTCGACTCATACAACTTCATCACGGGCACGAACTCAACATCAGACGGCAGTTCGGGTTGGCCGAGCCGCTGCCGCCCAACGCGGTCGCGCCCAGGGTCGCTCGCGACACCGGAAACGCCAGCTATCCGATGGCGCAGGTGGGAACCACTAAGTCTATGCGCTCGTCAGAACGCTTTCGCATGGAACGGCTTTCACATGGCACTACGAGGCTGGCAACCGCCGTTTCGGTGGATCGCAGCTCGAAGTGTGGGAAACGCATCCCGACAGCCGCGAGCATCCCGGCGTGCCGAAGGGGATCGTGAAGCAGATGCCGCCGTGGGAAGCAAGATCTTCAACGGCACAAAGCGCGACTGGTGGATGTACGTGCCGGCGCAATATCGCGCGGAGCATCCCGCGGCCGTCATGCTCTTTCAGGACGGCAATGGGCCGAGGACCTGGGCGCCGACCGTCTTCGACAATCTGATCGCAAAGAAAGACATGCTCGTTACCGTCGGCGTGTTTATCGAGCCGGGCGGAACGAAGACGTCGAGAGACAATCGCAGTTTCGAATACGACACGCTGTCGGATCAGTACACGCGGTTCCTGCTGGAGAAATTCTTCCCGAGGTGGAAAAAGACGGTGAAGCTGCGCCACGACGCGGCCAGCCGGGCGATCGCCCGCTCTGGCTCCCGATTATCACCGAACTCTTCTCGCTGCCCGTTCTGCTCGCCGGTCTGATTCAGCTCCTGCGCTGACCGTTCTCTCAGCACCACTCAGGCCCGCCTTGACAGCGACACTAGGAGTAAATAAACTACTGAACAGGAGTTAGCCGATGCCACAGGCGCTGAGGTATCCCACCACCCGGTATCGGACGGAAGCGCCGCCGGATCTCGGCGCGCGGGGCGAACGCGAGCGTCTCTCGGCGCCCGCCCTCAAGGCCTTCTTCAACATCATGACGCGCTGGAAGGTGCGAGACGCGGACGCTCGCGCCCTGCTCGGCGGCGTCAGCAATGGGCCGTTCTATGAAATGAAGCGGAACGCCGACCGCGTCCTCGACGCGGACCGGCTCACGCGCATCTCGTATCTGATCGGCATCTTCAAGGCGCTCCGCATCCTCCACTCTCGAAGCCTGGCCGATGGGTGGGTGCACTTGCCGAATCGCCATCCAATTTTCGCCGGCGAGACGCCGCTCGCCTACATGATCCGCGGCGGCCTGCCCGCCATGCAGACGGCGCGGCGCCTGCTCGACGCGCGCCGCGCTGGCTGATGGACCGTCCGCCGGTCACGCTCGTCCGGCAGTTCGACACGCATCGCCTCGTACCGTCGCGGCACTTGCCGCGGGGCGACAGCGTGCTCGTCGCGATCGCCGAAGACGAGGCAGACCTGCGGGCGATCGTCGAGCTCGACGCCGCCACGAACGATCGCCTCCTCGCGGAGCACCAGTTGCTGCCAGGCATCGGCCTCGAGGAGCTCGTGTTCGCCGTGCCGCACGCCGCGGTCATCAATGCCCCCTTTTGCCACGCCGACCCGCTCGGCGGCCGCTTCAACGGCCCGGAGCGCGGCGCATGGTATGCGGCATTCGAGCTCGTCACCTCCCAGGCCGAGGTGGGCTTCCACAAGTCGGTGCAGCTCGCCGAGATCGGGCGCTTCGAGGACACGGTCACCTACGACGACTACCTGGCCGATTTCAGCGCGAGCTTTCACGACCTTCGCCGTGGGCGCGTTCGCGCCTGCCTCGATCCTGACAGCTACGTCGAATCGCAGGCGCTCGCCGAGCGGCTCCTGGAAGCGGCCTCGCTCGGTGTGGTCTACCCAAGCGTCCGCCACGCGGGCGGCACCTGCCTCGCCTGCTTCCGGCCGACGCTCGTCATGAACGTCCGGCGAGAGAAGACCTACCGCTTCACGTGGGAGGGAAGACCGGAGCCCGTCGTCACGCTGGAGCGCTGATACGGCTCGAGGCTGAGAATCGTCGCTTCAAGAAATCAGGCGGGATCGACGTTCTCGCCGAGTTCGAGGCAGGCCGGCTCACGGACGTCGTCACCGCGCGTGGCGGCTCGGAGCTGATTCAGGACCGAGGGCTACTGGCCGGTGCGCGCGCGTGGCGCCGGTCGCGGCAACGATGGCTGGAACGCCGACGCCGGTTTGACGCCGTACCGGCGGTTTGGCATAATTCAAATATCAATTTGATTACTTGAGTATGTCTGTCATGACACGCCCAGCGTCATTGAAAGCCGCGATCTACGAGCAGATCGCCCGCATCGGCCAGGCTACGGCGAGCCCCAGCCGTCTCGAGCTCCTCGACCTCCTGTCTCAGGGAGCCCGGACCGTCGAAGCGCTGGCCCACCAGACGGGCCAGAGCGTCGCCACGACCTCTCACCATCTGCAAGTGCTCCGACGCGCGCGCCTGGTCGAGGGCCAGAAGGCCGGCTTGTATGTGACGTATCGACTGGCGGACCCGCACGTGGGCGACTTCTTCCTCTCCTTGCGAAGCCTGGCGGAGTCCCGGCTGGCAGAGGTCCAGCAGGTGACGCGCCAGTACCTGGAGCAGCGTGGTGCGCTGGAAGCGGTCGGCAGCGACGAGCTCGTGCGCCGTGTCCGCGCCGGCGAGGTCACGCTCATCGATGTTCGTCCGCGCGAGGAGTACGGGGCGGCTCACATCCCGGGCGCTATTTCAGTGCCTCTCGCCGAGCTCAGCACGCGCGCGGGCGAGTTGCCGAGACGCCGCGACATTGTCGCGTACTGCCGTGGCCCGTACTGCGTGATGGCGCTCGATGCGGTCGATCTGCTGCGACGGAAGGGCTTCCGCGCACACCGCCTGGAACATGGTGTGCCTGAATGGCGTGCCCAGGGATGGCGCGTTGAGACGGGGGCCGGACGTCACGCTGGTGGACGACCATGAGCCCGTCTGCATCGCAGCCAACGGCCGGGTACGCGATCGGCGCGCTGCTCGCGGGAATCACGGCAGACGCGTTCGGGCTGGACGTCGCCATGTGGGTCATCGCGGCGCTGACGTTTGTGTCCGGAGTCGTGTCGGCGGCGCGCATGCGAGAAACGTTGTCACCGAAGACGGGCGGAGCCGAGCCTGCCTGCGCCGAGACCGTAGCCGCCCATCGTCAACCCGCGCCGAGGGTGTCTTCGTGATCGACCATCCCGACCAACGAACTCAATTCCTTATGGAGACATCCATGCGTTGTTCGACCGTTGCTCATTCGTCGTTGGTGTTGGTGACCATCCTGTCAGTGGTTCCTCTCGCGGCGTGTGGGGGCTCGTCACCGGCTCCCGAACAGCGTGTGCCTGCTCCCGATCAGACCGTGTCGCAGTCCAGCGAACGCTCCGCGAATCCGAACGCGCTCGCAGGTGCAACGCCTGCCCCTGGAAGTGATCGATTTGATCCGGACGAGCATCCCGAGCTCGCCCACTTGACCCAGGTGACGACGGAGTCGCTGGCGCAGACCATCACGATTTACGTGCAGGCCGAAACCGCTCGGCAGGGTGGTGTGTTCCCCGTGCACGACCCGGACCAACAGACCTCGCTCGGGTTGACGCTGATGACCGTGCATCGCGAACGTCTGAGCAAGCTTGCAGATGGACGGTACTTTGCGTGTGCCGATTTCAAGGGGCGTGATGGCCACACGTACGATGTCGATGTCTTCATGCGACCGGAGAGCACCGGACTGACGCCAACCGACGTGATCGTGCATAAACAGGATGGGGTACCTCGTTTCAACTGGGTGGAGCAGAACGGCACGTGGTTGCAGGCGCCCGTCGTGACTCCCTGATTCGAGGCTGTCTATGCCGAAGACGCTTTTCATTCTGAACGATCCCCCGTACGGCACGGAGCGCAGCTACAACGCGCTTCGCCTCGCGGGTTCGTTGTCCAAGCGCGACGGCGAGGACGTAAGACTCTTCCTCATCGGCGACGTGGCGAGCTGCGCGAAGAAGGATCAGAAGGTCCGCAGGGGTACTACAACACGGAAGTCATGGTGCGCAACGTCGGGCGGCACGGGGGCGAGATTGGCGTCTGCGCCACGTGCATGGACGCAAGAGGCATTACAGACGCCGAGCTGACGGACACCACGCATCGGAGCTCGCTCGAAGATCTCACCAATTGGGTGCAGTGGGCGGATCGCACGCTGGTGTTCTAGCGAAGGATCAGGAGCCTGTGGCTGACTCGAAAACCATTCTCATTCTCGGTGGCGGCGTCGGCGGTGTTTCAACCGCGCGGGCGCTCCGGAAGCGCCTGCCGAAAGCGCACCGGGTCGTGCTGATTGATCGCGAGCGCGATCACGTGTTCGCGCCGTCGCTGTTGTGGCTCATGGTCGGGCAGCGCACGGCTGACGCAATTACGCGTCCACTGGCACGCCTGGCGCGGAAAGGCATCGACGTCCGCATCGGCAACGTCGAGCACATCGACCCTGAACGGCGGATTGTGACCGTTGCAGGCCAGGCAGTCCCCGCCGACTACCTGGTGATCACGCTGGGTGCCGAGTTGGCCCCGGAATCGATTCCTGGCCTCGCCCAGGCGGGCCACAACTTCTACGCGTGCAGTGGTGCCCGGTCGCTCTGGACCGCTCTCGAGCATCTGCGGTCCGGTCGCATCGTCGTGCTCACCGCTGCGCCGGCCTACAAATGTCCGGCGGCGCCGTACGAAGGCGCGATGCTCATCGATGGCTGGTACCGCAAGCAGGGGCTGCGCGACGCTGTACAGATCGACGTCTATGCCGCCGAGCCGGCGCCGATGGGTGTGGCGGGTCCCCACGTTTCGAGCGCGGTAACGCAGTTGCTCGCCGCGAAAGGCATCCCCTACCACCCGGATCATCAAGTAACAGCCGTGGACGCCGACGGGAAGCGACTCACGTTTGCGAACGGCGCCCAGGTCGCCTTCGACCTGCTCGCATACGTGCCGCCTCACCGCGCACCGGCGGTGATTCGCGACAGCGGCTTGACCGGTGAAAGCGGGTGGATGTCCGTGGATCGCCACACGCTGCAGACGCGGTGGCCCAACGTCTACGCGATCGGCGACGTCGTCTCGATCCCGTTGGCGCTGGGGAAGCCGCTGCCGAAGGCCGGTGTCTTCGCTCACAGGGAGGCCGAGGTGGTGGCGGAGAACATCGCACAGGCCATCGCGGGCCAGGTCCAGCCCGCGCGCTTCGACGGCCACGGTGAATGCTTCATCGAAACCGGCGGCGGCAAGGCTGGTTTCGGTGGCGGCGATTTCTATGCCGAGCCGAAGCCGGCGGTGACGTTGCATCAACCAAGCTGGCGTTGGCATCTCGGCAAGGTGTGGGTCGAGAAGTCGTGGCTCTACACGAAGCTGTGAAGCATGTCGGAGGGCGCGCCCAATGGGCCATTCCCGGAAGCGTGCACCTCAACACGTACGAAGCGTTGCGAGCGGGACGGCCTGGCGCGCTCGCCGATGCGTCACTCCCACTCGATCGCCCCGTCGTGACCGTCTGCAGGCGTGCGATGTCCGGTCGCTGTTTGCGGGCGGGGTTGATGCTATGCTGAACGAGTGTTGCGGTTCATCGCAGCCGTCACGCTCGCCGGCTTCACCCTGCTCGTCAGCGCGGACACGTTCTGCTGCCCGGACGGGTGCACTGACAGCAGCGACGAACCAGTCTCGACAGAGTCGGTTCCACACGGTGAGGCCCACACGTGTGTCCTGTGCGTGCTAGGTGTCGAAGCCTCAGTGATGCACTTGTCCCTCGAACCGCTCGCAGACGTATCCATCATTTCCGCTGCCACCGTCGCGTGGCTGCTTGTTGGATCTCCGCTCACGCTCGATCACCCTCCGCGGTACGTTTGAGCTCGACGTTCGCTTTCCCTGACAACCGATAGCGTAACCGGCCGAGTCGGTTCCGACTGGCCGTCCTGAGGAGTGCATATGTTTCGACGTACCGCGTGTGCGGCGCCGCTTGCGCTGCTGTGCTGCGCGGTGGCTGCAGAATCGCAGACAGTGCTGACGATCGATCGAGTGCTCGATCTTGCGGAGCGCCAGAATCCGGATGTCTTGATCGCGAGCACACGCACCGCGCAAGCCGAAGGCGCCCTGACCACGGCGCGGATCCGGTTGCCGAGCAATCCCGAAGTGGATGTCTTCGTTGGTTCACGCGACACGTCCCTCGCCGGCCGGTCTCTCGAACAGGAGTACTCGTTCCTGCAGCGTTTTGAGATCGGCGGCCAGCGCGGCCATCGAGTGGCTGCCGCGACCGCCGGCGTGACGCAGCGGACGTTTGAGGTCGGCGCGACAGTCCTTCAGGCACAAACGATCGCTCTGTCCGCGTTCTATCGCGCTGCTCACGCTCAAGAGATTCGCCGTGTGACGGACGAGGCGCTTGGCCTCGCGGAAGAAGCGGTACGGGCGGCCCAGGCGCGATACGAGGCCGGAGAAACGGCTGTTCTCGACGTCAACGTCGCACGGGTCGAGCTCGCTCGCGCCCGTCGAGAGCAACTGGCGGCGGCCTCGCGCTTGGAAGGCACCGTCGCGGAATTGCGCGAAGTCTTGGCTCTGCCCGCGCAGGAACCGGTGATCGTCCAGACGGCGCTTCGCGCGGCGGACGTTCCGGCGGTCGAGGTTCTGCTGTCCCGCCTGCCCGACCGACCGGACATCCGCGCAGTGACCGCCAATCTCGGGCAGGCGGAGGCTGAGTTGCGGCTGGTTCGCTCGGCTCGAACACCCGACCTGTTCGGGGGCGTCGGGTTTCGCCGAGAGGAAGGCGAGCCCGTCACTGGTGCGCGGTTCGGCTTGACGCTGCCGCTGTTTCGGCGGCAGACCGGCGCACTCGCAGCGGCATCTGCCCGGATCGCGGAATTGAAAACCGCGTTGGACGCCAGACGTGTCGCGCTGGAGGCGCGTCTCCGTGGCGCGCATGCGAGGTACAGGATCGCGGCCCAAGCCGCGGAGGCGATTGCGTCCACTGCGGTCCCGCTGGTCGAGGAGAACGAACAACTCACGCGCGAAAGTTATCAGGCCGGGAAGATTGGATTGCTGGAGTTGCTCGTCATCCGCCGGGAGGGCTTTGCCGCGAGGCGGGAAGCGCTCGACGCGCAGTTGGAGTCGACTCTGGCGGGGGTTGAGGTTCGCGCCGTCGCAGGCGTGATCCGTTGATCCGTCGTCACAGGAGAAGAAACGATGATCAGTTCACGATGGGTCCGACCCGAATATGTCCCCGAATACGTCTGCAGCCTCGCCTTCGGGCTCACGCTGATGCTCGTCGGATGCGACGGCGGGAATTCTCCCGGGAAGCCCGAAGGCGCCGCCGCGAATGCGGAGCATGAACCCGAAGGCGGGCAGGGCGAGCACCGCGAGGAAGCCGGCGTCGTGGAACTCTCTCCAGAAGCGATGAAGCGAGCCGATATTCGTGTTGAATCCATCGGTGCACGTACATCGGGACAGGTAATTGTCGCCCCGGCCGAACTGCAGCCGAACGCGGATCGCATCGCTCGAGTGGGTCCGAGAGTGGCCGGGCGCATTGCACAACTGATTGTGCCGCTCGGCGCCTACGTGCGAGCGGGCCAGCCGCTGGCGACAATCCGGAGCCCGGAAGCGGCGGAAGCAGCCGCGGCGCTCGACAGTGCTCGATCGGCTGAGCTCCTCGCTCGGCGATCGTTGGCCCGTGAGCGAGAGCTCTTCGAACGAAAAGTCTCTGCACAGCGTGAGGTGCTCGAAGCGGAAGCGGCCTTCGCGAGCGCCGAGGCAGCCGTGCGCGCAGCCGAGGCGCGCCTCGCCGCGAAGGGATTCAGCGCTCCAAGTGAAAGCACGCACGGCACCGATCCCGTTGTCACGGTGACCAGCCCGATCGATGGCACCGTCATCGAGCGCACGGCTGCCGCCGACGCACCCGTCGGCCCTGACAGTGTGTTGTTCACCATCGCGGACCTCAGCGCTCTTTGGCTGACGGTGCGCGTTCCGGAAACCAGCGTCGCGGCGATCCGCCGGGGTCAGACGGTGAGCGTCGTCGTGGGCGGCATGCCCGACCGGCCAGTCGAAGGTCGGGTCGATTACATCGCGCCGATCGTCGCACCGGAGACGCGGTCCGTCGATGTTCGCGTGCAGGTGCCCAACAGGAACGGCGAGCTCCGCCCCGGTGCCTCGGCCAGTGCCCGGTTCGACCTGCCCAATCGGCCACCGTCCTCCAGTGGTGAAGCCCTCGTCCTGGTGCCCCGTGCGGCCGTGCAGGAGCTCAACCAAGCCAGCGTGGTGTTCGTGCCCACCGGAGAGCGTCAGTTCACACCCCAACCCGTCACGCTTGGCTCGAGCTACGGCAGCGAGGTCGAGATACTTGCGGGCCTCGAGGCCGGCGATCGCATCGTGGTCCAGGGAGCATTCACATTGAAGGCGCAAGCTCTGCGCGGCGCCGTCGCGGATCCGCATTAGGAGCACAGCCGTGATTAATCGCATCATCCGCTCTGCGCTTGCCAGTGGCACGCTGGTCTTTTTCTGTTTGCTGATCGCACTCGGAGCCGGTGTCTTCGCGTACCGACAGCTCTCAACCGACGTGTTCCCGGATCTCACGGTCCCGGTCTTCAACGTCATCACGCAGAATCCAGCGATGGCGCCCGAGGAGCTCGAGCTCGCGGTCACGCTGCCGCTCGAAAGCTCCCTGAACGGACTGCCTGGCGTTCGCCGCATCCGATCGGTCACGCAGCAGGGCGTCTCTCAAGTCACGGTGGAGTTCGAGAGTGACGTCGACTATTGGCGAGCACGGCAACTGGTCACGGAACGCCTCGCTCAGGTCCTTCCCCAACTGCCAGAAGGCACACGCCCCCCTTTGGTGTCGAGTTTGACGAATCGGCTCAACGAAGTGTTCGAATATCTCGTCGAAGGCGACGTCGATCCCATGCAGCTCCGCGACATCGCCGAATTCGATCTGCGATATCGCATTCTGGCGGTCCCTGGCGTCGCCAGCGTCGAGCGCCTCGGGGGCATGCTGCGGCAGTATCAAGTGCAGCTCGATTCGAACCGCATGCGCGCGCTTGGCATCGGCCTGGACGAAGTGGTCGCCGCGGTGCGGGCCAGCAACGAGAACGCGCCGGGCGGAGTGGTGTCAATGGGCGAGACCGAGCTCACCGTTCGGAGCCTGGGCCGCATTGAATCCCTCGAGGATCTGAGGCGCTCGGTCATTACAGTCCGGCACGGGACGCCGGTGACTGTCACCGACGTGGCCGAGGTGGTCCAAGGCGGCGCGGTTCGCCGAGGTCTCGCACGCGCCGGCGGACGTGAAGTCGTCAGCTCACGCGTGATCAAGCAAGTCGGGGCAGATACCGTTGACGTGACGCGGGCGGTGCGCGCGGCGCTGGAAGACGCCCAGAACACGCTGCCCGCTGGCGTACGTGTTCGCACTGTGTATGACCAATCCGAGCTGATCGAACACGCACTCGGCAGCGTCCAGCGCGCCATTCTTGTCGGCGCGGTGCTCGTTGTGGTGGTCCTCTTCGTCCTGCTGGGCGACGCCCGCTCCGCCCTCATCGTGACCGTCACGTTACCGCTGTCGGTCGTGCTCGCCGGAATTGCGATGCGATGGTTCGGGGCAGGCATCAACACGATGACCCTTGGAGGTCTCGCCATTGCGGTGGGCATCCTCGTGGACGCCGCGATCATCATGACGGAGAACATTCATCACCGTCTCAGGACCGGCACTGGCGAGCGGGGCGCCCGTGTGCTGCAGGGCGCCATCGAAGTGGGTCGCCCGATTGCCTTCGCGACGGCGATCATCATGGCCGTATTCCTGCCGTTGTTTCTCATGACGGGCATTGAAGGCCGTCTGTATCGCCCGTTGGCGCTGACGGTGGTGAGCGCGATGGGCGCATCGCTGATCCTCTCGTTGACACTCGTGCCCATGTTGTGCGGGTGGTGGCTGAAGTCGAGCGACGAGGGCGCAGAGGAATCGGACGTCGCCGTCATTCGCGGCATCAAACGTGTCTACGTTCCGTCTCTCGGCTGGGCCTTCCGTCATGCGTGGCTGGTCCGTGGAGTGGCGCTCGCGATCACGATTCCGGCGTTTCTGGCGCTCATGTACGTCGGCACCGAATTCATGCCGGAACTGGACGAAGGCGCGCTGCTGATCCAGACCGTATTGCCAGGCGACGCCTCGCTCGAGCAGGTGGACAAGGCCAATCTCCAGGCCGAGGAAGTGATCGCCGCAGTAGCAGGCGTCGCATCCGTATCACGTCGCACCGGACGTTCGGAGGAGACCGAAGATCCGATGCCCCACGTCCTCAGCGACGTGCTCGTGCAGCTGAAGCCGGCGAACGAACGCGGGGAGACCGACGCGGTCGCGGACGAGATCCGAGAGGCGCTCGAGGAGGTGCCTGGGATCGCCGCGCTATTCACGACGCCGCTGGGTATGCGCATCGACGAGGGCCTGGGAGGCACGCCAGCCGAGCTGAGCATCCGCGTCTTCGGTCCCGACCTGAACGAGCTCGCGCGAATCGCGCGGCAGATTGCTGGGATTGCGACGGAAGTGGACGGCGTCACGGACCTGCGCGTTGAGCAGGCGAGCGGCGTTCCACAGCTGCAGGTGCGAATCGATCGAGTCGCGGCCGCGCGTCTTGGCTTGACTGCGGGCGAAGTCGCGGAAGGCGTTCGCGTCGCCCTGGGCGGGGAGGTCGTGTCCGAGTTCTGGGAAGGACAGCGCAACTACGGGATCCACGTACGTCAGGCGGAGCCGTTCCGCACGGATATCGCCCAGATTGCCGCATTGCCGCTGATGTCGGCGACGGGCCAGCTCGTCCCCCTCGAACAGGTGGCCCGCATCGATCGGCGCAGCGGCCCGAGCATCATCCGGCGCGAAAACGTTGTGCGGCGGATCGCCGTTGAAGCCAGCGTCGGCGATCGTGATCTTGGCTCCACGGTGCGAGAGCTGCAGGACCGCATGGCCGCGCACGTGCAGCTGCCGAGCAGCTACTACATCAATTTCGGCGGCCAGTTCGAACAGCAGGAGCGCGCGTTCGAAGCGCTCACCTTGGCGATCGCGCTTGCCGTGGCCCTCGTGTTCGTGTTGCTCCTCATGGCGCTCGGCTCGCTCGCGGAGGTCTCGGTGATCCTGCTGACGCTGCCTGACGCGTTCGTCGGGGGCATCCTCGCACTCTTGCTGACCGGCGAAACCCTCAACGTGTCGTCGGCGGTGGGTTTCATTGGCCTATTCGGGATCGCCGTCCAGAACGGTCTCGTCCTGATCGCGCAAACGCGTGCCCTGCTGCAGGAAGGGCTGCCGTTTGAGGATGCCCTCCGGCAAGCGAGCATCGGCCGAGTACGGCCGAAGCTGATGACCGCGAGTTGCGCGATGTTGGGACTGCTGCCGCTGGTCCTCTTGGCCGGACAGGGTGGCGAGCTCGAACGGCCCTTGGCCATCGTGATGATTGGCGGGTTGGTCACGTCCACGCTGTTCACATTGCTGGCGCTGCCGACGTTCTACTCGCTCGTTGTTGGGTTGAAGGCCCGCTGGCGACCTGCGCGTCCGTGTAGCTAGCCTTTGGCGACGGGCGGAGCGATCTTCGTTCCCGGGCGGATTTCATCATTCCCTCGCCGGATGACGATGTCACCTTCCCGAAGATCGCCGAAGACCTCGATCACGTCGCCGTTCGTCTCGCCGCGCCTGACGTCCACCCATTCCGCCATGCCGTTCCGCACCCTCACCACGAACTGGCGCTCCGACGTGCGCACGACTGCGGTTCTCGGCACGAAAAGGCTGGCCTGCGCCCGTGAGACCGGCCACTGCACCTCGGCGAACATGCCAGGCGCCAGCATCTGCTTCGGGTTGCTGACATCCAGCTCCACGAGCATGCTTCGCGTTTTCACGTCCAGTGTGTGAGCCGGGCGGGCGATGACACCCAGAAAGGTCTGATCGGGAAAGGCCGACACGCGGAACTCCACTTTCGTGCCCCTGGTGATGGTGCCCACGTACGTCTCGGGCACGGGGACCGTCAGCCGCAGCCGCGACACCTGCTCGATCCTCAGCAGGGGACCGGTTGACGGGCCCACCAAGCTACCCGGATGCACGTTCCGCTCGGTGATCACGCCGTCAAACGGGGCGCTCAGCTCCAGATAGGTCTCCATCTGCGCCACCGCTTGGACGGCCGCGTCCGCGGCTCCGCCGCTGCTCTTCAGCGCGTTGACGTGAGCGCGCGCTGCCTCGAGGCCGTGCTCCGCAATCTCGAGGTCGTTTCCGGCGACGACACCAGGCGTGGCGCTGGCGGCCTTGAGGTGATCGTACATGCTCTGCGCCGCTACCGTTTTGGCTTGCGCTTCCGCTTCCTGGGAACGAACCGCCTGCAGCTTCGCCTCTGCCTCAGCGTGCTGAGCGCGCAGTTCCGGAGCCGAGATCTTGGCGAGAGGCTGGCCTCGTGTCACCCAGGATCCGCGATCGACGGCGAGCGATTCCACGAAGCCAGACACTCTGGCATTGAGGTTCACGCCCTGATAGGGCGTGAGGTCTCCAGGGATCGTGACGGTCTTCTCGAGCGCCTGCGCAACCACTTTCGTCGTCTCCAAGGAGGGAGTGTTGCTCTGGCCCACCAGCGTGGCGGCGCTCACGCACAGCGCGACGACACAGACCAGGAACCATGCAGAGCGCTTCATGCGACTTCTCCTGACCCTTCGCCAGGCTCAGGGTCATCCCGAGCGCGGTCGAGGGCTGAATGATGGCGGCTCATGACGTCGTCGGGATCGAGGGACGGCGACATCACGCCGGCACGGCGTTGCACGAGCGCAAAAAGCGCGGGAAGGACCAGCAGCGTGGCGATCGTGGATGCGGCGAGCCCGCCGATGACGGCGCGGCCGAGCGGTGCCAGCTGCTCGGCGCCAAAAGCCACGGGCACCATTCCGGCGATCATGGCAAACGTGGTCATCAGGATGGGCCGCAGACGACTCGTCGCGCCCCGAATGGCCGCCGCGTCGGCCGCCGCGCCTTTCAGCCGATACTGCTCGGCGAAGGTGGCCAGCAGGATGGCATTGGCGACGGCGACGCCAATCGCCATGATCGCCCCCATGAAGGACTGCACGTTCAGCGTGCTTCCCGTCAGCAACAGACTGAGCGCCACACCAGCGATGACCGCAGGGATTGTCCCGATCACAATCAGCGCGACCTTCAACGACTGGAAGTAGGCGGCCAGCAGCAGGAAGATGGCGACAATGGCCAGGCCAAGGCCCGAGCGAAGGCCGTCCAACGTTTGCTGCATCGGCGCGGCCTGCCCGCGTATGCTCACGGTCACGCCGGCCGGCGGATCGCCAGCTCGGGACACGGCCGCAAACACCTCGTCTGATGCCGTGCCCAGGTCTTCCCCGTGCACATTCGCGGTCAGCGTGATCATCCGCTGCTGGTTGTACCGGTCGTACTCGCCGATCGCCGTCTCTTGGGAGACCGTCGCCACGTCGCCGAGCAGCGGACGCGCGGCACCGTTCTGCATGACCGGTACGTTCATGATGTCTTCCATCGACGACATCGTGTGCTGCGGGACTTCGACCTGCACCTGATAGGCGATGCCACTGTTCGGATCGGCCCAATAGTTCGGCGTCACAAAGCGACTGGACGACGTCGCGGCGACCAGCGACCGTCCGACCTCCTCGACCGTCACGCCCAACTGGCCGGCGCGCTCGCGGTCGATTTGCACCTGACGGACCGGATAGTCGAGTGCCTGCCCGAACTGGAGATCCCGCAGCGCCGAGACTTTGGCCATTTCGGCCTTCAGCTTCTCCGCGTAGCCGCGACTGGCGGTCAGATTCGCCCCGGTAACGGCAACCTCGATCGGGGTCGGCGACCCGAAGCTCATGACTTGATTCACGAGATCCGCGGCCTCGAACGAGACCACCGCGCCAGGCGCGATCTCGCCAATCCGGTTGCGAAGCGCCTCCTGAAGCGCCTCGGTCGACATTGTCCGCTCCGGCTTGAGCGACACCAGGAGCACCGCCTCGTGGGGTCCACTGGTCCACAGATAAATCGTGTTCACGGGGTAGGAGGACGGCTGAGAGCCGACGAAGCCGAGGCTGGCCGCGACGTTCTCCGGTCCCACCTCCTGAGCGATCGTCTCGAGCACACTGAGTGCCATCGCCTCTGTGCGCTCGACGCGTGTTCCGGTTGGCGCACGTAGGCGGACCTGAATCTGACCGGAATCGGCGCTCGGGAAGATCTCGGTCCCCAGGGCACCGCTGACGAAGTACACGGTCACGCCTGCGATGACGAGATACGCAGGAAGCACGACCCACCGGCGCCGCACGAACATTCCGACCAGGTGTCCGTACGAGTCTCGCAGTCGATCGAAGAACCCGCCCTCCGTCGAGCCGTGACGCTCGCCGCCTATCCAGGTGTACAGGATGGGCACGAACGTCAGTGCCAGGACGTAGGAGGCGGCCATCGCGAAGCCGACCGACAGCGCCAAAGGGACGAACAGCGCTCGTCCAACGCCCACCATGAAGAAGGACGGCGCGAAGACCGCCAGTATGCACAGCATCGCGAGCATCATGGGCACGGCGACCTCCGAAACGGCGTCGAGGACGGCGCGCGCGCGCTGTTTTCCGCGCGCGAGATGCGTGTGAATATTCTCGATCGCCACCGTCGATTCGTCGACGAGGATGCCGATCGCCAACGTGAGGCCGCCGAGCGTCATGATGTTGATCGTCTGGCTAGCCCCCCAGAGCGCGACCACGGCTGCCAGAAGCGCCAACGGAATCGTCAGAATCACAATGATGCTGCTGCGGACATGGCGGAGAAACAGCAGCACCATCAACCCTGTGAGGACAGCTCCCAGTGCGCCTGTCGTGGCAAGCGAGCGGATCGCATTAGTCACGTGCCCGGATTGGTCAAAAGCGAAGTCCACGCCGATATCGTCGGGGATTGCGGCGCGCATCCGGGGTAGCTCCGCCGTGACGCGCTGGACCACCGCCAGCGTCGAGGCGTCGGCGCGTTTCGTCACCGGAATATACACACTGCGCTTCCCGTTAATCAGGGCATAGCTCGTCAGAATGTCCGAGCTGTCTTCCACATAGCCGACATCGCGCAGGAAGACACTCGGGCCGGCGCCAACGCGGACCGGAATGTCCAGGAGCTCCTGCACGTTCCGCACGACCGAGTTCACCGGCACCATCTCCGTGAAATCACCAATCCGCACGTTGCCGGACGGCGTGACGACGTTTCCCCTCGAGAGGGAGCGGACGATCTCCTCCCCGGACATCCTGTAGGCCCGCAGGCGATCGGGATCCACGCGCACGACGACCGTCCGCTGGTTGCCTCCGAAGGGTGGCGGCGCGGAGACACCGGGAAGCGTCCCGAACATCGGACGGATGCGATTCAGGGCGAGGTCCTGAATCTCTCCAAGCGCGTGAGTCTCGCTCGAGAAGACCAGATAGCCGACCGGCACACTCCCGCCATCGAAGCGCACGACGAACGGCGGCACCGTGCCGGGAGGCATGAACGCACGGGAGCGATTCACTTGAGCCACGGTCTCGGCAACCGCCTGGCTCATGTTCGTCCCCTCGTGGAAGAAGAGCTTCAGGAGCGTCGCGCCCTGAATCGACTTCGACTCCACGTGCTCGATCCCGGTGACGTAGAGAAAGTGGTACTCGTAGTAGTTCGCTATGTACCCCTCCATCTGCGCGGGATCCATGCCGCCGTACGGCTGGGCCACGTAGATCACCGGCGTCCCGAGGTCGGGGAAGATGTCGATCTTCATTCGTTGCACAGCGAGCAGCGACATCAGCGCCACACCCACGATCACGATGAGGATCGTGACCGGTCGACGCAGAGCCGCACGTACGAGCCACATGGTCTTGCCCTCTCTGGAACGTTGATTACTTCAGCAGCTCCGAGATGTCACCCTTGGCTGCGGCATCGGCCAACAGCGCCCGCCACACGCCCAGCCTTGCCACCGCATCGCCGACTTCGGCCTGCAGGAGCAATCGCTGGGAGTCCGCCACTTCAATGATGGTCGCCAGCCCGGCATCGTACCGAACCCGGGATTGCTGCTCCAGCACCCTCGCGGCTTGTAGCTGAATCGGGGTGTTCTCCGCCACGCGACGCGCGCCGTTCATCTCGGCCCGGGCCTGTTCCGTCTGTGCGGACAACTCCCGGACGACGCGATCGTAGGTTGCGCGCTCAGCGCGCTCGTTGTGCGCCTCGATTCGCGTCCGCTCGCGCAGTGAGAACCAGTCAAAAAGCGGAAAGGTGGCCGTGAGCCCCACCGCCCAGTTCGGCGTGTCGAAGTCAAGGCCGTGGCCGCCGCCCAGATTCGTGCCGCTGGCCGTCGCTCCGGTCCCTCTCAACGAATACGCCGTTTGAAGATTGATCCGCGGAAAGTACGAGCGGTCGAGCACATGCTGGAAGGCGCGACTCGATTCCACCGCCGCCATCTCCATTTCGGCCAGTGGATGTGTTGTGACCGTCGGTGGTGCGGCCGGCGGCGCCGGCGGCGTCTGTAGCAGGGGACCGGCCGCGATCTGGACATCGGCGGGAGCAACGCCCAGCCATTGCGCAAGGCTGGCCCGTGCGATCTGTTCCGCCTGTTCGGCCTGAATCAGCTGGATCCTGGCAAGCGCCAGCTCCGCTTGCGCTCGGGAGTCATCTGCGCCCGGTCGGAGTTGGTTTCTCACGAGTGTGGCGACGACATTGGCAAAGACTTCCTGTCGCTCCACATTCGCGCGGGCGGCACGTACAGTCTCTTGCGCAGCCGCCACATGGAGGAAGGCGTCAGCCGTTCTGACGCCTACATCGAGCCGCGTGAGCTCCGCACCGGCGTTGGCGCGAGTCACGAGCGTTCTCGCCAAATCAACCGACGCGCCCCGCAACCCGAAGTCGAACGCCTCCCACGAGAGCAACAGGCCCCCCGCGCTGCCCCAGATCGTCGAGGACGAGCTCGCGTCAGACACCGGCCCCGAGATTCCAGGAACGGCTGTGCCGGGCAGCAGCAGGCCCGCGACGTTGTTGCGCGTGGCACGATTGATCTGCAATGAGGAATCCAGCCGCGGCAGGTAGGACGTGCGGGCGAGATCGACGCCGGACTCCTGTGCTGACACACGCGCCATCGCGAAGCGGATCGCCGGATAGTTGTCGCTGGCGTACCGGATCGCGTTCTGAAGGGTGATCGGAAACGAGGGCGGGGACAGCTGTGCGACCGCCGGATGTGCGAAGGCCGCGCCGACGCACACCACCACCAGCAAACGCTGAACTGCGGGGCCTTGGCTACGGTGAGTCGGACAACTGTCTCTATTCACCAGTCGCATCTCCCTCCACGTCGAGATCGGCGCACAGGGCGACCGATATCGATAGTCGTAGATGATATGCGATATCGAGAGTCAACGTGCGGAGCGCGACTTGCGGCCGTCAGCACGCCTCGTCCTGGCTCCAGACGCCTGGGCATCGGGGGCGCTCTCTAGGCGAAGCGGTTTCCGTGGTGCGTGGGAAGCCGCTTCTTCGACCACCTCATGGTGGAGCTCGATCACGGTCTCGCGGAGGACCTCCAACACGGCGGCCCCACGGTTCGTGAGGCGATAGTACCGCCGGCGCCGTTTCCCTTGGCCGACAGCGGATTCGGACCGCAGCCACCCGTTGCGTTCCAGACGCTTCAAGAGCGGATAGAGCGTGCCAGGGCTGATGTCGTAGCCATGGCGTCGCAGCTCGCTGAGGACCCACTGGCCGATGACTGGATGCTCGGCCGCGTGATGAAGAATGTGGACTTTCCAGAAGCCCAGCAGGATCTCTCGCGTGAGCAGCTTTGAGTCAAGGACGGTCATGGTCACGGCCTCCGGTAGTATTATTACGGTAACCATAAACGAATACAATGATATGGTCGCGGATTCCATATCCGGCGAAGAAAAACCATGTCACAGGTCGAATGGCTCGGCTGGACCAGACTACAGCCGCCTCCTCATCGTGGTAGTCTGGCGCGTTGAATTCAGCCAGGACACAACGATCATGGATATGAAGCGGCTGAATCAGGAGGCTGGTCAGACATGCACGCGCGTCGCCGTAGGCAGGACTGAAGTCCTGCACTACACGCCGGCGCAAAGCGCTCTAGGCTGACGCGGGAGGAGGCGCCTGTTCCTGCAGAAGCGCCTTGCGGCTCAGGCGGATCTTCCCGGTCGGATCGATGTTGATCACCTTGACGAGCACTTGTTCGCCTTCCTTCAGCTCGTCACGCACATCTTTCACACGGTGGTTCGCGATCTCCGAGACGTGCAGCAGGCCGTCGGTGCCAGGCATGATTTCGACAAAGGCGCCGAAGTCCGTGATGCGCTGGACCTTGCCGAGGTACGTCTTGTGGAGCTCGGGCGTCGCCGTCAGTTCCTGAATGATCGAAATCGCTTTCTGCGCCGACTCGCCGTCGGCCGATGCCACGTTCACGCGCCCATCGTCCTCCACGTCGATCTTGACGCCAGTGCGTTCGATGATGCTCCGGATCATCTTCCCGCCAGGGCCGATGACGTCACGGATCTTGTCAACAGGGATCTTGATCGTGACGATGCGCGGCGCGAAGGCCGAGATGTTCGCCCGCGGTGCGGCGAGGGCCTCGCGCATCTTCTCGAGGATGTGCAGGCGGCCACGGCGTGCCTGATCGAGCGCCTTGCGCATCACGCCGGTCGTGATGCCGCCGACCTTGATGTCCATCTGGAGCGCGGTGATGCCTTCGGCCGTGCCGGCGACCTTGAAATCCATGTCGCCGTAATGGTCCTCGGCGCCCGCGATGTCGGAGAGCACGGCGTATTTGCCCGTCTTCTCGTCCATGACCAGGCCCATCGCGATGCCCGCCACGGCATGTTTGAGCGGCACGCCGGCATCCATCATCGCCAGCGACCCTCCGCAGACCGACGCCATCGACGAGGAGCCGTTGGATTCGAGGATGTCGGACACGACGCGAATCGTGTAGGGGAACTGCTCTTCGGCCGGGAGCATCGGCGTGAGCGAGCGCTCGGCCAGTGCGCCGTGCCCGACCTCACGGCGTCCGGGCCCGCGTAGAAACGCGACCTCGCCGACCGAGAAGGGCGGGAAGTTGTAGTGAAGCATGAAGCTCTTCCACGTCTCGCCCTCGAAGCTCTCGACTTTCTGCGCGTCATCGGCGGTGCCGAGCGTACACGTCACGAGCGCCTGCGTCTCGCCGCGCGTGAAGACGGCGGAGCCGTGCGTGCGCGGCAGCACGCTCGTCTCGATCCAGATCGGACGGACTTCGTCGAACACGCGGCCGTCGAGGCGCACGCCGCGCTCCAGCACCTCGCCGCGCAGGACCTTTTCCTTGAGGCCCTTGAAGATCTGCTTCGCCTCGACCTTCCGCGCGACTTCTCCCTCGGGCAGGGATGCCACGAGCTCGGCCAACAGCTCGTCGACACGGTCGTAGCTCTCGAGCTTGCCCTTGATCCGCATCGCCTCGGTGAGCGGGACCAGAAGCTTCTCCTCGACCTCGCGGTAGAAGTCGTGGCCGACGTCCTTCTTCGCCACGCTGACCTTGGTCTTGCCGGCTTCCTTCGCCAACAGGTCGATCGTGGCGACGATCTGTCGGATCGCCGCGTGCGCGGCCTCGAGCGCCTCGACGACCTGCTCTTCGGTCACTTCCTTGGCGCCCGCCTCGACCATCACGAGGCCGTCGGCGCTGCCGGCGACGACCAGGTCGAGCTTGCTCTGCTTGCGCTGCACGAAGGTCGGGTTGATGAGGTACTGGCCGTCGAGCAGGCCGACGCGCACGCCGGCAATGGTCTTCTCGAACGGAATCTCGGAGAGGGCGAGCGCCGCCGATGCGCCGGTGATGGCGAGCACGTCCGTGTCGTTCTCCTGATCGGCCGACAGCACGAGCGCGATCACCTGCGTCTCGAACCGCCAGCCGGACGGAAAGAGCGGCCGGATCGGGCGATCGATGCAGCGGCTCGTGATCACCTCTTTTTCGGCCGGCTTGCCCTCGCGCTTGAAGAAGCCGCCGGGAATCCGGCCCGATGCGTACGTGTACTCGCGATAGTCCACCGTGAGTGGCAGAAAGTCGATGCCCTCGCGAGCGCTGGCCGCACGGCACGCCGTCACGAGCACGACCGAGTCGCCGAAGCGGACAAGGACCGAGCCTCCGGCCTGTTTGGCGAGCTTTCCGGTTTCAAATCTGAGCGTCTTGTCGCCGATGCCGACTTCGCGGAAGGTCATAGTGGAGACTTTATTTCCGGATATTGAGGCGCTTGATGAGGTCCGCGTAGCGCTGCGCGTCCTTGGTTTTCACGTAGTCGAGCAGACGGCGGCGCCGGCCAACGAGCATCAGCAGGCCACGGCGCGAGTGATGGTCCTTGGCGTGGGCCTTGAAATGCTCCGTCAGATAATTGATGCGCTCGCTGAGAATGGCCACCTGCACTTCAGGGGATCCGGTGTCTGCGTCGTGGGTCCTGTAGCTCCCGATCAGCTCGGTCTTGCGGTCTTTGGTCAACGCCACGTCTGTCGTCCTCCACGTACGCCCCAGGGGCCGGGAGCAGTGGTCCCGATGCTCGCGGGGCCCCACCCCCGCTCGCGGACGTCTCGCGCGCGAACGCGCTCGACGTGACTCCCGGCTGCAGCGCCGTATGTCCTCAATTATCTCAGTCGGACAAGCTCAACATGTTACTTCAGAACGACAGAGGGATGCAAAAATCCCGGCGATGATCCGGGCTCGGCGATGCCCACGAGATCGCCAGACTCGTCCAGCAGCCGGACGAGTGGGACAACACTTCCAGGGCCTCCAGGACCTCGGGGGTCTTCGGTTCGTCCAGCGACTTCGCCTGGTCCCACCTCACGGCCGTGCACGGCGCGCCGCACGCCCTCGCCCGTCAGCACGACCGCCGCGAGCGCCGGCAGCATGTGCGAGAGCGGGATCAGCGCGCGGGTGCCGGCGGCCCGGTCGCGTTCGATCGTCGCGAGCGGCACCGCGTCGGCCAGCGCTGCATCGCCGCACCGGGTCCGTGTCAGCGCCGCGAGGCACGCGCCCGTGCCCAGCCGCTCGCCGAGGTCGTGCGCGAGCGACCGCAGGTAGAAGCCCGCACTGCAGTGCACGCGGAGAACCACGCGGCTTCCCTGGACGTCCAGCAGGTCGATCGCATGCGCCGTGACCAAGACAGCGGCAGGCAGGGCAGGCCGTTCGACTCGCTGACGCTCGCCCGCTTCAGACGCGGCAGCAGGGTTTCCCGATTCTTTCGCGGCGCGCGCCGCGGCGCGCGCGTGCCTGTAGCTGCGCGTGCCCTCGACCTTCTTCGCCGAAAACGCCGGAGGCTGCTGCACAAACGTACCCCGGAATCGATCGAGCGCGTCTTCGACGGTCTCGCGCCCCGGGAACGGCCCGGAGTACGGCGCGCCGGCCGGCTGCCCGAGCGCGTCGTACGTGTCGGTCGTCATACCCAGCGTGAGTGTCGCCTCGTACACTTTGTCTGCTCCGCTCAAGAACTGCGCAAGTCGCGTGGCGCGGCCCACCACCATCGGCAGCACGCCGCCGGCGGCCGGATCGAGCGTTCCCGTGTGGCCAACCCGGCGCTCGCCGAGCGCCTGTCTGACGCGCGCCACGACGTCGTGAGAGGTCGGGCCGACGGGCTTGTCGACGATGAGGAGACCGTCCATGGGGAATTGCAGATTGTCGGATTGCAGGATTGCAGAAAAGGGAAGTCAGAAGGTTGACGCATCCTGCAATCCTGCCATTTCGATGGCGCGCTCAACCTTCTCAACGAAGAGCGTCTGCAAGTTGTCGAGCGCGCCCCGCACCGTGCAGCCGGCGGCGTTCCTGTGGCCGCCGCCGCCGAACGCCTTGGCGACGGCACCGATGTCTACCGAGCCCTTCGACCGCAAGCTGACCCGAAACTCGTCGCCCGCCGCGTGCTTGAGGAAGATGACCGCCTGAATGTCCTTGACCGTGAGCGGCTCGTTGATCAGGCCTTCAGTATCGTCGTACGTGCCGCCCGAGACTCGCATCACCTCGTCGTCGATCGACAAGACGGCGATCCGGCCCGAGGACGCGATCGTCATCGCGCTCAGAACCGCGCCGAAAAGCCTGAGCCGGCCGAGACTGTTGCTGTCGTAGACCTGCCTGGCGGTGCGCACCGGATCGACACCGGCCTCGAGCAGCGTGCCGCAGATCGCGAAGGTTCGCGGGGAGATGTTCGAGTAATGGAACGAACCGGTGTCGGTGAGGATGGCGAGGTAGATGTGGGTGGCCGTGTCGGAGGTGAGCGGCGCTCCGATGGCGCCCACCAGGTCGTAAACCATCTCGGCGCACGCTGCGGCGGATGGGTCGAACCAGTTGATCTGCCCGTAGCCGTCGTTGCCGGGATGGTGATCGATGTTGATCACGAAGGATCGCTCCAGCCCGCCGACCCCCGTCCGCGCCAAATTGCCGCACTCCATGATGATGGCCGCGTCGAACGCCTCGTCCACGCGACCGGTGATGTCGATGCCGGCCACGCCCGGAAACGCGCGCAGCGGCTCGGGCGCCGAATCCTTGAACGCCACGCGCGCGTCCTTGCCCAGTGCACGCAGGGCGAGGGCCATGGCCATGGACGATCCGACGGCGTCGCCGTCGGGCCGCACGTGGGAGGAGATCACGAAGCGCCGGCCCGCGCGGATCACCTGCGCGATCCGGGCGACCTCAGGGTTCTCGGTCGGGGTCATGGCCGGCTTCGTGCAGCTCGTTGATGATCCGTTCGATTCTGTCCTGGCCCGCGATCGCGTCATCGTAGATGAACGCCAGTTCGGGTGCGCGCTTCAGCCGGAGGCGCGACCCCAGCTGCCGCCGCAGAAACACCGCAGCCCGCTCGAGCGCGCGACCGCTGGCGGCGCGTGCCGTGTCGTCGCCCAGCGCCGTGTACAGCACCCGCGCGCGCTGAAGATCCGGTGTCACCTGTACGCGCGTCAAGGTCACGAAGCCGATGCCAGGGTCGTGCACCTCGCGCGCGAGGAGCGAGGCGAGCTCGCTCCGGATCTGCTCGGCCACGCGGTCGGGTCGGGAGCCTTGCGACATACCTGTAATGAAGAATTAGGAATTAAGAATTGAGAATTCGTGACCGAGAACGTTGACCGCGGGTACGCATTCCTAATTCTTGATTCTTGATTTCGTGTCTTCGTGTTTTCGTGGCTGTATTTCAGGCCGTGATCGCGATCCTCTCCTTCACGAACACCTCGATGAGGTCGCCGACCTTGATGTCGTTGAACCGCTCGAAGCCGATGCCACACTCGAAGCCGGCCTTGACCTCGCTGACGTCGTCCTTGAACCGGCGGAGCGATCCAATCTTGCCTTCGTATGCCACGACGTTGTCGCGAAGCAGGCGCGCCTGCGTGTCGCCGGCGCGCGTGATGCGGCCTTCGGTCACCATGCAGCCGGCGATGGTGCCGTACTTCGGGACTTTGAACGTATTTCGGACGTCGGCCACCCCCAACCGGACCTCCTTGAACCTCGGATCGAGGAGGCCCGTCATCGCTTTCTTCATCTCGTCGGTGACGTTGTAGATGACCGAGTGCGGGCGGATGTCCACGCGCTCGCGCGTGGCGATGTCTTCGGCGTTTCTGTCGGGGCGCACGTTGAAGGCGATGATCACGGCGTTCGACGCCGACGCCAGCAGGACGTCCGACTCGTTCACCGAGCCGACGCCGGAGTGGATGATCCGGATTTTCACCTTCTCGTCCGTCAGCTTGGTCAGCGTGTCGGCCAGCACCTCGGCCGATCCCTGCACGTCGGCCTTGATGATGATCGGCAGCTCCTTCATGCCGCCTTCGGCGATCTGCGCCTGCAGCGACTCGAGCGTCAGCCGGGCGCCCTTCGCGCCGAGCGCCTTGTTCTTCGCCTGCTCCTCGCGGAACGCCGCAATCTGCCGCGCCTTCAGCGGCTCGGCCACCTGGAACACGTCGCCCGGTTGGGGCAGGCCCGCCAGGCCGAGCACTTCCACCGGTGTCGACGGCGGCGCCGACTTGGTCGGACGGCCGCGATCGTCGATGAGCGCGCGCACGCGCCCGACGACGGGACCGGCGATGAACGTGTCACCCACATGCAAGGTGCCGTCCTGAACGAGGACGGTCGCCACCGGACCGCGGCCCTTGTCCAGCTTGGATTCGAGCACGGTGCCGGTCGCGTTTCGTTTCGGGTTGGCTTTGAGCTCACCGATGTCGGTGACGAGCAGAATCATCTCGAGCAGCAGGTCGAGGTTCGTCTTCTTCTTCGCCGAGACTTCGACGGTGACGGTCTTGCCGCCCCATTCCTCGGGCATCAGGTCGAGCTCGGTCAGCTCGCGCTTGACGCGCTCGGGGTTCGCATTCGGCTTGTCGACCTTGTTGATCGCCACGATGATCGGCACGTTCGCCGCCCTGGCGTGATCGATCGCTTCCCTGGTCTGGGGCATCACGCCGTCGTCGGCGGCCACCACCAGGATGACGATGTCGGTGACCTTGGCGCCTCGGGCGCGCATCAGGGTGAAGGCCTCGTGGCCCGGCGTGTCGAGGAAGACGATGTTCCTGCCGTTGACCGTGACGTGATACGCGCCGATGTGCTGGGTGATGCCGCCGGCTTCCCGCTCCGCGACGCGCGCCTCACGGATCGCGTCGAGCAGGCTGGTCTTGCCATGGTCGACGTGGCCCATGACCGTGACGACCGGGGCGCGCGTGACGATATCGGCCGCGCTCGCTTCGCTCGAATCCACCTCGAGCCGCTCTTCTTCGAAGCTCCGCATCTGCACGTCGGCGCCGAACTCGCGCGCGAGCATGGTCGCCGTGTCGGTGTCGAGCGTGGAATTGATCGTCAGGATCAACCGCTTCATCAGGAGCTTGGCCAGCACGTCCTTGACCTTCACCTCGAGCCGGTCCGCGAGATCCTTCACCGTCATGCCTTCGGCGAGGGTGATCGTCCGCGTGACGGGCGGCGGGGCCACGGCCGAGTGCGACGAGGGGCGCACCATGGGATCTCGCCGCGCGGAACGCTGAACCGGCGGCCCGGACCGCATCGGGGGGCGAGGCGAAGGAGCGCCGGGTCGATGGGGGTACATGCCCGGGCGCGGCGGGGCACCCGGCAGCTGCGTGCGAATCGGTTGAGACGGCAGCGGGCGTGGTCCGCCCGGTGTCGACCGCGCCGAGGAAGGATACGCCGGGCGCGGCTGTCCGGGGAGTCCCGGCGGGCCCGGGGGGCCCGGGGGGCCCGGGAGGCGATGTCCCGCAGGTGCGGCAGGACGCGCCGCGGCGCCGGCCGGGCTCGGACGCGCGGCCACCGGGGTCGCCGGACGTTCGGGCGCTCGCCGTGGCGCCATGCGCGGCGCCGTCTGTGTCGGCAGCGGCGCGTCAGGCGCGGTGGGGCGCTGTTGCTCGATGCGCAACCTGAGCGTCGGTGGCACGATGCGCCCCGGCACCGGCTTGGCGAGCTCTGGCGCGGTCGGTCTGGCTTCTTGGATCCGGGCTTCGAACGCGGGCGCCAGGGGTTCGGGCGCCGCCTCGACCTCGGCCGCCGGTTCGGCGACCAGTAGAGCTGCCACCTCGGGAAGCGCTTCTTCCACGCTCAGCGGCGGCGCCACCTGATCGGGGGGCGCAAGGGCCTCGGCCTCCACCGTTGGGGGGGCAACGGGCGGCTTGACCGTCTTGACGAGCCGAGGCGGCGGCAGCGCCGGCACGACCGGCCTGGGTGGCTCGGGCGCCCTCTTGGCCGGCGCGCCCTTCCTGCCTTTGAGTGCAGGCGTCTCCGAGAACATGTCGCCGCCCGGCAGCGCGATCCCGCGCTGGCGTGCGAGGCGCTCGACGAACTGCCGCCCAACGACTTCTTCGATTGTGCTCGACGCGCTTTTCACGTCGATACCGTGATCGCGCTTGAGCAGCGTCGTCACTTCCTGGCTCGTCGTGTTCAGCAGTTCCGCGACCTTGTAAATCCGGACAGTGGCCAAACGTAACCTCTATCTTGTCTGCGAACGCTCGCAAAGGCCGAGCGGTGACTATCGATCGCTGATTGCTGACGGTCAGAGGGCCGTCAGCTCCTGCCTGTCGAGGGTCAGTCTTCCGCCGGCGCACCGTTGTCGGTCTCGGCCGCCTCGCCTTCGCCGCGCGAGGCGGCGAGAATCTTCTCCGCGGTCTTGCTGCCGATGCCGGGAATTTCCGACAACTGCTCCACAGTGGCGGCGGCGACCGCCTCGAGCGTCGAGAAACCGGCTTCGACGAGCTTCCGGAGCGTCTTGTGACCAACGCCGGCCAGTGCAAACGGCAGGGGGGTCTCTTCCGCCCCGTCCGTGGCGCCGGCGGCCTCACCTGTGGCCTCGGCCGTCTCCGACGCGGCCTCGAGGCCCTCGAACTGGGCTTCGACCTCGCGGCGCTTTTCCTCTTCGCTCTTGATGTCGATTCGCCAGCCGGTGAGCTTGGCCCCGAGCCGGACGTTCTGGCCTTTCTTGCCAATGGCGAGCGACAGCTGCTTGTCCTCGACCACCACTTCCATCACGCGCTCGTGGTCGTCCACGATCGACACGCGCTGCACCTTGGCCGGGCTGAGCGCGTTGGTCACAAACGCGATCGGATCCTCGGACCACTCGACGATGTCAATCTTCTCGCCGCGGAGCTCTCGGATGATCGACTGCACGCGCGTGCCCTTCATGCCGACGCAAGCGCCGACCGGATCGACGTCGCGCTCGCGCGAGAAGACCGCGACCTTGGCGCGGTCGCCTGCTTCGCGCACCGCGCCCCGGATCATCACCGTGCCGTCGTAGATTTCCGGCACTTCCTGCTCGAAGAGCTTGATGAGGAGCGCCGGGTCGGTACGTGAGAGCACGATCTGCGGGCCCTTCGCGCTGCGGTTGACGCCCTTGATGACCGTTCGCACGCGGTCCGATGGCGCGTAGCTTTCGGCGCGCGACTGCTCTTTGCGGGGCAGCACGGCTTCGACGCGGCCGACTTCGAGAATGATGTCTCCGTTCTCGAAGCGTTTCACCGTGCCGTTGACGACCTCGCCGATCCGCTGGTTGTACTCGGCGAAGATGTTTTCGCGCTCCGCCTCGCGCACTTTCTGGAAGATGACCTGCTTGGCCGTCTGGGCCGCGATCCGGCCAAGGACCTCGGTCGGCTTCGGGAACTCCATCTCGTCGCCGAGCTCGATCGAGTTGGCGACCTCGTCGCCGTACAGCTGCTGGTACATCTGGCGCGCCTCGTCGAGCGCGATTTCGATGGCCGGGTTGGTCACCTCTTGCACGACCTGTTTCAATGCGAACAAGTCGACCTGGCCGGTCTCGGTGTTGAACCGCGTCTTCAGGTTCTCGCCCGTCTTGTAATACTTGCGCGACGCGGTGGCCACCGCTTCCTCGATCGCGCTGATCACGACGTCGGGTTCGATGCCCTTCTCTTTCGCCAGGGCTTCAATGGTCTGCTGCAAAGGATTCGACATGTCAGCTTTCAGCTTTCAGCTCCCGGCCGTCAGCTAGAACTCCACTTCCAGATTCGCGCGTGTGATGAGGCCCACCGGCACCCGGTGGCGCTTGCGGTCCTCGCCGTCGATCAGCACCTCGTCGCCGGCGCAGCCGGCGAGCCGCCCCTTGAAATACTTCTGACCGTCCACCTCCTCGCGCACCACGAGCTTGGCCACGCGCCCGGCGAAGCGCCGATAGTCGTCGGGGCCGCGCAGCGGCCGGTCGAGCCCCGGCGATGAAACCTCCAGCGTGTAGGCGATCGGCACCAGATCCTCGACGTCGAGCATCGCGCTCAGATCGCGGCTGACGGCCGCGCAATCGTCCACGCCCACGCTGTCCTCGGCCGTCAGGCCCGGTCCAGGCCGGTCGATCCGGACGCGCAGGACCATGCCGCTCGCTTCCCGCCGATACTGCACGTCGAAGATCTCGAGGCCATATCCGGCGGCGACCCGAGCCGCGACCGTCCGTACCTGTTCGACGATGTCTCCCTGCATGGTCGCCGCCGAGGACGTTCTGGGCTTAGGACGGGTCCTGACGAGCCCTGAAACTAAAAAAGTGGGCACCTGCCCACTTCGGTCCTACTACCCAGGCTCGAACACTAAAGTATAGCACAGCGACCGCGTCCTTCGAGTCGCCGAGCGAACCGGGATCGGTCGTGTCAGGTCGGACGTGCGATCAGGTCGTAGGCACGGGCGCCGATGATCTCGACCTCGGCAAAATCGCCGCTCCGATAGGCCGACGGATCGCAGTCGGTCAGAAACACCGACGCATCGATATCCGGCGCCTGCGAGGCAAGCCGCGCCTTGAGCACGAGATCGTGGTCGTCCGATGGTCCGTCGACCAGGACGCGAACCCGCTCGCCCAGCCGGCCTTTCTGCCGCCGGCCGACGAGCCGCTTCTGGAGGCTCATGATCCGGCTGCGCCGCCGGCGCTTGGCGCTCGCCGGCACGCTGTCGTCCAACCCGTAGGCGGACGTGCCTTCCTCGTGCGAGTAGGTGAACACGCCGACGTGCTCGAACGCCTGATCCTCGACGAAGCGGCCGAGCTCGGCCACATCGTGCCCGGTTTCGCCGGGGAAACCAACGACGAACGTGGTCCGCAGCGCGACCCCCGGGACTCGAGCTCGAATACGGTCGAGGAGCCGGTCGTACGTCTGGCGTGTGCCCGGCCGTTTCATGCGTTTGAGGACCGGGTTCGACGCGTGCTGGAGCGGCAGGTCGATGTACTTGCAGACCTTGTGGCACTCCGCCATCGCCGCGAGCGTCCCGTCGTCGATCGTGGTGGGGTAGAGGTAGAGCAGCCGGATCCATTCCAGGCCGTCGACCGCGTTCAGTTGGCGGAGGAGCGCTGCCAGCGCGCCTCGCTCGCCCCGATCGACGCCGTAGAACGTGGTGTCCTGGGAGATGAGGAGCAGTTCCTTCACGCCGCGAGCCGCGAGCGCACGCGCTTCCTGCACAATCGAGCCCGCGGAACGACTGCGGTAGTGACCGCGCAGCGTCGGGATGATGCAAAAGGCGCAGGCGTAGTCGCAGCCTTCGGCGACCTTCACGTACGCGTAGTGGCTCGGCGTCGCGAGCACCCGTGGGGTCTCGGCGTCGTACAGGTAATCGGGCAGGGGTTCGCCGCCTTCGCGGCCCTGCCGCTTCGGCGTGCCACGCCGTCGCTCGCGAGCTGTTCTGGCGAGCGCAGGCGGGGGGCTCGGAATTCGGGGCTCGGGATCTTGTGGCCGTGTTCCCGTCTTGAAGAACGTGAGCGGCGACGCACCGGCATGAGACGACGCGCCCGAGATCGCGCCGACGATCTCGGGCACCTGGCCGGTGCCGAGCACGGCGTCGATCTCCGGAATCTCGGCCCTGAGCCGATCGCGATAGCGCTCGGCGAGACAGCCGGTGACGATCAACCGGCGGCACGCGCCGTCCTTCTTGTGCTCGGCCATTTCGAGAATCGCGTCGACCGATTCCTGCTTGGCCGAGTCGATGAACGCGCACGTGTTGACGACGATCACGTCGGCGGCGGCCGCGTCCCGTGTGAGCTCATGACCCGCCTGACGGGCGAGCCCGAGCATCACCTCGGAGTCGACGAGGTTTTTGGGACACCCAAGCGAAATCAAACCAATTTTCATCGGGCTTGCCTCAGCATAGGCCACGAAGGCACGAAAACACGAAGAAGACAAGATCCCACTCTATGGAGTCTTTCTTCGTGACTTCGTGTCTTCGTGGTTGCATTTTCCGAGGCCTCGGCAACGAATACACCGAAGGATCTCTCTATGGGTACAGCCGATTGAGCATCCGTGGATACGGGATCGTCTCCCGCACGTGTTCGAGCTTGCAGATCCAGGCGACGACGCGCTCGATGCCCATGCCGAAGCCACCGTGCGGCACCGTGCCGTAGCGGCGCAGGTCGAGATACCACTCGAACGCCTCCTGGGGCAGGCCGTGTGCCTTGATGCGCTCGATCAGCAGATCGAGATCGGCGAGGCGCTCGCCGCCGCCAATAATCTCGCCGTAGCCTTCGGGTGCCAGCACGTCCACGCCGAGCGCGAGCTCGGGCCGATCGGGATCGGGCTTCATGTAGAACGCCTTGACGGCCGCCGGATACCGGTCGATCATCACCGGCCGATCGAACGCTTCCGACAGGGCCGTCTCGTCGGGCCCGCCGAAATCGCCGCCCCACTCGATGGGCAACCCCCCGGCCTGCAGCTTCTTCACCGCCTCGTCGTAGGAGATGCGCGGAAAGGGCTTCTGGATCGATTCGAGCTTCGAGAGATCGCGCTCGAGCACGGTGAGCTCGCGGCGCCGCTTGTCGAGCACGCGACCGACAATCGACACCACGAGATCCTCGGCGAGGTTCATCACGTCGTTCAAATCGGCCCAGGCCATCTCGGGCTCGACCATCCAGAACTCGGTCAGGTGGCGCCGCGTCTTCGACTTCTCGGCGCGGAACGTCGGGCCGAAGCAGTACACCTTGCCGAGCGCCATGGCGTTGGCCTCGTTGTACAACTGGCCGCTCTGCGTCAAGTACGCGGTCTGTTCCTCGAAGTACTGCGCCGGGAAGAGCGTCGTCGTGCCTTCGCACGCGGCGGGCGTGAAGATGGGTGTGTCGGCCAGGATGAACCCTCGACCGTTGAAGAAATCCCGGACCGCGTTGATGATCTCGTGCCGTACCCGAAGGATGGCCTGCTGCCGCTCGCTGCGAATCCACAGATGGCGCCGATCGAGCAGGTAGTCGACGCCGTGCTCCTTGGGAGTGATCGGGTAGTCGTGCGACGACCCGACGATTTCCAGACTCTTGACGTCGATCTCATAGCCGCTCGGCGCGCGCGTGTCGGCGCGCGCCGTGCCCGCGACGACGACCGATGTCTCCTGGGAAAGGTGATCGGCCGCCCTGAACGATTCCTCGCCGACCGCGGCCTTGGACATGACGGCCTGGATGAAGCCCGTGCCGTCGCGCAGGATGAGAAAGTGGATCTTCCCGCTCGAGCGGCGGTTGTGCAGCCACCCCTTGATGGTGACGTCCTCGCCTTCGTGCTTGCCGATGTCTTCGATGTAGACGTGCATAAGGAATCTAGATGCGACCACGAAAACACGAAGAGCACGAAGGAATTCTTGTACACATGGAGCCCTCGTGTCCTTCGTGACTTCGTGGTGTCATTGTCAGCCCGCTAACAGCTTTTCCATTCGCCCGCGCGCCTTGCGTGCTTTCACCAAGGTGTCTTTCGCTGATCCGTGTGCCGCGATCTCGAGGAGCAGCGTGCCATCGTAGCCGACTTTCTGAATGGCGGTGAGCGCCGACGGCCAGTCGATCGTGCCCTCGAAGGGCACGAGGTGATCGTCGGTACGGCCGCGGTTGTCGTGCACGTGCGTCGTCAAGAGGTGCTCCGACACGGTTTCAATCGCCTCGACGAGGTCCCCGTCCATGTGGGCGTGTCCGAAGTCGAGGCAGATGCCCACGCCGCCGCGGTCCAGCACGTCTTCGACAAAGTGCACGAGCGAACCGGCGCGCGACAGCTCGTTGGGAATGACCTCGAGCGCGACGACGACGCCGAGAGGCTCGGCCAGCCGCTGCAGCTCGTCGATGCTGCGTCTGGCGGCATCCCGGCTGTTGTCGGCGGTGGTGGGCTGCTGGGTCCGCGGCAGGCCGATGTGCGCCACCAGCGTCCCGAACGGCAGGCGCCGCGCGATCTGCAGCGCGAGCTCGGCTTCACGCACCGCGCGTTCGCGCGCGTCACGGTCCGCGCTGGCCAGCGTCAGCGGCGGCCCCCACCGCCCGCCCGAGAAACTCTCGCCGATCGGCGCGTGCACGCCGTGCAGCACGAGCCCGGCTTCCGCGAGCCACTGCTGGAGGTCGGCGACGGCCGCCGGATTGTGATAGTCGAAGTGCGTCCGCGTGGCGAACAGCTCGACGCGCTCGAACCCGTGCGCGCCAATCTCCTGCAGATGCTCGCGGCACAGCCGGTGGTTGTGGTAGAGATGCGTCGAGATCCCGAACGGACGTTTCGCCACAGACCGAATTCCTGATTCTAGCCGACGTTTGTTTATCGCAGCTCTTCGACGTGCGCCGCCAGCAGTTCTCGCAGCCGGGCGAACCGCCGGTACTTCCCGAGATGGGTCTTCGCGTAGCGCAGCGTCCGGGGCATGTATTGGATGTAGACCGCGTTGGCGCGCGTGGTGGTCTGGTAGCCGAATGTGCCGAGCGCTTTCAGATTGCGCTGCAGCGCCATCAGGTCGAAGCGGCGACGGAACTCGGCCGATTCTCGGTCGTCGCGCCTTGCCGCCGGAGCGCCTCGCCCGTCCCGGTGCGACGCCGGACGTTCACCGCGGGCCGCGAGGGCGAGGAAGTACGCGATGAGCTCGTCGATCTCGCGATCTGTGAGGTCGACGTACGAGTCGCGGAGCAGCGACACCAGATCGTAGGTGTCGGGACCCATCCGGGCATCCTGAAAATCGATGATGTGCAGCTGTCCGCCGTGCAGCATCAGGTTCCGGCTGTGGTAGTCGCGGTGGCACAGCACACGCGGCTCCGCTGCCAGTTCGTCGACGATGTCCCGCCATTCGCAGCCAAGCGCCTCGCGCTCGGCTGGCGACAGCGCGATGCCTCGATAACCTTCCACGAAATGCCGCATGAAGAAATCGAGCTCCCATGTCAGCTTCTCGACGTCGAACGCGATGCGGTAGGGCAGGTATCGATCGTCTGCGAGCTCTCGTCCCCGTCGCTGCAGCAACTCGATCAGGGCGACGGCCTCACGGTACAGGGCGGCATGCTCGACCGGCGTCGCCGCGCCGACGTGCGCCTGAAGCGTCACATCGCCGAGATCCTCGAGCGCCACGATGCCCTCCCGATCGGAATGGCCGAGAATGTCGGGAACGGGAAGCGGCACCTCGGCGAACAGCGCGCGCACGTTGGCGAAGGGCAGCGCGGTGAACTCGATCGGCCCAGCGTGAACCGCGAGCACGATCGACTCACCGTTGGACAGGAGGATCCGGTAGTACCGGCGATCGGAGGCGTCGCTCGTCAGCGGCACGATCTTCGGGCCCCGCGACGCCAGCCCGCTGTCGCTCAGGTACCGATCGAGACGCGCGCGCGGGTCGGGCTGGGCCGTCACGGCCGGACATCGAAGGGGGTCGCGACGGGCGCGCCCGAGGGAGCGTTCAGCAGAATCATCCGGCGATAGCGCCGGCCGGGCGGCACCGAGACGCCATCGGTGACAATGCATTCATCGAGCACGGCGCCTTCTCCGATCCGTACATCGTCCCACAGAATCGACCTGCTCGCCGCGGCAGCCTCCGGCCCGGCGAGCGCGACAGAGCTTGCCCAGTAGTCCGCGACCGTGCCGATATCCCAGTACGACGCATTCGAGACGAACCCTCGAACGCTGCCCGGCCGCGAGGCCAGCAGGTCGTCGTACAGGCGGCCGATCGAGCTCATCGGACGCCCCATCGGGACCGACTGAAACGCCGCCGCCTCCACCATCTGCGGACCGATGAAATGGAACGAGCCGGCGGCGGCGGGCCCACGCGTCACGAAGCCGACGACCTGGCGACGTTCGTCGAGCCGCACGCCGCCATAGCGGAGCGGCTCGCGATTCGGCACGAGCGCCAGCGTGACCATCGCGCCCGACGAGGCGTGCGCCGCGGCAAGCGCGTGAAGATCCACGTCGGTGAGCACGTCGCCGTTGACGATCAGGAACCGATCGGCGCCGACGAGCGGCAGCGCCTGTCTCGGACCGCCCGCGCTCCCGAGCACGACCGGCTGTTCCCACGAGTACCGAATGCGCGCGCCGAGATCGCTGCCATCTCCCAGCACTGCCGTGATCGTGGCCGGCAGATGATGCAGGTTGACGACCAGGTCGGTCACGCCGTTGCCGGCCAACCAGCTGACGATGCGCCGCGCCAGCGGCACCCCGGCGACCGGGATCGCGGCTTTGGCGCGCACCAACGTCAGCGGACGCAGCCGCGTGCCAATCCCGGCCGTGAGCAACAACGCGTGGCGTGGCGGAGTCACGTCAGAGCGCATGTCGAGGTGACGGCGCCATCAGTCACCGCGCAATCGGGACCCCGATGGCCCGGCCGGGTCCGGGCAGGACGCGCGCGAACAGCGTTCGTGTAAACACGTACATCGTGAAGCACTCGAGCGCGAACGCCGGAAAGCCCAGGTAGCCGGGCACGGGCATCTCGAAGATCTTCAGATTCTCCATGATGGGCACCGTGTAATGCCACTTGGCCCGCGCCCAGTAGTTCCAGAGCTCCCAGAGGATGCCGCAGAGGAACCCGCTGAGGATCAGGTTCTTCAGACGATCGAATTGGCCATGGCTCAGGTCGCCCGCGAGCGACTCGCTGCCCATGCGGCGGTTGACGGGATCGAGCAGAAGAATGAAGCCGAGCCAGACCGGTGCGGCCAGATAGCGGGCGACGGAGGGCGACACCACGAACGGCGCGGCCAGCATCGCGGCCCCAATCGCGATCGACAGCCCTGCGTGAATCTTCGATGTGCCTCCCACGACCCAATAGGTGTCTGTCTCGGTGATACCAAACGCCCGCGGTGCTCCGCGCCAGACGCCGATCAGGTCTGCGGCCTCGAAGATGGCAGGCCAGATGGTCGCAAACGACCAGGCGTAGCCAAAGAGGCGCAGCGCCGCGTGTTCCGGCAACCCCACGTAATACCAGTTGTCGAGATAGAGGTTGAAGAACTCGAAGACCAGCCAGAGCGGGATCGAGACGATCGCGAGAAACGCAAACTCGCCGGGCGACGATCGAAGCCAGGAGCGGCCGCGCGCCTGCCAGACGAGGCTGTCGGCAAAGACGATGAAGCCCGTCCAGGCGATCGGCGTGTTCCACGACGCGAAGGGCTCGAGGCCGGCGAGCGTTGCAGCCTGCGAGAGGACCATGACGATCAGGCCGGCGATGGCCCAGACGTTCATGTGACCCTCGTTTTGAACGAGCAGCCCCGAAGCGCCGGCGTGCCCACGCCCTTGCCCAGGATCAGCACCTTCATCGTGCTGCCGAGGCCGCCGGGCAGCACGAGGGTTTTCAAGGCCAGGCGCTTCTTAAGGTTCAGTGCCCCTGCGAGGTTCAGTGCCCCTGCGAGGTTCGGTGCTCCCGCGAGGTTCGGTTCCCCCGCGAGGTTCTCGGGGTTCGCGGACACGGCGAGGCCGAGCAAGAAGTACGTCTGATCCATGTAGCCGAGCGTCACGAGGCCTTCTTCCTCGGCAGCCGCGCGGACGCTCGTGAAGTCCACGTGAGCGGTGATGTCCTGCTCGCCGGGCCGAAGAAGCCACGGCGTCTCCGAGGCCGCCGAACCGGCGCTCTCGGTCGTGTGGCGCGAGAAAGTCGCGAGCGTACCGGCCGCGTGGGTGACCGAGTACAACTCGCGCGCTTCGTGGCCGTAATCGATCAGGATGATGAACCCGCGCTGGAGCCGCCGCGCCGCATGGCGCACCCAGTCGATGGCGGACAGACGGACTTCCACTCGCCAGCCCGGCTCGAGCGACACGTCGAGGCGCGCCAGGTAGTCGGCGAGCGCCCGCGTCGACAGCGCGCCCTCGCGCAGGGTGAGCCGCGCGTCGTTTCCACGGGCGCTCACGTAGACTTCGCGCAGGCCGGCGTCACGCATGACCACCTGGTGGACCGGCAGCGCGTCAAGGAGCTCGTTGGCCAGGAGGACGCCCTCGAACGACTGAGGGAGGTCCGGCGCGGATGTCACGAGCCGATCGGCCGTCTCGCCGAGCGTTGCGCGCTGGGCGTCGCGTGCCGCCGCGCTGGCCTCGGCCAAATGCAGGCACGTGCGGTCGTACACGGCTGACGCGCGGAGGCGGAGAGCGCGAAGGATGTCAGCCGCGAGGCGCCCGTCACCCGCGCCTGCTTCTACCAGGTCCACTCGTTTCACCGAGGACGCCGAGGTCACGTCCCGAGCATCTCGGGTTTCGTCCTCTGCGTCCTTCGCGTCCTCTGCGGTGAGATGTGTGAGGATTCCGGCCATCTCCGCGATCTGCACGGCCAGCAGCTCGCCGAAGACGGCGCCGACATCGACGCTGGTGAAAAAATCGCCCGCGCGCCCCGATCGCCTGGCCGCGCGGGCGTAGTAACCGAGCTTGGGATCGTAGAGCGCGAGGTCCATGAACGCGGCCACCGTCATCGGGCCGCGCTCACGGATCACGTTCGCAATCTGAACTCTGCCCTTCGGCGAGCTCAGGGCATCCTGAGCTTGTCGAAGGATGAACTCTGAACTCTGAATTTTCACATCTTCAGATTTCAGTCTTTTCTAATCGTGACGAACACCTGGCCCTCGTCGCGCCGCCAGAGGAGAATCTGCGCGATGCGTCCCGACGGCGCCCGATCGAGCTCGCGTCCGGCTTCCACCGCGCTCGAGACGCGCTGGCGGTTGACCGACAGGATGACGTCGCCCGGCCTGATTTGTCCGGCCGACGGCCCGTTCGGATCCACGTCGGTCACGAGCGCGCCGGACTGGCCCGACGGCATCTCGAGTTGTCGCGCGCGTTGCGGGGTCAGGTTCTGCAGCGCCAAGCCGAAGCTTTCGCCGCTCCGGTCGTCAGGCGCCTGCCGCTCCGGGTTGGCGCGCCCCGTCTGCTCGGCCGCGAGATCCAGTTCGTCGATGGTCACGGTGAGCGTTCGTTCGCGCTTGTCCCGCATCACCTTCACGGGCACCGATGTCCCGGGCCGAGTGGCCGTGACCATCTTCACGAGCTCCCCGGTGTTGGCCACGGCGCGGCCGTTGTATTCGACGATGACGTCGCCGGGTTCGATTCCGCCCTTGTCGGCCGCGCTGCCGGGCTCGATTCGCGCGGCGATGGCGCCCGCCCGCGACTTGAGCCCGAAGTCCTGATAGGCGTCGATCGGCACGTTCCGCACTTCGACACCGATCCTGCCCCGCGTCACCTTGCCCGTGCTGAGCTGCGGCAACAGATCGCGCAGCGTGTTGCTCGGCACGGCGAAGCCCACACCGATGTTCCCCTCGGCGCGGCCGTTGCTGATGATGGCCGTGTTCATCCCGATCACTTCGCCGCGCAGGTTCAGGAGCGGCCCGCCCGAGTTGCCCGGATTGATCGCCGCGTCGGTCTGCAGCATCTCGTTGAAACGGCGGTCGGCGACCTGGAACGACGGCTCGGTGCGGCTGATGACGCCGACCGTGACCGTGTGATTCAAGTTGAAGGGATTGCCGATCGCGACCACCCAGTCGCCGGCCGCCATCTGCGACGAGTCGCCGAACTTCGCTTCCGGCAGCGTGTGCTCCGGCCGTTCGGTGAGCTGGATGAGCGCGCTGTCGGTGAGCTCGTCGCGCCCGATGATCTTCGCCTGGTACAGCTGATCGGGATCTTCACCGAAGAGCCCGACCTCGATCTTGGTAGCGCCCTCGACGACGTGGTTGTTGGTCAGGATCAGGCCGTCCTTGTTCAGAATGAACCCGCTGCCCGAGGCCACCGTTGTCTGCTCGCGCGGCTGGCGCCGGGGCCCCGGCCCCTGGTCCGGCGCGCTCGGATCCTGTCCTCCGGGCGTTCCGAAGAAGCGCCGCAACAAGTCGTCGGGCGCGCCGCCGCCGAAGAAATCGGACAGGTCCTGTCCGCGCTGGCGTGACAAGGTCCGGATGCTCACGACCATCGGCGACTGCGCCTTGGCGATGTTGCGGAAGGTCTGCGCGTCGAGCGCCCCGGTGATCGGCGCGCTGTTCATCGGCGGCGCGGCGATGCTCTGGGCCGCCGACTGCGGTGCCAGGTCCAGGCGCGACGCAATCACCATGCCGACGGCGAGGCCCGACACGAGGACGAGCAGGGTGTAAACGAGACCAGTCTTACGGGTTGACATTGTTCCTCCGTACCACGTGAAAAAATAATCTCAGAGCACGTTGCCGAATGACGAACACGACGATCACCGCAGATCTCGCGGAGGCTTCAAGAATGGGCTGATCTGCGGTCTCTGCCCTTCGACCCTCGCTCAGGGCATCCCGAGCGAAGTCGAGGGATGCGTGCTCCGCGGTTTTCGTCGTCGGCCAATTGTGCGACGCTCGTCACGTCAGTGTCACCAGTTCGGTCTGAGCCGGGCCCGTGACGATCACGTCGCCGGGCTGCACGATCAGGTTGATTTCCGAGCGGACGCCGAAGTCCTCGAAATAGACGCCAGGCTCAATCGTAAAGCCGGTGCCGGGTAGGAGGCGCCGATCGTCGTGCGTCTCGTAGTCGTCCATGTTCACGCCGACGCCATGCACCGATTCGCCCAGGCTGTGGCCAGTGCGATGCAGGATGTGGGCGCCGTAGCCCGCCTCGCGCAAAACGCCCGAGGCCGCGCGGTCCACTTCGAAACCGCGCACGTCCTTATCGGCACGGACGCGGCCCTGAACCAGCGCGACGGCCGTGTCGCGGGCGTCGCGAACGGAGGAAAACGCCCTGGCGATCCGATCGGGCGCCGCTCGACCGGTGTAGCCCACCCAGGTGATGTCGGCGTACACCGCGCCCGGCCGATCGAGTTTGCCCCACAGATCGAGGAGCACGACCTGGTCCGCGTGAATGGCTCGCGACGAGGACGCGGTCGGCAGGTAGTGCGGGTTGCCCGCGTTCCCGGCCACCGACACGTTGGGCGGCGAGTCGCTCACCAGGCCTTCTTCGGCGAACCATTCGACCATGCGTTGCTGAATGTCGTACTCGGTCGTCGCCACGCGGTCTCGCGTCCGGCGCGCGACGGTTTCGAACGCGCGGTCCTTGATGCGATACAGCTTCACCGCTGCCGCGTGATGCGCGAGGGTTTCCTCGTCGTGCCACACCGCCGCGAACCGCTGGACGAGATCAGCCGACGACACCACGTCCACGCCGAACTGTCGGATCAGCTCGATCGTGCCCGCATCCACGCGCGAGATGTAGGGAATCGCGCAGCCCGGCGAGTACTCCATCGCGACGCGCGCCGAACCGGACAGACCCTCTGGCGTCCGGAGGCCTGCGACGAGCCGCCTCAGCCCGGCTTCGAGCTGCTCGCGCCCGGCATAGCGTTCCGTGGCGCCCGGCAGGTGCGCGAGCGTCTGCGATTCGATCGCGTGGACGAGGCCACGCGGCTCGCCGTTGGCAGGGATGAGGTAGTACCACCGGCGCGTCGCCAGGTGCCCGCCCTGCCGGCCCACGCCCGTGACGTCGAGGGCAATCGGGTTGAGGCCGTGGAAGTCGTAGAGCAGCCAGCCGTCGAGGCCTTCGGCCTCGAGCGCCTCGCGTACGGCCGCCACGTCGAGTGTTGCCAATGGAACGGCAATCCCAGCCATTATCCCCAGTATAATCGAGCCACCGGCCATGCCAGCGCCGTGTCCCGTCGCCGTGGAGACTCGGATACTCCCGGGACGGCCAAGTGGGAGAGCCGTAGTCATGATCACGCGAAGGCCGCCAGACGTTCACCACGGGCTGTTAGCCGTTGCGGTGCTCGCCGCGCTTCTCGCGGGTCCCGCGCTCCTCGCCGGACAGGCCCCGCAGGCGCCGGCCCCCCTGCCGCAAACGCCGACCTTCAAAGTCCAGGTCGACTACGTCGACGTGGACGTGCTCGTCACCGACAAGGAAGGACGCTTCGTCCGCGACCTCACGAGAGACGACTTCGAAGTGTCCGAGGACGGCACGCGGCAAACGATCGCGAACTTCAGCGTGGTCGACATTCCGATCGAGCGGGCGGACCGGCCGCTCTTCCAGCCCGATCCGCTCGAGCCCGACGTCGGGAGCAACGAGGAGCCCTTCGAAGGCCGCATTTACGTGATGATTCTCGACGATGTGCATGTCGACGTCCTCCGCTCGTCGCGCGTGAAAGCGGCCGCGCGCCAGTTCATCCAGCGGAGTCTCGGCGCGAACGACATCATGGCCATCGTGCACGCTGGGGGCCGGACCGACGCCTCGCAGGAGTTCACCAGCAACAGGCGCCTGCTCCTGGCCTCGGTCGACAAGTTCATGGGCACGAAGCTCGAATCGATCACGCTCGCTCGAAGCGCGGAATATTTTCGCCAGGCGGGCACGGGGATCCTGGACAACCGCATTCCGGATCCGTACGAGCAGGAGCGCGCGTACAAGGCGCAGCAGACGCTCCGCCTGCTACAAGACGTGGCGGAATGGTTCAGCGGCGTCCGCGGCCGTAGGAAAACGATTCTGTTCGTCAGCGAAGGGATCGACTACGACATCAGCGATGTCATCCGACAGTTCGACTCACCGGGCAACGCCGCGTCGAGCATCATCGACGACATTCGCCAGACGATTTCCGCGACCGCTCGGTCCAACGTCAGCATCTACGGCATCGATCCGCGCGGGCTTTCGTCGCTGTCGGACGACACCATCGGCGTCACGGCACTCGCCGACCAGGCCGACGCGAGCCTGGGCATCGGCCAGTCGTCGCTGCGCAACGAGCTCCAGATGTCGCAGGACAGCCTGCGCGCGCTCGCAGACGAGACGGGCGGCTTCGCCGCGCTCAACACGAACCAGTTCGCCACCGCGTTCGACCGCATCGTCAGCGATAACAGCACCTACTACGTGCTGGCGTACTACCCGCCGACCGACAAGAGGGACGGCAAGTTCCACCGCATCGACGTGCGCGTGACGCGGCCCGGCCTCACGGTCCGCGCCCGGCGCGGGTACATGTCGCCGAAACCGAAGGCGCCGGCGAAGACGACGGGCAAGGACGCGCCGTCGCCCGAGATCAGCGAAGCGCTGCAGAGCCCGCTCAAGGTGAGCGGCCTCACGATGCGCATGTTCGCCGCGCCGTTCAAGGGCGTCGCGCCCAACGCGTCGGTGCTCCTCGGCGTCGAAGTGGCCGGCCGCGACCTGACGCTCCAACCCAACGGCAAACTCGAAGTGTCGTACCTGGCCGTGGACGCGAAAGGCAAGACACACGGGTTCCAGAACAACTCGCTCACCATGAACCTGAAGCCCGAGACGCGGGCGCGCGTGCAGCAGACCGGCTTTCGGATCCTCAATCGCATCGACCTTCCGCCAGGGCGGTATCAGCTGCGCGTCGCCACGCACGACACCGGCGGTAAAGTCGGATCGGTGCTGTTCGACCTCGACGTCCCCGACTACAGCAAACTGCGTTTCGGCATGAGCGGCATTGTCCTCACCTCGCTGTCGGGTGGATCCATGGTCACGGCCAAGGCCGACGACCAGTTGAGGGCCGTGCTCCCGGCGCCCCCGGTTGCGCAGCGCGCCTTTTCGCAGAACGACGAGGTCGCGGTCTTTGCCGAGATCTACGACGATGGCACCGCCCCGCCTCACAGGGTCGACATCGTCACGATGATCCGATCCGACGAGGGGACGATCTTCTTCAAGAATGAAGAGGAGCGCGATTCGAAGGAGCTCGAAGGCAAGCGCGGCGGCTACGGGTACACTGCGCGCATTCCAATGTCCGGCCTCAAGCCCGGGCCCTATGTGCTGAGCGTCGAGGGCCGGTCCCGCCTGGGAGTGAACGTCGAAGTGATCCGCCAGATCCGCATCAACGTGATTCCGGCCGACCGGCCGTGAAGGCCCTGGCGATATTCATTGCGCTCGCCGTCGCCGCGGCGCTGCAGGGCGGGCCGCCGCTTCGCGCGCTGGACAAGGGCGATCAGAGCAACATGGACAATGCGCGGCAGGTTGTGGCGCGCACGGCGAGCGAATGGAACACGTTGTGGCGGCAGCACGCGCCCGATAGGCCGCAGCCCAAGGTGGATTTCGCCCGCGAAATGGTCGTCGGCGTGTTCATGGGGAGCCGGCCGACGGCCGGCTTTGCCGTGGAGATCATCGGCACGCGCGGCGAGGGCACCAGCCTGATCGTGCAGTATCGGGAGACGCAGCCCCCGCGCGGACTGGTCACCGCGCAGGTCCTCACCTCCGCCTATCACATCGTCGCGCTTCCGAGCGGTCCCGGCGACGTCAAGTTCGAGCGCGCACAATAACCTTTCACTTCTTCGCGGGCGGCGTAGCCGCCGCAGCCGCTTCCTTCAGCGCTTCGAGCTTCTGCACCCGGTGCGGCTTCACGGTGCCGTTGGCATGGCTGAACAAGTAGTTGTTCGCGTTCATGCCCGCCTTCCACGGCGTGTTGATCGTCATGGTCTGGATCTCTTGCGGCTGGATGACGCCGTTGATGACGGCCCGGCCCGCGGTGAGCACCGAGCCGCCCTTCTCGTACCAGACCTCGTTGATCGTGAGGCGAGCGATCGGCTGCGCCGAGATGTTTCGAACGGTGATCGTGGTGACGACCGAGTCGCCCTTCCTGGCGGTCCTGGGGGTCGTGAACTCGACCGCGGCCTCACCCTTCACGGGCGGTGTGAACTTCTTGCCGGCGAGCACAGGGGTCAACTGTGGCGCCTGTACGGCCTGGCCGGTCAGCACGGCGTCTGCACAGAGCGCGCTGGCCACCAGGGCTGCGGCAAACCCGATACGCGCGCGAGTCATGGCAATCCTCCGGAGAATGAACGGATCCAAAACGGCAACAGATTATACAGCAACGGCCTACATTTCTCCGTTCCAGTCCTCGGGCTCCGGGTTGACGGAACGAAAAATCTCCATATGCCACTTCCCGCCGCCCCAGGGCTCGATCACCTCGGCGGCGACGACGTCCACGAGGAGCTCCGAGAACAGCCGGCCTTCGGGATCGCCCTCGAGGTGATAGGCGGGCTCATCCCACCCGAAGTTCGGGTAGAGCATCAAGGTGAGGAAGAGGTCGTACCCGTCGTCCACGACGATGAGCTGGCCGCAGGGCCGCTTGAGCGTCGAGTGGTAAATCAGGTATTTTTCGGCGCTGTGGGCGCGGATGTAACGCTTCAGCGCGAACTCGCGCGCGACGATTTCCTCGACGGCAATCTTCTTGTCCCAGCAGTCGCGGCAGTACTTCTCCTCGCCGCGGGGCTCGGAGACTTCCTTGGCGCCGCACAGGGCGCACCGTGACTTGGCGACCGACTTGCGAGGCATACGCTGTAAAGAACTCTATAATTAAGAATTGAGAAGTAAGAATTAAGAATTAGAGAATGGCAACGGCAATACGGCCGCGAATTCTTAATTCCTAATTCCTACTTCTTAATTGTACTGTATCTCCATGCATCCGCCACCCCACGCCGGCCTGCGCCACCTGGCGCTCAACGTCCGGCATCTCGAGGAGATGAAGCGGTTTTACGTGGAGCTGCTCGGGTTCACCGTCGAGTGGGCGCCAGATGTCGACAACGTGTATCTGTCGTCGGGCATCGACAATCTGGCGTTCCATCGGGCGTTGCCGCTCGCGGCAAGCGGGGCATCGGCCGGTGCGCTCGATCACCTCGGCGTAATTGTACGAACGGCCGAGGACGTCGATCGATGGGCGGCGTTTCTGGAGAGTCGCGGCGTCACGCTCGACGCCAGACCGCGCACGCACCGCGACGGCGCGCGGTCCTGCTACTTCAGGGATCCCGACGGCAACAAGGTGCAGGTGATTCACCATCCGCCGATCAGTGACAAGGTGTAGGACAAAGGGCAAAGGGCAAAGGGCAAAGGGCAGAGGGCAAACCTCGCCTTTGTCATTGTTTCCGTTGATAGAGGCCGATGGTCTCGCCCTGGCCCACGATGTGTCCTTCGATGGCCTTGAGCAACTCGTTTCGGTTGAGACCGGGCTGCAGGTCGACCTCGCCGTCGATCGCGTACACGGCGAAGTGATAGTGATGCGGCGCACCGGCCGGCGGCGCCGGTCCGCGATAACTCGGCTCCGGCGGCGGACCCCCGCGACGGGCGAAGGCGCTGAAGCCGTTGGCGCCCTGAATGGCCCCGGCGATGCCTGAAGCGGTCACGCTGGCGCCGGGAGGCACGCCTTCCGGCAGGCCCTTGGCGGTCGCCGGAATCTTGTAGATCACCCAGTGGGTGAACCCCCCGGGAAGCGGCGCGTCGGGATCGTGGCAGACGACGGCGAGCTGACGGGTCGTCGCCGGAGCGCCGGACCAGGAGAGCGGCGGCGAGACGTTCTTGCCGAAGCTCGTGTAATCGTCGGGGATCGTGGTGCCGTCCTTGAACGCGGCGCTTTCGACCGTGATCGTGGCTGGTGCGCTCTGGGCCGCCACGCGCGCCAGCCCGCCGCTCGCAGCCGAGACGGCGACCGCCAGCACACTCACACTCAGTCTGTTCATGGCCCCTCTCTGTCCTTTTGACTTTTAACTTTTGACTTCTTTTTCCGCGCGAAGCGCGGGCATGTACATCCGCTCCGCGTATTCCTTCACCATGCGGCGCGCCGAGAACCGCGGCGCCACCGAGCGAATCGCTTCCTTCACGGTCGTCAGCCAGCGCCGCGGCACGCCGTCGCCGCCCCGGTCGTAGAACGCCGGCACGATCTCGTTTTCGAGCAGCTCGTATAAGGCGGCCGCATCGAGCGCGTCAACCACGTCTGGGTTGTCGGCGGAACCGCCGTCGATCGTCCAACCGTTCTTGCCGTTGAATCCTTCCGCCCACCAGCCGTCGCCGATGCTCAAGTGCGGAACGCCGTTGATGGCCGCTTTCATCCCGCTCGTGCCGCTCGCTTCGAACGGCTTGCGCGGGTTATTGAGCCAGACGTCGCACCCTTGCACGAGGAAATGCGCGACGTGCAGATCGTAGTCGTCCACGAAGGCCACGCGGCCGCCGAACATCGGATCGAGCGCGCGCTTGTAGACGTGCTGCAGGTGCTGCTTGCCGACATCGTCGGCTGGGTGCGCCTTGCCCGCGAAGATGATCTGCGCGGGCCGCTCCGGGGCGTTCAGGATCCGCGCCAGCCGCTCCGCGTCGGCGAAGACGAGATCGGGCCGCTTGTAGGCGGCAAAGCGGCGTGCGAACCCGATGGTCAGCGCGTCCGATTCGAGGAGCGTTCCGGCGGCGACGACGCGCGGTGCGCCGACGCGGTCGTCCGTCCACCGGTGGCGTGCCCGTTCCCGTACGAACGTGAAGAGGTACCGTCGCAGCGCCTGGCGGACCGCCCACAGGTCCGCGTCGGGAATGGCGAGCACCGCGTCCCACATCGCGGGATCGTCCTGTCGTTCCATCCAGTCGGAGCCGAGATGCCTGGCGAACAGGTCGGACATGTCGGCGGCGAGCCAGGTCGGCACGTGCACGCCGTTGGTGACCGAGGTGACCGGCCGCTCGGCTTCGGCGGCCCCAGGCCACATCGGCGCCCACATGGCGCGCGTCACCTCACCGTGCAGCCGGCTCACCGCATTCACCGCGCCCGCCGATCTGAGCGCGAGCGCCGTCATGTTGAACAGCGCGCCGCCGCCGCTGTCGTACGCGCCGAGCGCCAGGAACCGATCGCGGTTGGCGCCGAGCGTGCCCCAGCATCCCGCTAGATGCTTTTCGACGATCGAAAACGGGAACGCGTCGTGGCCCGCGGCCACCGGCGTATGCGTCGTGAAAATCGTCGTCCGGCGGATGTCCTCCAGCGCCGCGTCGAAGCTCGATCCCTGCTCGACCAGATCGCGAATGCGTTGCAGCACCACGAACCCCGCGTGGCCCTCGTTCAGGTGGAACGCCGCCGGTTCGACGCCGAGCGCCCGAAGCGCTCGCACGCCCCCTATGCCGAGAATGATCTCCTGCTGGACGCGCGTTTCGCGATCGCCGCCGTACAGGCGCGCCGACAGCTCGCGATCCCAGGGCGCGTTTTCCTCGAGCGAGGTGTCCAGCAGGTACAGACTCGCGCGTCCGACGCGGACGTGCCAGACCGCCACGAGCACGGTCCGATCGCCCAGCGGCACGGCCGTCACGCAGGGCTTGCCGTCCGGCGTCAGCGCCTGTTCGATCGGCGCGTCGGCCCAGTTGAGGCGCTCGTAGACTTCTTCCTGCCAGCCGTCCTGCGACACGTTCTGGTGGAAGTATCCCTGCGGGTACATGAACCCGACGCCGATGAGCGGCACGCCGAGGTCGCCCGCCTCCTTGCAGTGGTCGCCGGCGAGCACGCCGAGACCGCCCGCATAGATCGGCAGCGACTGGTGCAGCGCGAACTCGGCGGAGAAGTAGGCGATGGTCTGGCCGCCGTTGTCGGGAAACCGGTTCGTCCACCAGGTATTGCGCGCGGCGCGCGCACCGTCGAGCGCCGAAATCGCCCGCTGATAGAGCTGGACGAAATCTTGATCGTCCGCAGCCGCCTCGATCTTGGCGCGGGCAATCATCCACAGCATGCGCACCGGGTTGTGCGCCGTGGCCCGCCACAACGTGTAGTCGAGCCGTCGGAAGACGCTGCGGCCCTCGCGGTTCCAGCTCCACCACAAATCGACGGCCAGCTCGTCCAGCCGGCTCAATTGTTCGGGGAGCGGGGGCAACCCTGAATAGCGACTCATCAGATTGCAGGATTGCAGGATTGCAGAATTGCAGAAAATGAAGGGGTCACAGGCAGAAGGGACAGAAGGAAAGCCCCGTTAGATCCCTTCTGCCATTCTGCCATTCTGCAATTCTGCAATCTCATGCGATGAGCGTCGCGAATCGGGCGAGGTCGATGTTGCCGCCAGAAACGACGGCCACGATCTTACCTCGGCCCGCCCGGCCGGTGAGGGCCGCGGCCACCGCGCAGCCCGCCGCTCCCTCGGCGATGACCCGGGCGCGCTCGGCCACCAGGCGCATGGCCCGCGTCACTTCGTCGAGCGACACGACAATCGAGCCCGCGAGAGGGTGAAGCAGCGGCCACATGGTGTCGAGCACCGACTTGCCGCCGGCGCCATCCACGAAGGAGGCCTTCCAGCCGTCGAAGTACAGCGGCCGGCCGGCCCCGAGCGACGCCGAAAGGGGCGCCGCGGTGTCAGGCTCCGCCGCGAAAATGCGCGTGTGCGGGCAGAGTGCGGAGACCGCCGCGGCGATGCCCGACAGCAGCCCTCCCCCGCCGAGCGGGGCGACGATGGCGTCCACCTCTGGGAGGTCTTCGACGATCTCGAGCCCGACCGTGCCGTTGCCGGCGATGAACCGGTCGTCGTCGAACGGATGGATGAAGACGCCGCGCATGCGCGGTGAGCCGTGCTCGACGACCGTTCGCCAGCATTCGTCGTAGCTGGCGGAGACAATGGACGCGCCGAGGCGCTCGATCGCTCGGATCTTCGTTTCTGGGGCGGTGTCCATCACCATCACGGAGCACGGGGCGCCAACCGCGCGCGCCGCAAACGCCACGCCTTGCGCCGCGTTGCCGGCGCTGACGGTCCACACGCCGCGGGCGAGCTCATCAGGCCTCAACTGCCGGATGACGTTGTAGGCGCCGCGAATCTTGAACGAACCAATCGGCTGCAGCAGCTCGAGCTTGAGATACAGCTCGGGCAATGGCCCGCCGAGATCGGAGAGATCGACTCGTACGAGAGGCGTGCGGATGGCGGCGAGGTACACCGCCGAGGCCGCGTCGCGGATGGAGGCGAGATCGATGTGACGGCCCGGCAGAGGAGTCGGCAAGACGGGAGACATTTTAGCAGGCTGCTGAAAAACGCAGCCTGAAGTGAAGACTCAAAAGTGAAAAGTCAAAAGTGGAAACTCAGAAGTGGGAAGTTAGCAGCACGATCCGATAGACTGCCGCGTGGACTTTCGAGTGATCTGGCGCGCGTTCGTCCTCGTCCTGCTCGGCCTGCCGGCCGCGCCGGCCGCCGCGCAGGATCCGCCGCCGCCGATCGGCCCCTTCGTGATCGACGTGCGCGGCGCCGTTCCCAGGTTCAAGCCGGATGCGCAACTCGCCGAGAGCCGCGGGTTGGCGCTCGGCGAGCTGCCCGGCTCAGGCCTGGGCGTCGACGCCGGCGCGCACCTCTATGTCTTCAGGTGGAAGGAGGTGACCGTTGGTCTTGGGGCGCAGGTCACGCTGGCGCGCTCGCACGGCTCGCCGCCCGAGGCGTCTGGCCTGCGGCCGGTGACCGAACGTTTTGCCTCGTTCACGCCGCAGCTCTCGTTGAATTTCGGGAACGGCAACGGCTGGAGCTACCTGAGCGGCGGGATCGGACCCTCGTCGTGGACCATCGTGCCGGACGGCAGTCAGGAATCGGCGGCCGATCGAGCACGCTTGCGGACCATCAACTACGGCGGCGGCGCGCGCTGGTTCGCGAAGCGCCACGTCGCGTTCACGGTCGATGTCCGTTTTCATCAGATCGATGCCGGCCCGCCGCTCGCCGGCCGCGCCGGCAGTCCAAGGACGCTGTTTATCGTGATCGGAGCGGGGGCTTCCATAAAGTGAGAAGTTAGAAGCGAGAAGGACTTGACGCGTGTTCGATCAGTCGGTCGTGGACTCGAAGTCCTTCTACTGTGTCGCGCTGAAGCTCCGCCCTCGCGTTTCCGGACCGAGCGCGAGCAGCACGAGCACCGCCAGGCCCGACCCGGCGATGCACCACGCCATCGCAGACGCCAACGGCATCCCGCGATCCTGGAGCACGCCGATGAGCGTCGGAGCCAACGCGGCGAGCGCCGCTCCCGCCTGATATGAGAAGCCGGCGCCGGCGGCACGCACCGCCGTCGGGAAACGCTCGCTCAGGTACGTCGGGGTCACGCCGAAATTGCCCGTCCCAAAAAATCCCATCAGCAACGCGCCGGCCGCGAGGAGCGCACCGCTGGTGCTGAAGAGATAGAGAGGAATCGAGGCGACGCCAACGATCGTTGCCAGCCCGGCGGCCCCGCGGCGCCCCAGCCACGTCTCCGACAGGCGCCCGAACGCCACCGCGCCCGTCATGCCGCCGATGTTGAACGCCACGACGAAGGGCAGTGTCTGCCGTCCCATGTCGCGGAGGAGCAGCGTCGGATACAGGTAGGCAATCGAGTTGTAGAGAAAGAGCAGGCACCCCATGAGGAGCGTGCTCTGAATCACGATGGGCAACAGGCTGCCCTGGAACAGGCTGACAAAGCCTGACGTCTGTAACTTCCGGGGCTCGCCGGCCACCCTGGCACTCTTGACCTGTTGCTGACGCTCGAGCCACACAGGGCTTTCTTTGACACGCCACATGATCCAGAGCACGAGCAGGGACGGCAAGATACCAGCCCAAAAGAAGGCGCGCCACGCCAGGTCGCCTCTTCCCCGGAGAAACGGATAGGCGATTTGATGCACCACCGCCATCAGCATGTAGCCCGTGGCGTAGCCGCTCTGAAGGAGGCCCGACGCCAGGCCCCGCAAATGGGCCGGCCAGTGCTCGAGCGCGAGCGGCATGCCGGCCGCCCACACGCCGCCCATCCCGATGCCGAAGAGCGCCCGGCAGGCGAACAGCACGCGGTAGGTCGTCGAGAATCCGCTCAGAAACGTCAGTAGCGAATAGCAGAGAATCGAGAACATCAGCGGGCCCTTGCGTCCCCACCGATCGGCGGCCGCCCCGGCGCTCGCGCCACCGATCACGCGAAAGAGCGCGCCAATCGAGAGCAGGGCCCCGGCCAACGCGTTGTCGACCTCGAAGCTGCGCTGGACGTCCACGAGGACAAACGCGAGGATGTTGAAGTCGAAACCGTCGAGCATCCATCCCAGATAGGCGGCCCAGAACGCCCGCCACTGGTCGGCAGTGACCTGGCGATACCAGGGGGGCTGTGGGGCGCTCACGTTGGTAATTATGGCTGTCGAGGCGTCCGGCGGCCAAGGCGCGAGGAGCGCGCGCATACTGTGGAGCTGGCCCCGATGCTCGATGCAACCCCGACGCCGCAACTCACGTAAAAGTAGATAGATGGGCCGATTGGCTCGTCTTGCGGGTTTTGCGATCGTGTCGGTCGCCCTGGTCGTGATGGCAGCCTGGATCCTGCTGCCCCTCGGCGTCCGGGCATTGGTCCGTGTCGTTCGGCTCGTCGTCGACGGGTGCGTGTGGTTTGCGGCCTCGATCAGCGCGGGCGCCGACGCGTGGACGATTCTCAAGGCCGTCGGGCGGGCGGTGGGTCCGGCGCTCATTTCTCCCCAGGTATTCGCCATCGTCGGCGGCCTGGTGCTGGCCGGCGCGCTCGCGCTGTTTGGTCTGCAACGGTTGCTCGGTTCCGAAGAGGAGTCCTCGCGATGAAAGCGAAAACCATCTGTGTTGCGCTGGGCCTCTCGTGGGCGCTCTGCAGCGCCGCGTTCGCACAGGGTGGACGTGCCGCGCCCGAGGAGCTACGGCGCCAGGTCGAGCGCCGCTTCGAAGTCGTGGTCGTTCGAGACGGTCTCGTCCTCAGAGCGGATGGCCCTGGACGCGGAGCCCGCGGCGCCCGCACGGTTGAAGTCAGCGGGGGCACCATCATCGTCGACGGCGCGCCGGCAACGGGGGCCGAGCTACGGGACACGCTCGGGGCCGACGCGGACCTCGTGCTTCAGCTGTCGTACCTGGACGTGGCCACGCAGCGCGCGTTGTTCACCGAGGCGGGTCGAGGCGTGGCGCCGGGGCCCGAGCGTCCGGCCGCGCAGCCGGATCTCGAGCCGCCCGACAGGCGTGAGGGCGCTCGCAACAGGCAAGCGAGCGAGCGCATCCGGATTGGCGGGAGCGTCAGGGTTGAATCCGATGAGCTCATTCGAGGAGACGTTGTGGCTGTCGGAGGTTCGGCGCGGGTGTTCGGCGAAGTCCGCGGCGACGTGGCGGCGATTGGCGGCGTCGTGGAGCTCGGACCGACCGCCATCGTGCGCGGAGACGTCACCGTGGTCGGCGGCACGTTGCGCCGCGATCCGGGCGCGCGCATCGAAGGCGAGACCCACGAGATCGGCATCGGCGCCATCGACATGAGCGACTGGCGCTTCTCGATGCCCTCCCTCGCGGCGCTCTGGTGGGGTTGGACGCTCTCTGCCGTGTATTCGCTCGTGGCGTCGATCGTCCGCGTCTCGGTCCTGTGCCTGCTCGCGGCGCTCGTGATGCTCGTCGCGCGCGACTACGTCGAGCGCGTCAGCGCGCGCGCCGCGGCCGAGCCGTTCAAGGCCGGAGCAATCGGCTTCCTCGCCCAGGTCCTGTTCATCCCGATTCTGGTGGTCGTGATTCTCCTGCTCGTCGTGACCATCATCGGCATCCCGCTGCTCGTGCTCGTTCCCTTCGCCATCCTCGGGCTCGGCATCTTCGGCCTGATTGGCTTCACCGCCGTCGGGTACCACCTGGGACGGCTGCTGACCGCGCGTCTCGGCTGGACCGACGCCGGGCCGTTCGCCGCGACGATTGCCGGCATCCTGCTGGTCGTCTCGCCCGTGCTGGTTGCGCGGCTGATCGGCATTGGCGGGGGCGTGCTCTATCCGATGACGGTCGGTCTGGGGCTCGTCGGCGTCATCGTCGAATACGTCGCCTGGACGGTGGGATTCGGTGCCGTGGCGCTGGCGCGGTTCGGAAGGCCGGCCGCCAACTAACGTGGGGCTCCGCCCCACACCCCGGCTCGGTCGCTTGCGCCCTTCGACTGGCTCAGGGCGTCCCGAGCATCGTCGAGGGACGCAGGCGCGCCGTGCGCGCCTAGCCTACCCGCCCTGCTGGCCTGCCCGCCTTGCTTTGCCTATTAGCGCGTCGCGACGCGCAGCTCGCCGAGCTTGGCGATCATGTCTTCGGCCGAGGTCGCCGGCCTCACCATGTTTTCGATGGCCGCTATCTTCCCGGTCTTGTCGATATAGAACGTCCAGCGGTTCGCGAAGCCGCGCTCGTTGAGCACGCCGTAGGCCGTGGCGGTGGTCTTCGACGGGTCGCTCAGCAGCGGGAAGTCGGCCTCCTTCTTCTCGACCACCGTGGCAGTGGCGCCCTGGCCGAGTGTCACCGACGTCGCTTTCGCGAACTTGATGTTGTCCTCCAGCGCGTCCACGCTCGCCATGAAGTAGGCCACGTCGAACCTTCGGATCTTGTCGCCGTTCTCCGCCAGCGACTTGCACTCGATCGTGCAGCCCTGGGTGAACGCCCTCGGGAACCACGCGATGACGACCGCCTGCTTGCCCTTGAAGTCCGAGAGCTTGTAGGTCTTGCCGTCTGTCGCCTGCAGCGTGAAGTCGGGCGCGGGGTCGCCGACTTTCAGTTCGGCCGATGCCGGCGCCGCCAGAGCCAAACCGACCGCCGAGAGAACCGCGATTGCCGATGCGTTCATTCCTGCCTCCTCAACACGCCCGGCCTGAAGGTCCGGGCGCGCACGATCGAATGGAAAGTCTAGCTTACTTCCCACCGTTTCGATCGCTCGACGGCGTCCGACCAGCGGCCGCGCAGCGCGCGCCGATCGGCCTCGGCCATTCGGGGTTCGAACCGGCGGTCGACGCGCCACTGTCCGGTGATGTCGTCTGGAGATGTCCAGTAGCCGACCGCGAGACCGGCCAGGTACGCGGCCCCGAGCGCCGTCGTTTCGGTGATGGCGGGTCGCACAACCGGCACGCCGACGAGATCGGCTTGAATCTGCATGAGTGTGTTGTTGGTCGCCGCGCCGCCGTCGACGCGAAGCTCTGTGAGCGCGATGCCCGAGTCGGCGTGCATCGCGTCGAGCAGGTCGGCCACCTGGAAGGCGATGCCCTCGAGCGCGGCGCGCGCGATATGACCCGCCGTGGCTCCGCGGGTGAGCCCGACGATCGTGCCGCGCGCGAACGGATCCCAGTGCGGGGCGCCCAGACCAGCGAACGCCGGCACGAGGTAGACACCGCCGTTGTCGGGCACGCTGAGCGCGAGAGGTTCCACGTCGGCGGCCGTGCGTACGAGCCCCAGGCCGTCGCGGAGCCACTGGACAACGGCGCCGCCGATGAAGACGCTGCCCTCGAGCGCGTAGTCGGTGTGCGTGCCGATTGTCCACGCGACGGTCGTCACGAGCCGCTGGCGCGACAGCGTGGGCTCGGCCCCGATGTTCTGCAGCAGGAAGCAGCCCGTGCCGTACGTGTTCTTCGACATGCCGGGCCGTCGACACATCTGGCCGAAGAGCGCGGCCTGCTGGTCGCCGGCGATGCCGGCAATCGGCACGTCGCGTACGCCGGACGTCGTGGCCTGGCCGTACACCTCGCTCGACGCGCGAACCTCGGGCAACATCGAGCGCGGCACGTCGAACAACCGCAGCAGCTCGTCGTCCCATGCGAGCGCACGGATGTCGAAGAGCATCGTCCGCGACGCATTGCTCGTGTCGGTCACGTGTTGCGCACCGCCGGTGAGCTTCCAGACGAGCCACGAATCGATGGTGCCGAAGGCGAGGCGGCCGGCGGCGGCGCGCTCGCGCGCGCCCGGCACGTGGTCGAGGATCCAGCGAATCTTGGTCGCGGAAAAGTACGCATCGATGACCAGGCCCGTCTTGCGCAGCACCGCCGGTCCCGCGCCGTCGGCCTTGAGCCGCTCGCAGAACTCCGCCGTGCGGCGGTCCTGCCAGACGATGGCGTGGTGGATCGGCTCGCCGGTCGCGCGATCCCAGACGACGGTTGTTTCGCGCTGGTTGGTGATGCCGATGGCTTCGACGTCGTGCGCGCGCAGGCCCGCGCGCTCGAGTGCCTCAGCGGCCACCTCGACCTGTGACGTCCAGATTTCCTGAGGGTCGTGCTCGACCCAGCCGGCCTTCGGGAAGATCTGTGTGAGCTCTTTCTGAGCCGCTGCGCGGATCGCCCCGTTGCGATCGAAGACGATGGCGCGCGAGCTGGTCGTGCCTTGATCGAGGGCCAGGATCATGAAAGCGGGTCCACAAGTCTACAATGAACACCCTTTCCGACGGAGGCCACGATGACACGCGCAGTCGTTCGCGAGATGCTCGCCGAGTTTCTGGGCACGTTCGTTCTGATCGTTTTTGGCGTGGGCGTCGTGGCACAAACCGTGCTCAGCAAGGGCACGGCCGGCTCTCCGCTGTCCATCAACATCGCCTGGGGCCTGGCGGTGACGATGGGCTGTTACGTCTCGGCGGGCGTGACGGGCGCCCACCTGAATCCGGCCGTGACGCTCGCGCTGGCCGTGCATCGGAAGTTTCCCTGGAGCAAGGTCGGGCCCTACACCCTCGCGCAGGTGGCCGGAGCGTTCACGGCGTCGGCGGTGGTGTACCTGACCTATCGCGAGGCGCTCACGGCCTTCGATGGCGGCCTGCGCCAGGTCGCGGGGGCGCAGGGGACCGCCGGCATCTGGGCGACGTATCCGCAGGCGTTCCTGAGCACGTTTCCCGGCGGCTTCATCGATCAGGTGGTTGGCACGGCGCTGCTCGTGGGCGTGATCTTCGGCATCACCGATGTGCGCAACGCGGCGGTGCCGCCCGGATTGACGCCCGTCGTGGTGGGGTTGCTCGTGGTGCTGATCGGCGCGACCTTCGGATTCAACTCCGGCTATGCGATCAACCCGGCCCGCGACTTCGGGCCGCGCATCTTCACCGCGGTTGCCGGGTGGGGCGCCGACGTCTTCCGCGCAGGGAATGCCTGGTGGTGGGTGCCGATTGTCGCGCCTTGTCTCGGTGGCCTGCTGGGAGGGTGGGCGTACGACAGGCTCGTCGGCGACTGGCTTGCGGAGGCGTAATCAGCTTTCAGCTCAGCGGAAGTTGACAGAAGCTGATAGCTGAATCAATGCGTCAGTGCGTAGAGGACCACGTTGACGCCGATGGCGTACCCGCGCGGCGAGAACAGGTCGAAGTACTCGCGCGGAAACTCGCCCTCGCGCTCCCACGTGTCGGAAATGTCGGTGTTGTGCGTCATCAACACCATCAGCCGCTTGCGGGAGTCCTCGATGCCCTTGAAGTACACCTGGGCGCTGTCGTGCCCGCGTTCCGACGTCTGGCCGCCCGTGCCGCTCCAGAATCCGATGTTGGGCACCTGCGGGATCTCCTTCACGTCGTACAGCGTCCGCATGATGGGATGCGTCACCGGAATGTCGAAGATCGGAAACTCACCCGGTGGCAGAATCCGGCTGATCTGACCGACCCAGCTCGCCCAGTCGTACGATCCCCAGGAGTCGTCCACCCAGAGAAACCCGCCCTTGAGGAAGAATTCCCGCAACCGCAGCACTTCCTCGGCTGAGAACATCGCCGTGCCGACGTTGGTCATGAACACGATCGGACAGCGATAGAGCAGTGGGTCGGTGAGCGCCACGACGACGTGGTGAGGCTGGCGATCCGGGTCGAACTTGACCGGGACACGGGTGAGCTCGGCGAGGCGGATGGAGAAATTGTTGTCGGCGCCGGGGTAGTCGGTGCTCCAGCCGCCGCGCCGGCGCCCCGGTCCTTCGTAGTAGCCGCGGCAATACAAGAAGCGGCCGTCGAAATCCTCGGCCGCCGGCCAGCGGGGCGCCATGCCGCCAAAGCGGCCGCCGCGATTGCCACCGACCCAGATTTGCTGCGCGTACACGAGAGACGCGGCCATCACCGCTCCAGTGAGGACGGCTACTGTGGCAACCCGTCGGGCAAACCTCGCGTGTCCCATGCGACTCAATGGGTCATCGCGTACAACACGACGTTGACGCCGATCGCGTACCCACGGGGCGAGAACAGGTCGAAGTACTCGCGCGGAAACTCGCCCTCGCGCTCCCACGTGTCGGCGATGTCGGTGTTGTGGGTCATCAGCACCATCAGCCGCTGCCGCGCATCCTGAATGCCCTTGAAGTACACCTCCGCGCTGTCGGGCCCGCGCTCCGAGGTCGCTCCACGGCTGCCGCGCCAGAAGCTGATCGCCGGCACCTGCGGAATCTCCGTCACGTGATAGAGCGTGCGCATGATCGGGTGCGTGACCGGGATGTCGATGATTGGAAACTCGCCCGGGGGCAGGATCCGGCCGATCTGGCCCACCCAGTTCGCCCACGCGTACGATCCCCACGAGTCGTCCACCCACAGGAAGCCGCCCTTGAGGAAGTACTCGCGGAGCCGCTGGACCTCCTCGGCCGAGAAGTCGGCCGTGCCGATATCCTCCATGAACAAGATGGGGCAGCGGTAGAGCGTCTGATCGGTCAGCGGCACGACGACGTGGTGAGGCTGACGATTGGGATCGAATTTCACGGGGACGCGCGTGAGCTCCGCCAGGCGGACCGAGAAGTTGTTGTCGGCGCCGGGGTAGTCGGTGCGCCAGCCGCTGCCGGATTGTTCGCGCCACCGGCTCTCGTAGTACCCGCGGCAGTAGAGGAAACCGCCGTCGAAGTCCTCGACCTTCGCAAAGCGGGGCGACATGCGCGAGTTGCGTCCGCCGCCGACCCAGATCTGCTGGGCGTAGACCGTCGCGGCGGCGGCGAGCGCCGCCAGCGCGGCGACAGAGCGAACGAGGGGCCCGCGTGGCATGGCTAGTGGGTCATCGCGTAGAGGACGACGTTGACGCCGATGGCGTAGCCTCTGGGAGAGAACAGGTCGAAATACTGCTGGCTCTCGCCTTCGCGCTCCCACGCGTCGGCGATGTCGGTGTTGTGCGTCATCAGCGTCATCAATCGTCCCTGCGCGTCCTGAATGCCGCGGAAGTGCACTTCGGCGCTGTCGCGCCCGCGCTCGGAGGTCTGATGGTAGCTGCGGTTGCCCCAGAAGTTGATCGACGGGATCTGCGGGAAATCCTTCACGTCGTACAGCGTGTGCATGATCGGATGCGTGAGCGGGATGTCGAAGATCGGGTATTCGTTCGGCGGCAACACGCGCGACATCTGGCGCGCCCATTGGTTCCACGCGAGCGAACCCCAGAAGTCGTCGACCCAGAGAAAGCCGCCCTTCAGGAAGAACTCCCGGAGGTTCTTCACCTCGAGCTCGCCGAATTCCGCCGTGCCCACGTCCTCCATGAAGAGCATCGGGCAACGATAGAGCAGCGGATCCTCGAGCGACACCACGACGAAATTCGGCTGCGTGTTCCAGTCCTTGACGTAGACGCGGGTGAGCTCGGCGAGCCGGACGGAGAAATTGTGATCGGCGTTGGGGTAGTCGGTCCACCAGCCCATGCCGCCGTCCTCGTACCGCGCTTGCTCGTAGTACCCCCGGCAGTACAAAAAAGTCCCGTTGAAGTCCGCGGGCTTGGCCCACTTGGGCGCCATGCGGCCTCCGCGCCCGAAGCCGCCGCCAACCCAGATCTGCTGGGCGTACGCAAGCGAGGCGCCGGCCGCAATGAGGGCGACCAGCAGCGTCGCCGTCAGGCGCCGGCCAGAAGTGAGACGCGCGGCACGAGCCAGAGTCATCGGCCCCTCCGAGAAGCCTTCGCGAGCGTCTGATCGATCGCCTCAACGAGCGACGTGCTCGACCCGCCGTTGAACACCGACCGAATCATGACACTCGCCTCGTCGCGCGGCAACCGGGAAAGGTTGTCGATAAAGCGGCTGACCGCCGAATCGGACTCCAAATAGGCCTCGACGTTCGAGATATAGAAGGCCGACACCCGTTCGCCGCGCGCGGCAATCGCCGCGCCAATCGCCACGAGCGCGTGCGTCCCGCTCACGTCGCCCACGACCGGGATGACGGCGTCGCGTGCCTGGAGCGCCTTCACGAACTGGAAATCGTCCTCCGACGCCAGGTAGCTCCACTGCCGCCCATCGACGGCACGCGTCGTCAGCAGTTCTCTGAGCGTCGGGTAACCAGAGGCAGGAAAGTACCGCCGCTCGGCGGGGCCGCGGCTGCTGAACACGAGGTCCAGACCCTCGGCGATGAACGTGTGATGCATACGTGCGATGGTGTCGAGATCCGCGCGGGACAGTGGCACGCCGAATCCGGCGATCGTATGGTCGAGCCTACGCCGCAGCGCGTCGACCGCGTCGGGGCCGTCGGGCCACGGCGTCGACTGATCGACGTGGGCGACGAGTTGGTCGACGCCCGCCGCGCGCCATCGCTCGGTACCGTAGGGAACAGGACGGCCCGTCAGCAAGCACAAGTACTCCGCACGCGTCCTGGCCTCGGCGAACAGCGCCTTGAACAGCAAGTGCAGCAGCAGGTTGTCGCGCCGGATGTCGATGATGTAGGCCGCCCTTGGCCGAACGCGCGCGATGTAGCTGAAATTCTGATCCGGTCCGACGCCGATGTACGCGCCGCCCTCGATCGGTCGGCCTGCGAGCGCGGGTGCGACCTCGAGATAGGACCGCTCGTTCGAGATCAGGTTGTCGGCGTCGAAGGCGCCCGACGGCTCCGACAATCGCGCGACGTCGCCCGCGAAGGCGCCCGAGGCTGGCGGCTCTCGCGCGAGTCCGCGCGCGCCGACGGCCACGAGCGAAAGCCCGCAGGCCATCAGGAACGATCGCCGGTGGGCAGAGCCCATGACCCAGTATGGGATCAGGGCTTGAAAGTTGAAAGTGAAAAGTGAGACACGACACGAATCTAGCGGCGGGTCGGCTCGCCGAACATCCAGCGGACGGGAACCAGCATCACGAACATCGTCGCAAAGATCGGCATCATCACCGCGCCCAAACCAATCGATAGCGCGGTGAGCGTCAGGGTCGGGGCCTCGACGTGGCGCCTGGCCGCCTCCTGCGGCGGGATGCGCTGAAGCGAGCGGCCGGGCGGGATCAATTCCACCTCGGGCCCCGGCGCCACCATCGGCGGATCCGACCGGTACACCCAGCCCGATCGCGAATCGCCCGGCTCGCCGAGCGCGATGTCAAACGAGGGCTTGCGTTTTTTCGTCGTCGGCGGCGACAACCGTTCGGTCGCCCGCCGATCCGTGGACGACGAATCGGACGAAGGCGGCGTAGTCTTCCGCCGCCCGGCTGCGCGGGGCGTATTCCCAGATCGTTTGCCGCTGCGTGAGGGCATAGGTCACATCAATGCATTGGCGGATGCCGGGGCGGTACAGGCGGCCGCGCATCTCGGGATCGTCGTCCAGCGCGTCGAACGCCGCGCGTGTGGCGTTGGTCGCGTTCACGCCGATCGGCAGCACGGCCAGCAGATCCAGCCGGCGTTCCGGCCAGAGATCGCGGATGTCGCGGACGCCGTTGAGCGTCTGCCGCGCGCCCACAATCGCCATCCCGTCCATCCCGACTGGCACGATGAGGTCGTTGGCGAACAGCAGTGCGTTGTACGTGAGAAGATTCATTGCCGGCGAACTGTCGATGACGACGGCGTCGTAGCTCGAAAGCGGGCGGAGGCGCCGGGCCAGAATCGTCTCGCGCTGTGGCGCACCGGCCAACTGCGCGTCGAGGCCGAAGGCGGCCGGGGTCGACGGGATGACGTCGAGCTTCTCCCGCACGCCGCGGACGATCACCTCGTCGAGCGCCGCATCGCCGAGCATCAGGTCGCGGAGCGTGCGCGGTCTGCGGATGCCGAACGCGTGCCCGATGTTGCCTTGCGGGTCGGCGTCGACGAGCAGCGTCTGAAGGCCGCCGAGCGCCAGCCCGGCCGCCACATGAATCGCGGTTGTCGTCTTGCCGACTCCGCCCTTCATGTTGACGATGGCGATGCGCTGCATGCGGCTGCCCAATGATCGCCGGAGATCGGAGGAATTGCAACGGCTTTCGGAGGCCACTCGGTCCAGCGCCCGCCGAGGAGGCGTCTGCCGGCGCACTTCGCACGTCGAACGAAGCACGTCGACCGCTATCTCAAGAGTCCGGCGTGCTTGGCGACGACGCTATGCCGCCGGCTGTAGACGAAATAGATCACCAACCCGAGCATCAGCCAGACGCCGAGCCGCCACCAGTTGGCGGCTGGCAGCGAGAACATCAGCAGGAGACAACTCAGGATGCCGAGGATCGGGACCACAGGCACCATCGGGCAGCGGAACGGGCGTTCGGCCTCCGGATGCATCTTTCTCATGATCAGCACGGCCGCGCAGACGATGACGAAGGCCAGCAGCGTGCCGATGTTGGTCATGTGCAGCAACGCGTCGAGCGGCATGAAGCCGGCCAGCGTGCCGACGAACACGCCCACCAGGATGGTGCTCTTCCAGGGCGTCCGGAAGCGCGGGTGGACAGCGCCGAAGAACCCCATTGGCAGCAGGCCGTCGCGCGCCATCGCCAGGAAGACGCGCGGCGCCGACAGCATCATCACGAGCAGGACCGACGTGATGCCGGCCACGCCAGCGATCGCGATGATGACGGCCGCCCAGCCGAGCCCCGCCTCCTTGAACGCGCTCGACACGCCGGCGCTCGGGTCGATGCTCGTGTACGGAACCATGCCGGTCAGTACGGCCACGACCGCGATGTAGAGGAAGGTGCAGACGAGGAGCGACGCGATGATCCCGATCGGAACGTCGCGGCTCGGATTCTTGGCCTCTTCGGCGTGCGTCGACACCGAGTCGAATCCGATGTAGGCGAAGAAAATGATTGCCGCGCCCGCCAGCATCCCGACCGGCTGTCCGCCCGGGTCGGTCTGTCCCGCGACGTGATTGCCGAAGATGTTGATCCCCGTCCAGCCGTAGGGCGCGAACGGCCGCCAGTTGGAGGGATCGATGTAGAAGGCGCCGACCATGATCACGAACAGCACGGCCGCCACCTTGATCCCGACCATGGCGGCGTTGAAGCTGGCGCTTTCCTGAATGCCGATCACCAGCACGTAGGTCACGATCGCGACGACGATCACGGCCGGCAGGTTGACAATCCCGTCGGTCCCGACGAATCCGCCGACGTTGGGATCGTAGATGATCGGCGCCCGGGCGATGGTGCCCGGCAGATCGATGCCGAGGCCTGGCAACAGCGTCTGGAAGTACCCAGACCAGCCGTTGGCCACGGTTGCCGCGCCGACCGCGTATTCGAGGACGAGATCCCAGCCGATGATCCACGCGAACATCTCGCCGAGCGTGGCGAACGCGTAGGTGTACGCGGAACCGGCCACCGGCACCATCGACGCGAATTCGGCGTAGCACAGCGCGGCAAACACACAGGTCAGCCCCGCGAAGACATACGACAGCATCAGCGCGGGGCCGGCCACGTTGTGCGCCGCGGCCCCGGTTGCGACGAAGATGCCGGCGCCGATGACCGCGCCAATTCCGAGCGAGGTGAGCTGCACCGGGCCGAGGATGCGCCGAAGGCGGTTTTCGCCACGCGCCTCCGCGAGCAGCATGGGCAGTGGCTTTCTCAGAAACAGCTGACTATTGGCCAAGAGGCGTCCTCCGGTTCCGGTAGCGAAGCTTCGCCTCAAACCGCCGAGTAACGGTCGAACGGCGAATCTTCGCTACTAGGCGGCCGCTTTGCGGCCGCACTAAGACAGCTTCTAAAGCCGAAAACTTGCCTCATTCGCATGGACATCGGCTTTAGAAGATGTCTAGAGGGTACACGATCAACGCCGAGACCGCTCCGGGGCGTGACGCCGACCATGAGTCCCCCAGACGGAGACGGTGTTAGGCTGTGTCTGTGCAGTTGAGGGCTTGGGGCGCGTCTCTCGCCGCGCTGGGTGTGACCGCCGCGTCGATGGCCGCTCAGCCGCGTCAGACCTCGAGGGATGTCCCCGCGGATGTCCCCGGGATCCTGGCACGCGTCGGGGAGCGGGTCGAAGCCTACTTCACGCGCGCGCAGAGCCTCATCTGCCGCGAGACGGTCCGTCTGCAGACGCTCAGGCCGGACCTGATCACCGACGGCTCCCACGCGCGCCAGCTGGTCTACGACCTTCGGGTCGCTTGGCAAGCCGCCGCCGACGGCGACGACGCCCTGGAGGCGAGCGTGCTGCGCGACATCGTCAAAGTGAACGGGCGTTCGCCGAGGCCGACAGACGAGCCCGGCTGCATGGATCCCAAGCCCGTGTCGCCCGAGCCGCTCGCGATGCTTCTGCCGCGCAAGCAGTCGGAGTACGCGTTTACGTGGGCGGGCTTCGCCAAAGTCGATGGTCGCGCAGCAGCGATGGTGGACTATCGGTCGATCGAAAAAGGCACACCCACCGTGACCCGGCGAAACGACTGCATCAGCGTGGATCTGCCCGGCCACAGTCGCGGGCGCATCTGGATCGATCAGGAAACGGGCGACGTCCTGCGTCTGGACGAGCGGTTGACCGGCATGGTCGACTTCGACGTGCCACCCGACCGCTCGCGTCGCCGCCCGTCGAGCTCGATGACCATCGAACGCGCCGACATGTCGATTCGCTATCGACGCGTGACGTTTCAGAATCCTGAAGAAGCCTTGATGCTGCCGACCTCGATCGACACGATTACCGTGATCCGAAATTCCGGCGCGCCGCGCGTGCGGAAGTCCCAGCGATTCTCCGACTACCGACGGTTTGTCACGGAAGGACGGATCGTGCAGTGAGCAGCAGGCCGCAAGTACAGTGTCTAGGGAAGGCGCGAAAATTTTCCGTTCGATTACAGAACTGACGCGCGCGAAAAACGGGAGCGGCTGGAGGTCGCCCAGCAACCCATTGTACATAAAAGGGTTATCAGACCGAATTGCCGGTGGCACTCTGGCCTGCCGCTTGCCCCCTCACACGGCATGACGGGTCCCTCGGTTATCGTCATCGCCAGGTCCGACCAAGCGGTCGGACTTCGCAAACGCCTGGGGAACGACCCGAGCGTGGCGCTGTTCTCCGACTGTGATTCGCTGAAGGCGCTCGAGGCGATTCTGTCGGGGCCGCCGAAAATTCTTGCGCTCGATCGCGGCTTCGTCGCGACGGCTCGCGCGGCCGCTTTGGTGGCGCGCGTGAAGGCCGAGCCGCATCTGCGCGCGACCGACGTCCGGGTCCTGGCCGAGGACGAAGCGCATCTGCCGGTGCTCCTGAGCTCGCGCGCGCCTGGCCTCGAGGGAGCGCTCATGCGGTCGTCGTACCCGCTCGACTACTGCGGTACCAGGCGCGCCCCGCGATTTCTCACGAACCGCGACGTCCGCGTGACGGTGAACGGCCAGGGCGGGCACGTCGTCAACCTGTCGTGCAGCGGTGCCCAGTTGATGGCCACGGTCCGGCTTCGCCCTGAAGAAACGATTCGACTGGCGCTCGTCGATGGCCAGGGCGAGGTGCGCTTGAAGGGCGTCGTCGCGTGGTCGGTGGCGGTCCCGTATAACGGCGCCGTCTGCTATCGCGCCGGCGTCGAGTTCGTCGACCCCGACTCGATGACGCTCGAGGCTTTCTGCGTTCGGAATATCGCCGATCCCGATCACGCGTCGAACGCGGCGTAACCCCACAACGATCACCGCATCCCTCGACAGGCTCGGGATGCCCTGAGCTTGTCGTCCCTCGACTGTGCTCAGGACGACCCTGCGGTCCTCGAAGGGTCGAAGGGCAGACAGATCCTGTTGCGTCCATTCGACTGGCCGTTGTCATATAAGCTTGAGGCGATTCAAAGGGGGCATCGGATGGGCGCGAGGACGGCGTTTCTGGCCATCGCCGGAGTGCTGACGATCGGATGGTCGATTTCGGTAGTGAGGGCGCAGGACAAGACGGTGTGGGACGGCGTCTACACGGAAGCGCAGGCGACGCGCGGCGAGGCGCTGTGGGGCGACACGTGCGCCAAGTGCCACGGTGCCGACTTGACCGGCGGCGACGCCCCAGGTCTTATTGGCAGCGAGTTTGGCGGCAACTGGGACGACTTGACGCTCGGCGATCTGGCGGATCGGGTGCGCATCTCGATGCCGCAGGACAACCCGCAGAGTCTCACTCGCGAGCAGGTGGCCGATCTCCTCGCGCTCATTTTGAGGCGCAACCGCCTGCCAGCGGGGGCCACCGACCTGCCGTCTCAGGCCGAGGCGCTGCGGACGATCAAGTACAAGGCGAACAAGCCGTCGTAACTCACGTGGGGCTCCGCCCCACACCCCGGCTCGGTCGCTTGCGCCCTTCGACTCCCCGCTCAGGGCTCCCCGAGCTTGTCGAGGGGCGGGGACCCCTCCACCCCGCGCCGACACTGACGGCAATCGGCAAGTATCTGGCTACGGAGTTGAGCCGACTGCTCGTCATGCGCACTTGAAAACCACAGAGAGGACAGGTCCAAAGGCGTTGACTCCCCGCCCAAGGAGTCGTCGGAGCGCTCTTGGTTGATCCGGCTTGCCTTGTGAACACCATTTTGGTACGTTTCCGGTTATGAACCGCGCTGCTGTCGCCCACGATACGACGATTGCCCGTACGGTCCGGTTTCCCGCCGCTCTGCGAGACAGGCTTGCCGCAGACGCAGATCGATGTGGGCGGAGCTTTGAGGGACAAGTGATTGCTTTGCTGCGTCGGCACTACGGCGAGGACGTTGACATCGCTGCGAGCCCGCCGGACATCCTCGCGCTTGCATCGGCCAGTCTTGCTGATGTCCCAGTCTCGGATCTTCGATTACTGACCCGAAAGCTCAGGGAGACGGAGCGCTGAACCGATGGCTCCCGAGCCCGTCGTACTCGATACCGATACACTGTCCGAACTGAGCCGGGGCAACACCCTCGTCAAGGCGCGTGCAGCCTCATACCTGGCCGAATTCGGGCGCCTGACGATAACCGCAGTCACCGTGTTCGAACGCCTGCGCGGATATCGGGCAGCCATTTGCGCCGGGAAGCCTGTTGAGCGGCAGCTCCAGGCCTTCGAGGTACTCGTTGCCAACTGCGTGGTGCTTCCCTTCGACAAGGACGCCGCTGCCGTTGCTGCCGACATTTGGTCCGCTGCGACGTGCCGCCGCCGCCAGCTTGGCGACATTCTGATTGCTGCAGTCGCTGTGTCGCGCCAGATCCCGCTCGCGACGAGGAACAAGCGGGACTTCCAACAACTCACCAAAGCGTCCGGCGTCAATCTTCGCCTCGTCGATTGGACGGTCGTGAGGCCGAGAGAGGCCGGTCGTGCACCCGGCGACGGCGCATAACCTCGAGAAGATCGTAGAAGCCGCGCGGGCCCGCCAATCTCAGAGTGGTCGCGACGTCGTCACGCACCCTCCGAGAAAAGCAGGTTCGGCCAAGCACGCGTCCTGATTGTCCAAGCGTCGAAATCCAAGCGCGACCGCTGAATCGACGCCCGATCGCGTTCTCACAGTGCTGTCTTCGTTTCCAGCGTTGGCGCGACGTCGATGAGGACCTCGCACCCACCCGGCGTGGGCGCCCGGGCGGTCTTGACGATCAACACCACGCCGAGCGTATCAAGTGTCATCACCAGGACCGCGGCGACAAGCGACCACGCGCCGGCGGCGACCAGGCCCGGTGACTCGAAAAAGAGTCCGGCTGCCAGTAGCGGAACGGCCGACGTCCAGCCGGCGAACACGATGGCCTGAAGCGCGCGATCGCGCATCGTGAACGGCGCGGGCGGGGGCACACGGAAATCACTTTCCGCGTACCTCCAGTACCACGTCGCCATCGGCAGCAGCCGCGCTTCCATGGCGACGACCATTTGCGAGAGAAAGCCCACGAGCCCGAGCACGCCGTACGCCGCCGCCGCGCGCAGCGTGCTGGGCGAGGCCGGTAGGACGAGCAGCGCCACGCCAATCGTGGCTGCCGCCAGGAGCGAGACGCCCGCGCCCGCTGCATGCAGGACGGCGAAATCGACCCGCGGCGCGCCCACAGGTTTCGGCGCGGGGGAGCGCAGCATCCAAACGACGTGTGCGGCGAACACGGCCAGGCCCGCGACGACCAGCGCGCCGGCCGCCAGCGACCAGCCACTGCCGAAGAGCAGCGAGACGCACAACCCCAGCACCCCGGCTTCCAACACAACCGCTCCGATGGACATGGACGCGTCATCGGGCATCTTCGACGGCAGAATCATCGGCAACAGCCGATAGCCGATGCCCACGACCATCATCGTCGCCCAGCCGATCGCGGCCAGGTGCGCATGCGCGAACACGTTTGACAGCACGAACCCTGGGAGAAAGTGGTACGCCTTGTCGAATCCCAGCAGGATGCCCATCGACGCGGCGAGCGTGATGTTCGCGGACGCAAAGGCCAGGTGAAGCTTGACGGCCGTGGGGATGCCGGCCTGCGGCAAGGCGCGCACGAGGCGGAACGCGACGTACAAAATCCCGACGGCGGCTGTCGCGGCGGACCAGGCCATGCCCGCGTACTCCTGAATCCAGAAATGGCCGACCATGCCCACCAGACCGACCAGGGCGAATCCGTACGCCCAATAGTCGCGGCGGCCAGCGGGGAACGGCATCCGGAGTGCGAGGGGACCCACGATATAGATGGCGCCGAGAATGGAAAACGTGATCCATCCGAGGGTCACGAGGTGAACGATCGCGACCATCCACGAGTGATAGAAGAAGCCGGCCACCGCCCGGGGCCACACGGCGGCGACGCCCGCCGCCAGCGCCAGCGAGACGTGCGCCGTGCCCAGATAGAGCAGCGGAATGGCCCGGGAGGGCGTCCGATCGCCGGTCATGCGGGTGGCAGCAACTCTTCAGTCGTTCCGGGCTCGTAGGCGCACAGCGGATCGGCCGCCATGACCGCGCCTGTTGCGGCAAAGGCGCGGGCGCGCGATCCACCGCAGATCTCGCGAAAGCGACATCGCCCACACCTGCCGAGGAGCGCGTTGGCGTTCCGCAGCCGCAGGAAGACCTCATCGGTGCGATACACGTCGCCGAGATCGGAGGTTCGCACGTTGCCCCGCGGAATCGGCAGGAATCCACTCGGGCAGATGCTGCCGATGTGGTCGACGAAGACGAAGCCGTTGCCGTCGTTGACGCCGCGGGGCGCCCGCAGCTGGTGACGCCGCTCGACGGCACCCGACGGCGGCCCGAGGGGCGAGCGTTCCCGCTCGCGCTGCCACACGACGCGTTGATAGTGCGGCGCTTCGGTTGTCTTGATGCCGAACGGTGAGGTCAGCGACAACTCGTACAGGTCATTCAGCACGCGCTCACACTCGTCGGCCGCGATCTGCTCGATGCCCACGCCGCGTCCGGTCTGCACGAGAAAGAAGAGCGCCCACAAGGTCACCGGCAGTTGCGAGATTCGTTCGGCCATCGATTCGAGCTGCGGCAACGTCGCTTTGCTGATCGTCGAGTTGATCTGCAGCGGCAATCCCAGGGCGGTAGCCTCCTCGATGATCCGCATCGTCCAGCCGTACGAACCGCGGACGCGCCGAAACGCATCGTGCGCCTCCGGAGTGGGGCCGTCCAGGCTCACCGCGATCCGCGACAACCCGACATCCTTCAGCTCTTCCAGCCGCGCGCGCGTGGCCGCGGCCGTGCCGCTGGGCGTCAGGGCCACCGTCAGTCCCGTCTCGGTTGCGTACCTCACGAGCCTCGCGAGATCCGGCCGCCGCATCGGATCGCCCCCGGTGAGTACGAAGATCGGCGGTCTCGGGCCGATCGCGCGCACCTGATCGATCAAGCGGAATCCTTCGTCGGTCGTCAGCTCCCGAGGGTCGCGCCTGCCGATCGCGTCGGCACGGCAGTGGACACACTTGAGCGCGCACGCGCGGGTGACTTCCCAGATCACGAGGAATGGCATACCCCACCTTCTCGCGGCGCTCGAAACAAGGGTATGACTCGCGTCATAGGTCGCACATGTCGGCGAAGTGGCGAGCGTATGACGGCCGTCATATCTTCCGGGTCCCGCTCCCGGCTAGCGTAGCGGCAGGGTTGTTGTTCGAATCGACGGACAAAGGAGGTGCGGCATGCGGTCACGGATTCTGTTCGGAGCCCTTCTGCTGGCGGGCCTCGCGCCCGGCTCGGTCGCGGTGATAGGCGGCGAAGCGGCCATCCCGACGAAATGGGCGGCCGTCATCCTGCAAGAGCCGACGTTGATTGCCGGGGCCCTGGCCTCTGGCCCGGTGGTGTTCGAGCATGATGAGGCCAGAATGGCGCGCGGCGAGCCGTGCACGGTGGTCTATCAGTTTGAACCGGGCAAAGGTCGGGGCGAGGAAATCGTGTCGTTTCACTGCGCGCCGCGGTATGGGGCGAGCGGCGAAGTGTTTCAGTTCATGACTTGGCGCAACGATCGCGGATTGTGCGTGCTGAAGGAGTATCAGTTCGCGGGCGATGCTGAAGCGCATGGCGTGCCGGCACTGGGCCGGTGAGCGCCGCCGGCTGGCACGGCGATCGTGAGACACCCTGGAGCTTCCCCTCACGGTCGTCCGTGCTGCCGTTTCACCCGACATGGACCCCACGAGCGTGCGATTCGAGTGATTCATGATGTCTGACGTGCCCCCCGATCGTCCGTCCGCGCCCTACAGGCGGCCCCTGGATCCCGTGTCGAGCATGCGCCTCAAGACCGGCCTGGCCGAAATGCTCAAGGGTGGCGTGATCATGGACGTCACCACGGCCGCGCAGGCGGTCATCGCCGAGCGAGCCGGTGCCGCGGCCGTGATGGCGCTCGAGCGGGTCCCGTCGCAGATTCGCGCCGAGGGCGGCGTGGCGCGTATGGCCGCGCCGGCGCGGATTCGCGAGATCATGAACGCGGTCTCGATTCCGGTCATGGCCAAGTGCCGGATCGGACACTTCGCCGAGGCGCAAGTCCTGCAGGAGCTCGGCGTCGACTACATCGACGAGTCCGAGGTCCTGACGCCCGCCGACGAGTTCAACCACGTCGACAAGCACGTCTTCAACGTCCCCTTCGTCTGCGGCGCGCGCGATCTGGGCGAGGCGCTTCGTCGCATCGCCGAAGGCGCCGCGCTCATCCGGACCAAGGGCGAGGCCGGCACCGGCGACGTGGTCCATGCGGTCAAGCACTTGCGACAGGTGTTCGGGGCCATGCGGCAGCTCACGGTGCTCGACGGCGAGGAGCTCTCGTCGAAGGCGAAGGAACTGGGCGCGCCCTACGAGCTCGTGCGGCTCGTCGCCGAGACGGGAAAGCTGCCGGTTCCGAACTTTTGCGCCGGCGGGATCGCGACGCCGGCCGACGCCGCGCTCGTCATGCAGCTCGGCGCCGAAGCGGTGTTCGTCGGCAGCGGCATCTTCATGGCGACTGCCACCGAACAGGCGGCGCCCGAGGACGCCGCACGGCGCGCGCGCGCCATCGTGCTGGCGACGACGCACTTTGCCGATGCCAGGATCCTGCTCGAGATCTGCGAGGGCGCACCCGGGGCCATGAGAGGCATTGCGGTCTCCACCCTGGCCGCCGAAGAACTGCTCCAGACGCGCGGGGTGTGACGCGAGCAACGACGAGAACCGCGGAGTACACAACGACGAGAACCGCGGAGTACAAGAGAGACCGAAGATCCGCTCATTGTTGAAGGCCCCGCGCGCTCTGCGAGCTCGGCGGCGATCGCCGTGTTCGTCATTGTGCAACCCGGTTTGGCGCAGATTTCGTGGCTCGAAACGAACAGGCCCGACATGCGGGTGAGAGCGGCTCCGGTTTCACGGTCGGCGTACTGGCGCTGCAGGGCGGCTTCGAGCGCCATCGCGGCTGTCTCGAGCGGCTCGGGGTTCGCGTGCGCCTGGTCAGGACGCCCGCCGATCTCCAAGCCATCGATGCGCTCGTGATCCCTGGCGGGGAGTCGACGGCGATGTTGACGCTCGCCGGCGATCGGGGACTCGACGCGCTACGGCGATTCGTCCGCGAACGTCCCACCTTTGGGACGTGCGCGGGCGCCATTCTGCTCGCGCGCGCGGTCGACGACCCGCCGCAGCCTGCTGTGGGCGCGCTCGACATCTCCATCAGGAGAAACGCGTACGGCCGTCAGCCACAGAGCTCGATCCGGCTGGGCATGCTTGGCGATTCACCTCTGGAAATGGTGTTCATCCGCGCGCCGCGGATCGAGCGGGTCGGTCCCGGTGTGGAGGTGCTCGCGCGCGAGGGCGGCGATCCGGTTCTCGTCCGGCAGGGCCACGTCATGGCCGCGACCTTTCATCCGGAGCTCGGAGACGACACGCGCGTGCACCAGATCTTCCTGGAGACGGCGCGCAATCCCTTCATCGATCGGCTCAGCGCACGACAAGCGTGAACATCACGTCCACCGCCTGACCACGGAAATCCGTCGGCGTCGCCGGATTTCTGGCGCCGCTGGCTGGGCGCGATCGCGTGCCTGGCTCGGCTCGATTCGCGAAATGGCCGCTCTTCACGAGAGCGCGCTCATGACGGCGGTCATACCGCGCTGGCCGACCGATTGCTACGCTGCGGGCCGTAACTTCATGGAGGCCGTCAATGCGCGACTCGAGCGTCGGTCGGGCAATCCCATTACTGGTTGTCGTGGCCTTTCTCGGCGCGTGCCGTTCCAACCCGACGACGGACTCCGAGCCAGGCGTGTTGCCGTTCTCCCTCACGCCGACCCGCGTCGTTCCGAGCTCTCCTGAGCTCCTGGCGCTCGGCAAGAGAACGTTCGAGAAGGAATGCCAAGCGTGTCATGGCGTCGCTGGAAACGGCGAAGGCGACGCCGCCTATCTGCTGTACCCGCGCCCGCGCGATTTCACGTCCGGCCAGTACCGCCTCATTTCAACCTGGGACGGCGTCCCGACCGATGAGGACCTGTTCGGCGTGATTTCGCGCGGCATGCCGGGTTCGGCGATGCCGTCATGGGCGCACTTGCCGGAGGAGACCCGCTGGGGGCTCGTGCACTTCGTCAAGGCGTTTTCGACTCGTCCACTGACCATCAAAGCGGCTCACGAGGCCGACCAGTTCGGCAACGGCGGAGCGGGCGTCATCACGGTTCCCCCAGAGCCGCCGTACGACGAGGCGGCCAAGACGCGGGCGCGCGAGATGTACACCAAGGGCTGTGCCCCCTGTCACGGCGCCACCGCGCGTGGCGACGGCGCGCAGAAGCAGGTCGACTCGAAAGGGATTCCGACGCGCCCGCGCGATCTCACGCTGGGCGTGTTCAAGGGCAACCCCGAACCCAAGGCCGTCTACCACCGCCTGGTGGCCGGACTGCCGGGTTCGCCGATGCCGCAAAACGGCTACCTCCAGGGCAACGACGCGTGGCATCTCGTCCACTTCGTGCGCTCGCTCTCGAGCGATGTCCAGCGCGCGAAGGTAGAGATGAAGAAATTCCGCATCGTGGCGACACGCGTGACGGAGCTGCCGACGAGTCCCGATTCGGGCGTCTGGCGGCTGACGACCGCCGTGAACCTGCACATGATGCCGCTCTGGTGGCGGACCGACCGGCCCGAGGAGATCACGGTTCGCGCGCTGCACGACGGCAGGAGTGTGGCCCTCCTCCTGACGTGGCAGGACGCGACCAACGACGAGACCGCGATTCGAGTGCAGGACTTCCGTGATGCCGCCGCCGTCGAGTTCGCGCTCAACGCCGATCCGCCGTTCTTCGCGATGGGACAGCCCGGCGCGCCCGTGAACATCTGGATGTGGAAGTCGGAGCGGCAGGCGGATCTGGAGCCGGTGTTTCAGGACGTCGAGAAGATGTACCCGAACATTGGCATCGATTCCTATCCGAACCTGCTGAAGTCTCCGCTCGAGCAGCCGATGCGGCATGCCTTGACGCTCGAGTCCGACCCGACGTTCGTCACCGCATGGGGCGCCGGCAACATCGTCGCCGACCCGACGCGGCGCAGCGCCGCGGAAGACTTGACCGCTCAGGGCTTCGGCACGCTCAAGGCGCATCCGCGGCCGGACCAGGCGGTCACGGCGATTGGCGAGCATACGACGGGCTCGTATCGCGTGCAGTTCACGCGTGCGCTCACCGGCCCGCGTACCGACGTGCAGCTCGTACCGGGCCAGCGCGTTCCGGTGGCGTTCGCGGTGTGGAACGGCAGTGCGGGCGATCGAGACGGCAAGAAGTCGGTGACCATCTGGCAGGAGCTCCTGCTCCAGAACTGAGCGCGCCTGCGGCCAGAGCGAGGCGCGAGTCTGCGAGACGCCGAGCGAGAGCGAGCGGGGGTGCCGCCTCCGCGCCTCCGGCGCTTCGGCGAGCCACGCCGGAGCTCGAAGGTGAATTGGACGAGCGGAGGCGGGGGCCCCGCGAGCATGAGGAGGATGTCGTGAAGAACGGTCGCGAGTCGGGCGGTGATCCCGGAATCGCGCGGCGCAAGTTCCTGCAGTTCCTCGGTGCTGGCGCCGCGATGTCTCTGGGCGGTCTCGAGGCGGCGTGCACGCTCCTCGGGCCCGTCGACGACACCAATCCGCTGGCGCGGCGGGTGTCGCGCGACTGGGAGAAGATCTATCACGATCAATATCGCTACGACTCCTTCTTCGACTGGGTCTGCTCCCCGAACGACACCCACGCCTGCCGCATCCGTTCGTACGTGCGCAACGGCATCGTCGTACGCTCCGGTGCGACGTACGACTACCAGAAGTACGCCGATCTCTACGGGAACCACGCGAGCATCAACTGGAACCCGCGGCAGTGCGCCAAGGGGTACACCTTCCACCGCGTGCTGTATGGCCCGTACCGTCTGCGGCATCCGATCGTTCGCAGAGGCTGGAAGGCGTGGGCGGAGGCCGGCTTCCCGGAGCTGACGCCCGAGAACAAGGACGCGTTCTACTTCAGCCGGCGCGGCGACGACGAGTTCATCCAGATCTCGTGGGACGACGCGTTTGGTCACATCGCCGGCGCGCTCGAGGCGATCTCACGCCGCTACAGCGGGCCAGACGGCGCGAAGCAGCTCGTCGCGCAGGGCTACCAGCCCGAGATGGTGGCGGCCATGGGTGGCGCCGGCACGCGCACGATCAAGATGCGCGGCGGCATGGGGCTGCTCGGCGTGCTCGGCAAGTACGGCATGTACCGCCTGAACAACTCGCTGGCGCTGCTCGACACGCACGTCCGCGGCGTCAAGCCGGAAGAGGCGAAGGCGGGGCGCAATTTTTCCAACTACACGTGGCACGGCGACCAGGCCCCCGGACATCCGTGGGTGCACGGTCTGCAGGCCTCGGACTGCGACTTCAACGACCTCAGGTTCTCGAAGCTCATCATCATGGACGGCAAGAACCTGGTCGAGAACAAGCTCACCGATTCGCACTGGTTCATCGAGTGCATGGAGCGCGGCGGCAAGATTGTCGTGATCGCGCCCGAGTACGGCCCGCCGTCGACGAAGGCCGACTACTGGATCCCGATCCGCCCGCAGACCGACGCGGCGCTGTTTCTCGGCATCACCCGCCGGATGATCGAGCGCAAGCAGTACGACGAGACGTTCGTCAAGCAGTTCACCGATTTCCCGCTGCTCGTGCGGACCGACACGCTCAAGCGCCTGCACGCGCACGAGGTATTCCCCGGGTACAAGAACGCGCTCGCCGCCGACGGCCCGTCGATGAAGATGCAGGGCCTCACGAACGAGCAGTACGCGCTGCTCGGCGATTTCGTCGTCTGGGACGCGAAGACGGGCGCCCCGCGCGCGATCACGAGAGACGAGGTCGGCCAGACGATGGCGAGCCGCGGCATCGAACCCGCTCTCGAGGGCCGGTTCCCGATCAAGCTGGCCGACGGCAAGACCGTGGAGTGCGCGACGCTGTGGACCTTGTACCAGGTCCATCTCAAGGACTACGACCTCGACACGGTCGCCGACATCACGCGCGCGCCGCAGGCCCTCATCGAGCAGCTCGCCGACGACATCGCGACCATCAAACCCGTGTCCATTCACCAGGGTGAAGGCATCAACCACTGGTTCCACGCGACCGAGATGAACCGCGCGGCGTACCTGCCGTTGATGTTGACGGGGAACATCGGAAAGCCGGGCGCCGGCTGCCACACGTGGGCGGGCAACTACAAGGCGGCCCTCTTCCAGGGCTCAGCGTGGACCGGACCAGGTTTCAAGGGCTGGGTCGCCGAGGATCCGTTTGCGCTGACGCTCGATGAGAACGCTGCAGGCAAAGACGTGGTCGCCCATCCCTATACGAAGGACGAGGAGCCGGCCTACTGGAACCACGGCGACAAGGCGCTCATCGTCAACACGCCCAAGTACGGCCGCAAGAACTTCACCGGCGACACCCACATGCCCACGCCCACCAAGGCGATGATCTTCAACAACGTGAACTTGATCAACAACGCCAAGTGGGCCTACGAGATGATCAAGAACGTCAATCCGAACGTCGAGCTGATCGTCTCGATGGACATCCAGATGACGGCGTCGATCGAGTACGCCGACATCGCCCTTCCGGCCAACTCCTGGCTCGAATTCGAGGACCTCGAGGTCACGGCCAGCTGCTCGAATCCCTTCCTGCAGGTGTGGAAGGGCGGCATTCCCCCGGTGTTCGACAGCAAGGACGACCTCGCGATTCTCGCGGGCATCGCGCAGGCGCTGGCGACGCGTACCGGCGATCGCCGGTTCGCGGACATGTTCAAGTTCGAGCTCGAAGGCAAGCGGTCGGTCTACCTGCAGCGCCTGCTCGACACGTGCACGACCACGAAGGGCTACACCGTGTCGGACATCATGGCCGGCAAGTACGGGCCGTCGGGAGGCGCGCTGCTCAACTTCCGTACCTATCCGCGGATCCCGTTCTACGAGCAGGTGCACGACAGCGAGCCGTTTCTCACCGACACGGGGCGTCTACACGCCTACACCGACGTGCCGGAAGCGATTGAGTACGGCGAGAACTTCATCGTCCATCGCGAAGGGCCCGAGGCGACGCAGTACCTGCCGAACGTCATCGTCAGCTCGAACCCGTACGTGCGTCCAGACGACTACGGCATCGCACGGAGCGCCGAGCACTGGGACGACCGGACGATTCGCAACATCAAGCTGCCGTGGTCCGAGGTCAAGGGCACGAAGAATTTCCTGTGGGAGAAGGGGTTCCAGTTCTATTGCCTGACGCCGAAGACGCGACACCGCGTCCACTCGGGCTGGTCCAACGTGGATTGGCACATGCTCTACGACTCGAATTTCGGCGACCCGTACCGGCTCGACAAGCGGGCGCCGTGCGTGGGCGAGCACCAGTTGCACATCAACCCGCAGGCCGCGCGCGACCTCGGCATCAACGACGGCGACTACGTCTACCTCGATGCCAACCCGGCCGATCGGCCCTACATCGGCGCCAAGCCCGACGACCCGTTCTACCGCGTGGCGCGCTGCATGCTGCGCGTCAAGTACAACCACGCGTACCCCTACAACATCGTGATGATGAAGCACGCGCCGTTCATCGCGACCGAAAAAAGCGTGAAGGCGCACGAAACGCGGCCCGACGGCCGCGCGCTGTCGGCCAACACCGGCTATCAGGCCAACCTGCGCTACGGCTCGCAGCAGTCCGTCACCCGCAACTGGCACATGCCGATGCACCAGACCGACTCGCTGTTCCACAAATCGAAGGCATCGATGGCCTTCATCTTCGGCGGGGAAGCCGATAACCACGCTGTCAACACCGTGCCGAAGGAAACGCTGGTGCGTGTGTCGAAGGCTGAAGACGGCGGCATGGGCGGCAAGGGGGTCTGGGCCCCGGCGACGACGGGCTACTCCCCCGATAACGAGAGCGACTCGATGAAGCGATACCTGACGGGAGATCTCACCAAGGTGAAGAGGTAGACCGATGCCCTACGCAGATCCGGAACCCGACGATCCACAGGAGCTCGTCGGTGTCGAATGGCCCGGCGACGAGTCGGTGACGCGCGAGATGGCCGAATCGTTCGCCGACGAGTTCGCCCAGCTCGGCCTGCCAAGAGCCGAGATCCTGGCGCTCTACCGGCAGCCGGAGTATTCGGGGGCGCACCGGGCCTGGCGACTGCTGGGCGACGACGAGATCGCGCGAATCGTCGACGAAAGCCTCGCCGTCTTCGGACGGTTCACCTGGGTCGTCACCGACAGCGCCGACGATGAGCCGGAGCCGCAGCCGCTGCGGCTGTATCGGCGCGGGAGCTAAGGACTAACCATGTCTACCGTCAAGAACTGGCAGCTCGGACGCGAGATGGCCTATCCGTACGACGCCCGATATCCGGAGCGTCAGTTCGCATTCGTCTTCAACATCAACCGCTGCATCGCCTGCCAGAGCTGCACGATGGCGTGCAAGTCGACCTGGACCTTCAACAAGGGTCAGGAGCACATGTGGTGGGCGAACGTCGAGACCAAACCGTACGGCGGATACCCGCAGTGGTGGGACGTGCGGATTCTCGAGAAGCTCGAAGAGGCGAACCCTGGCGGCCAGGTCTGGGGCGGCACCCCCGCCGACGCCCGGTTCGGGCCCTATGGCACCTTCGAGGGCCAGACTGTCTTCGAGGCGGCGGCTCGCACGCTCTCGCCCGACAGCGCCCGCGTCCTCGGCTACCTGCCGACCGACGAGGAATGGAACTCACCGAACATCTACGAAGACAACCCGATCGGCAAACGCGGCGTTCGGAACGCGATCGACCAGACCGGCGAGCAGCTCCCGGTGCACAACACCTGGTTCTTCTACCTGGCGCGCATCTGCAACCACTGCTCGTATCCGGCCTGTCTGGCGGCGTGTCCGCGCCAGGCCATCTACAAGCGGCCCGAGGACGGCATCGTCCTCATCGATCAAGCCGAGTGCCGCGGTTACCGCAAATGCGTCGAAGCGTGCCCGTACAAGAAAACGATGTACCGCGGCAACACGCGCACCAGCGAAAAGTGCATCGCGTGCTATCCGCGCGTCGAAGGCACCGATCCCGAGACCGGGGGTGAGCCGATGGAGACGCGGTGCATGGCGGCGTGCATCGGCCAGATTCGCATGCAGGGGCTCGTGCAGATGGCCGAGGATGGCACGTGGGCCGAGGACCGGTACAACCCGCTCTACTACCTCGTGCACGTGGCCAAGGTGGCCTTGCCGCTCTATCCGCAGTTCGGCACGCAGCCCAACGGCTACTACATCCCGCCGCGCTGGGTCGCGCGGCCGTACCTGCGGCAGATGTTCGGGCCGGGGGTCGATCGGGCGATCGAGAACTACATCAGCCCGAGCCGCGAGCTGCTGGCCGTGCTGCAGCTGTTCCGCCGCTCGAACCGCATCATCTTCCGCTACCAGATCGAAGAAGGGCCGAAGATCTACGAAGGGTCGTTGCACGGACGCAAGGTGGAGCTCTACAACGACACCGTGATCGCGTTCGGGAAGAACGGGCGAGAGCTGTTCAGGACCACGGTTGAAGAGCCGGTGTACGTGCGCCCGAACGTGCATGCGAATTCGATTTGAGGAACGGCGATGAATACGATCTCACTTACGACGGCAGACGATGCGCTTGCGAGAGCGATCGTGTACCGGACCTTGTCGATCGGGTTCCAGGCACCGACCGACGATCGGCTGGACGGGGTGGGCGCGCGCGAGGGATTTCCGGTCGTCACCGCCGCGCTGCGGCACCTCGAACGCTCGTCGGGAAGCGTCGCGCTCGACGGGGCGGCCGAGCGGC
>Ga0156018_1191_pt3 | contig 133220 bp, 113 predicted proteins | sample RifCSPlowO2_02_FD_107672 | JGI IMG/M metagenome (GOLD analysis project Ga0156018, IMG submission 107672) | Acidobacteria bacterium RIFCSPLOWO2_02_FULL_65_29 | reverse complement strand
AGGGCAGCATTGGCGCGCGACGCTCACCGGTGCGCTCATTCGAGGGGAGCCGGACGACTTTCTCGGACAGTACCGCAGGAACTCGCACGTCGGGCTGTCGCTGCGGTACAGTTTCTGAAGTTGACAGTTCACCGTTAACAGTTGACAGTGCGGCCATGAGCTATCAGCACAGCCGTCAGCCAACAGACTGTCAACTGTGGACTGTTAACTGTTAACTTCTCCAGCAGTGTTTGAGCCGCTCCTCCTCGAAGCCCGCAACCCCAGCCCCATGACGGGGCAGGGCAACAACACCTATCTCCTCATCGGCGCGGGAGGCGAGAGCGCGCTGATCGATGCCGGCGTCGGCGATCCACGCCACCTCGAGGAGCTCGGGCGCCGGCTGGCGGACCGGCGAGCCGCGCTCGACCACGTGCTCGTGACCCACGCGCATCCCGATCACGCCTCCGGCGCGCCCGCGCTGGCGGCCCGCCACGCCTCGGCGCGCTTCCACAAGACACCCTGGCCCGAGGAGGATCGTCAGTACGGAGTCGCTTGGGAGCCGATCGAGGACGCCGACGAATTCGACGCCGGAGGCGAGCGCCTGATCGCGCTGCACACGCCTGGACACTCGCCCGATCACGTCGCGTTCTGGCACGCGTCCAGCCGCACGGCTTTCACCGGCGATCTCGTCGTCCAAGGCAGCAGCGTGATGATTCAGGCGAGCCGGGGCGGGAACCTGACACGGTACCTGGCTGCGCTCGAGCGCATTCGTGCCCTGTCTCCCCTCAGACTTCTCCCGGCTCACGGACCGGAGGTGGTCGATCCCGCCCGTCTCCTCACGCACTACGTCGAGCATCGCCTCGAGCGCGAGCGGCAGGTCCTCGCGGCGCTCGCTTCGGGCAGCGAGACCGTGCAGGCGATCGCGGAAAGCATCTATGATGGACTCGCACCGGCGCTCATGCCGGCGGCGCGGGAGAACGTCCGCGCGCATCTCGAAAAACTCCAGGCGGAGAGAACGGCGTTCGAACAAAACGGCCGGTGGAGCATCTGATGGACAAGGTCATCGATTTCATCAACGTCAACCGTGATCGCTATCTGGAGGAGCTCAAGACGCTGCTGGCCATTCCCAGCATCAGCGCGCTGCCCGAGCACGCCGCCGACGTCAAGCGGTGCGCCGAATGGTGCGCTGGCGAGATGGGCCGCATCGGCCTGCAGAACGTGAAGCTCGTCGACACGCCGGGCAATCCCGTGGTGTACGGCGACTGGCTGGGCGCGGCGGGCGCTCCGACGATTCTCTTCTATGGCCACTACGACGTGCAGCCGGTCGATCCGCTCAATCTGTGGGAATCGCCGCCTTTCGAGGCGACCGTTCGCGACGGGGAAATCTACGCGCGCGGCGCGGCAGACGACAAGGGCCAGATCTTCATGCACATGAAGGCCGTTGAAGCGCACATGAAGCAGAACGGTCGCCTGCCGGTCAACATCAAGTTCATGATCGAGGGCGAGGAGGAAGTCGGCAGCGAGCACCTCGACGATTTCGTTCGCTCCCACAAGGCCGAGCTCGAGGCCGACGTCGTCGTCATCTCGGACTCGGGGATGTTCGCGCGCGGCGTTCCCTCGATCTGCTACGGCCTGCGGGGTCTGGTCTATTTCCAGCTGGATCTGCGCGGCAGCGGCACCGACCTGCATTCCGGCTCGTTTGGCGGCGCCGTCGCCAACCCGGCGTTCGTGCTCGCGCAGATGATTGCCCAGTTGAAGGACAGGAGCGGCCGCATCAAGATTCCCGGTTTCTACGACGATGTCGTGGCGCTGACCGACGCCGAGCGCCAGGCGTGGGCGACGCTGCCGTTCAACGAGCGCAAGTACAAGAAGGATTTCGGCATTCCCAAGCTCTTCGGCGAGACCGGCTACACAACGCTCGAGCGCACGTGGGCCAGACCGACCTTCGAGGTCAACGGGCTGCTCTCCGGGTTCACCGGCGAGGGTGCCAAGACCGTGCTCCCGGCCGTGGCCATGGCCAAGATCAGCATGCGCCTCGTGCCGAACCAGGAGCCGAACAAGATCGCCGCGCTCTTCCAGCAGCACATCGAGGATCTCGCGCCGAAAACGGTCGAGCTCAAGGTCACCCGCATGCACGGCGGGAAGCCCTGGATGACGTCGTTCGACAACCCGTACGTGCAGGCGGCGGGCCGCGCGATCGAGAAAGGATTTGGACGAGCGCCCGTCTTCACCCGGGAAGGCGGGTCGATCCCGGTCGTGTCGACGTTTCAGGAAGAGCTGGGGCTGCCGTCGGTGCTGTTCGGCGTCGGGCTGCCCGACGAGAACGCGCACGCGCCGAACGAGAAGCTCGACGTCGGGAACTTCCACAACGGGATCATTGCGTCGGCGATTCTGTACGAGGAAATCGGTAACCTGAAGTGAAAGCTCTACCACGGAGGTTACGGAGACGAACAGAGGACACGGCTACGTACCAGAAAAGGTTTCTGTGCCCTCCGTTTGTGTCCGTGGCCTCCGTGGTAGGCAGGACTGAAGTCCTGCACTACACGCCCTCTGAACTCTGAAATCTCAATTGAGCGACGCGACCCGCCTGCGGAGCGACTTGACGTGCTCCCAAATCTGGGCCTGCTCATCTCGCTCGTCGCCGTCCAGGTCGCCTTTGGGGGCCAGCTGCAGGTAGCGCTGCAGGTCCCGAAGCGCGCCTGAAAAATCGTTCAGGTGATAGGCGAGCAGCCCGCGGTCGCGGAGCTCGTTGACCGCCGAGGGATCGACCGCCAGCAGGAGCTCGGTGATATCTCTGGCCTGCGGAAACGAATACATCCGGACGTAGGCGCGTTTCAGGTTGAGCAGCATCCGCGCCAGAATCTGCGGCTTGGTCGCGTGGCCGAGCACGTGCACGTCCCACACCGCCTCGTCGCCCTCGTGGCGGCGCTGGAGCTCCCGGCAGGCGTCTTCAGTCAAGAACGCGCCGTGGTGGGCGTCGACGATGAGGTCGCCGGCGATCGCGCCGGCCCCTTCAGTAAACGACGCACCGCGCCGCGCCGGGCAGCGCACCAGAAAATGACCCGGCATGTTCACGCCTTCGACCACGACGCCCGCCCGCCGCGCGACTTCCATGTACACCAGTGCGAGCGTGACGGGGATGCCAGTCCGGCGATCGAGCACTTCGTTCAGGAAGCTGTTGCGCGGGTCCTCGTACTGCACGTCGTTGCCGACGAACCTCTGCTCCTTGAACAGGAAATCGTTCAGGGCTGTCACCCTTGCGTAGACATCGGGATCGACGTAGGACGGCGCGTCGGCGGCGGCCACCGGCCGCGCCGCCGCTACACGGCCCGCCGCTTCCCGGCCGAGCGCATCGAGCAGGTCGAGATAGGGGCCCGCGTCGAGCTTCGGGTATTCCACCCGGGCGATCATCAGCGCCGCCACCGCCAGATCGGGATCGGGGCTGAGCGCTACGCGCGTGAAGCTGAGGACCAGCTGTTCGGAAATCAACTGAATGAAGGATACAACGTTGGCCACGAAAACACGAAAGCACGAAAAAGAGCCACGAAGACACGAAGGCACGAAGAAGAGCCACGAAGACACGAAAGCACGAAAAGGACGTCGGATGCGTGGGCCGCGGAAACACGGCCACGAAAACACGAGACGGATCTGGCGCCGGGGCCCCACGCCTCCGCTCGCCGGCAACACACGCGAGCTTCGGCGAGGCTCGCCGAAGCGCCGGAGGCGCGAAGGCGGCACCCCCGGCGCGTTCTGACGCTGATGCCTCGACCTTCGACCTTGCTCAGGTCGACCCTGAGCTTGTCGAAGGGTCGCCGCAGCGCTGCTTCAGCCGCGGCTCGCCTCTCGACGGCGCTCGGGGGCGACCCAGAGACGGTCGAAGGGTCGGGTATAGCCGCAGGCGCTGCCGTCTCGACTAGTTTAGAACCGCACGCCAAACGAGATGCGGAACTGGCGCGGCGATGTGTAGGCGAACCTGTTCAGCGCCTTTCCGAAGTTCGGACCTTTTGCCCAGTGGACGCCTTCCACCGGCGTCGCGGTGAACGGATTGAATGGCAGATACAGCGCAGGCGCATTCACATTGTTCCGCACCGTCTGGTCGATCGTTGTGGACGCGACGTTGCCGCCGTTCTGGAACACTGTGCCGCCGCACCCGCAGAGCTGGAACTGGTTGAACAGGTTGATCACGTGAGCCTGCACGAACAGCCCAACCGTGCGTCCACCCGTACTGACGTTGTACGTGTAGTTGGCGGCGAAGTCCGTGCGGCGCTCACCTTCCGCCCGGAATGCGTCGCGGGCCGTGTAGTGATAGGCGGTCCCGGTCCCGCTCGGCGGCGTCCGGTAACCGGGGTTGATGACGTACGGACGAGGGTCGACGCCGTTCGAGCTGGCTCCCGACTGCTGAATACCGCCCGCGCCGTATGGGGAGCCGCTCGTGACGGACTGCAGCAGGCTGAGCGTCAGGCCGTTCACCCGGGGCACGCCGTAGTTCAGCCACAACCGCGCGCGGTGGCGCTGGTCGATCGTGAGATCGCCTTCGGGATAGTTCCATCGCTCCTCGATGTACTCTGGGTACGAGAGGGCGCCGCCGGTGAGCGGCCCGCTCGTGACGTTCTCGCCGTCGATGTTTCCCCACGCGTGCGACAAGGTGTAGGTGGCGCCAACGTCGGTTCTCGCATTGATGCGGTAGGTGCCCTGCGATGTCAGGCCGGAGTACCGCCGCGTGTAGACGTTCGTGTTCTCGATGAGCGCAAGATCGAATATCTGGCCGAGGCTGTTTGTGACCTGACCCGTCGACCGGTCTCTCCGCGCCACGTAGAAATCACGGAAATCTCGGAAGACCACGTCGGCGCGCACCGCCGCGCGGGCGCCGAACTGGCGATTCACGCCGGCCGCATACTCAATGTTGTTCGGAGTGGTCAGCGAATCGCCGATGCGTGTCGCGACGCCCGGAATAGTCGGCGCGCCGTTGGTCGGCAGGTTCGGCTGGCAGCTGAGGTCCTGCGCGCGGCATCCACCGGCCGCCTCGAACCAGTTGAACACCTGTCGAACGGCGTTGGGCGTCGAGGTCGTCGCGACGCCGGCCCCGTTGATATCCGGCCCGCGATAGGTGTATTGCCAGTTCTGCGGGTTGCCGGCCGCAGACGACTGGCCGGCGACACTGTTGGAAACAGGCGCCACGTACCGCGCGAAGCTCGCTGTCACCGACCACTCGCCGGCACCTGTGAGATCCCAGACGATGCCGACGCGCGGGCTGATCGCGCTGTCCTTCGCCACGAGCTCGCCGGCCTGATTCTTCCCGTCGTTCTTGTCCCAGCGCACGCCCAGGTTGGCCGTGAGCCGGTTGCTCATGCGCCAACTGTCGCTGAAGAACACCGAGTGGGTCCGGAAGTCCGATCCGATGCTTTCGAGCGGGATTGGATTCCACTGGATGATCGTCGTGCCGTTGCCGAGGAACACCGGGGCGATGTCGGTGCCGGTGATAATCGAGGTCGTACCGAGGATGCGGTAGTCGCTGCCGGACTGGTGGTTGTTGGCCTTCCGGATGTCGTTGAAGTTGTCGTATCCGAACACCAGGTTGTGCGAGCCCGCGCCGCTCGTCGAGCGGAAGTAGGAACCCTTCACGAAGATGTCTTCGTTGTCTCGATCCTCTGGCGTGCAGATGCCGCAGAAGGTGGGCGACCAGTATCGGCGCCCTCCCCGCGCCTGGTCCAGCAGCAGCGTTCCCTCGACGATATCGGTCGTCGGCGCACCCGACCCGACGAAGCTGAAGTTGCGATGCGAGTAGCGGGCCTCGAGGAAGAAGTCCGACCTCAGGACCCCGGTGTAATTGACGGTGAACAGGTCCTGCGGCGTTTTCCTGGGATGAACGCTCCTCAAGTCCATCGATGCCGCAGTGCTGAACGTGCTGTTCGCTTCTTCGCGGAACTCCTTGATGACCGTTCCCTGAAACCGGTGATTTGAATTCAGGGAGTAGGTGGCGTTGCTTTCGAAACGCCGGCTCTTGTCCGTGTAGGTATACGGAACGTTCGTAATCACGAGCTGACGGCCACTCTCTTGTGTCTGCAGTCGTCCAGCCGTGAAGAACCAGAGTCGGTCCCTGACGATCGGGCCGCCGAACGTGTACTCGTACGTCGGAACGTTCTTGTCGACTTTCGTGTCGTTCGCGAACGAGTCACCTTCGCGCTTGGGAACGAGCGCGCGCCAATCGTCGTTGTTGAGCGTGTCGCGGAACGATCCGCTGAACAGGTTGCCGCCCGACTTCGTGATCATGTTCACGACGCCACCGCCGAAACGCCCGTACTCCGCGGAGATGCCCGCCGTGGCGACGGTCGTCTCCTGGATCGCGTCCTCGATGTACACGTTCAGCGCCTGGCCGCGAACGTTCTCGTTCACCGTGACGCCATTGATCAGGAACAGATTCTCGAACGACATCGAGCCCGCGATGGAGTAGTTGCCGCTCGGACCCGTCGCGTGCACCCCCGGCGCGAGGAGCATCGTCGCGTTGAGGTCGCGGGTCGTCGGGAGCGTGGCGACCAGATCCTGGCGGATGTTCATCGCGACCTGCGCCGTCTGCGTGAGTACATCGGCCGCGCGGCCGACGACATCGACCGTCTCGGAGATCGCGGCCGGACCCATGGCGACTTCAACGGGCAGCACCTGCGTCGGGGCGAGCGTCACCGTCCGCACCACGCGCTGAAAGCCGCTCAGCTCGAACGTCACCTGGTACAGGCCGGATGGCAGCAACGTGATGATGTAGTCGCCGTTTTCAGACGTGACGGTCGTGCGGATGCCCTGAAGGTTGGGCGACTCCGCGTTCACGGTCACGCCGGGGATCGGCAGCTGCTGGGTATCAACCACGCGGCCGGAAATCGTCCCTGTGGTGCTCTGCGCGCTGGCAACGCTCGCGGTGAGAAGCAGCGCGACGACGAGCCACAGCCCAGCTGTCTTGAATCGCATCAAATTCCTCCGTTACAGATATCGGCGGGTCGAAGCTCCCGGCCAGGGTTGAAGGGCTTCTGGCCGGTCAAGGGGCAAAACAAGACGTCTGTAGAAATTATGCACCAGCGACTGGGCGTCCGACGCCCTCGAACCAGGTCAAAGCGCGCATTTTTAGGACATCGCTCCGGTAAGTTCAAAAACCCGTATCCTGGTAGCGAAGCTTCGTCCCCAGACCGGCGAGAGTGCCTCGATGTCGGGCGAATCTTCGCTACTAGAGGCGGCCGCTCCGCGGCCGCACTAAGACAGATTCTAAAGCCGACAACTGCCTCAGTCGCATGAATATCGGCTTTAGAAGATGTCTAAGCCAACTTGCTCAGAAATTCCACCGTCAAGCGGCCCAGGCCCGAGATGACCGTGTCGGCGATGCCGGCGAGCTGGTCGGCCGGATACGTGTGGGTGACGGCGACGGTCCTTAGACCGGCGGCCCTGGCCGATTCGAGGCCCCAACGCGAGTCTTCGACGGCCACGCACTCGGAGGCGTCGAGCGGCCCGGCGACGAAGCGCCGAAGCTGGTCGACCGCGCGCAGGTAGGGGTCTGGGGCCGGCTTGCCAGCGGACGCATCTTCCGCGGCCACGAGCGCTGAGAAGTACGCCGACAAGCGCTCCCGCTCGAGGACGCGGACGATCTCGGCGCGCAGCGCGCCCGAGGCGATCGCCAGCGGACACACGGCGGCGAGCCGGCGGATCGCGGCCTCTGCGCCGGGAAACAGGACTGAAGCGCCGCGCTCGAGCTCCTCCATCCGCTCCGCCTTGCGCCGAACGAGCTCGCCGATGCGCGCCCCGTTCCACACGACGCCGCGGTCGGCGGCAATCTCTCTGAACGCGCCCGCATCGTCGAAGCCCAGATAGCGGGCGTAGTAGTCGGCTTCCGTCAGCGCGACACCTGCCGCGATGAGGACATCCGAGTAGGCGCGAAAGTGCAGCGGCTCGCTGTCGGCGATCACGCCGTCGAAGTCGAAGACCACAGCTCTGATCATGGAAAGTTAAAAGTGAAAAGTGAAAAGTCAAAAAAAGTCAAAGTGAGAAATTCGCCGGTGTCCTTTTAACTTTCAACTTTTCACTTCTAACTTTATCTTGATTTTTTCCCCCGCCTGAATCTCGATCGGCAGGCGATTCTCCTTCGGGGTGACGGGGCAGGAGTAGAGCGGGCTGAAGTAGCAGCTCGGGGTGTAGGCCACGTTGAAGTCGAGCTCGTAGTAGCCGGTCGCAGTGCGGCGCAGGTCGATGTAGCGCCCGGCCGCATATGTGTCGACGCCGCTCGTCAGATCGGCGAACGGCACGAAGACGTGGTTCACGTCCGGGCTGGCGACTTCCCGGTACGCGGTGAGCTTGAACGGCTGGCCCTTCACCGTGAACTCGAGCGTGCCGAGGCGTCGCACGTCGCGGATCGCTCCGTCCGAATACCCCATCTGCAATGTCTCGGTGTCGCTCGGCGGTTTGAGGATTGCCGGGACGTTGTACGACGGGTCGATGGGGTAGTACTCGAGCGGCAGCAGCTCGGCTTTCTTGTCGGCGGGAACGGGCTCTGATTGTTTCTGGAGCGCCGCATCCTTTTCGGCGCGGGCGATGGTGATCCGCTGGACGTAGTCCTCTTCGCCCGGCGGCTCGACGCGGCAGGCCGACGACGCGAGGATCAGGAGCGCGGCGAGAAATGCGCGGCGCATGTGCTCTATCTTAACCGGCCCCCGTTTCTAGAATGGATATCCGCCGCGTTCGACAGCCTGGTCCGCAATGCGTCGTCTCAGCAGGGCCGTGTTGGCCGGTGTCATCTTGAACAACCGCTTGAGCCCGGCGAGCATGGTTCTCAGCGTGTCGCCTTCCACCATGGCGGCGAGCGCCTGGCGTCCCGAGGCCTCGATGCGCATGGCGGCGTCGCTCACGAACACGCGCGCCGCGTCGGCGTGGAGCGGGGCGCGAGCCATGTTCGCCTGCGAAGCCGCCGTGGCACGCAACACCACGCTGTCGGCGGCGTACACGTCCATCAGCATGTCGGCGACGTGCATCAGCACTTCCTGCTGGTCGCCGAGCTTCTGTCCGTAGGTCTGCAGGGCGACGCCGAACACCATCAGCGCCGCCTTCTTGAACGCGGCGACCGCGCGCCGCTCGTCGGCGAGCACCGCGGCGTCGTCTTGTTGCGCCGTGGGAGGTCCGAGCAGCTCGTCCTGCAGCGCTTTGGCCGCCGCGATGACCGGCACGTCGCCCTTGACCGCGCGGCGCGCCAGCATGCCCGGAATGAGCAGCCGGTTGATCTCGTTTGTGCCCTCGAAGATGCGATTGACGCGCGAATCGCGGTAGTGGCGCTCGGCCGGATAGTCGCGCACGTAGCCGTTGCCGCCGTGAATCTGGATGTTCTCGTCGAGCACGTAGTCGAGCATCTCGCTGCCGAACACCTTGGCGATCGACGCTTCGATGGCGTACTCCTCGAGCGCCGCCAGCGCGACCGACTGGTCGGCCGCGTCGTGCGGGGTGGCTTCGATGCGCGCGTCGATCATGCCGGCCGTCCGGTACGTCAGGCTGTGCAGCGCGTACGCCCGCACGATCATCTCGCCGAGCTTGTGCTTGATCGCGCCGAAGGTCGCGATGGCCTGACCGAACTGTCTTCTCTGTGCGGCGTAGCGCACGGCTTCGCCGATGCCCGCCTCGGCCGCGCCGCCGCACATCGCGCCCAGCTTGAAGCGCGCAAAGTTGAGCACGTTGAACGCGATCTTGTGGCCCTTGCCGATTTCGCCGAGCAGGTTCTCAGCGGGCACCTTCACGTCCTGAAGGATGACGGGTGTGGTCGACGAGCCGTGCAGGCCCATCTTGTGCTCTTCCTTGCCGCTCGACACGCCTGGGAACGCGCGCTCGACGAGAAACGCGGAGAAGTGCTCGCCGTCAACCTTCGCAAACACGATGAAGAGGTCGGCGAACCCGCCGTTGGTAATCCACATCTTCTCGCCGTTGAGCACGAAGCTGCCGTCGGCGTGGCGTGTCGCGCGCGCCTTGGCACCGAGCGCGTCGGAGCCGGAGCCGGGCTCGCTCAAGCAGTAGGCGCCGACGATCTCGCCCGCGAGCAGCTTCGGCAGATACTTGCGCTTCTGTGCCTCGGAGGCGAAGAGCGACATCGGCAGAATCGTCAGGTTCGCATGCGCGCCGAAGGTGGCGCCAAACGAGGCCGAGCGCGACATGCGCTCGCTGACGATCATCGATGTGACCTTGTCGAGCTGCATGCCTCCGTACGTTTCGGCCACGTCCACGCCGAGCAGGCCGAGGTCGGCGCAGCGCTTCACGAGCGCCCGCGCCAGATCCCAGTCCTTCGTCTCGAGCCGATCGAGCACCGGCAGGACTTCCTTGTCGACGAAGTCGGTCACCGTCTGCCCAATGAGCCGGTGCTCGTCGGTCAGACGCTCGGGTGTGAAGACGTCCGCGGCGTCGGAGGCCTTCAGCAGCCACTCGGCGCCACGAAGGAGGGTGGATGGTGCGACGGTCGCAGGAGCCATGAGTATTGTCCTTTTAACTTTTCACTTTTCACTTTTCACTTTTCACTTCTAACTTTCTAAGTCCGCTCGAAAATCCCCGCCGCTCCCATCCCGCCGCCGACGCACATTGTGACCAAACCGTAGCGGGCCTTCCGGCGTTTCATCTCGTACAGGAGCGTCGTCGTCAATTTGGCGCCTGTGCAGCCCAGCGGGTGACCGAGCGCGATCGCGCCGCCGTTGACGTTCAGGCGGTCCGGATCGATCGGCAGTTCCTTGAGGCAGGCGAGCACCTGCGCGGCGAAGGCTTCGTTGAGCTCGACCAGGTCCATCTGATCGAGCGTCAAGCCCGACCGCTTCAGCGCCTTCCGTATCGCCGGCACCGGCCCGATGCCGAAACGCTCGGGCTCGACGCCGGCCGTGGCGTACACCACGAAGCGGCCGAGGGGTGTCAGTCCCTGCGCGCGTGCCAACTCGGCGGAGGTCACGACGACAGCCGCCGCGCCATCGCTGGTTTGCGACGAGTTGCCGGCCGTGACCGAGCCGCGCGCGTGGAACGCGGGCCGGAGCTTCGCGAGCGCCTCGGCCGAGGTGTCGCGGCGAGGGCCCTCGTCTATCGACACGATCACGTCGGTCGCGTGCGGGTGGCCGCCGCCGTTCCCGTCGATCAGCCGCGCGGTCATTGGCACGATCTCGTCGGCAAAGCGCCCCGCGTCGATCGCGGCAATCGCCCGCTGGTGGCTGCGAAGCGCGAAGGCGTCCTGCTCGTCGCGGGAGATGCTCGATTCGCGCGCGTGGTTCTCGGCGACGAGGCCGGTGCTCAGATACACATCGGGGTACCGATCGACCAGCGTCGGGTTCGGTGCGATTTTGTGCCCGCCCATCGGCACGAGGCTCATCGATTCGGTGCCTCCGGCGACCACCGCCGACGCGCCACCCGACATGACCCGTTCGGCCGCGTAGGCGATGGCCTGAAGTCCCGAAGAACAGAAGCGATTCACCGTGACCGCCGAGGCGCCGACCGGAATGCCGGCACGTAGACTCGCGATGCGCGCCACGTTCATGCCCTGCTCGGCTTCCGGCATCGCGCAACCGAGGATGACGTCATCGATCTCCGCGGGGTCGATGCCGGGAGCGCGCGCGAGCGCTTCGGCGATGGCGGTCGCCGCAAGCTCGTCGGGCCGCGTCCCGCGGAACACGCCGTTCGGGGCTTTTCCGGACGGTGTCCGAACGGCGGAAACGATCACTGCGTCGTGCATGATTGCATTTCTCCACAACAGCAGAAAGTCCACAGTTGACAGTCGACAGTTGACAGCACTGTTGACTGTGAACTGTCAACTGTTGACTTGCGCGTGCCGCGTCGTATTCACCAGTCCCCCAACAGGTCTTCGATGGCGTCGGCCACCTCGCCCGACTTGCCGTCGAACACGTGATCGGCGCCGTCGATGACCACGAGCTCCTTCGGTTCCGCGGCGCCGGCGTAGAACTCGCGCATGTCTTTGAGTGGACAGACTTCGTCGCGCTCGCCGTGAACGAAGAACTTCGGCTTCACCGAGTCGCGCACCGCCGCGAAATCGTAACGCGACGCAGCCGTCGCGATGCCGATGAGCGTGGACACGCGCGCGTCCTCGGCGCCGGCGGTGAGGGCGATCCACGATCCGAACGACATGCCGGCCACCCAGAGCGGCGCGCCGGCGTATCGCTCGTGCGCGAACGCGAGCGCCGCCCGAAGGTCTTCCTTCTCGCCGACGCCTTCGTCCCAGGCCCCGGCGCTTCGGCCGACGCCGCGGAAGTTGAACCGTACGACCGCGCAGCCGATGCGCGCCAGGGCCTTGGCCGCTTGATAGACCGCTTTGGTGTGCATCGTGCCGCCGTGCCGCGGGTGCGGATGCCCGAACACGACCGCCGCACGAATGCCCTCGTGACGACCTGCCTCGACCATGCCGTCGCGGTTCACTCCGCGCCCGGACGCCGGTTCGTCGAGGAGCGCCTCGAGCGTACCGACCGGACCGGGGATCTCAAGCGGCGGCATCGTTCGGCCTGTCCAGAAACTCTCGCACGATTCCGGCAAACACCTCGGGTCTGGTGATGTAGCCGAGGTGACCGCTGTTGTCGATTCGCGCACCGCGCGCGCCGGCGATGAGGCGCACGTAGTCGGAGGTGCCGTCGGCCGGCACCAGACGGTCGAGCACCGGATCGCCCGCGACCACCAGCGTCGGCGCCGACACCAGACGGCAGTCGTCGAGCGAATCGGGACGGCCGACGAGCGCCGATCGCTCGGCCATCCGCGAGAGCGACCACGGCGCGCGCAGGAAGGTGCGGATCTGGCCCCACGAAAAGCGCCGCCGATCACGGCCGGCGGGAAACGTCCGCTCGAGCTCGGGGCCGACGCGCCGCGGAATCTCGGCGAGGAACGCCGGACCGAACAGCCACGGCGCCCGCGCATAGACCCGATGGCGCCTCTTCAGGCGGAAGGCCGGACTCGGTGTCGAGACGAGCAGCAGGGCCGCGGTCCGCTCCGGCCGGCGCGCGGCGTAGCGCAGTGCAATCAATCCGCCAAACGAAATCCCGCACATGGCCGCGCCCACCAGGCCGCGATCGTCGAGCACCGCATCAATCTGCTCGACGAAGTTGTCGAGGCCCTTGTCGGGATCGAACGTCCGACGGCTCGTTCGCTCGCCGGCCAGCGCGAACGTGATCACGCGAAACGACCGTGCGAGGGTGTCGAGGGCAGGGCTCATGTACTCCCAGCGGCCCTGGATGCCGGGAATCATGACGAGCGGTTCGCCGCAGCCTCGATCGATGATCTGCATTTCTTAACTTTTAACTTTTAACTTTTAACTTTCTAGTTTCTGAGAATCTTCCCTGTCTTCAACGTGTACTGTATCCGCTCGAGCGTCTTTGGCTCGCCGCAAAGCTGCAGGAACGCCTCGCGTTCCAGGTCGAGCAGATACTCTTCCGTGACCGTCGTCTGGTGCGGGAGCGATCCACCCGCCAGCACGCGCGCCAGCGCGCGGCCGACCACCGCATCGTGATCGCCAATGCGACCCGCGCGCCACGCCAGGTGCACGCCGAGCTTCAACGCGGCCAAGACGCCTTCGCCGCCGACGGGGATGGCCGTGCGGCGCGCCGGCGGACGGTAGCCTTCGCGGACGCGCTCGAGCGCCAGCGCCTTGGCGTCGGCCACGAGGCGATCGCGGTTCATCGTGGTCGCGTCCACGTCGCGAAGATAGCCCAGTTGACGGGCGTGGGGCGCGCTCGTCGACACCTTGCCGAACCCGAGGGTCTCGAACACCGTTTGCACGAACGGCAGCAGGTCGGCCTGGCGGCCGGGCGCGCGCTCCGTCGCGCGCGCCAGCATCTCGGTCGTGCCCCCACCCGCCGGAATCAGGCCCACACCGACCTCGACGAGGCCGATATAGCTTTCCGCGGCCGCTTGCACACGGTCGGCCTGTATGACGATCTCGCAGCCTCCGGCGAGCGCCAGACCGGCCGGACAGCTCACGGCAGGCACTTCGGCGTAACGCAATCCGAGCGTGGCTGCCTGGAACGCCCGGACCATGAGGTCGAGCTCGTCCCAGTTGCCTTCCCTCGCCTCGAGCAAGAGGAGCATCAGGTTCGCGCCCGCCGAAAAATCTGGAGCGTCGGTGCAGACGAGGAGCGCCGCGAAGTTGGCGGTGGCTTCCTCGACTCCGGCTCGAAGCATCTGCACGGTGTCACCGCCAATCGTATTCAGCTTCGAATGCAGATCGATCGCCAGCACGCCGTCGCCCAGGTCCACGAGGCTTGCGCCGGGATTGGCTCTCACGATCCGCTGACGATCCTTCGCGGATTTCAGAATCTGCAGGCCCGGAGCGGCCGGCGGCAGGCCGCCGTCTCGAAATGTCTGTCGCCCGGCGCCAAGTACCTCTTCGACGAGCGGTGGGCGCGCCGGCGGCTTGATTGCGTCGAGCACCCGATCGACGCCGATGGCGTCCCAGATCTCGAACGGTCCGAGCTCCCAGCCAAAACCCCACCGCATCGCGCGATCGACGTCGTCTATCGAGTGCGCGATCGAGGGGGCCACCTGTGCGGTGTAGAGGAGCATCGGTCCGAGCGTGGCACGAAGGAACGCGCCCACTTTGTCGCTGCCGAGAAACAGCGTCTTCAGACGCTCGCCCGGGTCGGCGATCGATTGGACGGCTTCGAGCGAGGGGAGTCTGGCGGCCTGCCGCGGCCGATACTCGAGGCTCCCGGGATCGAGGGTGAGAATGTCGACGCCGACCTTCTTATAGAACCCCTGCCCGGCCTTTTCTCCGATCCATCCGCGTTCGATGAGCCGGGAGACAAGGGCCGGTGGCGTGAACGCGCGTCGCGCTTCTTCGTCAGACAGCCGCTCGGTCAGGTTGCGCGCCACGAGCGCGAGCACGTCGATGCCGGCGATGTCCATCGTGCGAAACGTGGCGCTCTTGGGCCGGCCCAGCGCCGGCCCCGTGATCGCGTCGATTTCCTCGATGGTGAGCTCGCCGGACTCGAGCGCGCAGAGCGATTTGACGACGCCGTACAGTCCGATATGGTTCGCGATGAAATTCGGCGTGTCCTTGGCCACGACGACGCCCTTGCCGAGGCGGTGGTCGGCGAACCACGACACGCGCTCCACGATGGCCTGGTCGGTTTCCGGGGTCGGAACAATCTCCAACAGCCTCAGGTAGCGCGGTGGATTGAAGAAATGGGTCCCGAGCCAATGCCGGCGAAAATCGAGGCTTCGTCCTTCCGCCAGCCCTCCAATCGAGATGCCCGACGTGTTCGAGCTGACGACGCTCCCGGGGCGGCGTGCCGCGTCGACGCGTGTGAGGAGGCTTCGTTTCACGTCGACGTGCTCGACAACGGCTTCGATGATCCAATCGGCATCGCGGACGCTCGACAGATCCTGATCGAATCCTCCCGTCGTGATGCGTGTCGCGGCATCCATCGTGAAGAACGGATCGGGCCTGAGCGCGGACGCGCGTTTCAGGCCCTGGCGGGCGGCATCGGCGGTGAGGTCGAGCAGCCGCACGGCGACTCCGGCGTTGGCGAGGTGGGCGGCGATTTGCGCGCCCATCGTGCCGGCACCGAGCACCGCCGCCGATCGAATGGGCGCGGTCACTCCGTTACCGATCAGTACTTCGCGGTTTCAACAATCGCCTCGAGGATGTCGGAGGTCTGCGGGAGGATCTCCTCCTCGAGCTCGGGGCAGTAGGCGACGGGCGTGTCCAGCGCGGCGACGCGCCGGAGAGGCGCGTCGAGGTGCTCGAAGAGATCGCCGCCGATTCTCGCCGCGATCTCGGCGCCGAATCCGCACGTGAGCTGATCTTCGTGCGCGACGACGACCCGGTTGGTGCGCTTCACGAGCGACGCGATCGTCTGCCAGTCGTATGGCGCGAGCGTCCGCAGGTCGAGCACGGCCGCGTGGATCCCGTGCTTTTCGGCCTGTTGCGCGGCGACGAGCGCCCGCTGCACCAGTGCTCCCCACGTCACCACGACGAGGCTGGTGCCGTCGCGCTTCAGGCTGGCCTTGCCGAACGGTACCATGAAATGCTTCCCCGGATACTCGCCCTTGTTGTAGGGCTGGCGGTACAGGTGCTTGTGCTCCAGAAACAGCACCGGATCGTCGCAGCGAATCGCGGTCCGCAACAGCCCGGCCGCGTCGACCGCGTTCGATGGAAACGCGATTCGGAGGCCCGGGCAGTGCGCGAAGATGCTTTCGCCCGACTGGCTGTGGTACGGGCCGCCGCCTCTCAAGTAGCCGCCAATCGCCACGCGAATCACCATCGGGCATGAAAAAGTATTCGCCGACCGGTACCGCAGCATCGACATCTCGTTGCGGATCTGCATCATCGCCGGCCAGATGTAGTCGAAGAACTGAATCTCGACGACCGGCTTCAATCCCCGCGTCGCCAGGCCCACGCCGCGTCCGATGATGTTCGCCTCGGCAATTGGCGTGTTGAACACGCGATCGTCGCCGTACAGCCGCTGCAGGCCGTGCGTCACTTTGAAGACGCCGCCTTTCCCCGAGACTTCCTTCAGCGCGCCGGATCGGCTGGCATCGGCCACATCCTCGCCAAACACCACAATCCGCGGATCGCGTGCCATCTCGTCCTTCAGCGTGCGGTTGATGGTGGCGACGATCGTCTCCGGCTTTCCTTCGGGCGATGCGGGCGTCTCGAAAGCGGCCGACGAGGGGTCGACATCAGGCGAGTAGACAAAAAGCGCCGCGGTGTCTCTCGAGGGCCTCGGCGCTTTCAACGCCTCCTGCGCCGCCTCGTCGAGCTCTCGATCGATCTCGGTGGCTGAAGCCGCCAGGTCGGCGGCGGTGGCGAAGCCGTGCTTACGGAGGAGCTCGGAGAAACGGACGATCGGATCGCGCCCGGCCTCGGCCTCCCGTTCCGCCGGCGTCTTGTACAGCCGTTCATCATCCGAGAGCGAATGGGAATACGGACGGATGACGTGGGCATGGACGAGCGCCGGCCCTTTGCGCGCGCGCACGTACGCGGTGGCTTCGCGCATCGCGCGAAGACTGGCCAGAAAGTCGGTGCCGTCGATCGAGTCGACGTGGAGCGCTGGAAACGCGCGTACGAGCCGCGAGATATCGCCGCCGGCCGTCTCGACTTCGACTGGAACGGAGATCGCGTAGCCGTTGTCCTCGACCAGGAACAGCACCGGGAGCCGCCTGGTACAGGCGGTATTCAGCGCTTCCCAGAACTCGCCCTCGCTCGTCGAACCTTCGCCAAGCGAGGTGTAGACGATCTCGTCATCATGGAACCTCGACTCGCGATCCGGAATCCCCGTCACCCGGCTGTAGATCAGACCGGCCTCGGCCGCGCCAACCGCGTGCAGCAGCTGCGTGGTCGTGGCGCTCGAGCCGACCACGATGTTCAACGCCTTGTTGGCCCAGTGCGAGGGCATCTGGCGCCCGCCGTTGCACGGAGCCGATTTCGCGGCAACCGACGCGAGCAGCATCTCGAGCGGTGTCACGCCGAGCTGCAGGCACAACGCGCGATCGCGGTAGTAGGCGTGGAACCAGTCGTAGCCGGGCCGGAGCGTCAGGCCCGCCGCGACAAGGACCGCCTCGTGGCCCGCGCCACTGATCTGGAAGAACGCTCGGCTCTGGTTCTTGAGCTGGATCTCCTTGTCGTCCAGTTTGCGCGAGCGCACCATGCAGCGATACACATCGAGCAACGCGTCGCGATCCAGTCCTTGGAGATCGACCGACGGCGCGCGTCCTTCGGCCCGCGGCCGACCGTTGACGACGGGCGTGTTCATGCCGGGGTCGGATTATAGCATCGGGCCCCGATGCGATATCCTCGTCCCCGGCCATGGGCGGGAAGGCTGTGCGGCTGCATCGCTGGGACGAGATCGCGCTCGACAAGGTCACCGAGCTCTTGTCGCGAAAAATCGTCGCGGGCGATCGCGAGATGATCGTGCAGATCTACGTCAAGCGGGGCTGTCTCGTGCCGATGCACGCGCACGAGAGCGAGCAGATGACCTACGTCCTTCAGGGCGCGCTGAGATTCCTGGTCGGCGGCGAAGAGATCACCGTGCGCGAGGGCGACGTCCTGCACATTCCGTCGGGCGTCGAGCACCAGGCCGAAGCCTTGGAAGATACGTTCGAGCTCGATTTCTTCAGCCCAATCCGCCGGGAATGGCTCGAGCAAACGCACTTAACGGAAGAGTGAATCGATTCCGTCAGTGAACCCTTCGGTTCCAGTCGTCGGTCCGACCGCCCGCGTGCACGTCGAACTTCCGGCGCGCGCGGTTGATCTTCCATCTGAGCAGGCGGTACTTGATCTCCGACAGTGGATCGATCCGCGCGCCTCTCAGGTACAGGTAGCCGACGAGCAGGCCGCCAAGGTGTGTGGCGCTCGCGATGCCGTTCATGACGGCCAGCGATGAATAGAGCTCGATCGCGCCCAGGATGGCGACGAAGTACTTCACCTTGATGGGAAAGAGGAAGTACATGTAGATGAGGCGATCGGGGAAGTAGAGCGCGTATGCCAGCAGCAGGCCGAAGATCGCGCCCGAGGCGCCAATGATGACCGACAGATACAGCGCGGACGCGAATCCGAACGGCAGCAGCGAGAAGGCGATCGTGAGCGCGCCGGCGCCGGCGCCGGTGACGAAGTAGAACTTCAGAAAGTAGCGCATCCCCCACATGCGCTCGAGCTCCGCGCCGATCATCCAGAGCACGAGCATGTTGAAGAGCAGGTGAAAGATGCCGGCGTGGACGAACATGTAGGTGATGAGCCGCCAGACCTGCAGTCCGCGCACGACCGCCGCCGGCACCAGCCCGAGCGTCAGCTGGAGCGACGGGAACAGCGACACCAGCAGGAACACCGCGACGTTCGCGATGATGAGCGCCTTCAGAGTGGTCGAGAGTGGTCCGGGACCAAAGGAGTACGAGGACGCGTAGGGCGGAGAATAGCGGCGCATCAGGCCCGCCCGATCGTATCACGCTAGGAGCGTGTTCACATGTCTCGGACGCGCTCCTAGGGCGACGATCGAGGCGTCAGGAAAGTCCGCGCCACATCGCGGGCCGCGACGATCGCCTCGTCGAGCTCGGCGAGGCGCAGCAGCTTCGCCGACACCACCAGCACGGCGAGACCGGAGCCAATCGCTGCGAGGAGGCGACCGGCTTCGATCATCACGCCGCCGCCCGGAACCGCCTGGCCGAGCGTCCGCTCGACGAACCACGCGACGATCGCCATTCCCACCGACGCCACCAGCAATTTCGCGGTCGACGTCAGGAGATGCGTGCCTCCCGCGCCGGGCAGCCGTCGCCCGAGCAGCACGAGCAGCACGCCGCCGTTGGCGAGCGCGGCGATCGAGGTGCCGAGCGCCAGGCCGCGGAACCCGAGCGCGTCGACCAGCAGCAGGCTGGCCACCACGTTGACGGCCATCGAAAGAAGACTGGCGGCCACGGGCACCCGGCTCTGGCCGAGCGCGTAGAACACCGGCGACGCAATGCGCACGGTGGAATAGCCCACGAGCCCGATGGCGTAGAACCGCAGCGCCGCAGCGGTGGCAGCCGTGTCGGCCGGCAGGAATTGCCCGCGCTCGAAGAGCAGCCGCACGATAGGCGTCGCAAGGATCGCGAGCCCGAGTGTGGCAGGCACGTTCATCATGGCCATGAGCGCCAGGCCACGCGCCACCGTGTCGCGCATCGCCACCTTGTCGTCGAGCGTCGCGTGGCGCGCCGCGGCCGGAAGCACGGCCGTGGCAATCGACACGCCGAAGAGTCCGATCGGCAGGTACATCAGGCGAAAGGCGTAGCTGAGCCACGACACGGCGCCCGTGCCCTGCGCCGTCGCGAGTTGGGTGTTCACGAACAGGTTGACCTGGGTCGCCGCGAGCCCGATGGTCCCGGGTCCCATCAGCACGAGCACCTCTCGCAGCGAGGCGTCTCGCAGGTCGAGACGCGGGCGGTACCGGAATCCTTCGCGCGCGAGAGGTGGCAGCTGCACTGCAATCTGCCCGACGCCGCCGATGATGGCCGCGATCGCGATGGCCATGATCGGCGGCCATCCGAGCGCCGGCATCAGAGGCACCAGCGCGAACGCGCACGCGATCATCGCCGCGTTGAAGGTCGCCGGCGCGAGCGCGGGCACGAAATAGCGATTGAGCGAGTTCAGCATCCCCATCAACGCGGCCGCCAGCGTCGCCAGCGTCAGGAACGGCAGCGTCACGAGCGTCAGCCGGATGGTGAGGTCGAGCTTGCCCGGCACCGAGGCGTACTCGGGCGCATACGCGCCGACGAGCGGACGCGCGCCGATCATTGCGAGCGCCACCAGCGTCCCGGTGATGAGAATGAGCGCGTTGATCACGTTGTTGCCCACGCGCCAGGCGTCGGTCTTGCCGTGTCGCGTGAGGTGACGCGTGAAGGTGGGGACGAACGCGGCGCTCATCGCGCCTTCGGCGAACAAATCGCGGACGAGATTCGGGATTCTGAACGCGACGTTGAACGCGTCCATGTCGTTGCCGGCCCCGAAGATCGCCGCGAGCACCGTCTCGCGGGCGAGGCCGAGCACGCGGCTGCCCAGCGTGGCCGCGCCGGCCAGCCCGGCCGAACGCGCGAGCCGCCCGCCTCTATCCCCCAAGTCTCTTGCGCGCGACCCCGTTGACCGTCTTGCCGTCGACGTTCTGGCCGGCGAGCTTCGCCATCGCGGCCTTCATCACGCGGCCGAGATCCTTGGGGGACGCCGCGCCCGTTTCGGCGATGGCTTCGGCCACCGCGCGCTCCACCAGCGCCGGGTCGGCCGCTGGCGGCAAATAGGATTCGAGCAGCGCCAGCTCCGCGGACTCCTTGTCGACGAGGTCCTGCCGGCCCGCGCTGCCGAACTGTTCGATGGAGTCTTTGCGCTGTTTGACCAGCGTGGCGACGACCTGGAGCCCTTCGGCTTCGTCGAGCGCGCGCGCCTTCTCGACTTCGCGGTTCATCAGCGCGGCCTTGAGCATCCTGAGCGCGCTCAGCCGGGCGGCGTCCTTCCGGCGCATCGCTTCGGCGATAGCTGCACTTACGTCGTTTATCAATGACATAGGTAGCTCTCAGCTGTCAGCTTTCAGCTCTCAGCTTGCTTTCGGAAAAGCGAACAGTTGACAGTCGGCAGAACTGTGAACTGTCAACTGTGACCTGTCAACTACTCGAGCGCTGAGCTGATAGCTGATAGCCGATAGCTGAATCGCTCACTCCTGCGGATTCTGCCCGGGCTGTGGCGGCGGAGGCTGTGCGATCATGCCCGGAGTCGCGACGCCGATGGGCAGCTGCCCTGGCCTGGCCGCGGCCGGCGCCGCGGGGCCTCGCACGGGCGGGGCCGGCTGCCCGCCTGGGAATCCAGGCTGGCCGCCCGGTGGTACCGGCTGCGGGAACGTGTTGAAGATCGGCGCGCGCGCCCCGGGCCCACCCGCGGTCCTCGGGTCGTTAGGGTCCTCGTCGGGCGGAGGCGGTTGATTGAACTGCGGCGGTTGATTGAACTGCGGCGGCGGGTTGAACTGCGGCGGCGGGTTGAAGGGGGGCGGCGTTGGCGCCCCAGCGACGGCGCGCGGAGGCGTGCTCGTCGCCAGAATCAAGATCCGGTCGAAATGTGAGGCGTTGGGCGCCGCGGCCGGCCTGGGGGCGGCCATGTAGCCGGCCACCGATCGCAGCAGCACGTCGAGCGCCTGCCGTTCGCCGACGTCCGTCAACTCGAGCGTCACCGGGCCGCCGACGATGCGTTCGGCGTTGATGATCCGCGCCTGTCCAACTTTGGCCCATTCGGCGAGAATCTCGCGGACGGTGGCGTTGGTGGCTTTGAGCGTGACCTTGCCGTCGTGCAAGCTCAGACGGACCTCGGCGCGGGCCGGGGCCGCCGCGGCGAGCGCGGCGGCAGTGACGACCCCGAGAATCAACGTGCGATTCATGGACCCAGTATACGCCCGATGCGGGGCGGTAGCTCTCAGGTTCCAGCTCTCAGCCGTCGGCTCTCGGCCACGCCAGTCGACAGTTGATAGTCGACAGTTAACAGGTACCGCAACTGTCAACTGTGAACTGTTGACTGTCAAACTTCGCTGGCTGAGTCACTTCTTCCTGAAATATTCGATCACCTGCACGAGGATGTCGTCGAGCGAGTGCCTGGGCTCGTACCCAATCATGGCCTTGACCTTGGTCAGATCGGGCACGCGCCTCGGCATGTCTTCGAAGCCGGCCTCGTACGCCTGATCGTAGGGGACGAAGGTGACAGGCGAAGTCGACCCGCTCAGTTCGCGGACGCGTTCGGCGAGCTCGCGCATCGACACCTCCTCCGTATTACCGATGTTGATGACCTGGCCAACGGCCGCCGGCTCCCCGACCAGCTTGAGCACTGCGCCGACCACATCGTGCACGTGGGCGAAGGCGCGCGACTGCGTGCCGTCGCCGAATACCGTGATCGGCTGGTTCGCCAGGGCCTGGCAGACGAAGTTCGGAATCACCATCCCGTACTGTCCGGTCTGGCGCGGCCCCACCGTGTTGAAGAACCGCACGATGATGACCGGCAGCTTCCGTTCCTTCCAGTAGGCCAGCGCGAGGAACTCGTCGATGGCCTTGCTGCAGGCGTACGCCCAGCGATGCTTGGGCGTGGGGCCGAGCACGAGATCGGAGTCCTCGCGGAACGGCACATCCGTGCTCTTGCCGTAGACCTCCGAGGTCGAGGCGATGATGACGAGCTTTTTCTTCTTGTTCGCGTGTTTGAGCACGACTTCGGTGCCGTGCACGTTGGTCTCGATCGTGTGCACGGGCTGCTCGACGATCAACTTGACCCCGACCGCGGCGGCGAGGTGAAACACGACGTCACTTCGATCGACGAGCTCGGCAAGCAGCGGCTCGTTGTCGACCGAGTCGATGAAGTACTCGAAGCGCGGCTGGCCCTTCAGATGCGAGATGTTGTCGATCGATCCGGTGGACAGATTGTCCAGGACGAGCACGTGGTGGCCCGCGTCGAGGAGCGCCTCCGACAGGTGAGATCCGATGAAGCCGGCGCCGCCGGTGATCAGTGCTCGCACAGTATCGACCTCCGTCGCTCTACGTTCTGTGTTCTACGTTCTGCGTTCGACGTTCTCTACGTTCGACGTTCTCGGTGTTCGACGGCGCACATTCGACGTTCGCTACTGAAACTCGTGCACCGCGGCTGCGACGTCGGCCAGTTCACCGTCGGTCAAGCCCGGATGAAGTGGGAGCGACAGCACGGCGTCGCACGCGGCCGCCGCGCGCGGGCAGTCGGCCGGGCCCGAGCCCGCCATGGCGGGTTGCCGTGGAATGGGGATGGGATAGTGCACGAGCGTCTCGATGCCCTGCGCCTTCAGGTGCTGCTGCAGCGCGGCGCGACGATCGTCGCCTCCGCGGCGCGGCGCTTGGACGACGAAGAGGTGATAAACGTGTCCGGGATCGGCGGCGGGCGGCACCTCGACCCGCGCGCCGGCGAGCGCTGTTCGATACGCGCCCGCCAGCGATCGGCGGCGCTCCGTCCACGCCGCGAGCCGTGGCAGGCGAGCGCGCAGGATCGCGGCCTGCATCTCGTCCAGCCTCGAGTTCACGCCGGGCTCCTGGTGCCGGTAGCGATCGGTTTGTCCCCCGTTGCGCAGCCGGACGAGACGATCGGCCAGCTGGCGATCGCTCGTCACGATCGCGCCGCCGTCGCCGAGCGCGCCGAGGTTCTTGGTGGGGTAGAAACTGAAGGCGCCGGCCGCGCCCATGGTGCCAACCGCCCGGCCACGCGCGGTGGCGAGGTGGGCCTGGCAGCAGTCCTCCACAATCGCCAGATGGTGGCGTGACGCGACGCGCGCGATCGCGTCCATATCGGCGGCCTGTCCGTACAGATGCACCGGCACGATGGCCCGTGTGCGCGGTGTGACGGCGGCACTCACGGCCTCGGGGTCGATGGTCAAACGGGCGGGGGCGATGTCCGCGAAGACCGGCCTCGCCCCCGCCATCAGCACCGCCAAAGCGGTGTAGGCCGCCGACAGGGCGGTCGTGATCACTTCGTCACCGGGCCCGATGCCGAGCGCCCGCAGCGCCAGCGCGATCGCGTCGGTGCCGTTGCCGGTGCCGACGGCGCGCGCGGCGCCCGACGCGGCGGCGAACTCGGTTTCGAACGCGTCGACCTCCGGACCGAGCACGAACCACCCGCTCGCGACCACGCGGTCGATCGCCGCACGCACGTCGGCCGCGTCCTCGCGCGGAACCAGTGACGTGAACGGGATCGACGGGCAGGTCACGCGCGCCCCCCGGCGCGGCCGGGCGGATCGACGTAACGGTCCCAGTGCCGGCGGTAGAACGCGACGGTCCGTTCGAGGCCGTCCCGAAGCGCGACCGACGGCGTCCACCCGGTGTCGACGGTGAACTTCGACGAGTCGGCGTAGAAGTCGCCGATGTCGATAGCCTTCTTCTCCGGGGGCCAGGGAATGTACTCGACGCGGCCCGAACCGGCGATCTCGACGAGCAGCGCCGACAGATCGCGATGGCTCATGGGCTCGCTCCCCCCGACGTTGAACACCTCGCCATTGCACACGTCGTCGGCGCCCGCCCGAACGAATGCGTCGACCGCATCGTCGACGAAGACGAAGTCGCGGCGCTGGGAGCCGTCGCCGTAGATCTGGATCGTCTGGCCCTCGATGGCGAGCCGGACGAACCACGCGATGAAGCCCTGGCGGTCGTGCTTGATCAGCTGCCGCGGTCCGTAGACGTTGGTCAGGCGCAGCGAGCACGCGCGAATGCCGAACACGTTGTTGTAGACGAGGTGGTAGTACTCTCCGGCGGCTTTATTGATGCCGTTCACGTCGGTCGGCCGTACGAGGTGCAACTCGGTCACGGGCAGTGAATCGGGCCGGCCGTACACCTGCCGAGTGCCGGCGTACACCACTTTCGTCCCAGGGTTGTTATAGCGGCACGCCTCGAGAAGCGTCAGTTGGCCGCGGCAGTTGATCTCGAGATCCGCGTACGGATCGCGCATGCTGTCGATGTGGCTGACCTGGCCGGCGAGGTTGAAGATGACCTCGCAGTCCTTCACGAGGTAGTTCATCGTGCTTTGCTGGCGCACGTCGGCGACGTTCACGTGCACGCGATCCTCAATCCCGTCGATGTTGAACAGGTTGCTGCCGTAGTCGGGGATGAGCGAATCGACCAGCAGGACGTCGGCGCCAAGGCCGACGAGCCGGCGAGCGAGGTTGCTGCCGATGAAGCCCAGACCGCCCGTGATCATCACCTTGCGGCCCTGGTAGAACGCGAGATGGTCCTCGGTCACGTCCGCGGTGGGGTGGGATAGACGCGATTGGCCGGGTCGGCCGCCGTCTGGGTCAGCGGGGTCAGCCCCGGGCGGAGGTGCTCGCGGCGGACGACCAGGGCGAGCCACAGGATCAGCAGGTCCTTGGCGACCCTGAACAACCGCCGAACATTGAAGAATTCCGACCGCCCGAACGCCCGGTGGTAGTGGTGGACCGGCACTTCCACGATCGGGAAACCGGCGTCCTGAATCTTCTTCATCATCTCGACGCAGATGATGCCGCTCGTTTTCTCGAGATTGATCCGGTCGAAAATCGCCCGGCGCATCAGACGGAAGTCGCAATCGACGTCGCGCAGCCTCAGCCCGAACAGGATGCTGACGGTGTAGTGGTAGATGCGTCCAATGACGATGCGATGCGGCGGATCGGAGCGGCTGATCTTGTAGCCGTTCACCATGCCGGCCTCAGGCGTCAGGGCGGACCACAACGAGGCCAGCTCGGTCGGATCGTACTGCGCATCGCCGTCGGTGTAGAAAATCAGCTCCTTGGTGGCCGAGCGAAACCCCGTCTGCAGGGCTGCACCGTAGTCGCGATTTCGCGGATGGTGGACGGCGCGCACCTGGGGGTACGTCCGCGCGAGCTCATCGGCAATCTGCGCCGTGCCATCGGCGCTGCCATCGTCGACCACGATGACTTCGAAGTCGGGTGTCAGCTCGGCCGCGGTCCTGACCACGCGGATCACCATGCTGGCGATGGTGCCGCTGTCGTTGTAGGCCGGGAAAAAAACACTCAGGCTTGGAGGCTTCGACCCGCGCGGGGTTGACATGGGAAAAAGTGCTCAACCATAGCATGAAAAAGACTCAACCCCGGGCGTCGGGCGGCGTTTTGCGCGAGAGGTCGGGGTCCGCGACGAGCCGCCACGGCGTGATGGCCGACTCGAACAGCACGGCGCGCGAGACCTTCGACTCGCCCTCGCGCCGCTCCACGAAGGTAATCGGCACTTCGGCGATCCGGCAGCCGCGGCGCGCGGCCACAAACAGCATCTCCACGAGAAATGAGTAGCCGTCCGAGAAGAACCGATCGAGCGGCAACGAGGCGAGCGCCGCGCGGCGCCAGCAGCGATAGCCGGTCGTGCAGTCGTGCACGCCGAGCTGCGTGACCGCACGGATGTAGATGTTCGCGAAGCGACTGAGCAGGCGGCGGCGCGCGGGCCAGTTGACGATGGCGCCGCCAGTCACGTAGCGCGAGCCGAGCACCACGTCCGCTCCCGACGTCGCGGCCATCAGCGCTGGCAGGTGCCGCGGATCGTGCGAGAGATCCGCGTCCATCTGACAGATGAGGTCGACCCTCTCGCCCAGCGCTCTCGTGATCCCGTCGATGTACGAACGCCCGAGCCCGCGCCGGCCGGTCCGATGCATCACCTCCACGCGCCCCGCATAGCGCTGGGTCAGCTCCTCCGCAACGCCGCCCGTGCCGTCCGGTGAGCCGTCGTCGACGACGAGCACGCGCACGCCGGCCTGCTGCATCAGCGCCTCGACGAGGACGGGCAGGTTCGCGCGTTCGTTGTAGGTCGGGATGACGACGATCGCCGTCACGAACGGCGTCCCCACTATCCCTTACGTGGCAAACCGGAAGTTGATGATGTCGCCGTCCTCGACAACGTATTCCTTGCCCTCGAGCCGGACCTCGCCGCGGTCGCGGCAGGCCGCCATCGATCCGCGGCCGACGAGCGCGTCGTAGGTCACGACCTCGGCTCGGATGAAGCCGCGGGCGATGTCGCTGTGGATTTCGCCCGCCGCGAGCTGCGCCGGCGTGGCGCGTGGAATCGACCACGCGCGGCACTCGTCCTCTCCGACCGTGAAGAATGAAATATACCCGAGGAGATCGTAGCTGGCGCGAATGACCCGATCCAGCCCAGATTCCGCTAGACCGAGATCGGCGAGAAACGCCGCCGCGTCCGGCGGCTCGAGCCGGCTGATTTCCAGCTCGATTTTCGCGCAGACCGCCACGGCGGCTGTCGCCGCCCGGGTGAGGAACTTCGTCAGGCCCGTCGCCTCGGCTGCCCGTTCGATTCGCGTCGCCGCCTCCCCGCCTGTTGACAACGCACCCTCGTCGAGATTGATGACCACGAGCAGCGGCTTCGCCGAGAGAAACTGAAATCCGCGGAGCCGCTTCAGGTCCTCGCCCTTCAGGTCGAGCGCTCGGAGCGGCCGTCCTTCCTCGAGAGCCGCTCTGCACACGGTGACAACGTCCCGTTCGCGTTCGAGCTCGGGAGTCCGCACTTTCTTCAGGTCCTTCTCGAGCCGCTCGAGCCGGCGCTCCGCCACTCCGAGGTCGGCCAGGATGAGCTCCTCCTCCATCGTTTGCGCATCCCGCGCAGGATCGACGGAACCAGACGGGTGGGTGACCGCCGGATCGTGAAACGCGCGCAGCACGTGCACGAGCGCGTCGGCATTCTTGTACGCCGCGACATCCACGAGCGCCTTGACCCCCCCGCTCTGTCCAGCGGCCGCCAGATCGGTGAATTCCACGGTCGCCGGCACCCGCTTTTTCGGGTTGTACAAGGCAGTCAGCCGGTCGAGGCGGGCGTCTGGGACCTTCGAGATGCCAATCGAGGTCTCGCCCTTGCCGTGGGCCGGCCGGGCCGTTTCCCGCGCGCTGGTCATCAGCTGAAAGAGGGTGGTTTTCCCGCTTGATCCGAACCCCACGAGGGCCGCCCTGAGCATGGCAAACCCGGCATCGTACCACGGACTAACTTACTGACGGGCTGAGTTTTGTGCCTTGACATCCCGCTGGCCGTCCCCTACTATTTCGGTGGAAAATTGTGGATGAAAGTGGAGTAACTCTGAGTGTTTAGAGGCAACTCGCCCGCGCGTATCGATGACAAGGGACGACTCAAGGTGCCCAACGCCTTTCGGTCCCTGCTCGAAAGCCAGTACGGTCGTGAGCTGTTCCTCACGAGCGTGTCGGGCGAGTTTGTCCGCATCTACCCGATGCCGGTCTGGATCGAGCTCGAGCAAAAGCTCGGCGCCATGCCGTCGACCCATCCCTCGCGACTCCGCTTCCTCGATCGCGTGAACTATTTCGGGCAGGCGGCGGAACTGGACGCGCAAGGCCGCGTGATCATCCCCGTTCGCCTGCGGGACTCCGCCACGATGACCGGCGACGTGGACGTGCTCGGTCAGGTCAGCTGCCTCGATGTCTGGAACCACGATCGCTTCCTCACGAAGATGCAGCGCGAGCCGTATACCGACGACGATGCGCGCGCTCTGTCGGAGTTCGGCATTTGATCGGGCATGTGCCGGTGCTGACGGCCGAGGCCCTGCAGTACCTGCAGCCCGGGCGCGGGGGGCTGTTCGTCGATTGCACGATCGGGCTGGGCGGCCACACGCGCGCGCTGCTCGAAGGCGGAGCGACCCGCGTGATTGGCCTCGATCGCGATCCTGCGGCGCTCACAGCCGCCGGAGCGGCGCTCGCGTCCTGGGGAGACAAGGTCGAGCTGGTGCACGCCGACTTTCGGATGCTCGACGCGATCCTCGACGCGCGGGGCATTCAGGTCGTCGACGGCGCGCTCGCCGATCTCGGTGTGTCCTCGTTGCAGCTCGACGGGCCAAACCGCGGTTTCAGCTTTCAGCGCGACGAGCCGCTCGACATGCGCATGGATACGACGATGGGCGAGACGGCGGCGGACATCGTATCGCGCTCGACGGAACAGGAGCTGGCCGACGCGATTTACAAGTACGGCGAGGAGCGGTTCTCGCGCCGCGTGGCGCGAGCGATCGTCGTTGCGCGGAGGGCGGAGCCGATCGCCACGACCGGGCGCCTGGCGGCGATTGTTCGGCGCGCAGTTCCCCGCCGCGGGTACCAGCGCATCGATCCGGCGACGCGTACGTTTCAGGCGCTCCGTATCTGGTTGAACCGCGAGCTCGAGGGGCTCGATCGATTTCTCGAGGCTGCCGCGCGCCGGCTGCGCAGGGGCGCGAGGCTGGTGGTTATTACGTTTCACTCGCTCGAAGACCGCATCGTCAAACACACGCTGCGTGCGCTGGCCGCCGGCACCGACGCCAGCCTCGCGGTGCTCACGAAGAAGCCCGTCGTGCCGGGCGCGAGCGAAGTGGAGCACAACCCGCGCGCGCGTAGCGCGAAGCTGCGGGCAGCGGAGCGCGTCGCTTGACTGCCGGCAGAGGCCGGCGCGTCTGGCGTGGGGGCGGGCCCCCGCGCGAGGTGAACAATGCCTGAGGCCTTCGAATACGCCATCCGACAGGACGTTCGCAACAACCCGATCGTACGGGAGGTGGACGAGACGCGGCACCGGGAGCTCTGGAGGTCGGTGGGCGTTGCGGGCTTCCTGGTGCTGATGCTGCTGTTCTGGGCAACAGAGCATTTCTACCTGCTCAGGCACGGCTACGAGGTGGAGCACATGCAGCGCGAGCGCGCCGCCGCAGAAGAGGAAGCCCGGCACCTTCGGCTCGAGATCGAAACCCTGCGGTCGCCGAAACGCATCGAGGCGCTTGCCACCGAGACGCTGCACCTGGTGGCGCCGAAGGGCGAGGAAGCAATCGTCATCGAGCGCGTGGTGCCGGCCCAGCCGCCCGACGCGTCCATAGTCGCACGCCGGTGATCGACTACTTGCGGCGCGTGTGCAGGCGCGAGGGCCCCACGTCTGGCGGCGCCGGGGTTCCGGGGTCCGACTGGCGCATCACGTTTCAAAGGCGCGTTCGCGTCGCCGCCGGCCTCTTCGCACTGTGGGCCATCGCGATCGAGTCGCGGCTGGTCTATCTGCAGGTCGTGGCGCGCGACGAGCTCGCCGAGCGATCCGAGCGACAGTACATGCGGCGGAGGCCGGTGCCCGGCAAGCGCGGAGACATCGTCGACCGGCATGGACGGGTGCTCGCGACGAGCGCCGATGCCGATTCGATCTACGCGGTCCCGTCGGCCATCGACGATGCCCCTGGCACGATCGCGAGGCTGTGCGGCGCCTTCGGCGACTGCACGGAGCGTGAACGCCAGGCGTTCCTCGAACGATTCCAGAAACGCAATCAGTTCGCCTGGGTCCGCCGGCAGATTGCGCCCGATGACGCCAAGCGCGTCGAAGCGCTCGGCCTCGAGGGCGTCGGCTTCGTCAAGGAGACGAAGCGGTTCTACCCCAACAAAGAGCTCGCGGCCCATCTGGTGGGCTACGTGGGAGTCGACAACAAGGGGCTCAACGGGATCGAGTTCGCCTACGACACGCAGATCCGCGGCAAAGACGGCAGCGTGCTCGTCAACACCGACGCGCGCCGTCACGCGTTCAACAGCGTCGAGCGGCCGCCGACCTCGGGCTCATCGATCGAGCTGACGATCGATCAGTACCTGCAGCACATCGCGGAGCGCGAGTTGCGCGCGGGCGTTCTCGAGAATCGCGCCGCGGGCGGGAGCGCCATCGTCGTGAATCCCCGGACGGGGGAGATTCTGGCGATGGCCAATGAACCCACGTTCAACCCCAACGCCTATCGCGAATCGGAGGAGGTCGAGCGAAGGAATCGAGCCGTTCAGGATCTGTACGAGCCCGGCTCCACCTTCAAGCTCGTCACGGCGGCGGCGGCCATCGAGGGCCGCGTGGTCCCGATCGACGCGCAGATCGACACGAGCCCGGGCTACATCCGCGTGGATTCGGCGACGGTGCACGACACGTCGAATCACGGCGTTCTGAGTTTCAGCGAGGTCATCGCGGATTCGAGCAACGTCGGCGCGATCAAAATCGGGCTCCAGGTTGGCGCCGCCCGCCTGGGCCAGTACGTGCAGCGTTTCGGCTTTGGACGGCCGGTGTCGCGAGATTTTCCGGGGGAGAGCCCGGGCATCGTGTGGAATCCCTCGAACTGGACCGCCGGCGCGCTGGCGCACGTGTCGATCGGCTACCAGGTCGGGGTCACGCCGCTGCAGATGGTGGCGGCTGCCGCGGCGATCGCCAACGGGGGCGAGTACGTCGAGCCGCGCGTCGTTCGCGCGGCGTATCGCGACGGGCGCCGCTATGTCGTGCAGCCCAGAGTCGTGCGCCGCTCGATCAGCGCGGACACAGCGGCGACGCTCGCGACCATCATGGAAGGCGTTGTCGAGCACGGCACGGGGACGGCGGCAAAGATCGCGGGCTACACGATTGCCGGTAAAACGGGCACGGCCGCCAGGCTCGTCAACGGCCGCTACTCGGAGTCCGACTACAACGCGTCGTTTGTGGGTTTTCTGCCCTCGCGCGATCCGGCGCTGGCCATCATCGTGGTCATCGATTCGCCACACGGTCCCCATCGCTATTTCGGCGGTCCGGTGTCGGCGCCGATTTTCAGGCGCATCGCCGAGTCGGCGTTGCGGCACCTGGGCATTGCGCCGACCGTCGATCCGGCACCGCCCGTGCTGGTCATGCGGCAGGGGCCTGCCGATCCGCAGCCGCTGTCGGCGGCCGCCGGCGATTCTCCCGTGGTGAGTCTGGTCGCCGACGGACGCCCGGGCACGATGCCGGACCTGCGCGGTCTGAGCGCGCGTGATGCGATAGGGGCGCTCGTCAAGCGAGGGCTCTCGGCGCGCATCGCCGGCGACGGTGTGGTGGTGTCGCAGGATCCGCTGCCCGGCGCGCTCTTAGACGATGCCGATGCCGCTCCCTGCCTCCTGGTGCTCGGCCGCGCGCCTCTGGCGTCTGCGGCAACGGGTCAGCCATGACCTGGTCCGAACTGGGCGTCGAGCTCGAACGCAAGGGGCTGCTCGACGGCGCGGCGTCAGCGCTGCCGCCATCGGCGGTGGTCACCGGCATCGCGTGCGACTCGCGCCGGGTGGAGCGGGGGCACGTGTTTGTCGCGCTACAGGGTCTTCGCGCCGACGGCGCGGACTTCGCGCGGCAGGCCCTCGATCGCGGCGCCGTGGCCATCGTGTCGGAGCGCCAGGCGCCGCCCAGTTTCGCGCCGTGGATCACGGTCGGCGATGCGCGGCTTGCACTGGCGGTGCTCGCCGCGGCGTTCTACCGGCATCCGAGCGACGAGATGCAGGTCGTCGGGATTACGGGGACGAACGGAAAAACGACGACGGCGTACCTGGTCGCGTCGATCTTCGAGGCCGCCGGCGAGCGTTGCGGCATTCTCGGGACGACCGGGTACAAGGTCGGCGACGAGATGCGCGACGCCACCCACACCACGCCCGAAGCCCCAGACGTGCAGTCGCTCCTGCGCGAGATGGCCGACCGCGGATGCGGCGCCTGCGCGATGGAAGTGTCGTCGCACGCGCTGTCGCTCCGGCGCGTCGACGACGTGCGGTTCGCGGCCGGCGTGTTCACCAACCTGACGCGCGATCATCTCGACTTCCACGCCGACATGGAAGCGTACTTTCAATCGAAGCGGCGGCTTTTCGAGATGCTCCCGCCGGGCGCTCCCGCGCTCATCAACCTCGACGATCCTCGCGGCGCCTCACTGGTGGACGTCGGGCGCCGGCCGGTCACCTACGCGATCAATCGTCCGGCCGACATCACGCCGGGTGCGCTCTCGATCGCGCTCGACGGGCTGACCTTCGACGTCCGCACGCCGCGGGGAACGCTCCACGTCCGCTCGGCGCTCGTCGGGCGTCCCAACGTCTACAACATCCTGGCCGCCGTCTCGACGGGCACGGCGCTCGGCGCGTCGTTCAGCGCCATCGAGCGCGGCGTCCGCGATCTGGCGGGCGTGCCCGGCCGGTTTCAGGTCGTGTCGGGCGCGAAAGACGAAGTCGTGGTGGTCGTCGACTACGCCCACACCGACGACGCGCTGCGCAATCTGCTCGAGACGGCACGGCCACTGGCGCGCGGCCGCCTGATTACGGTCTTCGGCTGCGGAGGCGATCGCGACCGCACGAAGCGGCCGCTGATGGGCGCGGTGGCCGGACGCCTGAGCGATCTGATTCTGATCACGTCCGACAACCCGAGAGGCGAGGATCCGCAGCGGATCATCGACGAGGTGCTCCGTGGCATCACCGCCGACACGCGGCGGGGCAGCGAGCAGCGCGTGCTGGCCGTACCCGACCGCCGCCGGGCGATTGACACGGCCATCGAACTGGCGCGCCCCGGCGACCTGGTGCTCGTCGCCGGCAAGGGACACGAGAAGTATCAGGTGATTGGCGGCCAGGCGCTTCCTTTCGACGACGTCGCGGTGGCGCGCGAGGCGCTCACCCGGTGGCGCAGCAACTCCGGTGTCGTGTAACGCCGATGCTGTTTCACCTGCTCTATCCGTTTCACACTCAGCTCTCGGCGCTGAACGTGATCGGCTACATCACGTTCCGGACCGCGGCAGCGAGCCTTTCGGCGCTGGCGATCAGCCTGCTGCTCGGGCCTGGGATGATTCGCGCGCTGCGGGGATTTCAGATCGGCCAGGTGATCCGACAGGAAGGGCCGACCAGCCACCGCGCCAAGGCCGGCACGCCGACGATGGGCGGGCTGCTCATTCTCACGGCGGCGCTCGCGCCAACGCTCTTGTGGGCGGATCTGACGAACGTCTACGTGTGGATCGCCGTCGGAACGACGGCCGCATTTGGCGGCATCGGCTTCGTCGACGACTACCTGAAGATCGTGCGCAAGGATCACCACGGTCTCTGGCCGCGTTACAAGCTCGCCGCGCAGCTGCTCATCGCGCTGATCGTCGGCCTGGTGCTGCTGCTGCTGCAGCAGCAAGGCCTGTACAGCACACGGCTCGTCTTCCCGTTCTTCAAATGGCTGATTCCGGACCTCGGCTGGTGGTACGTGCCGTTCACGATGATCGTGCTCGCCTCCTGGTCGAACGCCGTCAATCTCACCGACGGCCTCGACGGCCTCGCCGTCAGCACGTTTGCCGTCGCGGCCGCCGCGTTCACGGCGCTCGCGTACGTCACGGGCCATCGTGTGTTCGCGGAGTACCTGCTGATCGTGCACTTCCCAGGCGTCGGCGAGCTCACCGTCTTCTGCGGCTCGCTCGTCGGCGCCGCCCTCGGGTTTCTCTGGTACAACGCGTATCCCGCGGAAATATTCATGGGCGACGTGGGATCGCTGGCGCTCGGCGCCGCGCTTGGCACCGTCGCCACGCTCATCAAGCAGGAACTGCTGCTGGTGATTGTGGGCGGCGTTTTCGTCATCGAAGCGTTGTCGGTCGTCGTTCAGGTCGCGTCGTTCAAGTCGACCGGCAAGCGGGTCTTCAAGATGGCGCCGCTGCACCACCACTTCGAGCTCATCGGGTGGAGCGAGCCGAAGGTCATCGCGCGGTTCGTCATCGTCGCAATCATCTTCGCGCTCTTCAGTCTCGCCACGCTGAAGCTGCGGTGATCGTTCGGGACTCGCGACCCGGGGCTTGGGGGCGAGCTGACGGATGGAGGCTGGGACTGGAGTTCTCGGTTGAGGGAAAACGAGTGACGGTCGCCGGGGCGGCACGCAGCGGCATCGCGGCAGCCGAGCTTCTGGCGCGCCGCGGCGCGGCCGTCACGCTCTCCGACGTACGGCCCCAGGTCGACGAGGCCGCGCCGCTTCGGGCACTCGGTGTGCGGTTGGAGCTCGGGGGACACGACTTCACCGGCGCCGATCTGCTGGTGCTCAGTCCGGGCGTGCCTCCGGATCAACCCGCCGTCCGGGCGGCGCGCGCGCGCGGCGTGGCGGTGATCGGCGAAGTCGAACTGGCGTCACGCTGGCTTCGTGGCCGCGTGATTGCGATCACGGGCACGAAAGGCAAGTCGACGACGACGGCGTTGACGGGGCTGGTGCTCGAGACGGCGGGCTTCACGGCGACGGTGGGCGGCAACATCGGGTCGCCGTTGTCCGCGCAGGTGTCGTCCTCGACGCCCGACTCGCTGCACGTGGTCGAGGTGAGCAGCTTTCAGCTCGAGACGATCGACACGTTTCACCCGTGGATTGCCGTGATGCTGAACCTGTCGTCCGATCACCTCGACCGCCATCCGAGCGTCGCGGCGTACGAAGGAGCGAAGGCGCGGATTTTCGAGAACCAGGACGCCGGCGACTGGGCGGTCGTGAACGCGGACGATCCCGGGGTGCTGCGTCTCGCCGAGCGAAGCCGCGCGGCGCGGCGCGCGTTTTCGAGGCGGTCGGGCGTGTCCGAAGGCACGCTCGTCGAGAACGGATGGATTGTCGATCGGCGACAGACGCGGACCGAGCGGCTCGTGCCGCTGGACGTGATCCACCTGCTTGGCGCCCATCTGGTGGACGACGTGATGGCTGCCGCCACGGTGGGCGCGATTGTTGGCGCGGCGCCGGCGGCGATCACCGCGGCGGTCGACGCCTTTCGCGGTCTCGAGCACGCGATGGAGGTGGTGGCCGAAGCGGGCGGCGTTCGGTTCGTGAACGACTCGAAGGCGACCAACGTGGCATCGGCGCTCGGTGCGATCGAGAGCTTCGAGGGGGGCCTGGTGCCGATCATCGGCGGGCACTTCAAGGGCGGCGATCTGGGGCGGCTGCGCGAGCCGCTGGCGAAGCGGGCCCGGGCGGTCGTGTCGATCGGCGCGTCGCGGCCTCTCGTTCGCGAGGCGCTCGCGGGGGCCGTCGACGTGTACGACGCCGCGTCGATCGAGGACGCCGTCGGCGCGGCCTTCGAACTGGCCAGACCGGACGGGGTCGTGCTGCTCGCACCGGCGTGCGCGAGCTTCGACATGTTTCGCGACTACGCGGATCGGGGACGAAGGTTCAAGGAGGCGGTGGCGCGGATTGTGCGCGAAAGACGTTCGTAGGGCGGGTCTTGAGACCCGCCGGGTCTGTGAGTGGTGAGCAGTCATCAGTCGGCTTTTGCGGTGGGGGACCGAGCTGCTGGGAACGCAGGCTGCCCCGGCCTGCGAAGCTGGTGCCTTTGCCCGGGGGCCGACTGATGACTGCTGACCGCTTACAGGGTGTCGGGCGATGAGCAACCGGGCTTTATAGACAGAAATGGCGCGAAAACTCAAGTCGGACCGGATTCTGTTCCTGGCCACGATCCTGCTCGTGGGCCTGAGCATGGTCATGGTGTACAGCGCCTCGGCGATGCTGGCCCAGGAGCGCTACCAGCAGTCGTACCTGTTTCTCACCAAGCAGGTGATGTGGGCGCTGCTCGGCCTGACGTGTCTCGGCGTCGTGATGCGCGTCGACTACCGCACGTACCGCCAGCCGGCGTTCATCTGGACCTGTCTTGGAGTCGTGGTGGTCGGGCTGATCGCCGTGCTGTTCAGCCCGCCCGTGAACAACGCGCGGCGGTGGCTCGCGCTGGGCGGGTTCGGCATTCAGCCGTCGGAGCTGGCGAAGCTCGGCGCGATCTTCTTCATCGCGGCGCTGCTCGAGCGACGCATGCACCGCATCAACGAGGTTCGCTATTCGCTCGGGCCGATCGCCATCGTCGTCGGATCGCTCGTCGCGCTGATTCTGCTCGAGCCCGACTTCGGCACGTCGGTCACGTTGGTGCTCATCGCGGCATCGATGGTGTTTGCGGCCGGTCTGAACTACGCCTACATCGGCAGCGCGGCGCTGGCGCTCGTGCCGCTCGTCACGATCATCGCGGTGGCCGAGCCTTACCGGCGCAGCCGCCTGTTGGCGTTCACCAATCCGTGGGACGACCCGCTCAACACCGACTTCCAGATCATTCAATCCCTGCTGGCGGTCGGCACGGGCGGCATTTCCGGCCGCGGCCTGATGAACGGCGTGCAGAAGCTCTTCTATCTGCCGTACCCGCACACCGATTTCATTTATGCGGTGATCTCCGAAGAGCTGGGCCTGATTGGGGCCTCGCTCGTGTTGATGTGTTTCTGCGTGATCGCGTGGCGCGGGATGCGCGTGGCGCTCGGCGCGCCCGACAAGTTCGGCGCGCTTCTGGCCGCGGGGTTGACCACGATGGTGGCGGCCCAGGCGTTGATGAACATCAGCGTCGTGCTCGGCCTGGTGCCGACCAAGGGCATTCCGCTCCCGTTCGTGAGCGCCGGCGGATCGTCGCTGCTCATCAACCTGCTGGGCATGGGCGTGCTGCTGAACGTGTCGCAGCACGCGTCGTCTCGGCCGTGAGGGGAGAGGCGCACACTAGGAGCGTGTCCGAGAAATGTGAACACGCTCCTAGTAGGCCGGCTCCGCCGGCAAGAAAGAGGCCTGAATTCGAGTGGTCATCTTGCGCGAAGCGCCTACTAGGAGCCCGCGGGGGCATTACTCGGACGGGCTCCTAGATGGGCGAGGCGTTGCGCGTCGTGATCGCAGGGGGCGGCACCGGCGGCCATCTGTATCCCGGGATTGCCGTCGCGCGGGAGCTGCTGGCGCGGCGCCCCGACGTGGTGATTTCGTTTGCGGGCACCGCGCGCGGGCTCGAAGCGCGGGTGGTGCCGCGCGAAGGGTTCGCGCTCGATGTGCTCCGGAGCGGCGGCCTCAAGGGCAAGTCGGCCGTCGATCGCCTCAGGGGCGCAGCGCTCGTGCCCGTGAGCCTGCTCGACGCCTGGCGCATCATCGGCCGGCGCCGCCCGCACCTGGTCGTGGGCGTCGGCGGATACAGCTCGGGGCCTGTGGTGCTGGCGGCGGCCGTGCGCGGCGCGGCCACGATGCTGCTCGAACAGAACGCCGTGCCCGGTCTGACCAACCGGCTGCTGGCGCCGGTGGTCGGCGCCGCGGCGGTGACGTTCGAGTCGACCCGAGTGTTTTTCGGTCGCAAGGCGTTCGTCAGCGGGAACCCGGTTCGGCCGGAATTTCTGGACGCGGTCTTGGCAGAAAGGGAGTGGGGTGGCAATGACAGCAGTCACGCCGGCGTCGGGATCCTCGTCTTTGGCGGCTCTCAGGGCGCGCACGCGATCAACGTGGCCATGGTGGAGGCAGCGGCGCGGCTAGCCGCCTACGCGAATGCTCGCTCCGGCGAGCCTGGCCGTCGCTCGGGTGACGGAGACGAGCGAAGGCCGGCGGCCGAAGGGGTGCGTCTTCGTCTCACGCATCAAACGGGAGAGCGAGATGTGGAAATGGTCCGCGCCGCGTACCGGCAGGCCGGTCTTCGAGCAGAAGTCGAGCCGTACCTGTACGACATGGGACCGCGTCTGGCCGTCGCGGATCTGATCGTCTGCCGCGCCGGCGCGACGACGCTGGCGGAGCTGGCGGCGGCGGGCAAACCGGCGATTCTCGTGCCGCTGCCGACGGCCACCGACGATCACCAGCGCAGAAACGCCGAGGCCGTGGCGGCTGCGGGCGCGGCCGAGGTACTGGTGCAGGCCGAGATGACGGGACAGGTGCTGGCGCAACGGATCCTCGCGCTCGCCGCCGACCGCGCCGCGCGAGTGCGGATGGCGAAGGCCGCCCGGGCGCTCGCGCGACCCGACGCTGCCCGCGTGATCGTCGACCACGCGCTCGAACTGGTGTCGACGGCCGTCCCGTGTTAGGCAAGACGCGGCGGGTGCATTTCGTCGGAATTGGCGGCATCGGCATGAGCGGCATCGCCGAGCTGCTCGCGAATCTGGGCTACGTGGTGACGGGCTCGGATGAGAAACAGTCGAGCGTCACCGAACGGCTGTCGGCGCTGGGGATTTCCGTTGCGTACGGACACGACGCCGGGCACGTGGACGAGGCCGACGTCGTCGTGGTGTCGTCGGCGGTTCGACGGACGAACCCCGAAGTCGCGGAAGCCGTCCGGCGGCAGATTCCGGTCATTGCGCGCGCCGAGATGCTCGGCGAGCTGATGCGGCTCCGCTACGGCGTGGCGGTGGCGGGCTCGCACGGCAAGACGACCACGACGTCGATGATCGCGCTGATGCTCGAGCGCGCCGGGCTCGATCCAACCGCGGTGATCGGTGGACGGCTGAGCGCGTTCGGCGGCAACGCTCGCCTCGGACGCGGCGAACTGATGGTGGCGGAAGCTGACGAGAGCGATCGGTCTTTTCTCAAACTGTTTCCGACGATAGCGGTGATTACCAACATCGACTACGAGCATCTCGAACGCTACGGCGGATTCGACGACCTCCAGCAGGCCTTCGTCGATTTTGCCAACAACGTGCCGTTCTACGGCGCCGTCGTGGTGTGCGCCGACGACCCTCACTTGGCGGAAGTCGTGCCGCGGATGACCAGGCGGGTGACGACCTATGGCTTGGACGCGCGCGGTGCCCGGGTGACCGCGAGAGACGTCGCGCTTGGCGCCCTGGCGGCCAGCGCGACGGTGGTCGAGCGCGTCCCGCGAGCGCCCGGCGGTTCGGCGGCCGACGAGCCGCTCGGGTCGCTGTCTTTGCGCGTGCCCGGGCGCCACAACCTGCAGAACGCCCTGGCGGCCGTCGCGGTCGGGCTCGAGCTCGGTCTGCCCTTCGATCGGATCGCGGCTGGCCTCGGCGACTTCCGAGGGGCGGAGCGCCGGTTCGACGTGCGTGGCGAGCCGAACGGCATTCTCGTGGTCGACGACTACGGCCATCATCCGACGGAGATTGCCGCCGTCCTCGAGGCCGCCCGCGCGCTGAAGCGACGGATCGTCGTGGCGTTTCAGCCGCACCGTTTTTCCCGGACCGCCGCGCTCCTCGACAAGTTCGGACCGTCGCTTGCGGGCGCCGATCACATCGTGCTGACCGGAATCCATGCGGCCGGCGAAGATCCTGTCGAGGGTGCCACGCTGGACGATCTTGCCCGGTCGATTCGACAGAGTGTGGCCGCGCCGGTCGATGTCGTGCCCCGGCTCGACGACGTGCCGGCCGCCCTGGCGCGCGTCGCGCGCTCCGGCGACGTGGTGATCACGCTCGGCGCAGGCTCGATTGGCACCGTGCCCGAACGGTTGCTCGAGATGCTGGCATCCGGCCGGGGGCGCGTCGCGTCAGCGAAGGCAGGAGGAGAAGGCGCGTGAGCCTGATTGCCGCGCCCTCCGACCGGCGTTTTCGGCGCGCGCACGTGAAGCCGGCGCGCCGGCGCGGGTCCTGGCGTGGTCTGCTCCGGCGCGTCGTCACGTACGGCGCGATCGCGCTGGTCACCGCGTTCGGTGCGTACCGCGGCGGCGCCGTGGTCGCCCAGGCCCGCGTTCTTCGAATCGATCGGATCGACGTTCACGGAAACGAGCGGCTGTCGAGCGGCGAGGTCATGGCGGTGCTCACGGGGTTGCGCGGGGAACACATCGTGTGGACCGATCTGGCGGCCTGGCGCCGGCGTTTGCTGGCGTCGCCCTGGGTGCGCGACGCCTCGCTCAGACGGTCCCTGCCCTCGACGGTGGACGTGACCGTCTGGGAGCGTGCGCCGATCGCCATCGGGCGCATCGACCACGACCTCTATCTCTTCGATGAGCACGCGACGTTGATCGACGAGTACGGCCCGCAGTACGCCGACCTGGATCTGCCGATCGTCGACGGGTTGGCCCTCACGGGCGGGCCCGGAGCGGCTGCCGACGAAGCGCGCGCGGAGCTGGCCGGCCGGGTGATCACCGCGCTTCGGTTTCAGCCGGCGGTGGCGAAGCGGGTGTCGCAGCTCGATGTGGCCGATCTCCACAACGTTGCCGTGATTCTGAACGGCGATCCGGCGGTGATCTACGTCGGCGACGATCGGTTCTTGGAGCGGCTGCAGTCGTATCTCGACCTCTCGGAGGTGCTGCGCGCGCGCGTGCCGGAGATCGACTACGTGGATCTCAGGTTCGACGGCCGGATATTCGTGAGGCCCGTCGAGAAGCCCCAAGTCGTGAGTCGCTAGTCGCTAGTCGAGTCGCAGGTCGCGAGGCGTTAGGCGAAGGGAAGTCGCACGCAAGTCGCAAGTCGCTAGACATCTTCTAAAGCCGATGTCCATGCGAATGAGGCAGGTTTTCGGCTCCGTTACTCGGCGATTCGAAGAGAAGCTTCGCTACTCGCAAGTCGGGAGGATTCGTGGGACGCAAGGAGCGGTATTTGGTCGGGCTCGACGTCGGGACGTCGAAAGTCACGGCCGTCGTGGCCGAGATCCTCGACGGCAAGGGGCTCGACGTCGTGGGTCTGGGTGCGGCCGAGTCGCGCGGCATTCGGCGCGGCGTGGTCGTGAACCTGGAGGCCGCGGTCGATTCGATCAAGAAGGCCATCGAGGAAGCCGAGCTGATGGCCGGCGTCGAGATCGATTCGGTCCATCTGGCGCTGTCGGGCCCGCACATCAAGGGATTCAACAGCCGCGGCGTGATTGCCGTGGCAGGCAAGAACCGCGAAATCACCCGCGAAGACGTGCGCCGCGCCATCGAGGCGGCCAAGGCCGTGTCGCTGCCGACGGGCCGCGAGATTCTGCACGTGCTCCCACAGGACTTCGTCGTCGACGAGCAGGACGGGATCGGCGCACCGGTCGGCATGACCGGCGCACGTCTCGAAGTCAACGTTCACATCATCACGGGAAGCCAGAGCTCGACCCAGAACATCGTCGCCTGCGTGAACCGCGCCGGCGTCCATGTCGCGGAGACCGTCGTGGAGCAGCTCGCGGCGAGCGAATCGGTGCTGACCGACGACGAGAAAGAGCTCGGTGTCGCGCTCGTGGACATCGGCGGCGGCACCACCGACATCGCGATCTACGAGCGTGGCAGCCTGTGGCACACCGCCGTCGTCGCAGTCGGCGGCGATCACTTCACCAACGACATCGCGGTGGGGCTGCGCACCCCGGTGCCCGACGCCGAGAGAATCAAGCGCAAGTGCGGCTGCGCGCTCTCGGGCATGGTGGACGAAGACGAGACCATGGAGGTCGCGAGCGTCGGGGGCCGCAAGCCGCGTGTGATGGCGCGCCGGATCCTCTCGGAGATTCTGCAGCCCCGCGCCGAAGAGATCTTCCACATGGTGTGGGACGAGATCCGGCGCGCGGGGTACGAGAAGAGCCTCAACTCGGGCATCGTGCTCACCGGCGGCGGCGCGATCCTCGATGGCATGCCGGAGATCGCCGAGCAGATCTTCGATCTGCCCATCCGTCGCGGGTGTCCCTCGGGCGTCGGCGGGCTCGCCGATCACGTCAACAGCCCGACGTTCGCCACCGGAGTGGGCCTGGCGCTGTACGGGTATCGCAATGCCGCGGCCGACAGTTCGCGGTCGCTGGTCGGCGCGGGTGCGCTGGTGCGCGCGGCCGGCCGGCTGCGCGGACTCTTCAAAGAGTTTTTCTAAGGGAGCGATCAATGGCCGACAGAGAGCATACACACGACGAGGACGACGCCAGGCGACTCCGGCTGCATCTCGAAGAGGAGCGCATCGAAACCAGCGCCAGGATCAAAGTGATTGGCGTCGGAGGCGGCGGGGGCAACGCCGTCAACCGGATGGTCCGCGTGGGACTCGACGGCGTCGAATTCATGGTGGCCAACACCGACCTGCAGGCACTGGCCCAGAACGCGGCACCCATCAAGCTGCAGATCGGATCGAAGCTCACCAAGGGCCTCGGCGCGGGCGCCGACCCGAACGTCGGGCGATCGGCCGCCCTCGAGGACACCGAGAAGATCATCCAAGCCCTCGACGGCGCCGATATGATTTTCGTCACGACCGGCCTCGGCGGCGGCACGGGCACGGGCGCCGCGCCCGTCATCGCCAGCCTCGCCGGCGAGCTCGGCGCGCTCACGGTGGCGGTCGTGACCAAGCCGTTCAAGTTCGAAGGCCGAAAGCGTCAGATCCAGGCCGAGCGCGGGCTCGAAGCTCTGCGCGACTGCGTCGACACGATCATTACCATCCCGAACGAGCGGCTGCTGACGATCATCGATCGCTCCACCCCTCTCACCGACGCCTTCGCGACGGCCGACGACGTGCTCCGGCAGGCCATTCAGGGCATCTCGGATCTGATCCTGGTTCCCGGCCTGATCAATCTGGACTTCGCCGACGTCAAGACGATCATGGCCGGCATGGGTATGGCCATGATGGGCACTGGCGTGGCCGAGGGCGAGGATCGCGCGATCGAGGCCGCGCGCAAGGCGATCTCGAGCCCATTGCTCGAAGACGCGTCGGTGAACGGCGCGCGCGGCGTGATCATCAACATTACCGGCGGCACCGATCTGTCGCTCGCCGAGGTGAACGATGCCTCCACGATCGTGCAGGAGGCGGCCCACGAGGACGCCAATATCATCTTCGGTGCGGTGGTCGATCCGGCGCTGAAGGGCAAGGTGAAGATCACGGTGATCGCCACCGGCTTCGGTGCCGCCACCGCCGTCCGGCCGGAATCCTCGGGCCTGCAGACGCCCGTGGACATGGCTCACTACGGCGACCAGGCCAGACCTCGCGCCGGCGCCTTGGCCGTTCAGCCACCCGAGGCGCTGGCGTCCGCGCGGCTCTCGATTTCCCGGCGGCCGCTCTTCGACCTGCCGATCCTACCGGCCGCGCTGCCGCTGGCCTCGTCGTCCGCGGCGCCGCAGGCCACCGACGTCAATCCTGACGCCGACCTCGGGTCGTTCGACGTGCCGGCGTTCCTGCGCAGACAGGAGGGGTGAACCGCAGAGTGAGCCCAAGGGTCAGCCGCGTCCGGCGCGCGCGCGCGACCTCTGGTGGTAGATTACATAGATCCCCGGCACGCAGGAACGCCGGCGTCCGAGCGCCAGCGCCCGGACGACGACGGCGCCCGTCGGCCGCGGCAGGTGTGAAGTCCTTTCAACAACGCGAACGCGCACTCGCCACCCTCGCCAAAGAAACCGGCTACGTCCGCAAGCCGCACGGCGATCGTCTGCGCGTGGCGCTTGCCTTTCCCAATACCTACTGGGTCGGTATGTCCAATCTGGGCTTCCAGACGGTGTACCGGCTGTTCAACGACCGCGACGACGTCGTGTGCGAGCGCGTCTTTCTGCCGCCGAAGCAGGAGCTCGCCGAGCTCGTGGCCACTCGCGCGCCGTTGCTCACGCTCGAATCACAAACGCCGGTCGGCGAGCTCGACATCCTGGCCTTCTCGATCTCCTTTGAGTGGGACTACGTCAACGTCCTCACGATGCTCAAGCTGGCGGGCATTCCGAGCTACGCGACGGCGCGCGGCTCGCACGACCCGCTGATCGTGATCGGCGGCGCGGTGACCTTCGTGAACCCCGAGCCGCTCGCGCTCTTCGCCGACGTGATCGCCGCGGGCGAGGGCGAGGTGCTCGTGCCGCCGCTGGCCGACGCGTGCCGCGACGCCACGAGCCGCGCCGATCTCCTCCAGCGTCTGGCGCTCGAGCGCGGGTTCTACATCCCCTCGTTCTACGAGCCGCAGTACGGCGCGGACGGTGCGCTCACCGGATACGCGGTCGCCCCGGGTCTGCCAGGTCCGCCGCCAATGCCCGTGCGCAAGGCCGCGGTCAAAACCACCGACGCGCTCGACCCGCCGGCCACGAGCATCTTCACACCCGAAACGGAGTTCGGCGCGCGGTTCCTCGTGGAAGTCGTGCGCGGATGCGCCAACCTGTGCCGCTTCTGCTGGGCCGGCTACAACTACCTGCCGGTGCGACCGTTTCCCACCGACCGGATTCTCCAGCTGGCCGCGGCGGCCAGACCACACGCCAGCCGCGTGGGCCTCGTTTCGATCGCGCTTTGCGACCATCCAGACATCGAGCGCATCCTGGCCGGCCTGCTCGACATGGGCTACGCCATCAGCCCGGCGTCGCTCCGGCTCGACGACCTGACTGAGCCAATCGTGAGAATCCTGCGCTCGAGCGGCGAGCGTGGCATCACCATTGCCCCCGAGACCGGATCCGACCGGCTGCGCCGCGTGGTCAACAAGACGGTGACGAACGACGAGATCCTCGATCGCGCCGATCTGATCTTCGCCAACGGCATCGAGAACCTGAAGCTCTACTACATGATTGGCCTCCCCACTGAAACCGACGAGGACCTCGTCGCGATCCGGGACCTGACGCTGCAGATGCGCGAGCGGATGATGAAACACGCCCGCACGCGCGGGCAGGTCGGCCGCATCGTCGGCAGCGTGAACCCGCTGATTCCCAAGCCTGGCACCGCGTACCAGTGGCTGCCGATGGAAGATCCGGCCGTGACCGAGCGGAAAACCAAGCGGCTACGCGCCTTGATGGCCGGCATCGACAACGTGTACTTCAACATCAAGTCTGAACGACACTCCTATTACCAGGCGCTTCTGTCGCTTGGTGACCGCCGCGTGGCGCCCGCCATCGAAGCGGCCGAGCGCAACGGCCAGAACTGGCGAGCCGCGGTCGAGGAGTCGGGCGTGGACGCCGACTTCTTCATCTTCCGCGACCGCAGCCGCGATGCCGTGCTTCCCTGGGACGTCATCGACGGCGGCATGAAGGCGTCGTTCTTCCAGGCGGAGTACGCCAAGGCGCTGCGCGAGGAATGGACACTGCCGCCGAAGCGGCAGCAGGAGAACGCCCGGCTGCTTCCGGTCATCCAATAAGTCGCAAGTCGCAAGTCGCAAGTCGCCGGTCGCAGGTCTCAAGTCTCAACTCGCAGGTCTCAGATTGCAGATTGCAGGACTGCAGAAGGGAAGGAGTGAAGGAACGACTGTTCCAAGGTGAGGTCGACCGCGGCGTGGCCTGGTCGTAGACCCCGTGAGATCCTTCCGGTACTTCTGCAATCCCGCAATTCTGCAATGTCGCGCTTCAGGCGGTGATGGCGGCCCGCTCCTCGTACTCCTGAAACGCCTCCAGCACGATGTCGCGCAGCTTGCTCTGCGCCGTGCTGTCGACGATAGGCCTGAGCAGGGCGAACGTGCGCCGCTCGCCGTTGATGCTGTAGGACCGCGCCGGGAACGTGACGTTCCGCCCGTTGCCGCCCCGCCGCTCCCAGATGGTGAAGCCAATGAGCTTCAGGCCGTCGAGCGGCCCGTCCTTGTCCTTGTCCGTGAAATGCAGCTCGGCATCGGCGAGCTTTCCGGGCGGGCTGCCCTTGTCGTTCGGTGTGATCTTGACGGTCATGCGGCACGCTCCTTGTGAAGTAAGCCGCCCGCATCGGGCGGCTGATGGCTACACGCTCTTCAAGAACGGTGCCCAGAGCGGCTGAAGGGGAGCCGACTCCCGAAACGCAGGCAGGGGCGGTAGTTGGCCGACAGGTCCCGGGAACGCGTGGAAGGGCGGCCGCCGGCGCGTGGAGAATCGCCAACTCCAGTTGTCGAGGCCGCGAGCATGCCTGGTCGGCCAATCGCGTGCAACTGGGCGGGGAAGGAGCAGTCGCTCTAGCACGCGTTGATTACACCGGTCATATTCAACACGAGCAAGAACCTGCGGCCTTGGGTGACGCTACTTCATCGGCACGAGCCGCTTCAGTTCTTCGTGCCAGTTGAGCACAACTTGAATCTGCGGCGCGGCGGACGCCCCGGCCTGCGTCTGCGCGGCGTCGACGAGCCCGAGAAAGCGCTGGCCATCCCGGCTCATATCGTACGGTCGTTCGACGTTGGGGGCTGCCTTCTGAAAAGGGACTGTCAAAGGTGTGGCGTCGCCGAACGTAAAGCTCGGTTGCGTGGTGACGCGAACGGCGTTCAAGACAGGACCCGGGCCCGGATGAACACGAGCTCGGCGCCATCCGGCGACCACACCGGATGGTGCGCATCGTCGGCGTTCTTGGAGATCTGATACTTCGCGCCGGTTGGCGGAAACGGCTGCAGGTAGACCGCACTCGAGGTCCGTCCCTCCCGCGAGGCATAGGCGACCCAGCGTCCGTCCGGAGAAAACACGGCGCCGGTCAGCGTGGTGGCCGGCGACTCGACGGCATCGAAGCGGGCGGCCTTTCTGTCCTTCAGCGACAACACCCACAGAGCCGTCGCCCCGGACGATGCTCCCTGGCTTCCCTGGCCAGCGTTGTACAGCAAGCGCTCGCCATCAGGCGTCCACGATTCCGGAATGTGCGCGGCGCCCTCGTCGGCCTTCGTTAGGCGCTCCGCCGTCCCGGTGCCGTCCGCGCGCTGCCAGAAGATGCCCAGGTCCCCTTCGCGATCCGATTGGAACGCGACGCGTTGGCTGTCCGCGGACCAGACCGGAAACCGGTTGTGTCCTTGTCCCTCGAACGTCAGCCGTCGCATCGCGCTCGTCCCGGACAGCTCATAAATCCAGATGCTGACCTCCTTGCCGTCGTCGCTCCCGAACGCGATGCGCGTGCCGTCGGGAGACATGCGCGGCAGCTGCCAGGGGCCCGCCTGGATTTTCAGCAGTTCCGATCCGCCTTTGCGATCGAACAGGCCGACACTCCCTCGACGATGCTCGGGACGCCCTGAGCATTGTCGTCCCTCGACTGGGCTCGGGACGACCCTGAGCCAGTCGAAGGGTCGAAGGGCGAGGGAGCGGCGCGGGGCGTAGGGATCCCCGCCCTTCGACGAGCTCAGGGCGCCGTGAGCCTGTCGAACGGCGCAAGCGACCGAGCCGGGGTGTGGGGCAGAGCCCCACGTTAGTTTGCTTCAGCCGAGCAGCAGCGCCTGGGCGAACGCCAGCGTTTCCGAATGGGTGATCGTCAGGAGCGATCCGTTGGCGCCGATCGACGAGAACCGTCGCGCCGCGCCGCCATGAAACTCGAATCGCGGCGGGCCGTGATACCGGATCACTTCGACGTCCCGCCAGAGCACGTCCTGCGTGTGCCCGGTGCCGAGCGCCTTCATCCCGGCTTCCTTGGCGGCGAACCGGCCGGCGAAGTGGATCGCGGGCACGCGGCGCCGTGTACAGTACGCAATCTCTGCGTCCGTGAAGACACGGCGCAGGAACCGGTCGCCGAACCGTTCGATGGTGGCCGCGATGCGGTGGATTTCCGTGGCGTCGAGGCCGAGCCCGATGATGTTGGACATGGAAGACCTTCCCCAGCCTAACGGGGCGTTCGCCTGGGTGCAAGCCGCCACGAGGCAAGCAGCCGGTGGTGAGCCGGCGGGGCGCCTCGCTCGTCTCGGTGCGACGCCAGACGTTCATCACAGGCACCACGGGCTGCCAGCGCTCGTCTGCCGGCCGCTCGCGGCGTTGGCGCCGCATGTGTTCACCACGCGCGCATGGGCTCTCGGGTCCGGGACTCCGGGACAGGACGAGACGGTGTGGGCTGAGGTGGCGGGCGCGCTGGATTTGCCGCCGGCCGATCTGGTGCGCACGCGGCAAGTGCACGGCGCGACGGTTCTGGTGGCGCGCGTTACCGCGGGGACGCCGCCCTCTGGCGTAGCCGCCGACATCCTCGTGACCGATCGATCAGGAATCGGCCTGGCGGTGCAGGCCGCCGACTGTGTGCCACTGCTCATCGCCGATCGCCGGACGGGCGCAGTCGCCGCGGCGCATGCAGGCTGGCGCGGTCTGGCCGCGCGCGTTCCGTCGGCGGTCGTGGCCGCGCTCCTTCGCGAGCTCGGCAGCGCGCCGGGCGATCTCGTGGCGGCTGTCGGGCCTTCGGTTGGCGCCTGTTGCTACGAGGTCGGTCGGGACGTCAGGCAGGCGTTCGAGGCAGCGGGGTTCGCCGACAACCGGCTGGCGAGCTGGTTCTTCGACGAGCCCCTCGTCTCGGTGGGTAACCCGGCGATGCCGGGTCTCGCGAGTCGGCGCCGGGCCGGTCGCTGGTTCTTCGATGGATGGGCGTCGGCTCGCGATCAGTTGATCGATGCTGGCGTCGGGCCCGATGCCGTCTTCGTGTCGGAGCTGTGCACGGCCAGCCATCCCGCCACGTTCTCTTCGTATCGCCGCGACGGGCCGCCATCGGGTCGCCAGGCCGGCGCCATCAGGCGGGCAATCAGAAGTGAGAAGTGAGAAGTCAAGATCTTCTAGCCTCGCTTGCCAGATCCATCGCCGTGTTGGCGAGGCGGTCGGCGTGGGCGTTGGCTTCGCGGCGGACGTGTTCGAACGTCACGCGTCCGATCTCGTGCGCGAGGAGGCGGGCCCGCGCATGGAGCGGCTGTAGGCCCGCGTTCTTCACTTTGAAGTTGCCGAGCATCTGCTGGACCAGAAGCAGCGAATCCGATCGCACGTGCAGACCCTGGTGTCCGTGCGCTCGCGTCCATTCGAGCGCGGCCAGCAGGCCCCGGTACTCGGCCACGTTGTTGGTGGCGACGCCGATCGACTCGCCAAATTCCTCGACGAGTGTGCGGTCTTCGTGCTCGATTCGCACACCGTAGCCGGCCGGGCCCGGGTTGCCGCGGGCGCCGCCGTCGATGTAGGCGACGATCACGAGGGCTGCGGGGCGCCGGCGGCGGCGGGCGGCGCGGGGATGTGGTAGAGGATGCGCCCGCAGCTGTCGCACTGCAGGATTTGCTCGTTGCGCAGCACGGTGTTGAAGACCTGCGGGCGCAGGCGCACGTGGCAAATGGTGCAGATGCCGTCGCGGGCCTGGGCCATCGCCACGCCGTTGCGGCGTTTCGAGACGACATCGAAGATCTTGAAGGTGTGCGGATCGAGCGATGCCACGAGCGCGGTTCGCTCCTTCGTCAGCCGTTCGAGCGTGGTCCGAAGCTCCGACAATTCCGATGCGAGCATGCGCCGCTCGGCGTCCACCGCCTTCTGTTCAGCCGCGCGCTCGCTCTCGGCCCGTTTCAGCGCCGCGGTCAGCTCGTCGGCTTCGAGCATCCGCTCGAGGATCCCGTCTTCGAGCGTCTTGACCTCCTTCTGCGCGAACTCGATTTCCTTCTGCACCGCCTGGTATTCGACGTTGGTTTTCACCGCCATCAGCTGATCGCGGAATTTCGAGAGCCGTCCCTGGTGGACCGCGACGTCCTTCTCGATCGCGCGTCGGGCGTTCTGGTTTTCGCCGAGGCGTTCCTTCGCGGCGGCCATAGCCGCCAGGGTTGTCTCCAGGCGGGTGTCGAACGCCTGCTGGCGACCGGGCTCGTCGGCCAGGCGGCGCTGGGCGTCGAGGACGGTCGAGTCGAGCCGCTGCAGCACGATCAGGTGTTCAAGGTCGGCGTTCATGTCAAAAAAAAAGGCCCCGCCGAAACGGGGCCTCATCGTGCGCGCACGTGCGCGCCGCCGGTTCGCTGGTGCGTTCCGGCCGGTCGACCAATCTGAAATCTGAAATCTTCAAATCTGAAATCTCAGCGAGGCAACTATTGGGCCCACCAGGATTCGAACCTGGAACAGGCCGGTTATGAGCCGGCGGCTCTGACCGTTGAGCTATGGGCCCGCTCAAGAGTCTATAGTCGTTGGTCGATAGTCGCTAGTCCGATTTGCGACTAACGACTATCGACTCGCGACTACGAAGTCCTTCCCTCGAGAAACGCGCGCAGCTTCCGCGACCGGGACGGATGGCGCAGCTTCCGCAGCGCCTTGGCCTCGATCTGCCGGATGCGCTCGCGCGTGACGGCAAAGCTCTGACCCACTTCTTCGAGCGTATGCTCGCTTCCATCACCGACGCCGAACCTCATCTTGATGACCTTCTCTTCCCGTGGTGTCAGGGTCTTCAGGACCGACTCGGTCTGCTCCTTCAGGTTGAGGTTGATCACCGCTTCGGCCGGCGACACGACCTGGCGGTCCTCGATGAAGTCGCCAAGATGCGAATCTTCCTCTTCCCCGATCGGCGTCTCGAGCGAGATCGGCTCCTGCGCGATTTTCAGGACCTTGCGGACCTTGCTGACGGGGATGTCCATCCGCTTGGCGATCTCCTCGGAGGTTGGCTCGCGGCCGAGCTCCTGGACGAGCGCGCGGGAGGTGCGGATGAGCTTGTTGATCGTCTCGATCATGTGGACCGGAATGCGGATCGTCCGCGCCTGGTCCGCAATCGCGCGCGTGATGGCCTGGCGAATCCACCACGTCGCATACGTCGAGAACTTGTAGCCGCGGCGGTACTCGAACTTGTCGACCGCCTTCATGAGCCCGATGTTGCCCTCCTGAATCAGGTCGAGGAACTGCAGGCCGCGGTTCGTGTACTTCTTGGCGATCGAGACGACGAGGCGCAGGTTGGCCTCGACCAGCTCCTTCTTGGCCTGCTCGGCCTGCCACTCGCCGCGGATAATCGTGTCGAGCGTCCGCTTCAGCTGGGTCGGCTCCTGCTCGAGCGTGTCGGTCATCGCCTTGAGCTTGACGCGCTGGTCCTTGATCTGCTTCAGGAGGTTCTTCTTGTCCTCCTCGCGCAGCCGTTGCTTCCGGTTCTTTGGGTTGAGCAGCCGGTCGATGGCCTCGATCTCGCGCTGCACCGACCTGACGCTCTCGACGGCTTCCTTCATCTCCTCGATGAGGCGGCGCTTGACCGACTCGGTGAACTCGATCTCGCGAATGCGCTGCGACAGCTCGATCCGCGCGCGCATGGCCGCCCACCGCGCCCGGCGGTACTTGCGCTTGTCGCGGGTCGTGGCGCCGCGGGGCGTGTCGGCGAGCTTCAGCTCGAACTTCTCGGAGTTTTCACGCGCCTTGCGCACGGCGTCGATCTGCTTCTGCACCTGCCGCGAGCGCTCGGCGATGCGCTCGTCGGTGATTTCCTCGTCGTTGAAGATCACCAGCTCGCGAATCGTGCGGTCGCCGGTCCTCAGCTGGTCGCCGAGCAGGATGACCTTCTTGGCCACGAGCGGCGTGCGCGAGATCGACTTGATGACGGCCAGTTTCCCGCGCTCGATGCGCCGGGCGATCTCCACCTCGCCCTCGCGGGTGAGCAGCGGCACCGTGCCCATTTCGCGGAGGTACATCCGGACCGGATCGTTGGTCTTGTCGAGCGCGCCCGGCGTCAGGTCGAGCTCGAGCTCCTCGGCGCCCTCGGCCGTGCGGTCGATGGTCTTCTCGTCGCGCAGGTACTTCTGGTCCGAATCGATGACCTCGATGCCCGCGCTGCCGAACGTGTTGAACAGGTCGTCGAGCTCGTCCGACGAGGTGATCTCGGCAGGCAGCAGCTCGTTGACCTCGTCGTACAGCAGGTAGCCTTTTTCCTTACCGATGTTGATCAGCTGCCGTACTTCGTCGTACTTCTCTTCAATGGACATTCAGTAATCCTCTACGTCAGTTCCTCAATCCGATGCATCAGGTCTTTCTTCCTCTGCCAGAGCGCGTCGATTTCCCGTTCGTGCCGGCTGGCCCCCATCTCCTGGAACCGATCGATTTCCCGCTGAATCGCCGCGCGCTCGCGCTCCCATCTGAGCCGCTTCAGCGCGCGGGCGCATTCAAGGGGGGGAGCCGGGGGGCTGGCCGTGGCGGCAATGCTCGTCACGAGCTGGGCGTTCACGGTACTTAGACGCTGCAACAGCGTCGATGGTACGAGGTCCAGGGGGCCGTCCCGCAGGCTTCGGGCCGCCTCCAGGATATCCCGTCCCGCCAGGCTTTCGAGGTCCTCGTCGTCGAGGCCGTCCAGGGCCTCGAACGCCTCCCTAGTATTATGGATGAGATTCCAGATTAGTCCTTTTTCCGCGTATTTCAGCTGTCCGAATTGAAGCAGGTCCCGGGGGGGCATCTCGGTGCGCCGGTTGACCGCCGCCTTTCGGATTTCGGCCCTGACGACCTCTTCGGTGACCCTGGCCTTGTGCGCGATCCGGTCGGCAAACTGGTCCCGGGCCGCCGCCTCAGGGATTCGGGCCGCGACCGTGAGCATCCGGCCGAGAAACTGGCGCCGCTGGTCGGCCTGTTCGAGATCCCGCCCGGCTGCCGCCTGCTCGATTAGATAGTCCAAGTACGGCCGCGAACCGCGCAATCTTTCACGGTACGCGTCGGGCCCTCTGTGCCTGATGAACGTATCGGGATCTTCCCCCTGGTCCAGCACGACGACGTTGACGTCGAAGCCTTCCGCCACGAGCAGGTCCGACGAGCGCGCGGCCGCGCCCTGACCGGCCGCGTCGGGATCGTAGCTGAGGACGACTTTCGTCGTGAACCGCCGCAACAACTGCGCCTGGTGCGCCGTCAGCGCCGTGCCGCACGAGGCGACGGCGGGGGCCGCCTGGCTCTGGAACATCTGCGCGAAGTCGAAGTACCCCTCGACCAGGACGGCGAAGCCGGCCTTGCGAATCGCCGCCTTGCTGAGGCCGAGGCCGTACAACGTCCGGCTCTTCGAATAGATCGGCGTTTCTGGTGAATTCAGGTACTTGGGCCCGCCCTGGTCGACGTCCATCTGCCGGCCCCCGAACGCAATGATCGAACCAGTATCTCGGCCGATCGGAATCATCAGGCGATTGCGGAACCGGTCGATGACGTCGCCGTTGTCGCGTTGCACCAGGAGCCCGCTCTGGACGAGCACGCCCTGGGGAAACCCGTGATCGAGCAGCGCCGATTTCAAGCCGTCCTTCGAGTTGGGGGCGAATCCCAGTCCCAGCTGCTCGATGGTCGACGGCGTCACGTCGCGGTCCTGCAGCTGCTGACGCGCCCGCGCCCCCGAGGGGCTCGCCAGCGCGGTGCGGAAATAAGCCGCGGCGACCTCGTGCACCTTGAGCAAGGTTTCGCGCACACGTGCGTCGCCTTGGCCGCCCTCGTCGGTTTCGGTCTCGGGTAACGACAGGCCGAACTTCTGCGCGAGCATCCGGACGGCATCCTGAAAGCCGACCTTCTCGTGAAGTTCGAGGAACTTGAACACGTCGCCGCCGGCCTTGCAGCCGAAGCAGTGAAAGAACCCTTTCTCCGGGTCGACGTGAAAGGACGGCGTCTTCTCCGAGTGAAACGGACAGAGGCCCTTGTAGGTCCGTCCGGCGCGCTTGAGCGGCACGTACTCCTGCACGACCTGCAGAATGTTGGCCTGCAGGCGGAGGTCGTCGATGAATTGTTGGGGGAACAAGCCCAAATTCACTAATCCTTGAGCTCTACCACCGTCACCCCGCCGCCGCCCTGGTCGGGAGGCGCGGCGTCGAATTTCGCGACGAGCGGATGTTGTTGCAGGAACCCCGCCAGCGCCCGTTTCAGCTGGCCCGTGCCGTACCCGTGGATGAGCCGCACGACGCGCTGATCGGTCAGGAGCGATTGGTCGAGAAACCGTTCGGCTTTCGCCAGGGCCTCGTCAACGGTACAGCCGATCACGTTCAGATCGAGGGGACGGGAATCGGGACCCGGCCCGGCCGACTCCCGTCCCCGGTTCAGCGTCAGCTCGACGTGCACCGGCGCGGGTGTGGACACGGCCGGCGCGCCACCGACGACCCGCAGGTCCCGGAGACTCGCCCGCAGGCGCTTCCCACGCACGTCGAGCTCGGCGGATCCGTCGTGAATCGCCGTCACGACGGCTTCGAGGCCGAGGCCGGCCATCACCACTCGGTCGCCCACACTCGGCGGCGGGCCGGCCGGCTGCTCCGGCGTGGGTTTCTCGCCGATGGGCTCGAGGATGTGTTTGGCGACCTCTTCGACCGCAGCGCGCGCGTCGGTGCGAACGGCGCCCGTGTCGCCCGTCGTCACGTCCTGCCTCGCGGCCCCCAGGGCGATCGCGTTCGTCTTTGCCTTCAACCCGGCAATCACCTCGTCGATCTCGCGGCGGGCCTGGCGCATCTGGGCGTCGAGCTCTTCGGTCAGACGGCGCCGGAAGGTCTCCTCGCGCTGCTTCAGCGCGTCCTCACGCTGGCGCATCCGGGCCTCGTCGGCCGCGAGCGCCTCACGCTCGCGCGCCGCGAGGCGCTGCTCGTGCTCGAGCGTGCGCATGTCGCGGTCGACCTTCGCCAGATGTTCAGCGAGCTGCGCTTCGCGGGCCGACAGGTTCCCTCGCGCGGCGTTCACGACCGACGGGCTGAGTCCGAGCCGGGCCGCGATTTCGAGCGCGAGGCTTCGGCCTGGGGATCCGTACATCAGCTGGTAGGTTGGCGCGAACGTCTCAGCGTCGAACCCGAACGCGCCGGTGGCGACGCCCGCGGTGGTCGCCGCGTACGTCTTGAGCGCGTCGTAGTGGCTGGTCGCGACGAGCGTGGCGCCGCGGCGCCGGAAGTGATCCACGACCGCCACACCGAGCGCGCCGCCTTCGATCGGATCGGTGCCCGAGCCGACTTCGTCGAGCAGCACCAGCGCGGGCACCGACAGGTGGCGGTCCATCGACGCGATGTTCGTGACGTGCGCCGAAAAGGTGCTCAAATTCCCCTCGATCGACTGCTCGTCGCCGATATCGGCGAAGATCGACCGGAACACGGGAAGGCGCGATCCGTCCGCCGCCGGAATCCGGAGCCCCGCCTGAGCCATCAATGCCAGGAGACCCGCGGTCTTGAGGGCGACCGTCTTGCCGCCCGTGTTGGGCCCGGTGATGAGCAGTGCGGTGGCCGGCGGGACGATCTTGATCGTGACCGGCACGGCCTGTTTCAGCAGCGGGTGCCGAGCCGCCTGCAGCTCGAACGCGCCGTCGGCAGACAGCCGCGGCTCGACGCCGTTGACCGACTCCGAGTAGCGCGCACGCGCCTGGCGCACGTCGAGCTCCGTTGCGGCTTCCATCGTGCGCTGCAGGTCGCCGGCCCGTGTGCGATAGGCGTCGGTCAACGCCAGCAGGATGCGCCGCACTTCCTCGGCTTCCTGCTCCCCGAGCGCCACGATGTCGTTGTTGATCTCGACCGTGCTCAGCGGCTCGAGAAACAGGCTTGCGCCGCTCGCCGACGCGCCGTGCACGACGCCGGGAATGCTCGTCCGGTGCTCGAACTTGACGACGAGCACGTAGCGGCCGTTCCGCTCGGTGACCACCTGCTCTTGAAGGTACTTCGAGGTGTCCTTGCCGCGCAGGTACGACTCGAGCGTGCCCCGCAGCCGGCTCCGCTGCTTGCGCAGCCGCTCGCGGATCATCTTCAACTCGGGGCTTGCGTGGTCGAGCACGTCGCCCGACGGATCGATCGCGTCCTTCGTTTGCGCGATCTCGTACTTGAAGGAGGCCGCGTTCGCGCTCACCTGATCGAGCAGCGGGCAGGTGGCCGCTACCCTGCGAATGGCCGCGCGTGTTTCTTCGACCGACTCCAGGAAGCCGGCGAACGCCAGGAGCCGCGGCGCGTCGAGCGCGCGGCCCTGCATCGCCAGCGTGTCCAGCGTCTGCGCCAGATCAGCGGGCGCGCTGAGCGGCAGCCGTCCGTGTTTCGACAGGAAGTCGGCCGTTTCCGTCGTCGCGGCCAGCAGCTGCGCGACCTTCTGCGGATCGGTCGAAGGCGCGAGGCGCGCGAGGCGCTCGTGACCCATCGGCGTCGACGCCAGGCCGCGGACGGCCTCGACGATGCGGTCGAACTCGAGCGCTCGCAGGGTGCCAGGGTGCATGGGGAACTAGAAATTCTAACGATTGTGGAGGCTGGAGGCTAGGGACTGGCGGCTAGCCTCAGGTCCCTACAGGTGATTGATCAAACTGGCGATGTTCGCGGCGCCAAATCCGTTGTCGATGTTCACCACCGAGACTCCCGACGCGCAGCTGTTCAACATGCCGAGCAGCGCCGCGACGCCGCCGAAGCTGGCGCCGTAGCCAATCGACGTCGGCACGGCCACGACCGGCACCGACACGAGCCCCGACACCACGCTCGGCAGCGCCCCCTCCATGCCGGCGACGACGATGATGACGCGTGCGGCGTCGAGACGAGGCCGCTCACCGAGCAGGCGGTGAAGGCCCGCGACGCCGACGTCGTAGAGCCGATCGACCACGTTGCCCATGAGCTCCGCCGTGCGCGCGGCCTCCTCCGCAATCGGCAAGTCCGCGGTGCCCGCGGCGACGATCAGCATCACGCCCTTGCCCGGTGCGACGTCGCCCTGCCGGAACGCGATGACGCCCGCGTCGGCGTGATAGATCGACTCTGGCACGACCAGCCGCACGGCGTCGAACGCCGCCTCGCTGGCGCGCGTGACGAGCAGCGTCGATCCGCGGCCGACGATCTCGGCGGCAATCGCCGCAATCTGCGCCGGCGTCTTGCCGAGACCCAGCACGACCTCGGGAAACCCCTGGCGCACGTCCCGATGGTGATCGACGCGCGCGAAGCCGAGGTCCGCGAACGGGCGGGCGCGAAGCACGTCGAGCAGCCGGAGGGTGGCGTCGCCGGCGTCGACGCCGCCGCTCGCCACCTGGTCGAGCAACAGTCGCAATTGGGACGGGGTCATGGCCGCACGAAGTCCCTCGGGTGTTTGACCTTTCAGAAACCGGCCAGTAATATTAGTCGATTGTGCTCGACTGAAGCCCGCCGCACCTCCTCCCTCGTGTATCTCTAGATGACATCCAAGGTCGCGGTCCTTCGCGTGACGCCCGGCACGATCCTCGAAGACATCGATCGCCTGGTCGACTTGGCCGGCGTGTCGAACGCGCTTCCGGCGGGCAAGACGACGATCCTCAAGGACAACATTTCCTGGCACTTTCCGTTCCCGGCGGCGAATACGACCCCGTGGCAGCTCGAAGGCACGATCCAGGCGCTCAGGCGCCGCGGGTTCGACGATCAGGTCTGTGTCCAGAACAAGACCGTCGTCACCAACGCCTTCAAGGGTGAGGATCTCAACCACTACGTGCCGATCTTCAAGAAGTACGGCGTTCCAGTCCTGTACAACTTCAAGGATGTGGACATGAAGTGGATTCGTTACGAGCCGAAGGCACGGATGCGAGTGCTCACGCACATTTTTCCTGAAGGCATTCACATTCCGGATTACTTCTTCGGCAAGAACATCGTGCACCTGCCGACCACCAAGTGCCACATTTACACGACCACGACGGGCGCGATGAAGAACGCCTTCGGCGGGCTCCTCAACACACGGCGGCACTACACGCACTCGTGGATTCACGAGACGCTCGTCGACCTGCTGGCGATCCAGAAGGAAATCCATCCGGGCCTCTTCGCGATCATGGACGGCACGACGGCGGGCAACGGTCCGGGGCCGCGCACCATGTATCCGGTCGTGAAGAACGTCATGCTGGCGTCGGCCGACCAGGTGGCGATCGACGCCGTCTCGGCGAAGATGATGGGCTTCGATCCGATGGCGATCGACTACATCCGGCTCGCGCACGAAGACCGCCTGGGCGTGGGCGACCCGCGGGACATCGACATCGTCGGCGACGTGGACGCCGCCAAGGAGAACTGGCAGTTCCACGTCGGCAAGAACCTCGTGCGCATCGGCGGCGGCGATCTCATCTGGTTCGGGCCGCTCAAACGGTTTCAGAAGCTGTTCTTCCACACCCCGCTCGTCAACGGCTTCATCCTCGCGAGCGACGTGTATCACGACTTCTACCGCTGGCCGCTCCTCGACCGGCGCGTGTTCGAGCGGTGGTGCCAGACGACCGAGTGGGGGCAGCTGTTCCTGCGGTACGCCCAGATGGGCCCACAGGGCGAGCCGCCCGTCGATTTGGTCGGTTCCGCCGGCGCGCCCGCCTCGACGCGCGTGCATTAGGCCCGTTCCCGGACGGCGCCGCGCGTGCTTGCCTGTCCTTCCCATAACTACATTCGACTATCATTGATTCGACATGACGACGGTCGCGAGGCCCAAAGGCGGGCTCGAAGACACCGTCGCGACCTCGTCGGCGATTTGTTATCTCGACGGCGACCGCGGCGTGCTCGCCTACTGCGGCCACGACATCCACGATCTCGCGAAGCACGCGACGTTCGAGGAAGTCTGTTACCTGCTGTGGCATCGTCGCCTGCCGACGCGGGCTGAGCTGGGCGACCTGCAATCGGAGCTCGTGGCGGGGCGTCGGCTGCCCGAGGCCATCATCCGGCTGATGCGATCGTTGCCCGCCGGATCCACAGGATCCGGCCCGCAGCACGGCGCGGGTCCCGGGGAAGGCAGCGCCGGCATGGATGCCCTGCGAACGCTGGCGTCGGCCCTCGGTCATTACGATCCGGACGCGTCCGACAATTCGCCGCAGTCGAACTATCGGAAGGCTGTTCGCCTGACGGCGCAGTTTGCCTCGCTGGTGGCGACGCTCGGGCGCGTGAACGCCGGCAAAGGACCGATCGAACCGGATCCGGTGCTGGGTCACGCCGCCAACTTCCTCTACATGCTGACTGGCGAACGGCCGAGCGGCCTCGCCACACGCGCTTTGGACGTGGCGCTCGTGCTGCACGCCGATCACGAGCTGAACGCGTCGACGTTCGCGGCGCGCGTCGCGGCCGCGACGCTGACCGATATTCATTCCGCCATGGTGGCGGCGATCGGCACGCTGAAGGGGCCGCTGCACGGCGGGGCGAACGCCGACGTGATGCGGATGCTGCTCGACATCGGCGCCGACGCGACGCCGGAGAAGGCCGAGGAAGTCGTCCGCGCGAAGCTGGCGCGCAAGGAGAAGATCCCCGGCTTCGGGCACCGCGTGTATCACACCGAGGATCCGCGCGCGACCCACCTGCGCCAGATGTCGAGAGACCTCGGGCTGCGCGCGGGCCAGCCAGGATGGTTCGAGATGTCCCAACGGATCGAGGCGCTGGTCAAGGCCGAGAAGAAGCTCAATGCGAACGTCGACTTCTATTCCGCGTCTACCTACTACGTGCTCGGCATCCCAATCGATCTGTTCACGCCGATCTTCGCCGTCAGCCGCGTGTCGGGCTGGACGGCGCACGTGCTCGAGCAGTACGCGAACAACCGGCTTATTCGCCCCCGCGCCGAGTACACGGGCCCCGAGTATCCGCAGAGATACCAGGCTCTCGACGCACGCTAGAACGCATCACAAATATGCGATCGGCCACGAAAACACGAAGAGACGAAACAAAACCCCAACATTCGTTTTCGTGATTTCGTGCTTTCGTGGCGCCCCGCGTTTGTGAGATAGCTTCTTTAGAAGTACAGCCAAGCGCTCTCCAAAACTAGCTGGAACCCCAGAAACAGAACAAGTGGGACAACCGGGACGTTCGTGGGATCGTTGTTAGGCTTGCCCACAAGGGGCCAACGATGCTACTCTGCGTGGTATGAGAGGCTACGAAGCGAAACCGCCGCGAGTGTCGCGGGCGCGTGAGGCAGTGCCGCAGTACGGGATGGCGAGCCCCGTCAGCCCTGTGAGTCCTGTGAGTCACGTCCAGCCGCTTCAGGCTCCCGGCGTCTACCATGTGACGGTCGATGAGCGCGGCCGCGTGATGCTACCCGCCGAGATCCGGGGGCGTCTGAAGATCCGGGATGGCGATCGTGTCGCAGTACGCGTTGAAGACGACGGCACAGTCAGCGTCAGAACCCGCGACGTGGCGATCAAGCGTTTGCGAGGCATGTTCAAGCACCTCGCGACACCGGGCCAGTTGGCGAGCGACCGATTGATCGCCGAGCGGCGGCGCGAGGCCCGGATGGACGACCGTCGATTCGAGAAATGGGTGGCGCACCGGCGCCGAAGCGGGAAGCGGCGGTGACGGACGCCGATGTGGCGGTGGCCGTGCTGGACGCGTCCGCCCTGATCGCGTTCGTGTATGAAGAGAAGGGCGCGCATCGCGTCGAACCGATCCTGCGACGCGGCGCGCTGATCAGCACGGTCAATTGGGCGGAGGCGCTCTCCATCATGGCTGAACGCGACGAGCCGGTTGAGCGGTCCGTCCCGCGCGTGACCGACGCGGTCGCTGACGTCGGGGCTCTCCACATCGTGGCCTACGATGAGGCGCAGGCGGTGGAGACGGCGCGGCTGCGGTTGCGAACGACATCGCTGGGTCTCTCACTGGCCGATCGGTCTTGTCTCGCGCTTGGACGACTGCGGCGCCTGCCGGTCTTCACGACCGATCGGGCGTGGCGCTCGCTCCACGTTTTGGTCAAGATCGAAATCATCCGGTAACGAATCCTCGCGAATCCGGCTGAAGCCGGATCCCACGTACAATTGATTCATCGATCGTGGATCCCCAGCGCATCCGTAACTTCTCGGTCATCGCGCACATCGACCATGGCAAGTCGACGCTCGCCGACCGTTTCCTCGAACTGACCGGCGCCCTGCAGGCGCGGGAGATGGAAGCCCAGGTCCTCGATGCCATGGATCTCGAGCGCGAGCGCGGGATTACCATCAAGGCGCATCCGGTGCGGCTGAACTACACCTCGAAGGCTGGCGAGCCGTACGTCCTCAACCTGATCGACACGCCGGGGCACGTCGATTTTTCGTACGAAGTGACCAGGTCGCTCGCGGCGTGCGAAGGGGCACTGCTGCTGGTGGACGCCTCGCAGGGCGTCGAGGCGCAGACGCTGGCCAACGCGTACCTCGCCGTCGAGAACGGTCTGGAGATCATCCCCGTCATCAACAAGATCGACCTGCCGGGCGCGCAGCCGGAAGAGGCGCGCCGTCAGATCTCGGACATCATCGGCCTCGATGGTTCCCGTGCCATGCTCGCCAGCGCCAAGATGGGCACCGGCGTCCCGGAGATTCTCGAGGCCATCGTCGCGCGGCTGCCGCCCCCGGCCGGGAATCCCGACGCGCCGCTCAAGGCGCTCATCTTCGACTCACGGTACGACCCCTATCGAGGCGTGGTCGTCGTCGTCCGCGTGATCGACGGGACGCTTCGCCCTGGCATGCGCATCAGGCTGATGGCGGAGGGGCAGGACTACGACGCCGAGCAGGTCGGTATCTTCACGCCGAAGGCCGTGGTGGCGGAGGAACTGGGCGTCGGCGAGGTCGGCTTCCTCGTTGCCAATATCAAGAAGATCAGCGATGCGAAGATCGGCGACACGATCACGGAGGCGGCGCGGCCGGCATTGGAGCCGTTTCCAGGCTTCAAGGAATTGAAGCCGATGGTGTTTGCCGGGTTGTATCCGGTCGAAGGGCACAAGTATTCGGAGCTGCGGGACGCGCTCGAGAAGCTGCGCCTGAACGACGCGTCGTTCTTCTACGAACCGGAGACGTCGGTCGCGCTGGGGTTCGGGTTCCGGTGCGGATTTCTCGGGCTGCTGCACATGGAAATCGTGCAGGAGCGGCTCGAGCGCGAGTTCGATCAGGACCTGGTCACGACGGCGCCTGGCGTGCTCTATCGGGTGACCACAACGGACGACGAGGTGCAGGAGATCGACAGCCCCGCCAAGCTGCCCGACGCCGGGCGGATCAAAGTGATCGAGGAACCGGTCATCACGGCCATGATTCTGACGCCCGCCGAGCACGTCGGCGCGCTCCTCCAGCTCTGCCAGGACAAACGCGGCGTCCAGAAGACGCTGGAGTACCTGGCGTCGGACCGGGTGTTGATCACCTACGAGCTCCCATTCAACGAGGTCGTGCTCGACTTTTACGACAAGCTGAAGACGCTCTCTCGCGGGTACGCATCGCTCGACTATCATGTGACCGGGTACTGGCCGTCGCCTCTGGTCAAGCTCGACATTCTGGTGAACGGCGATCCGGTGGACGCCTTGTCGATCATCGTCCACCGTGACACGGCCTACGAGCGCGGCCGGGCGCTGGCGTCGAAGATGCGGGAGCTGATCCCCCGGCAGATGTTCGAGGTGGCCATTCAGGCGGCCATCGGCGGCCGCATCATTGCGCGAGAATCCGTGAAGGCGATGCGCAAGAACGTCCTCGCCAAGTGCTATGGTGGCGACATCACCCGCAAGCGGAAGCTGCTCGAGAAGCAGAAAGAAGGCAAGAAGCGGATGAAGCGCGTCGGCAAGGTCGAGATTCCGCAGGAGGCCTTCCTGGCTGTGTTGAAGATGGGAACTGAAACGGAGTAGCTATCAGCTATCAGCTGTCGGCCCTCAGCTTTCGGCGAGCACCTGAGAGCGAACCGAGTCGAGCTGATAACCGATAGCCAATAGCTGAAAGCTGAGAGCCGATAGCTGAGAGCTTCCGATGTCTGATTTCAAGAAATCGACAATCCGCGAGTACTTCGAATCGATCGTGATCGCCGTCATTCTGGCGCTCTTCGTCCGCACATTCGTCGTGCAGGCGTTCAAGATTCCGACCGGATCGATGGAGAACAACCTGCTCATCGGCGATCACCTGCTCGTGAACAAGTTCGTCCATGGTCCGGCCCCCACGTCGCTCGAGCGCGCGGCCCTGCCCGTCGGCACCATTGAACGCGGCGATGTGATCGTGTTCAAGTACCCGGAACAGCCAGACCGCGATTTCATCAAGCGGGTGATTGGCCTGCCGGGCGAGTCACTCGAGGTGCGGGAGAAGAAGGTCCTGATCGATGGCGTGCCGCTCGACGAGCCGTACGCGCATTACCTGTCTGCGGCCTCCGAGGGCTCGGCGTTTCATGAAGTGACGTCGCTCGACCACCGCGATCGATATGGGCCCGTCACGGTCCCCCCGGGACACTACTTCATGATGGGCGATAACCGCGACAACTCCCAGGACAGCCGGTACTGGGGTTTCCTGCCCAGGGAGAACATCAAGGGGAAAGCCCTTCTAATCTATTGGTCGTATGAAGCCGAAAGGGAAGAGTACCGGGAAGAAGGCGCCGGCGCTGCCGTGAAGCGTCTCGCCTCCGTGTTTACACACTTTTTCACGCGGACGCGCTGGGATCGTATGCTGCACCAGATCCGATGAAGCTCATCATCAAGCTTGCCATCACGGCGCTCCTGGCCAACGCGGCGTTTCGCGTTGGAACAGAGTACCTCGCCCATTACCAGTTCAGGGACTCGGTGCGCGAGACCGCCATGTTTGGCGCGAAGAACGACGAAGAACTCAGCCAGCGGGTCATCGAGTTAGCGGAGAACCACAATATCCCCCTCGAGCCCGACGCCTTCATCGTGCGGCGGGACGGACGCGAGGCTCTCGTCCGCGGGTCCTATACGAAGCCCATCCAGATCGCTCCCGGGTTCCCCTATCAGTGGAAGTTCGAGTTCGAGGTGCAGGTGTTCACCAACACCGTTCCCCCCCTGCCCGGAGCACCGGTCAGGCCCGCGCGGAAGCCTTAACAGCCCGCAGCCCTCCAATCACCCGCGCCCGGGCTTCGGCGGCGTTCAGCCCTGCTATCGCAATCCGCTTCCGCCGGTTCCTCGCTCCGCTCGCGATCCGAAACGACTGGCGCGGTCTCTGAAATAGGTCGCTCAGGAACCTGATGAGCGCGTCGTTGGCGGCGTCGTCCACAGGCGGCGCGGCCAGACGCACAACGAGCGCGCCGTCTCGCTCGCCGCCCAACCCGGATTTTTTCGCTCGAGGAATGACGCGGACGTCGAGGTCGACGCCCGTGGATGTCTCGCGGATCAACGAGAGAGCATTGCAGAATGGCAGAATTGCAGGATTACAGAAGGGGTCATTTGCTGACTTCCTGCCAATCTGGAACCCGGTCATCCCCCGCATCGACCGCATGCCGCGGACGATGGAGCAGGATCTTGTCTTCGCGCTCGCGGGCTTCCTGCTCCCGGACGTACTCGAGCGTGTTGCGGAGCGTCTGAATCGTCGACTCGATCGACGTTTCGACGTCGCGCCGCTTCAGCCTGAGGCCGTCGATTTCGCGCTGGATGTCTTCGAGGCGCGACTGCGTTTTCTCGAGCAGGAGATCTGAACGGCTGTGCGCCTCACGCACGATGCGGCGCGCTTCCTGCTCGGCGTTGGCTTTGATGTCGTCCGACAGCTTCTGGGCGGTCATGAGGGTGGCCTTCAGGCCCTTTTCCTGATCGTGCTGCTCCTTGAGCATGCCTTCGAGACGGGCCACGTCCTGCCTGAGCTTGTCTGCCTCTTTGAGAGCCTGCTCGTAGTCCTCGGCTGCCGCGGCAAGGAGCGACGTGACCTCGACTTTATCGAAGCCTCGAAAGGCCGTCCGGAAGCGTTGTTGTCTCAAGTCGAGAGGGCTGACGTTCATGCCTGCTCCTATCGGCGGCTACACGGTTTTTCAATAGAAGCACAGAGTGGGGTCAGAGTGGGGTCAGACCCCGAGGCCCGAAGATGGCCGAACCGACCCGGACAAGGGTGGCACCTTCCTCGACCGCGACCTCGAAATCCTCACTCATGCCCATCGAGAGCTCGGCCAGCATTGAGGCGCCAACTCCCCGCGCCGCGAGATCGTCTCGCAGCCGGCTCAAGGCCGTGAAGTACGGCCGAGCCCCCTCGGGGTCCGATGCCGGCGGCAGAAGCATCAAACCCTTGACCAGGACAGCCTTGCAGCCTCGGGCCGCTTCGAAAATCGGCATGAGTCCCTGAGGGGCGATGCCGTGCTTGGTGGCCTCCCCGGCCAGATCGACCTGCACCAATAGCTCGGGCCGACGGCCGGCATCGCACGCCGCCTGATCCAGCTTGGCGAGGAGGGCCACGTCGTCCACCGAGTGGATGACGTCGAAGCTGGCGCCGGCCTTTCGCGCTTTGTTCGACTGGAGGTGGCCTACGAGATGCCACCTTAGCCCCAGGCCGGAGGTCTCGCCCATCTTTTGGAGCGCTTCCTGAACTTTGTTCTCTCCGAACTCCCGCTGGCCAGCGTCGGCAGCGGCGCGGATGTCGGCGGCGGGGAAGGTCTTCGAGATGGCGACGAGGCGTACCGAGGCGGGGTCGCGTCGGGCCCGGCGGGCGGCGGTCGCGATGCGATCGCGGACGCGCGCCAGCCGGTCCCGGATGTCCGACACTACTTCTTCAACGCGTCGACAAACTGCTTGGCCATGGCGGCGTTCGGTCCCGACGGTGAAAGCTTGAGATACGCCTCGAACTCGGTTACGGCGGCCGCCGGATTCTCTCCGACGATGGTCATGCCCAGCATGTAGTGCGCTTCGGCGTGAGTCGGGTTGGCCTGCACCACCTGCTCGAACAGCGGCTTCGCTTCACCGGTCTTGCCGCCGTTGAAGAGAATCACGCCCTGGTTGTAGAGCACGTCGGGGTTGCCGCCCATACCGGCGGCGCCCGCCAGCTCGCTGGCTTTCTTGCTCATCGCCGCGGCGTCTTCGAACTTCCGCTGGGCGTTGTACATGTTCGCCATCTCGCTGTAGACCTCGCCGTCGTTGGGCCGGACTTCGATCGACTTCTTGAACGCCTCTTCGGCCTTGGCGTAGTCCTTCTTCATCGTGTAGGACCGGCCGATGCCGTTGTAGCAGCTGAAGCAGTTGGCGTTGATGGCGATGCCCGCGGTGAATTTCTCGATCGCCTCGTCGTAGTTGCCCGCCTTCTGCGCGGCAATGGCATCATCAAAAGACTTAGTCAGCGCGGCGCCCCTCGCGGCGGCGTCGGCCGTTGCGGCGGCTGCGGCAAGGCCGATGATGAGGTCGACTTGGGCTGGTGAGCCGGCGCGCACGGTGGCCCGCTGCGCGGCCGACACCAGCTTGTCTTTCTCAGCGACCACCGAGTAGGCGCCCGACGACAGGCCGATTTGCAGGTATTCGCCCCTCGCGTTGCTCTTGGTTTCGAATTTTCGTGAGGTATCGTTCGCGGTAATGGTGACCTTCGCGCCGTCGACCGGCTGACCCTTGTCGTCCAGGACCCGCCCTTTCACCATCCCGCCCATCTGCGCGGCGGCGGGGACAGCGATCGCCAGTGCGGCCAGCACCGCGAACATCACCCGGGCAGTTTGGCGGACCATACAAGCCTCCTCAGCGGAAAAAACACGAATTATCACCTGAATAGTATCTTACACGATCGAGAAAAAACCCTCGATCGCCGCCAGATCCTGCACGACAGGCGCCGGGGGCATCGAGGCAATGAAGCGCCGGCCGTAACCCATTGTCCGCAGCCGGGGATCGAGAATCGCCAGCACCCCCCGATCCTGACGGTGCCGGATGAGCCGGCCGAGCCCCTGCTGGAGCGCCAGGATCGCCAGCGGCACCTGGTAGTCCCCGAAAGGCTCTCCGCCGCGCGCGCGGATGGCGTCGATTCGCGCACTGGCGATCGGGTCGCCCGGCGAAACAAACGGCAGCTTGTCGATAATCACGCAACTCAAGGCCTCGCCGACCACATCGACGCCCTGCCAGAAACTGGACGTTGCCAGGAGCACGGCGTGGGGAGTCTCACGAAACTGCCGCAGTAGCTGGGTCCGCGGGGCGGTGCCCTGCACGAGGATCGGATAGTCGAGTGACATCTCGACGACCGCCTGCACCTCGCGGAGCATCGCGTAGCTGGTGAACAGCACGAACGCCCGTCCCCGGGAGCGCCGTAGAATTTCCACGACCTGCCGTCCGGCCGCCAGTGAGAAATCGGGCGATCGCGGGTCGGGCATGTGCGTCGGCAGGTAGAGGAGCGCCTGACGCGCGAAGTCGAACTCGGACGGCAGTCGGATCTCGGCGGCCGACCGAATGCCCAGCCGCCTGCGGACGTACTCGAAGCTCCCGTCCACGGTCAGCGTCGCCGACGTGAGCACGGTCGCGCGCATCCGCTCGAGGAGGACCTCCCGCAGGATCGTGGAAACGTCGATGGGCGAGGCGCGGAGGAAGACGCCTTTGCCGCGGAACTCCGCGAAGTACACGTAGTCGGGGTCTCCCGCCCGGACGAGGAAGCGGATCTCGTCGCGCAGTTCCCTGGCGCGCCGCGCCAGCGCCTCGGCATCGTCGGCCGCCTTGCTGCCGTCGTCGCCAGGCGAGGTCGGTTTCATCAGGCGCGTCAGCGTGGCTTCGACGAGATCGAGGGCGCCTGCGAGCGTGGCCGCGGCTTCGCGTGTGTCGGACAGCATCGACTCGCTCACGCGAATGCGGTCACGGTCCCCGCGGAGCGCAGACGCCAGGTCGCCGAAGAACGCACGCGACCGATCGCGAAGCGCTTCGACGGCTCTGGCGATCTCGTCGGGACCCTTGCGCTGCTCGACGACGCCGGAGTCGGCCAGCCGCTCGAGGTCGCGTGCCAGGTCTTCGAGCCGGTAGGTGCTGACCGAGTAACCGAAGTACTGCGTCGCCACGTCCTCGAGCTGGTGCGCCTCGTCCAGGATCGCGATCGGGCAGGCGGGGATGACTTCGCCGTACGCGCTCTGCCGCACTGCCGCATCCGCACACAGCAGGTGGTGATTGACGATGACGAGATCGGATGCGGCGGCGCGCTGGCGCATGCGGGTGACGAAGCAGTCGTCGTAGCGCGGGCACTCGGTGCCCAGACAGGTGTCGGCGGTGGCGGCGACCTCATTCCAGAACGCCAGGTCTTCGGGCAGGTCCTCCAGCTCGGCGCGGTCGCCGGTCTCGGTGCGCCCCGACCACTCGCGAATGATCGGCAGAAACACGTCGTGGACGGCGGGCCCCGTGCCCTCGTTCAGCTGATCGAGCCGGTGCAGGCAGAGGTAGTTCGCGCGGCCCTTCATCAACGTGGCTGTGAAGGGCACGTCGAGCGCCTCACGGAGCGCCGGAATGTCTTTGAAGAAGATCTGTTCCTGAAGATTCTTCGTCCCCGTGGATACGAGCACCCGCTGGCGGCCGAGGATGGCGGGGATCAGGTACGCGAGGGTCTTGCCGGTTCCGGTGCCGGCCTCGGCGAGCAGCACGCCGCCCTGTGCGAGGACGCGTGCGACGGCGGCGGCCATGTCGACCTGCCCGGCGCGCGGCTCGAACGACGGGAACGCACGTGCCAGAGGGCCGTCATCGGCGAAGATGGCCGCGACACGGGCCGGGAGGTCCTGAGCGCCGGCGGCTGCTAGGCCTGCGCGTCCGGGTACAGCGGGAATTTCCTGCACAGCCGTTCGACTTCGGTCCGAATCATCCGCAATGCGCCGTCGTCGTCGGGCGTTTCGAGCGCCCTGGCGATCAGGTCGCCAATCAGATCCATTTCGCCTTCGCGCATGCCTCGCGTCGTCACCGCGGGAGTGCCCACGCGAATGCCGCTCGCGGTCATCGGCGGATGCCGATCGAAGGGGATGGCGTTCTTGTTCACCGTGATGCCGGCCTTGCCCAGCGCGGCTTCGGCGACCTTGCCCGTGATGCCTTTCGAGAACACGTCGACGAGCATCAGGTGGTTGTCGGTGCCGCCGCTGACCAGGCGGAAACCGGCGGACGAGAGCGCCTGTGCGAGGCGGCCCGCGTTGGCCACGATCTGGCGCTGGTAATCCTGAAACGCCGGCTCGGCGGCCTCTTTGAAGCACACGGCCTTGGCCGCGATGATGTGCATCAGCGGTCCGCCCTGTACGCCGGGGAACACACTTCTGTCGAGGTCTTTGGCGTACTTCTCGCGGCACATCACCATGCCGCCGCGCGGCCCCCTGAGTGTCTTGTGCGTTGTCGTCGAGACGAAATCCGAGTGCGGCACCGGACTCGGGTGCACGCCGGCGGCTACGAGCCCGGCAATGTGCGCCATGTCGGTGAAGACCGCGGCGCCGATGCGATTGGCGGCGGCGCGGATGCGCGCGAAGTCGATCACGCGCGGGTACGCGCTGGCGCCGACGATAATCATCCTGGGCGTGTGCTGGGTGGCGAGCCTCTCGAGCTCGTCGTAGTCGAGCCGCTCGTCGTCTTTTCGGACGCCGTAGGGAACGATTGTGTACAACTGCCCGGAGAAATTGAGTGGATGGCCGTGCGTGAGGTGGCCGCCGTGCGCCAGGTTCATGCCGAGCACGGTGTCGCCCGGCTTGAGCAGGGTCATGTAGACCGACATGTTCGCCTGCGCGCCCGAGTGCGGCTGGACGTTGACGTGGTCGGCGCCGAAGAGTGCCTTCGCCCGGGCGATGGCCGCGCGCTCGGCGACATCGACGAACTCGCACCCGCCGTAGTAGCGCCTTCCCGGGTAGCCTTCGGCGTACTTGTTCGTCAGCACCGAGCCGGCGGCTTCGAGCACGGCGCGGCTCACGAAATTTTCCGAGGCGATGAGCTCGAGGCCGGTGTTCTGCCGGTGGCGCTCTTCGTCGATGGCCCGGGCGATCTCGGGATCGGTGTCGGCGAGCGCGCGCCAGATGGAGGTGTTGATCGTATCGGTGCCCATGAATTGTGTTCTACAGCAGTTTTCCAAACGGTGTCTTCAGACCTGCACGCGCGCCGTCGTAGGCAGGACTGAAGCCCTGCACCACAGGCCGGCACAAGAGCGCTCTAGTTCCGCCGCTCAGCGGCCGTAATCTGATCGATGCGCCGCTGATGGCGCCCGCCGTCGAACGGGGTCTCCAGCCATAGGGCGACAATCTCGTCCGCGAGTCCGAAGGCGACGATGCGTCCGCCCATCGAGAGCACGTTGGCATCGTTGTGTTGGCGCGACAGCCGCGCCGTCAAGAGGTCGTGGCACAGCGCCGCGCGCGCGCCCGCGATCTTGTTGGCGGCCATTTGCTCGCCCTGCCCGCTGCCGCCGACGACGATGCCGCGATCGGCACGGCCCTCGACGACGGCCCGCGCCACGGCGAAGCAGATCGGGGGATAGTCGGTGGACTCCTCACTCGTCGTCCCGTGGTCGGCAACTGCGTGGCCGAGCCGCTCGAGCGTGCCTTTCAGATGCTCTTTGAGGAGAAAACCGGCGTGATCGGCGCCGATCGCGATTCGCACAGCGGACAATTGTACTATGTTCCTTGCGGTTCGAAGTTCTGCGTTCTCCGTGCGACGTGCTGTTCGTTCGTCGTTCGGCGCTCGTCGTTCGGAGCCGGGCGCGACGGGAACACAGCACTTCGAACGCCGAACGAGAGAACGTTGCACGACGCACGGAGAACGCAGCACGGCACTCATGTTTCCGACCGTCATCGTTTCCGCGCGAGGAGCCGAACGCGTTGCGAGCGGCCATCCCTGGATCTATCGCAGTGACATCGCAGACGTGCGCGCGACGGGCGGCGACCGCGTCTCGGTCCGCGGGCCGCGCGGTCACGTCCTCGGACAGGCGCTGTACAGCGACCGCTCGCAAATCGTCCTGCGGATGCTCACAGACGGCGAGGCCGTCGCCGACGAGGGGTTGCTCAGAAGGCGGCTGGAGGCGGCAATCGGCTTCCGGCAGGCGCTGACCATCGACGCGTCGGCCTACCGTCTGGTCCACGGCGAAGCCGATCTCCTCCCCTCGCTCATCGTCGACCGGTACGGAGATTATCTCGTCCTCCAGGCGCTCTGCCAGGGAATGGATCGGCTGACGCCTTTCATCGTGGCGACGCTGAACGATCTCTTGGCGCCGAAGGGCATCCTCGGCCGAAACGATCCCCGGTCCCGCCAGCTCGAGGGTCTGGAACAGCGTGTCGACGTGCTGTCGGGAGAGGTTCCGGAGGAGGTGACCGTCGTCGAAAGCGGGATCGAGTACCGCGTCGATCCCCGGCGCGGCCAGAAGACGGGTCTCTTTCTCGACCAGCGTGAGAACCGTGAAGCGGCGGCGGCGTACGCCCGGGGCCGGCTGCTCGACTGCTTCAGCTACAACGGCGGCTTCGCGCTCAAGCTGGCACGGCATTGCCAGGAAACCATCGCCATCGAGATCTCCGCGGATGCCGTCGGCCGCCTGCGACAGAACGCCGAGCGGAACGGTGTCACCATCGACGCGCGCGTCGGCAACGTGTTCGACGAGCTCAGAGGACTCGAGCGGTTGAAGGAACGGTTCGACACCATCGTCCTCGACCCGCCGGCGTTCGCCAAGAGCAAGACCGCCGTACCCAAGGCCACCGCCGGCTACAAGGAAATCAATCTCCGTGCGCTGAAGCTCCTCAATCCCGGCGGGACGCTCGTCACCTGCAGCTGTTCGTACCACGTGCACGAGGCGGCGTTTGCCGAGATCGTGTACGACGCGTCGATCGATGCGGGCGTCCATGTCACGGTCGTCGAAAAACGGATGCAGGGGCGCGATCACCCGGTGCTACTGGGCGTGCCCGAGACGTACTACCTGAAATGCTTCATCTTGCGGAAAGTCGCATGACATCAACTTCTCAAATTCTGAAAAATCTTCGCCAAGATCCTCAACTCTTCAAATTCTCGCCAAATCCTCAAATCCTCAAATCCTCAAATCCTCAAATTCGCGATTCAGGTTATAGTCTCAGAAAACCGCCAGGGGTATCCCCGATGTCTCGGGATTGAGATCAGACCCTTGGAACCTGACCCGGTTCAAACCGGCGGAGGGAGGCGGCAATGTCAGACTTTTCCACGGCGTATCCCAGCTCGCAGAAGATTCTCGTCGACGGCCCTCAGGGCGTGCGCGTGCCGATACGCGAGATCGCCCTGTCGGGCGGCGAACCGCCGCTGCGTGTGTACGACACGAGCGGTCCTCAGGATCACGACGTCGCGCGCGGGCTGCCGAAGCTGCGCGAGCCCTGGGTCCGGGCCCGCCGGGCGAGGGCCGGAGCCGGGCAGGCGGTGACGCAGCTCCACTACGCGCGGCAGGGCGAGATCACGCCCGAGATGGAGTTCATCGCGATCCGCGAAGGGCTGCCCGCGGATTTCGTTCGGGATGAAGTCGCGCGCGGCCGAGCCATCATTCCAGCCAACGTCAATCACCTCGAGCTCGAGCCGATGATTATCGGCCGGAATTTCCTGGTGAAGATCAACGCCAACATCGGCAACTCAGCCGTCTCGTCATCCGTTGAAGAAGAGGTCGAGAAGTTGCGCTGGGCGACCCTCTGGGGCGCCGATACGGTGATGGACCTGTCGACCGGGAAGAACATCCACGAGACACGCGAGTGGATCATCCGGAATTCCGCCGTGCCGATCGGCACGGTGCCAATCTACCAGGCGCTCGAACAGGCCGGCGGCCGGCCGGAAGATCTGACGTGGGAGATCTACCGCGACACGCTCATCGAGCAGTGCGAGCAGGGCGTCGACTACTTCACGGTGCACGCAGGCGTGCTCCTGCGGTACGTCCCGCTCACGGCCCGCCGCGTCACGGGCATCGTGTCGCGCGGTGGTGCGATCATGGCGAAGTGGTGCCTCGCGCACCATCAGGAGAATTTCACCTACACGCATTTCCGCGAGATCTGCGAGATCATGCGCGCCTACGACGTGTCGTTCTCGCTCGGCGACGGCCTCAGGCCGGGCTCGATCGCCGACGCCAACGACGAGCCGCAGTTCGCCGAGCTCGAGACGCAGGGCGAGCTCACGAGGATTGCGTGGGAGTTCGACGTCCAGGTGATGAACGAGGGGCCGGGCCACATCCCCATGCATCTCATAAAAGAGAACATGGAAAAGCAGCTCGAGTGGTGCGCCGAGGCGCCGTTCTACACGCTCGGTCCGCTCACCACCGACATCGCGCCAGGCTACGACCACATCACGTCGGCCATCGGCGCGGCCATGATCGGCTGGTACGGCACCGCGATGCTCTGCTACGTCACGCCCAAGGAGCACCTCGGCCTGCCCAATCGCGACGACGTCAAGTCGGGTGTGATTGCCTACAAGATCGCCGCGCACGCGGCGGACCTGGCGAAGGGTCATCCTCGCGCGCGCGAACGGGACGATGCGCTGTCGAAGGCCCGGTTCGAGTTCCGGTGGGAGGATCAGTTCAACCTGGCGCTCGATCCGGTGACCGCGCGCGCCTACCACGACGAGACCCTGCCGGCCGACGGCGCCAAGGTCGCGCACTTCTGCTCGATGTGCGGCCCCAAATTCTGCAGCATGGAGCTGACGCAGCAGGTGCGGGACTACGCGAAGGAGAAGGGCCTCAGCGAAGACGCCGCCGCGGCCGTCGGCATGGAAGAGAAATCGCTGGAGTTCCGGAGGCGTTCAGAGATCTACGTGCCGGCGGCCAAGTAATCTGAATTTGAGGATTTGAGGATTTGAGGATTTGAGGATTTGAGGATTTGAGAACTTGAGGATTTGAGAACTTGAGGATTTGGAACCGCGAATTTGAGGATTTCGTGTCGGGATCTCGTCACGCTGCGCTCAGGGCAACAGGCTCCTGACGCCAAATTCTCAGATCCTCAAATCCTCAAATCCTCAAATCCTCAAATCCTCAAATCCTCAAATCCTCAAATCCTCAAATCCTCAATTTCAGGTTTCAGCGTTCCGTGACAGCGACAATCTGAATCACCGTCGGAAACCGCGCCGGCTGGGCCCCGACCTTCGGGTTGGGATAGCCCTGCGACACTTCGGACTGGAAATCCTTGATCGTCACCCCTGGCGGAAACGCCATCGTCTCCTCGCGGAAGCGGCCCACCAGGAACTCGTGCGTCGCCGGCGTTTCGAAGACCACCTCGCCACGCTGCTTCAGTCGTCCGCGATAGTAGCTGACGAGATCGACGAATGACGCGGTTGTGCCGAACAGATAGAACCGCTGCCCGCGCCCGGCGTCGTACGCCCTCAGGAACTGCGCGCCGGGGTAGATCGGGACGCCCAACGCGGCTTCCGTCGGCGCGCCATCGGCCGGCGGAGCGGCGGGCGGCGTGGCGCCGGGCGGGGGCGCCGGCTGGGCGGTTGGCGGCTGCGACGGCTTGGCAGGCGGCGCCGCCGGCTTGACCGGCTGTGTCGCCCCGGGTTGCGGAAAGGGCTTCGGCACAGGTGGTTGCTGCTGGGCGAGCAGCCCGTGGTGAAAGTCTGGCGTCGCACCGAGACGGGCGAGGCGCCCCGCCGGCAAGGCGCGACGACCGAGCATACCGGGAGTATGTGAGCGAGGAGCAACGCAGCCGGCGGGGATGCATCGCCCGTCGAATGCAGCCAGACTTTCACCGCGGGCTGCTAAAGCCGCGGCGAGCAAGAAGGCTAACGCCTGCATCGCCAACAATTATACGACGTGACGGCCGCCCGTTTGACGCACCAGTGCGGAACCTTCGGCGGCTCTGAGGCGTCAAAATGATCAGCAGTCGGTGCGCGTCACTTTTTCAGCGCTCGACTACAATGAAAACCATGTCCAATGCGGTGAAGACGGCGTTACTGCTCGGCGCCCTGAGCGCGTTACTGTTGTTTCTCGGCGAGGCCCTCGGGGGCGCCCAAGGGTTGATGATGGGTTTCGTGTTCGCGGCCGGCATGAACTTCGTCTCGTACTGGTTTTCGGACAAGATCGTGCTCAAGATGTACGGCGCGAAGGAGGTCGGTCCCGGCCACCGCTTGTACGACATCGTCGAGCGGCTGGCGGGGCGCGCCGCGCTGCCGCGCCCGCGCGTCTACCTGATTTCGCAGGCGTCGCCCAACGCGTTCGCGACGGGACGCGATCCCGAGCACGCGGCCGTTGCGGCTACCGAAGGCATCCTGCAGATCCTGAACGATCGCGAGCTCGAAGGCGTGATCGCGCACGAGCTCGCACACGTGAAGCATCGCGACATCCTGATCAGCTCGATCGCCGCGACCCTGGCGGCGGCCATCATGATGGTGTCCCGCTTCGCGATGTTTTTCGGCGGGTCGCGCGATGACCGCGAAGGGCAGAATCCGATCGCGCTCCTCGCGACGATCATCCTGGCGCCCATTGCCGCGATGCTCATTCAGGCCGCCGTGTCGCGCTCGCGCGAGTACGAGGCGGATGCCGGTGGGGCAGCCATTGCGGGTGGGCCGACAGGGCTGGTCAACGCGCTGAGAAAGATCGAAGCGGGGTCGCGGATGGTGCCGCTCGACGCCAATCCAGCGACTGCGCACATGTTCATCATCAAACCGTTCTCAGGAAGGGGGATGCTGTCGCTGTTCAGCACCCACCCGCCGACCGAAAAGCGAATTCAGGCTCTTCTCGGGGGTCAGAGTGGTGTCTGACCCCACTCTGACCCCACTCTGACCCCATTACCACGCGAATCCGACTTGCGTGGCGTCGTGCCCGTGGCGGTCGTCGGGGCGCCTCGAGCGTCCCTGGCCTCCAGCATCCTCGCGCCGCGTCAGGCCGTGGCGCTCCTGAAGCACCCGGACCATCGCCTTCACCTGTTTCCGATAGGTCTCCGGCGCATACTTCCCGGCGTAGAGCCTCTCGAATCGCGGATGCAGCGCCGGAAACTCGCGCTCGATGAACGCCATGAAATGCGTCCGCGTGCCGTCCTCGAGGTGCATCACGTTGCAGCCGACGAAGCGTGCTCCGTAATCGGCAATGGCCTTGATGGTTCGTTCCACCTTCGAGCGGGACGAAGTGAAGCCAGGTACGACCGGCGCCATGAGGACACCGGCGTCGATGCCGGCGTCGGCCAGCTCGCGCACTGCCCGCAGACGCTGGAGGGGATGCGCCGTGCCAGGCTCGAGGGCGCGCCATGCGTCTTCGTCGACCGTCGGCACGCTCATGTAGACCGTGCACGCGGCCGCGCGCGACAAGTCGGCCAGCACGTCCCTGTCGCGCACGACCATCGGGCCCTTGGTGATGAGGCCAATCGGCGTGCGCCCGCGCGCCAGCGACTCGATCGCACCGCGCGTGAGGCGATAGTGTCCCTCGATGGGCTGATACGGATCGGTGGCCGTTCCGAACGCAACCATTTCGCGAGCCCACGAGGGACGGTCGAGCTCGCGGCGAAGCACCTCCACGAAATTGCGCTTGACGAGGATCACCGACGCAAACTCGTCGCTGGCGTTCATCTCGAACTGCACGTGATAGCGGCGCGCGAAGCAGTAGTGGCAGCCATGGGTGCAGCCGCGATACGGGTTCAGCGTCCAGTTGAACGGCATGCCCTTGACGCGGTTGAGCGCCGAACGGCACACGACTTCCTGATACCGCGCCTGGTCGGCGCGGCGCTCGGCTTCCGTCAGCGCCGCGGTGCCACCTTCCTTGACGAGCGACGCGACGTCTCTGGTGGTGGGCCGCTGCGCTCCGAGATCAAAGAGAACCGGGAATCGGGACATGAGCGGGATTCGCTGTTTGTTCGCCCATCATCCAGTGTCGACGCGGCGCTGTCAAGTGGCCGCTCACTGGCCCGTCAATGGCCGAGCACGAACAGGTGGCACTCGCCGAGCGGGTCGTCGTACGTGCCCTGCGAACGAAGCTCCGGACGCGCGTCCATTTTCTCTATCAGCGCGCCGTACTCCTGCTCGTCGTAGTACACGCGGTGCACGACGATGTAACGGACGCCGATGTTGGTCAGCTGAGCGATCGACTGATCATCGGGAAAGCGTTCGATGCGCGACACGGTCTGGGAATACTCGTGTGGATAGTATCCACTGTAGCCGTTCACAAGCGGATGCCAATGCGCCGTGGACCACAGCATGAACGTGGCTTCGTGACCCGGCAGGGCGTCCAGGCGCGGCAGCGGCAGCTCGAGAACGGGGCCAGGGCCGAGCGCGCGTATGGACTTGTACACATTGAAGACGCTAGCCGGTTGATACGGCGCGTTCATGATCCACATGCCGCTCGTCGCGCCGTCGATGGCCACCAGAATCGTGAGCGCCTCGGCCATCGAGACTGCGGCACGCGAGCCGGCGGCGCGCAGCCGCTCCTCCACAGCCTGCGCTCCGAACCCTGCGAGTATCGCGACTGCCGAGCACGCGATGATGCCGAAGCGGGCTGGTGCGCGGAGCCCGTGGAGCACGTCCACACGATCCAACAGCCAGCTGTACGTGTAGCCATTCGAACCGAGCGACAGATCGATAGCGACGAGCGCCAGAACCGCGTAAACGGCGACGATCCGTCGTGGACGAAGGAGCACGGCCGTGAGTGCCAGGAGAATGGCGACGGCGCCCGGAAAGAGTCTGAGCTCGGGACCGCCGAGGCTCGACGTCCACGACCAGAGGAGGCTCTGCGGCGGGCTCGCGAGGTAGCTCCACCACGTGGCGCTGTAGGCGGCGACCTCGGCCGGTGTGCGCGCCATCGTTCGCGCGGCTTGGAGGTAGGGCCAGGCGTAGGGCGCGGCGCCCATGGCCGCGACGATGCCGCCGGCCACCAGCGTCGGAAGCGCGCCCAACGCATCGCCGGGGCGCGTCGCCGACAGCAGCAGGACCAGCGCCACGCAGGCCGCCGCCAGGAAGACGCCGTAGTACACCGACGACAGCAGCTGCAGCCAGACGAACAGTCCCGCGAGCAGTCCGAAGCGCCACGCTCGTGTCTCGAACGTCCGATGGATGGCCCAGAACGCGAGCGGCATCCACATCGCCCACTGCAGCTCGAGGTGCATGAAGTGCTCGATGCGGTACGGCGCCACGGTGAAGATCACCCCTGAAACCAGCGCTGCACGGTGCGAGCCGGTGACGTGCCTGGCGAGCACGAACATGGCGAATCCGGAGAGCGCGATGCCGCCGACGAGTAGCACGTTGTAGATCAGGATCGGAGACACGCCGGCCCAGAAGAGCGGTGCGGCGAGGACGCCCTGGAGCAGCATGGCGTCCGAGAAGCTCAGCGTATTGGCGGCGGGATGAAAGATGTTGGCGTCGAACAGATGCCGCGGGTCGGTGGCCAGCCCCTGAGCGACCCACGCGAGGCGCCAGATGCTGAACAACGCATCGTTGTGGGCGGCGATCCGCGTCGACAGGTGAAAGCCCTGCGGCCAGGTCACCGTTGCCGTCAGAAGGACGATGACCAGGCCGGGGGCGGCCCATGCCGGAACACCGCGGCGCCAACCGCTCATCACCGGTTGCGCCAGTATGCGAGCAGATCGTCGATCGTCCGCTCGAGTGGAATCTCCGCGCGCCAGCCGAGCTCGAGCTCGATGCGGCCAGGATCGCCCAGGACGAGCGGAAGATCGTTTGGACGGTACCGCGCCGGATCAATCCTCACCGTGATGGGCACCGTCGCCCGCGACAGCATCAGGTCGAGCAGGTCGTGAATCGCCACCGCGCGTCCGGTGCAGACGTTGTAGGGACGGCCTGGGGAGCCGCGCTCGAGGATTGATCGATACGCGCGCACCGTGTCGCGCACATCGGTCAGGTCGCGGCGCGACTCGAGGTTGCCGACGGCAATCTCGGGCGGCCAGCGGCCCGCCTCGATATCCGCGATGCGGCGGGCGAACGCGGACGCGACGAATCCCGGATCCTGACGCGGTCCGAAGTGATTGAACGCGCGCGCGATCATCACGTGCGGTCCGCCGGGATTGCCGCTGCCGACCAGTTCCTGCGCGAGCTTGCTGAGCGCGTAGGGGCTTGCCGGCGCGAGAGCGTGATCCTCTCGAAGCGGCTCGTCAGCCGCCCGATAGACCATCGCCGAGCTCGGGACCAACACCCGCGCCTCGAGTCGAAGATCGCGGAGGCCTTCGATCACATGATGAGTCCCGCGAACGTTCACGGCCAGGGTCGACTCGGTGTGCTCCCACGACCGGCCGACGTGCGCCGCCCCGGCACAATGGTAGATGGCGGCCGGCCGTGTGCGATCGAGCGCGGCACGGACGGCCGATCGGTCGAGCAGGTCGACCCCTTCCCACCGGACGCGCCCCCTGGCGGCGGCGGCCGAGGGCACTGCGCCGCCGGGGCGCTGCCAGGCGACAATGTCGATTCCATCGCCGATCAGCAGATCGACGAGATGGCCGCCGGCAAAGCCGGCCGCGCCCGTGACGAGCGCCGGCGACATCGCGGTGGGGGCTATCGCGGCACTCCGGTCAGGCCGCCGCTGAAGGGCGAGAAATTGCCCAACCCGGCGAGCGTGAACGACAGGAAGAATCGGTGGTCGGCTGGCAGCGTCGATCCGTAGGTGAAGTTGTAGGTCTGGTAGTCGAAGGCGATGCCGCAACACTGCGCGTTGTAGAAGGCCGTGATCCGCTGTTGCAAGATCGTCGAGCGCAGGATGTTGTAGTTGAACGAATACAGCCCGCCGTACCGGTTGTCGCGCGTGTGCGCGTTGGTCGACATGCTCAAGTAGTGATCGAGGTAGCTCGGATTGTCGAAGCCCGACACGCCTTCGATGAAGTACCGCTGGCTCCAGGTCGCCGACGTCTGAACCCGGCTCGTCCAGTTGTAGCTCCCGCTCGCCGACAGCGTTCGAAGCTCGAGAGACTGGCTGTCGACCTCGGCGTTCAGGCGCCCTTCGATCTCGCGTGTCGGCGACACGCGGACGCCGAGAACGATCGGCGAGAAATGGCTCGGCGGCGCGCCGCTCGTGCTCGTCGCGTACTGTCGATCGTAGAGAGACTGCCGCTCGTCGGAGTAGTACGACTGCGACAGCGAGACGGTCGCGATCTCCTGTGCCTGACTGAGGCTGCCCGTCCTACGCTTCGCGTAGAACCGGTTGTTGAGACCGTAGGTGTAGCTGGTCGCGTTGCCCACGATGCCGTCGACGCCGTCTGTCTGCACGATCTGACTGAAGTTGTCGATCGACGAGGTGCGCGTGACGTTCAGGAAGGGCTCGACGGAGTGCTTGAAGCGCTCCGCGTAGCCGTTGCTCGGCGTGTCGAAGACGCGGTTGAAGATCGGCCCCACAGCCTGAGCCTGCAGCGTGAAGTGCCGACGGTTCAGGCTGTTGCCGACGATCCTCGCCCGGCCTGTGGTGGGGTCGATCGTCGCCGGATCCAGACTGCGCGTGTAGAACGTTTCGCGCCAGGCGACGGTGGAATTCACCGTGAGCCACTGCCAGCGCCGGAACGGAAAGCGAACCTGCGGGGCGACATCCAACCGGCTCAGACCCGAATCGAGCGTGACGTCGCCGGTTTTGGTCTGTCGGACGAGGTGCACGAACTCGCTCGTCGCCGAGACGTACGACCCGCCGTACAGCGGCCGCTCGTTGCGGCTGAGCGCCACGCGCGGCGCGCCCCCGTTCACCACCGACTCGGTCGTGTTGTAGAAGTTTTCGCTCCAGTCCGCTGTGGCGTTCAGCGAGTACGTGCGCCACGAACCGACCACGTTGCCTCCGAAGCTCCGCTGGCTTCGCGACGCGTCGTAGATGTTCGTGTTGGACTGCTGCATCGTCTCGACGCTGGAGAAGTAGTCCACGCGGCCGCGCGCCCGGAGGTTGTACGGCAGCGCCTGGTTCGCGCCGCCGCGCAGCTCGAAGCTGCGGCTGGCCGGCACGACGCTCGTCGACCCGTCCTCGAGGACGTAAGTCGCCTGCTGCTGGTCGAGCGTGTGCGACCGGATGCTGCCGTTGGTGCCCAGGCCCATGTCGTAACGGTACTCGCCGTCGAATCCGCGCCCAGACTTCGAGAACCATTCGTAGGCGACGGTGGCATCCTGGCTCCGGTTGATGGCCCAGAAGAACGGGACCTGGATCGACTGGCCGCGGATGGTCGTCGCACTGTAGGTCGGGATGAGAAAGCCCGTCGCGCGGTCGTCTTCAGTGGTTGGGTAGTACAGCACGGGCAGGTACAGCATCGGCACGCCCTTCACTTTCAGGATGGCCTGCCTGAGCAGCGTGTAGTGGTCGATGTTCAAGACGATCGTCTCGGCGCTCAGATCCCAGCGCGGCGTCGGCTGCACGCAGGTCGAGAAGCCGCCGTTCTTGATCCGGTACTTCTTGGGCCCAATCTTCTCGACTTCGTCGCCGAAGAAGTACACGTCGGTGTCCTGCCCAGTCATCTGCGGCGCCGCCACGGCGCCCGCCTGCGGGATTTGCCGGCGCGGCTGCAGGTTCGCGATACCGAAGGCGTTGTAGAACGTGCCGAGCCGCGTCTTCGTGTTGAACGTCGCGCGGTCGGCGGCGACGCGGTTGTTGCCCTGAACGAACAGCACGTTTCCCGAGGCGGCGACCCGGTCCTCGTCGACCCACGCCTCGATGTCGTCGGCATAGATCTTCGTATCGCCGCTCTCGAGCTCGACCTCGCCGACAAAGTGCCAGTAATTCTTCTGGCGATCGTAGAGCCGGCTCTTGCTGAAGGTGGAGTCCTCGACAGGCGGGCCGGCCTGTTGGGCGTTCACCGTGGCCACCGAGAACGCGAGCAGGATCAGCACGGAGAGCGAGGCTCGCAGGATTCTTCGCACTGTTCAGCGAGCCTATCACGACCAGCCGGCTTCCTTCATCACGTCGCTCAGCAGAAATATCGAGCCGGCCACCACGATGCGAGGGGAGATCCGCCAGGCGGTGGCGAGCGCGTCTGCAGGCGAGGCCGCCTCGTCTGCGGCGTGTCGGGGCGCGAGCGCGCGCAAGCGCGCCGCCAGCTCGGCCGGCTCAGCCGAGCGGGTGCTCGAGGTGCGCGTGAACACGATCGCGCCGACCTCCGGCGCGAGCTCGCGCAGCATGCCGTCGACGTCCTTGTCGCGCATCGCGGCGAACACGAGCGGCGCTCCGGCAAACGGCGAATCCCGAAGGTACGCCGCGAGCCGGGAGGCGCCCTGGGGATTGTGAGCGGCGTCGAGCAGCGCTTCGCGCCCGTCCGGCAGGCGGCGCAGGTCCAGGCGGCCCGGCCACGAGACCCGCGCCAGCCCGTCGGCGATGGCCCCTCGCGGAACGTCGAGCGTCTCGAGCACCTTCACCGCCACCGCGGCGTTCTCCACCTGGTGCGCGCCACGGAGTCCAACCGTGAACCCCCGATCCTTCACGAGCGCCACGTCCGAGGCGTCGACGATCGGTGCGCCTCGTGCCCGCGCGATCGCCTCGACAGCGGCGAACGCCTCCGGATCGAGCCGGCCGACGACCACGGGAACGCCCGGCTTGATGATCCCGGCCTTCTCGACGGCAATCTCATGGAGCGTTCGCCCCAGATGCAGTGTGTGATCGAATCCAATCGACGTCACCGCACAGACGGCAGGCTGGAGCACGTTGGTCGCGTCGAGCCGTCCGCCCATCCCGACCTCGCAGACGGCCGTCTGCACGCCGGCGCGGCGAAACAGCTCGAAGGCGACGGCGGTCGTCACTTCGAAGAACGTCGGGTGCACGACCAGTCGCCCGCTCAGGCGCAGTCGCTCGACGATCCGGCGGACGTCGGCGACCGCCCGGTCGAGCGTCTCGGGCTCGACGGGTCGGCCCCCGATGCAGAAACGCTCCGAGAGGTCGAAGAGGTGTGGCGATGTGTAACGGGCTGAGGCGTGTCCGGCCGCGCGCAAGGCCGATTCGACCATGGCCGTGACCGAGCCCTTGCCGTTGGTTCCGGCGACGTGGACGGATCGGAACGCGCGCTCAGGATGACCAAGCGCCTCGACGATGGCCGTGATGCTGTCGAGGCCGAGCTTGATGCCGAACTGCTCGAGACCGTGCAGCCACTCTAGAGCGGGAGTCAATTCATTGACGGGAAGACTCAATGGCCAGATGACTCAATTCGGGCTCGACGGCAGGGGAGGCAGGCGCGGGCGCCGGCAGCGTGGCGCGCGCGCCCATGAAGCGCAGGGCCCTGGCGATGGCCGCCTTCATCTCGCGCCGGTCGATGATGAAATCGATCATGCCCTTTTCGAGCAGAAACTCGGACCGCTGGAACCCTTCGGGGAGTTTTTGGCGAATCGTCTGCTCGATCACGCGCGGCCCGGCAAACCCGATGAGCGCCATTGGCTCGGCGATGTTCAGATCGCCGAGCATCGCGAAGCTCGCGGTCACGCCGCCCGTCGTCGGATCGGTGAGGACCGAGATGTACGGCAGGCGCGCCTTGTCGAAGTGGGCGAGCGCGCCGCAGATCTTGGCCATCTGCATCAACGACAGCGCCCCTTCCATCATTCGGGCGCCGCCCGAACAGCACACGATGACCAGCGGGCACCGAAGGTCGAGGGCGCGTTCAATGGCGCGCGTAATCTTTTCCCCGACGACCACGCCCATGCTGCCGCCGATGAAGTCGTACTCCATCGCCGCCACCACCGTGCAGATGCCTTCGATGCCGCCGGTGCCGACGATGATCGCGTCCTTGAGGCCGGTGGCGGCGCGGCTCGCCTGGAGCCGGGCCTTATAGGGCTTCGTGTCGGTGAACTCGAGCGGATCGGTCGACGCCAGGTCGACGTCGTGTTCGGTCCACTCGGCGTCGAATAACGTGCGCAGACGCTCGGCGGCGCCAATCCGGAAGTGGTGGACGCACTTTGGGCAGACGTTGAGATTGGTCGAGAGATCCTTGTTGTAGATGACCTGCGCACAGCCCGGACACTTGAGCCACAGCCCTTCAGGGACGCGACTGGACTTCTCCTTGGTCGCGGCGATCGGCTTGCGGGTCTTCTTGAACCACGCCATGGGGGATCAAGCTTACTTCAGATTTCAGAACTCAGATTTCAGATTGAAGAGGATTTCAGATTGAAGAGATTGAAGAAAATGAATTGTAGATCTCGAACGTCGAAACTATTTCGTCCTCGGCACGTAGTAGCGCGTGCCGGCGCCCATGTGTCTGATCTGCTTCACGAGATCGTCGAGCGCTTCGTCGCTCGCGTCGGAGTCGAGCTCCGACGTCTCGACGACGAGAAGCGGCGTGGTGTTGTAGTGAAAGAAGAAATGATGGTACGCCTCGTTGAGCTCGCGGAGATACGCCGGGTCCGGATCGAACGCCGCCGCCTCCGGATCGGGGGGGCGTTCGTGCAGTCGTCTCAGCAGCACATCGGTCGGCGCCTGCAGGTACACGACGAGGTCTGGCGCCGGCACGTCGCGCGCGAGCAGGTCGTACAAGCGCTGATAGATGAAGAGCTCGTTGTCGTCCAGGTTGAGATACGCGAAGATCTTGTCCTTGTCGAAGAGGTAATCGCAGATCGTCACCTGGTTGAACAGGCTCGCCTGGCGCAGCGCGGTCTGTTGACGATGGCGGCTGAGGAGGTAGAAGAGTTGCGCCTGCAGCGCGGCGCCCGGTCGGTCGGCGTAGAAGTCGGCGAGGAACGGGTTTTCGGTTTCCTCGAGCACGAGCGTTGCGTCGAGACGCGTGCCCAACCGCTCGGCCAGCGTGGTTTTGCCCGCGCCAATCGGTCCTTCGACCGCGATGTAGCGGAAGAGCACGACGACCCGATGATATCATCGCGACGTGAGACGTACGAGCTCCGGCGCTCTGATCACGACCGCGTGTGCGCTCGTCATGTCGGCGTGTGCCAGTGCGCCGCTGGCGCCGCCCAAGCCGGTGACGCCGCCCTACGAGCAGAAGCTCGCCTGGATTCTGTGGCTCGAGGACCAGCGCGTGCTGCGCGATCCTGCGCCAGCCGTACCGCCGGCGCCGCCGCCCCCGACGCGCCGCGGCGGCGCGCCTGTGGTCACGCCGCCGGCGCCGCCGCCCGATCTGCTGCGGCTGCTGACCGACAGCGAGGGGCGTATCCGCCGCCGCGCCGCGCTCGCCGTGGGCCGCGTCGGCTTGCGCGAGGGCGTGCCGTCGCTGGCGGCGCTGCTCACCGATGTCGAACCCGAGGTTCGCCAGATGGCGGCGTTCGCGCTCGGGCTGATTGGCGACAGACGCGCGCGCGATCCGCTCGTCGCGGCGCTCGGCAACGCGTCGCCGCTCGTGAAAGGCGCCGCTGCCGAAGCGCTCGGCCTGCTTGGCGACCTGACGGCGGCGGACGCGATTGCCGCGATGGCGGCGTCGATCGCCGATGCCGGCGTGCTCGCCGAGCCGCCGCCGGACGCGGAAGACGCGCGGCGCGACACGCTCGCGGCGGCGTACCGACTCGGCCTGTATGCGCTCGCTCGACTCAAGGCCTACGAGCCGCTCGCCTCCGCCGCGCTCGACCGGTCCGGGCAGCCGCGCGCCCGGTGGTGGCCGATCGCGTACGCGCTGCAGCGCGTAGAAGACCGGCGCGCGCTCGGCGCGCTCATGACGCTTGCCAAGGATCCGCATCCCTACACGCGCGCGTTCGCCGCCAAGGGCCTCGGACCCCTGGAGGACCGCGCGGCACTGGAGGTGCTTCTGCCGATGGTCACGAGCGCCGATCGCTCGGTCGCCATCGAAGCGATTCGATCGGTGGGCCGTCTGGGCGGGCCGGCGGCCGGGCCTGTGCTCCTGAAGATCGCGCAGAGCGCCAAGAGCGATCCGCATGTCCGCGTGGAAGCGGTGGCGGCTCTCGGCGGCATCCGCGCCGACGGCGTGATGGACACGCTGCTCGACATGCTCGCCGATCCGAGCCCCGCCGTTCGCTCGGCCGCCATTCGCTCGCTGGCCCGGCTCGATCCGGAAGGGTTCGTCACGGTGCTCTCGGGGCTCGACCCGGACAAGCATTGGAGCGTACGGGCCGCGCTGGCGTCGGTGCTCGGCACACTGTCGGCTGAGACGGGCCTGCCGCGCCTGCGCACGCTCGTCGGCGACAGCGACTCGCGCGTGATTCCCGCCGTGCTGGCCTCCATTGCCCGCCTGCGCGCACCCGACGTGGCGGCGTTGCTGCTCGAACACCTGAAAAACGACGATCCCGTGATTCGTGCGGCCGCCGCCAGGGCCCTGGGCGAGCTGAAGCCGCCCAACGCGCAGGCGGCCCTTGCCGATGCCTACAAGTCGGGACAGCGCGACGTGACATACGTGGCGCGAGCGGCCGCGCTCGGCGCGCTTGCGGCCTACGGCGCGGCGAGCGCGACGCCGGTGCTCACCGCCGCCCTGGGCGACAAAGACTGGGCCGTGCGAGTGCGGGCGGCCACGCTGCTCGACGCGTTCGATCCGGCCGGCGGGGCCGACACCCGCATTCGGCCCGCCCCGACCGGGCACACGGCCGATTACTACGCGTCGCCCTGGCTGGTCAATCCGCCCGTATCCACCCAGGTCTACATCGAAACCGATCGCGGCCTCATCCAGATCGAGCTCGCCATGCTCGACGCGCCACTGACGGTCGCGAACTTCATCACCCTGGCGCGCAAGAAATTCTTCGACGGGGTCACCTTTCATCGCGTCGTGCCCGATTTCGTGATCCAGGGCGGCGACCCGCGCAGCGATGGCGAGGGCGGTCCGGGCTACACGATTCGTGACGAGTTGAATGGACGGCCCTACCTGCGCGGAGCCGTCGGCATGGCGCTCGACTGGGCCGACACAGGCGGCAGCCAGTTCTTCATCACCCATTCACCGCAGCCGCACCTCGATGGCCGCTATACGGTCTTTGGACGCGTGACGGGAGGCATGGAGATCATCGACCAGATTCAGCCGTGGGACGTCATTCGGCGGGTGATTGTCTGGGACGGTGAAAGCTTGCAGTGAGAAGAGTTTGGAATTACAGAAGGGATCAAAAAAGGGGGCGGCGGTCGCCCCCTTTTTTTATGACGGTGGAGGTTGGCCTAACGTTTCTTGCCAGCCTTCTTCTTCCCGCCCTTGGCTTTCTTCGCCATTGTCTCTTATCCCCCCCTTCGTGTGGGTTTTGCGCCCGCGGCGACGCTTGCGACCAGCTCTGTGGTGGCTGCCGCCTGGCACGCTCACCAGCCCGTCGGCGTCATTCCGCTGCGAACTACCGATGAGAACCAGCTCGATCGTGTGCACAAGGAATGGCCTTAGTTCACCACCCTCATACCAGATATAGGAATTATGGTGGAAAAAAGATCATTGTCAAGCACAAACGTGGTCTATTTGTCGAAAGTTTACAACGCAAATAAACTGTCGTGCCTTCATGTCTGGACCACTCTTCGATTTCCGTCTGACTGCCACCGACGGCGATGCCCGGTGCGGTGTGATGACGACCGCGCACGGCGACGTCGAGACGCCGGCGTTCATGCCTGTCGGCACGCAAGGCGCGGTGAAGGGCGTGACGCATCGCGATCTCGAGGATCTCGGCGTCGAGATTCTGCTGAGCAACACCTATCACCTCTTCTTGCGGCCTGGAGACGATCTCATCGCGCGGCGCGGCGGGCTGCACCGCTTCATCGGCTGGACCAAGCCGATGCTGACCGACAGCGGCGGCTTTCAGATCTTCAGCCTGGCCGAGCGGCGGACGATCGCCGAAGAGGGCGCCCATTTCCGGTCGCACGTCGACGGCTCAGCGCATCTGCTGACGCCGGAACGGACCACCGACATTCAGGCGCAGCTGGGGTCGGACATCGCGATGGTGCTCGACGAGTGCTTGGCGCATCCGTCGAGTCAGGAAGAGGCGCGCCTGTCGATGGCGCGCACGCTTCGGTGGGCGAGCCGCGCGCGCGACCGTCTGCTGGAGCTGCGCGCCGGGCCGGTCGGCGGGGTCCAGGTGAGCAATGCTCGCCAGGCGCAGTTTGGCATTGTGCAGGGCGGCGTGTTTCCCGAGCTGCGGGACGAAAGCGCGCAATCGACGGTGGCGCTCGGCTTCGAAGGGCTCGCGATTGGCGGACTGAGCGTCGGGGAGCCCATCGACGTCATGTACGACATCGTCGCGCGTGCGACGAGATGGCTGCCCGCGGATCGGCCGCGGTATCTGATGGGGACCGGCACGCCCGAGGATCTCGTGGAGTCGGTGGCGCGGGGGATCGATCTGTTCGACTGCGTGCTCCCGACGAGAAACGCACGCAATGGTCAGTTGTTCACGAGCCAGGGCCGGCTCAATATCAGGAACGCGCGCTACGCAGAAGACGACTCGCCGCCCGATCCAGCGTGCCGCTGCTCCACCTGCCGGAGGTTCTCGCGGGCGTATTTGCGCCACCTGTCCGTCGCGCGCGAAATGAGCGCAGCCACCCTTAACACGTTGCATAATCTACACTTTTACCTTGACACGATCCGGCGTATCAGGGAGGCTATCAGGTTCGGGCGGTTGGAAAGTTTCCGTAGGACGTTCCGCGATCGCCTGTCTGTCCAGCCGCATGATTCATGAGTATGCTTAGAGGCTTGGTGTTCGCGATGGCGGCGCCGCCGGAGGGCCAAAACCTCCTGGTACAGTTCGTGCCGCTCGCGCTCGTGGTTGCGATCTTCTACTTCATCATCGTGCTGCCGATGAAGCGGAAGCAGCAGAAGGTGCAGACGTTTCTGGACGGTTTGAAGGTCAACGACAAGGTGATTACGACCGGCGGCATCTACGGGCAGATTACACGGACGGGCGATCAGAGCGTGCAGCTCCAGATTGCCGACAAGATCCGGATTGAAGTGGCGCGGGCATCGATTGGCGGCTACCAGGGGCAGGCGCCCGTGGTCGAGCCGCAAGGCGAGTAGTGCATGTCAAACCTCAACTCGAAAGTCGTCACGATTCTTGCCGTCTTCTTCGTGTTCTTCGCCGTCGGCGTGTACCCGATCGTCGCGGCCCGCTTCGGCGTGACCCAGCCAAGCTGGCTCATGAGCCGAGCGTTGAAGCTCGGCCTCGATCTCAAGGGCGGGGTGCACCTGGTGCTCCGCGTGCAGACCGACAAGGCGCTCCTGGCTGAAACCGAGTCGGACCTGGAGCGGCTTCGCCAGCTGCTGACCGAGCGGAACATTCCGGTCACCAACGTCGCGTCGACCGGCCCGACCGCGTTCCGGGTCGAGGGTGTGCCGGCCGGGCAGGAAGGCGCGTTTCGCGACGCGGCCGTTGATCTCGACGCGGTCTTCAACCGGAGTCCCGGCGCGAACGGGACCTTCACGTTCACGATGAAGCCGAACATCGAAATCCAGCTGCGCGAAGACGCCGTCGTGCAGGCGCGGCAGACCCTCGAGCGGCGCGTCAACGAGCTGGGCGTCGCCGAGCCGCAGATCGCGCAGCAGGGGGCCAACGGCGACCAGATTCTGGTGCAGCTGCCGGGCGTCACCGACATCGCGAAGGCGAAACAGATCATGGGCTCGACGGGCTTCCTCGAGCTGAAGATTGTGGAACGAGTCGGCGCCACGCGCGAGGAGATGCTCGTCAACGGGCAAGTGCCGGCCGGGATGGACATTGTGCCTGGCACGAGCGGCGTGCCGGGCGAGCCGGCGGCGTACTACCAGCTCCGAAAGGCGGCGGCAGTCACGGGCCGCGATCTGCGAAACGCGCGGCCCTCGATCGATCAGAACAACCGGCCGGCCGTGAGCTTCACCCTCAATCCCGAAGGTGGGAGGAAGTTCGGCGCGGTGACGAGCGCCAACATCGGCCGCCAGCTGGCGATCGTGCTGGACGGCCGCGTGCAGTCGGCCCCCCGGATCGACGGCCGCATCACGACCGACGGGCAGATCTTTGGCAGCTTCACACCGGAGGAAGTGCAGAACCTCTCGCTCATCCTGCGCACCGGCGCGCTGCCGGCGGACCTGACCTACCTCGAAGAGCGCACGATTGGGCCCAGCCTTGGCGCCGATTCCATCCGGTCGGGTGTGTTGGCGTCGCTCGTGGGCCTCGTCCTGATTATCCTCTTCATGCTGTCGTACTACAGGCTGTCCGGCGTCAACGCCGTCATTGCGCTCGTGTTCAATCTCGTCATCCTCCTGGGGCTCATGGCGTACGTCGGCGCCGTGATGACGCTCCCCGGGATCGCCGGCTTCATCCTGACCATCGGCCTGGGCGTCGATTCGAACGTGCTGATCTTCGAGCGGATCAAGGAAGAGCTCGACGCGCAACGCGGCGTCCGCTCGGCGATCAACGCGGGCTTCAGCCGCGTGTTCTTGACGCTCGTCGACACCCACCTGGCCGGTTTCATCGCGGCGGCCTTTCTGTTTCAGTTCGGCACCGGTCCGATTCGCGGGTTCGCCGTGACGCTGTCGGTCGGCCTGGCAGCCAATCTCTTCACGTCGACCTTCGTGTCGAAGACGCTCTTCGAGATGGCGCTCGCGCGCCGCTCGCAGGTGGCGACGCTGAGTATCTAGATGCATATCTTCAAGGACTCCCACTTCAACTTCCTCCGTTGGCGCTGGCACGCGCTGGCGCTGTCGGCGCTCGTCATCGCCGGCGGCATCTTCATGATGGCGACCCAGGGCATTCCGTTGGGCGTCGAGTTCTCGGGCGGGACCATCGTCATCGCCAGATTTGAGAGCTCGGTGTCCGAAGACCAGGTCCGCCGCGCTGTCGAGAGTCTTCCGGGCGAGGAGCAGGTCCAACGGTTCGACGACGCGGCGGCCAACCAGTGGCTCATTCGGCTGCCTCAGACCGATCTGACCGAGCAGGGCTCGAGTCTGTCGGAAGGCGCCGATCAGGTCATCAAGGCGCTGCAGGCCGCCGGCCTGCCCAAGATCGTCGACGTCAGCACGGAAATCGTCGGTCCCACCGTTGGGGCCGAGCTGAGACGCCGGGGGATCTCCGCGACGCTGCTGTCGATGATCGGCATCACGGCCTGGATGGCCTTCCGGTTCCGCGTCAGCTTCGCCCTCGGCTCGATTGCGGCCACGTTCCACGACGTGCTCGTGACGCTCTCCTGTCTCGTCCTGTTCAACTACGAGATGTCGCTGAACGTGATCGCCGCGATGCTGACGATGGTCGGCTATTCGATGAACGACATGATCGTCATCTTCGACCGTGTCCGCGAAAACGCGCGTTCGAAGAAGCGTGAGCCGCTCGAGACCATGATCAATACGAGCCTGAACCAGACGCTCGCGCGAACGGTCATCACGTCGGGCACGGTCTTCATGGCCGTGCTCGCGCTCTACCTGTTCGGGGGAGACGTTCTGAAGGGTTTTGCCTTCACGATGCTCGTCGGCACGCTCGCGACGACGTATTCCGGGTGGTTCATCGCGCCGTCGCTCGCGATCATGATGAGCGGCACGACGGTGGTGGCTCGAGCTCCGGCGGCCGCGGTTTCGGAAGGGGCGGCCGCGCCGCAACAGCCGACACGGAAATCGAAGCCTCAGCGCAAGGCCAAGGCGTCCTAGAGGGCTATCAGCTGTCAGCTCAGCTGATGTCTTCCGTCCTGCACGCGGCGCTCCTCGGCGTTGTTCAAGGGTTGACCGAGTTTCTGCCGATTTCCTCGACCGCCCATTTGTTGGTCGGCCAACGGCTGCTGGGTTACGTCGATCCGGGCAGCGCCTTCACCGAAATGATTCAGCTGGGCTCGATTCTGGCGGTGATGTGGCTCTACCGAACGCGGATCGTGGAGGTGGCGCGGGGCCTGCCGTCCAGTCCGGATGCGCGCCGCTTCGCGCTGATCGTGGTCGCGGGGTTCCTTCCGGCCATGGTGGTCGGGGCCCTCGCGGCCGATTACGTCGAGGGCGTGCTTCATCAGAACCCGCAGGTCATTGCGGCAGCGTTCGTCATTGGCGGCATCGTGATGCTGCTCGTCGAGCGTTTCCGGGTACGCTCGATCGTGAGCGAAGCCGGTCGCATTCCCGTGGCCCGAGCGATCGGCGTCGGGATTTTCCAGACCATGGCGTTGATTCCCGGTGTCTCGCGATCGGGCGCGACCATCGTCGGGGGCCTGCTCCTGGGGCTCGATCGCCGCGCCGCTGTCGAGTTCTCGTTCTTTCTCGCGATGCCGACCATGGTCGGGGCGTTCGTTTACAAGCTCGTCGACATCAGGCACTCGCTGGTCCCCGGGCAGGCGCTGGAGATTGCCGTGGGGTTCGTGATGGCCTTCTTTGCGGCGCTCGTCGTCGTGAAGCCGTTTCTGAATTCCGTGGGCCGGTCGGGATTCGCGCCGTATGCGTGGTACCGCATCGTCGCCGGCCTCGCGATCGCCGGCGGAGTGGCCGCCGGTAGGTTATGAGCGCGCCGGGACTCGGGACTCGGCGTTGATCACCGCCGACTAACGACTATCGACTAACGACTAACGACTATTCATGCTTCCCTGGCTCCGACGGAGTTTCATCGCTGGTCTTTTCGTCACGGTCCCGCTCTTCGTCAGCGTGGCGGCCTTCGTCTGGACGTTTCGCGTCGTCGACGGACTCACGACGCCCATGTCGGAGCGGGTGTTGGGCCGCCACGTGCCCGGCTTGGGCATTGCGGCCACGGCGGCCGGCATTCTGCTCGTCGGTGCGGTCGCGACCAACGTGCTCGGCAAGCGCGTCCTGCAGCGCGGCGAAAGTATCCTGCTGCGTGTTCCGGTGTTTCGCACGATCTACGCGCCGGTGAAGGAGCTCGTCGCCGCGTTCTCACCAGACAATGCATCGGGCTTCAAGAGGGTTGCGCTCGTCGAAGACACGCGCGGCTATGCGCTCGGCTTCCTCACGAAGGAATTCACCGTCGATCGCGGCAGCGGTCCAGAACCCATGGTGGCGGTGTACGTGCCGACGAACCATCTCTACCTCGGCGACATCGTCGTGTGCCGTCGCGATCGGGCGTGGTTTCCCGACGTGAGCGTCGAGGACGGCATCAGGATCTTTCTCACCGGGGGATCGGGCATGCCGGCCCGGCTCCGGGCGGGGCCCGGGGACGACCGCCCCTAGCTGCTAAACCTCTTCTCAGGCCATGATCGTGAGACATGAAGCAAAGTTCTGTCGGTGAGCCCCGGTCAGCCTGAGCAGCTGTCTGTCGAGGCCAAGCTTCGCTGCCGACTTCCAGGTATAATCCGACGTTTTGTGTAACGAAGCTTCGCTTCGTTACTAGACGAGCGGCGCGGCCGCATAGGCGGCCGCGCCCTAAGCCGGGCTTGCACGGGGCAGTTGACACATTCGTACATGGTTTCGGCCGTGCAAGCACGGCTTGCGAGGTGTGATGAACGTGACGTTGCAGAAGCGACTGGGACGCGTGCTGGTCCCGATGATGGTGGTGGGATTGCTGGCGGCTGCTCCGGCCGCCGCCGGCGCGGCGCAGGCCGACGCGCAGAGCCAGACAGCCGCGCTGGCCCGTGCGGGCGGCGAGGCGAGCCTCGTGCTCCCGGATCTCGGGAGCGTCGACTTTCTCGGTGGCGCCGTCAGCGGCCGCGCGCTGCTCATGAGCGGTCTGTTCGTCTGTGCGCTCGGATTGCTGTTCGGCCTGGTGGCGTTCACGCGGCTCAGGAACCTGCCGGTCCATCCGGCGATGCGCGAGGTGTCCGAGCTGATCTACGAGACGTGCAAGACGTATCTGGTGACGCAGGGGCGCTTCATCCTCCTCCTGTGGCTCTTCATCGGCGCGATCGCCACGGTGTACTTCGGGTTTCTCGCCGAGACCGTGAATCGGGCCACCGGCGAGGTCCAGAACGGCTATCCACCACTGAGCGTCGTGATCATTCTGATCTTCAGCCTGATCGGCATCGCCGGCAGCTACGGCGTCGCCTGGTTCGGCATCCGGGTCAACACGTTCGCCAACTCACGCGCGGCGTTTGCGAGCCTGCGCGGGATGCCGTATCCGATTTACGCCATCCCGCTGCGCTCCGGCATGAGCATCGGCATGCTCCTCATCAGCGTCGAGCTGCTCCTGATGCTGTGCATCCTGCTCTTCATCCCGGGCGACCTGGCCGGGGCGTGCTTTATTGGCTTCGCGATCGGCGAGTCGCTCGGCGCGGCGGCGCTCCGCATCGCGGGCGGCATCTTCACCAAGATCGCCGACATCGGCTCGGACCTCATGAAGATCGTCTTCAACATCAAGGAAGACGATGCGCGGAACCCGGGCGTCATCGCCGACTGCACCGGCGACAACGCCGGCGATTCGGTGGGTCCGAGCGCCGACGGGTTCGAGACGTACGGCGTGACGGGGGTTGCCCTCATCTCGTTCATCCTGCTGGCGGTCCGGGAGCCGCGGGTGCAGGTCGAGCTCCTCGTGTGGATCTTCGTGATGCGCATCATGATGATCGTGGCGAGCGGCTTGTCGTACTTCGTGAACGAAGCGATCGCGAAGGGCAAGTACGAGCATGCGGAGAAGATGAACTTCGAGGCGCCGCTCACCTCGCTCGTGTGGCTCACCTCGATCGTCTCGGTCGTCCTGACCTACCTCGTCTCGTACTTCCTGATTCCGACCCTGGGCGACGGCACGCTCTGGTGGAAGCTGTCCACGATCATCACGTGCGGCACGCTGGCGGGTGCGATCATCCCCGAGTTCGTCAAGGTGTTCACGTCCACCGAGTCGGGCCACGTGAGGGAAGTCGTGGCGTCGTCGCGCGAAGGCGGCGCGTCGCTCAACATCCTGTCGGGCTTCGTCGCCGGCAACTTCAGTGCGTACTGGCTGGGGATGAGCATCATGCTGCTCATGTCGATCGCGTATCTGGTGACCGGGCCCGCGATGTCGGCGCTCATGCTCGCGCCGGCCGTCTTTGCCTTCGGCCTCGTCGCCTTCGGGTTCCTGGGCATGGGACCCGTGACGATCGCCGTCGACTCGTACGGTCCCGTCACCGACAACGCCCAGTCGATATTCGAGCTCTCGGTCATCGAGACGCTGCCGGGCGTGAAAGAGTCGATCAAGAAGGAGTACGGCTTCGACGTCCGGTTCGACCGCGCGAAGGACCTCCTCGAGGAGAACGATGGCGCCGGCAACACGTTCAAGGCGACCGCCAAGCCGGTGCTCATCGGCACGGCGGTGGTGGGCGCGACGACGATGATTTTTTCGATCATCATGCTCCTGACCGAAGGGCTGACGACGAACACCGAGCTCTTGTCGGTGCTGCACCCGCCCTTCCTGCTCGGGCTCATCAGCGGCGGCGCGGTGATCTACTGGTTCACGGGCGCGTCCGCACAGGCCGTCACGACGGGCGCGTACCGCGCGGTCGAGTTCATCAAGGCCAACATCAAGCTCGAAAGCGCCGAGAAAGCGTCTGTGGCCGACAGCAAGAAGGTCGTTGAAATCTGCACGCAGTACGCGCAGAGAGGCATGTTCAACATCTTCCTGACGGTGTTCTTTTCGACCCTGGCGTTTGCGTTCGTCGAGCCCTATTTCTTCATCGGGTACCTGATTTCGATCGCGCTCTTCGGTCTGTACCAGGCCATCTTCATGGCCAACGCTGGCGGCGCCTGGGACAACGCGAAGAAGATCGTGGAGGTCGAGCTGAAAGCCAAGGGCACGCCGCTGCACGCCGCCACGGTCGTGGGCGACACGGTGGGCGATCCGTTCAAGGACACGTCATCGGTGGCCATGAATCCCGTGATCAAGTTCACGACGCTGTTCGGGCTGCTGGCCGTGGAGCTGGGGGTCCGGCTGAAGGAGGGCGGCGGGGTGCTCGCGCCCTTGCTGGCGTTGGTCTTCTTCGCGCTCTCGCTCTTGTTCGTGTGGCGGTCGTTCTACGCCATGAGAATCGGGTCCAAGCCGTGACTGGTGCAGGACTTACGCGGGCCAGGGTATGGCCCGGCGTGGCGCCGGGCCATTTGACGCCGGCCGGTGTCTAAACGGGAGAACAAGCCGCGAGGGACCGCGAGGGACTCCCACGCGTCGTCAAAAGACTTTGGTTGACGTGCGGTTTTTCCAGTTACTATAATCGCCGCCTTCGGCAGGCGAGCCGAGATATGGCCATCTGCGAGCGGGCTCCGATCCAGCCGGCGGCACTCCACGCGGGGAAGAGCAGACAGAAGAGGAGACGTCAGTGCCACGTGATTTGTTCGTCGACATCGTCAACCCGTCGGTGAAGGTGGGCAGCCGGAGCTGGTACACGGTGCCGCTGTCGATCGCGGCGCATACGGGGACGATCCTGGCAGTCATCATCATCCCGTTGATGGCGGCTCCGTTGCTCCCCGGCGTGCCGGACTCGATGTCGGCGTTTGTGGCGGCCCCGCCGCCTCCGCCCCCGCCGCCTCCGCCCCCGCCGCCCCCACAGGCGGCGGCGCAGGCGCCGGTGCCAAAGATGGACGTCAGCCCGACCGCCGCGCCGGTCGAGGCTCCCGCGGAAATCAGACCCGAGACGGGGATCGAAGCGGGCCTGGCCAACTCGGGCGGCGTCGAAGGCGGGATCATCGGCGGCGTCACCGGCGGCGTCGTGGGCGGGCTCGAAGCCGCGCCTCCCCCGCCTCCGCCCCCGCCGCCTCCGGCCCCGGTGCGCGTCGGCGGCCAGATACGCGCCCCGCAGAAGATCAGGGACGTGAGGCCGGTCTATCCGGCCATCGCGCAGTCGGCCCGCGTGCAGGGCATCGTCATCATCGAGGCGACCATCGGGCCCAACGGCCAGGTGCAGGAAGCCAAGGTGCTGCGATCGATTCCGCTGCTCGACGCGGCTGCGCTCGACGCGGTCAAGCAGTGGACGTTCACCCCGACGATGCTCAACGGCGTGCCGGTGCCCGTCATCATGACGGTCACGGTGAATTTCACCCTACAGTAGAGCAGACGATTCGGACGATTCGGACCTTCGGTTTTTTGATGGAGGATGGACTGTGGATTTAATGGTGATGTACGAACAGATGGGATATGTGGCCAAGGCGGTGGCCATTGTGCTCCTTATCATGTCCATGTGGTCGCTCGGCGTGGGCATCGAGCGGTTCTTCACGTACCAGCAGGCGCGCACGCAGTCCAAGCTGTTTGCGCCGCAGGTGGCGAAGCACCTCAAGGACGGCCGGCTGAAGGAAGCCATCGCGATGTCGTCCTCCAAGAGCTACCGGTACAGCCACCTGGCAAAGGTCGTGCTCGCCGGGCTGCAGGAGTATCAATTCCAGCAGGAATCGGGCGGCGCGATGAGCCGTGAGGACCTGATGGACACCACGCGCCGCTCCATCCAGCGCGCCTCCGCGCTGACGGCGTCGGACCTGAAGAAGGGCGTCTCGGCGCTCGCGACCATCGGATCGACGGCCCCCTTCGTCGGGCTGCTCGGCACGGTGGTCGGCGTCATCAACGCGTTCCAGGGCATCGGCAACAGCGGATCGGCCGGCATTGGCGCCGTCTCGATCGGTATTTCTGAAGCGCTCGTCGAGACCGCGCTCGGGCTCGTGGTCGCGATTCCCGCCGTGTGGATTTACAACTACCTCACGTCGCGCATCGAATATTTCAACGTCGAGATGGACAACTCCTCGTCGGAGCTCATCGATTACTTCATCAGGAAGACGGCGTAGGGGACAGCACTCGGATTGGGCTTTGGACTTTAGGCTTTGGCAAGGGCCCGAAGTCTAAAGCCTAGAGCCTGTAGTTTTCTGGAGAAATCGCTATGTCAATGGATCTTGGCGGCGCAAAAGGCGGCGTCAAAGCGGACATCAACGTCACGCCGCTCGTCGACGTCATGCTCGTGCTGCTCATCATCATGATGCTCGTGGCGCCCATGCTCGAGCAGGGCGTCGCGGTCACGCTGCCCAATGCCGTCAACAGCGAAGAGAAGCCGCAGAGCCAGGAACAGACCATCGTCGCGATTTCCTCGAACCGCTTGGTCTATCTGAACGCCAAACAGGTTCAGGAAGGGGAATTGGCGACCAAGGTGAACGAAGCGCTCGAAGGCAAGACGGCGAGGACCGTGCTCATCAGGGCCGATGAAGACGTCGAGTACGGCGCCGTCATGGCCGCGATGGACCAGCTGCGGCAGGCCGGCGTCGAGGACGTCGGTCTCGTGACGAGGCCGAGGTCGGGCGGCGGCGGATCGGCGGGGGGGCAGTAACCATGGCACACCATCACCATCACCTCGGCGCAGACAAGGTCGTCACGGGGGCCGCGCTGCAGGCCAGCTGCGACATGAACGTCACGCCGCTCATCGACGTGCTCCTCGTGCTGCTCGTGATCTTCATGGCGACGCTGCCCCTCGGACAGCGCGGCGTGGACATCAACCTGCCGGCCGAGACCAGGACCGCGCAGCAGCAGCAGGAGATCGACATCAGCCAGATCATGCTGGACTACTCGGCCGACCGGAAGATCTCCGTGAACCACCAGGACGTGACGATGGCCGAGCTCGAAGGCAGGCTCCGCACGATTTACGAGCAGCGCAAGGACAAGACGATGTTCATCGCCGGCGCGGAAACGCTCCGTTACAAGGACATCGTCGAGGTCATCGATGCGGCCAGGGGCGCCGGCGTCCTGAAGGTCGGCATCGTGACGGCGGGCATGAGGAAGGCGGCGGGAGTGCAGACAAATTAGTCGTTAGTCGATAGTCGATAGTTGTCAGTCGCGAGTCCTCAATCGGGCGGCGGTCGAGGCTATGACCGCCGCCTTTTTTTTCGGCGCTCCGCCGTCACCCTTCAAAGTTCCAGCTTCGACCAGCGACCAACGACTAACCTCACCTGCCGTGCCTGCCAGAGATGGCGCCGTTGGTGCGCCAGGTAGGCCGCGAAGGCGATGCCGAGGCCGTACCGCAGCCACGGCAGGACGGGAGACCGGGCGCGTATCCGACGGAGGTCCAGGCCGTCGGCGCTCTTCAACCGCTCCAGAAACTCGGCCTGCCAGGCGAAGAAATCGGTCATGACTGTCACCGAGGTCGCCCCGTACACGGGCGCAAAGGCCCCTGGCGTGCGCACGCGAATGACCGGCGGGGGCTCCATCAGCCTGACGAAGGATCGCTGCAGCAGCGGATATGCGAACGGGCCGCCCGCGGTCATGCCGCGCCTGCGTCCTCGAGCGATCGCCTCGTCGAAGGTCGGCATGAACAGCCGGGCCGCGATGTTCAGGTGCCCCAGGCATTCCGCGATCGACCACCGGTCGGACCCGGGCCGCCAGTTGAACTGATCGTTCGACAGCCCGGCGACGATGCCCGGCGCATCTTGATTGATCGACAGCAGCTGATCCTGGTAGCCCTCGAGCTCTGAGTTCACGCACGCCTCTTCCGAGTGTATGACCGGCTCCACATGTTATCGACCGCGTCCGACAGCTCGCTCGAGCAAAAAAAGCGGCCGTAGGGCGCGACGGCGCTTGGTCGGATCGCCCGCCCCCAGAAAGGCGTGTTTTTTGTTTCACCGTCGATACAATAGCGCACTACACTTTCTCGAAGCCGCAAACCACGTTTCTTGGAGGCAAGATCGATGAACGTTGTGCGCAAGAGATCGGCGCGTTTGTGTCTGGCCGCGGTGCTCGCCGTGACGACACCGCGCCTCACGTTCGCTCAGACCGTGACAACCGGCTCGATGAGTGGCGAAGTCACCGACCCGCAGGCAGCCGTCCTTCCGGGTGCAGCCGTCGTCGCGGTGCACACGCCGACCGGAACGACCTATGAGGTCACGACCGAGGCGAACGGCCGCTACCAGATTCTGAACGCCCGCGTCGGCGGGCCCTATACCGTGACCGCCAGACTCTCGGGGTTCCGCGATCGGATCGTGTCGGACGTGAACGTGCCGCTCGGCGAAGACCGGACGGTCGATTTGCGGCTGGAGCTCGCCACCGTCGATGAGCGCGTAACGGTCGTCGCCGAAGTGCTGATTATCAACGCGTTGCGCGCCGGCACGGCGTCGAACGTGCGCGCCGAAGCCGTTGAGACGCTGCCTACGGTCTCGCGCAGCATCACGGACTTTGCCCGCCTCGATCCGAACTTCGTGACCACCTCTCAGGGTCAGGGCGCGACCATTCTCTCGGTCGCGGGCCGCAACAACCGCTATAACAACATACAGATCGACGGCGCCGTGAACAACGACCTGTTCGCGATCTCGGAGGCGAGTGCTCCAGGGGGGGCCGCCGAGACGCAGCCGATCAGCCTTGACGCGATCCAGGAATTCCAGCTCGTCGTGTCGCCATACGATGTTCGTCAGGGAGGCTTTACGGGCGGCGGCATCAACGCGATCACGAAGAGCGGTGAAAACCTGTTTCACGGCACGGGCTACTATTTCGGCCGCGACGACGGCCTGGTTGGCGAGCTGTCGGATCGCGGCAGGGTCGTTCCCCTCGGCGGATTCAGCGACAAGCAGTCGGGGGCCAGCATCAGCGGGCCGATGATCCAGAACCGCGCGTTCTTTTTTGGAAACGTCGACATAGGTCGGCGCAACACGCCTTCGGGGTTCTCGGTCGCCGGCACCGGACAGGCCTGGGGCCATCAAGCGGAGGCGCAACGGTTCGTGAGCATCCTGCGGAGTCGGTACGGCTACGATCCGGGCGTCGGCGAGGATCCGCTGGCGGAGTTCGACCGCACCACCGACAACAACAAGGTGTTCGTTCGGTCGGACTTCAATCTGGCCGCCAATCACCGTTTGACCGTTCGCCACAATTACATTGACGCGAAGAACGACGTCGGCTTCCCGACCAACATCCTGTATTACTTCCCCGACAATTTCTATCGTATCAGCAACAAGCAGAACTCCACCGTCGGCCAGCTGAACAGCACGTTCGGCAAGTCGTTCAACGAGTTCCGGGTCACGTACCAGCGTATCCGCGATCGCCGGACGAACGCCACCGACTTCCCGTTCGTGCGCGTGTTCCTGCCAGGCGGTTCATCGATGCGCGCCGGCACCGAGAACTTCTCGACGCGCAACGCCCTCGATCAGGACGTCGTCGAGCTGACGAACGACTTCACGATGCTCGCCGGGCAGCACACGCTGACGTTCGGCACGCACAACGAGCTCTTCAAGTTCGACAACCTGTTCATCCGCGACAACTTCGGGAACTACCAGTTCTCGAACCTCGATCTGTTCGAACAAGGCCTCGCGCAGTCGTACGATTACAGTATCTCGGTCACCAGCAACCCGCTTGAATCGGCCGATTTCAACGTGCGACAGTTCGGGCTCTATGCCGGCGACCAATGGCACGCTGCTCGGAACTTGACGGTCACCTACGGGGTCCGCGTCGATTTGCCGATCTTCCCCGACAAGCCGTCGCGCAACGAGTTCTCGGAAACGACGTTCGGGTTCCGCACCGACGTCGTGCCGGAGAGCAAGCTGTGGTCGCCTCGCGTGGGTCTCAATTACGACGTGCGGGGGGATGGTAAGGCGCAGGTTCGGGGCGGTGCCGGGCTGTTCACCGGGCGTACGCCGTATGTCTGGCTCTCGAATCAGTATGGCAACACTGGGAACGAGTTCCAGCGCGTCAGCGTCACCAACAACGCGAACAACCGCATTCCGTTCGTCGCCGACCCGACCAACCAGCCGAAGACCGTGCCTGGTGCCCGCGTGCTCGGCAACGAGATCGACGTCATCGATCCCGACTACGAGTTCCCGTCGCTGTGGCGCGGCAACGTCGGATACGACCGCGACCTCGGCGTCTGGGGCCTGATCGCGTCGCTCGAATTCCTGGCCTCGAAGACCGTCAACGACGTCAAGTATGAAAACGTCAACTTGCGACAAACCGGCACCCGCTTCGACGGTCGACCATTCTACGACGCCAGTGCAGGGGGCCGCGTTTCGACGGCCATCAGCAACGCCATCCTGCTGACGAACACGGACCTGGGTAATCAATGGAACCTGAGCTTCAAGCTCGAACGGCCGTTCCGCAACAACTGGTTCGCGTCGGGCTCGTACGCCTATGGCCGCACGCGGTCGTCGCTCGATGCCACGTCGTCGCAGGCAGCATCGAACTGGGGCAACGCGCGGACGCCCGGCAATCCGAACAACGTGCCGCTGGCCCGCTCGAATTTCGACGTCGGTCACCGCGTCAATCTAGCGGCGTCCTACATGCTTCAACTGCCGCGCAGAGTGAGCGTGACCGCCTCGATGTTCTACAACGGACAGACCGGGCGGCCCTACTCGATCAGCTACAACAACAACGACTTCAACGGCGACGCGCAGTTCTTCAACGATCTGTTGTTCGTACCGGCGAACGTGAACGACCTCGTCTACACCAACGGGACGGCGGCGCAGTTCGAGGATTTCATCGCAAACGACAAATGCCTCAACGACAGCCGAGGCGCGATCACCGAGCGCAATTGCAGTCGCCAGCCGTTCACGAATATCGTCGACGCGAAGTTCGCGGTCGGCCTGCCGATCCAGCGTGCGAAGGTCGAAGTCACGATGGACATCCTCAATTTCCTGAACATGCTGAACGGGGATTGGGGGCGCTATGAGTTCCTCGACTTCCAGACGCTGAACGCGTTGGCGTACGGCGGGATTGACGCCGCGTCCGGAAAGCCCATCTACAACATCGCGACGCTCGCGTCGTCGTCGTTCCGCAAGTTCACGATCGACAACCTGCGCTCTCGCTGGCAGGCACAGTTCGGCGCCCGCGTTCGGTTCTAGCGGGCGAGCCTCCCCGGCGCTTTCGAAAGCCGCGCGAACCAGCGACCGGGTTCGCACGGCCTCCTTCCTGTCGCCGATCGTCCAGCCCTGATCCGCGCGCGACACCAGTAAGACGCGCGCTTCCTCGTCGAACCGTAGGCTCACCGCGAGCAAGAATCGCCAGGCCGTACAAAAGAAACGCCGCCGGACGTGCGTCCGGCGGCCTCCGATCCAATCGGCCGAACCAGCGAATGGCAGGCCTTACTTGTCTCCGGCCGCCTGCTTCTTGACGAGCGCGTTGGCTTGATCGGCCAGCTCCTGCGCCTCCTCGAGCAACTGCTTGATCTTGGCCTGATCCTTCTCCAGCCGCGCCTGCTGACGAAGCAGGAGACCGCGGAACGTCATGGCCGTCGCGTAGTCCGATTTCAGCTGGATTGCCTTGTCGACGGCCACCAGGCCCTTTTGAATGTAATCGCGCTTCTCGGCGTCCTGCAGGCGCGCGTCCCCGTTGGCTTCCTCGTAATAGTAGCCCGCGATCATCTGGTAGGCCTCGGGATTGGTCGGCTCCTTGTCGGCCCTCTGCTCGAGCGCCGCGATGGTCTTGTCGAACAGACCCTGGCGGTTGTAGTAGCCGGCGAGCTGGAGGTACACCGAGGGGTCGGCGGGCCTGGCGTCTTTCGCAAGGTTGAGCAGCCGCTCGGCGTGGTCGTACTCGGCGGCTTGCTCGTACACGTTGGCGAGCATGAAGTAGGGTTCCGTGTCCGTCGGGTCCAGCTGAATCATCTTGATCAGCACCGGCTCGGACTTACTCGGATCGTTCAACTTGTCGACGCCATACGAAGCCACCAGGTACTTGAGCGAGAGGTTGGCCAGGTTCCTGTCTTCGGGCTTTTCCGACACCGAGAGCTTGTCGGCGCCCAGCTGGTAATTTTGCACGGCCTTGTCGAGCAGGGCGTCGTTCTCTGGCTCGCCCTTGCGGCTCGGCCTGTACTGGTTGTCGTAGCTGTTGCCCAGATAGAAGTAGGCGTAGGCGAGATCGGGGTTCTGCGCGACCGCTTCCTCGTACAGCTTCGACGCGGCTGGGTAGTCCTGGGCGGAGTACGCCTGGTTGGCGGCCTTGAACGCCCGCATCGCCTGCAGCTCCCGGATTCGGGCGCATCCGGCGGCCGAGGCCACCGTGAGCAGAGCGACGACCACCAGCGACACGCCCGACAAGCCCCGTTTCACATCGCGATTCCACATAATTCAAGTCCTGCCCTGAGGAGAGATTTCCGTGGCCAAAACCGAGCCAGTATAGTGAACTTCTTGCTCGACCGGCAAGAGGCTCTCTATTATGGTCCAAGCCTCGAACCCGACCGCCAAACACGAGGTTAGACACCGGGATTCATGATTCGCTTCGAGGATTTGCTCGAAAAAGTCCGGGCCTACAGCCCCGACGCCGATGTGGAGCTGCTTCGCCGGGCCTACGTGTTCTCGGCCTCGGAGCACCGGGGGCAGGTCCGCCATTCGGGCGAGCCCTACCTGATTCATCCGCTGGCGGTCGCCGAGATTCTGACAGACCTGAAACTCGACGCCGCGGCCATCGCGGCCGGACTGCTGCACGACGTGGTCGAAGACACCCTGACCACGATCGAGCGGATCCGTGAGCTGTTCGGCCCCGAGGTCGCCCACCTCGTCGAAGGCGTGACGAAAATCAGCGCGATCAAGTTCTTGTCGAGCGAGGAGCGGCAGGCGGAGAACTTCCGCAAGATGCTGCTCGCGATGGTCGACGACATCCGGGTCATCCTGGTGAAGCTCGCCGATCGCCTGCACAACATGCGGACGCTCAGCCACCTGCCGGAAGACCGGCGCGCGGTGATCGCCCAGGAAACGCGCGACATCTACGCGCCGATCGCCAACCGCCTCGGCATGAGCAAGGTGAAGAACGAGCTCGAAGAGCTGTCGTTTCGCTATTTGGATCCCCAGGCCTACGAGGCGCTCCGGGCGCGTGTGGACGCGCGGCGGCGCGCCACCGAAGGCCTCATCGAGAAGCTGAAAACGACCATCGCCACCAAGCTCGCGGACGCCTTGGTGCCGGTGCTCGAGATCGACGGCCGCATCAAACGCCTGTGGAGCATCAGCCAGAAGCTCAAGAAACAGAAGATCGAGATCGAGCAGGTCTACGACTTCATCGCGCTTCGCGTCGTCACCGGCAGCGTGAAGGACTGTTACGCGGCCCTCGGCATCATCCACCAGACCTGGTCGCCCGTTCCCGGCAGAATCAAGGACTTCATCGCGATGCCGAGGCCGAACGGCTACCAGTCGCTCCACACGTCGGTCATCAGCGAGTACGGCACGCCGTTCGAGGTGCAGATCCGCACGATGGAGATGCACCGCATGGCGGAGGAAGGCATCGCGGCGCACTGGAAGTACAAGGAGGGCCGCGTTGGCGACCACAAGGACGACCGGTACTTCCAGTGGATGCGGCAGCTGCTCGACATTCAGCGGGAGGTGCGCGATCCGCAGGAGTTCATCCAGAACTTGAAGGTGGAGCTGTACCCCGACGAAGTCTACGCCTTCACGCCCAAGGGTCAGGTGAAGGCGTTTCCGCAGGGCGCCACGCCAATCGACTTCGCGTACTCGATCCACACCGACGTCGGACATCAGTGCGTCGGCGCGCGCGTGAACGGCAAGATGGTGCCGCTCCGCGCCAGGCTCAAGAACGGCGATATCGTCGAGATCGTCACGCAGACGGGACGCAAACCGAGCCGAGACTGGCTCAACTTCGTGGTGACCTCGCACGCCCGCTACAAGATCAAGCACCTCATCCGGCTCGAGGAGCGCACGCGCGCCGTGGACCTCGGGCGCAAGGTCTTCGAAAAGGAGCTCCGCCGCTGCGATCTGCCGGTCAAGTCGTTCGTCGAGTCGGAGGCGTTTCAGAAGGCGCTGTCGGAATCGAGCGCGAAGACCATCGAGGACTTGTACGCGCTCGTCGGATACGGCACGCTCTCGCCCAAGCAGTTCCTGGCGAAGTTCGTGCCGATCGATCAGCTGCGCGAGAAGCCGCCCGAGGGCGCGGTGGCGGCGGTCGTCCGCCGCGTGCTCGGCGGCACCGAGGAGAAGATCACGGTGCGCGGCGGCTTCGACGATGTGCTGGTGTTCCGCGCCAGGTGCTGCAACCCAATTCGCGGCGAGAAAATCGTCGGCTACATCACGCGCGGTAAGGGCGTGTCGGTCCACTCCGTCACCTGCCCGAACGTCGTCAATCTGCTCTACGACGCCGAGCGCAGAATCGACGTCGAGTGGGACAAGGGCGACGCGGCCGCCAACTACACGGTGAAGCTGACGATGGAGGTCGAGGATCGGAAGGGTCTGCTGGCCGCGGTGAGCGCGAGAATCGCCGACATCAACACCAATATCAAGAACATGGAGGCGCACACCGACGAAGATCGACGCGCCCGAATCGACGTCACGCTCGAGATCAGCGACCTGAAGCACCTCGAGAAGGTGATGAAATCGCTGCGCGGCGTCGACGGGGTGCTGGACGTGGAACGGACCGCGCGCTAGTCCGCGCTGATCCGCCACGTGTCCTTCGTGTCCTTTGTGGTGACTACGTGTCGAACGTCGCGATGGCGTCGATTTCGATGCGGGCGTCGCGCGGCAGCCGCGCGGCCTGCACGGTCGAGCGCGCGGGGTACGGCTCGCTGAAGTACGTGGCGTAAATCGCGTTCATCGCCGCGAAGTCGCTCATGTCGGCCAGAAACACGGTCGTCCGGACGACGTCCGCCGAGGACAATCCGGCGGCGCTGAGGAGCAGTCCCACGTTGTCGAGCGCGCGCCGGGCTTGCGCGGCGATATCGCCCCCGACCATCGCGCCGGTCGCCGGGTCGATGGGCACCTGGCCCGAGACAAAGAGCAGCTGGCCCGCGCGCAGCGCCGCCGAGTAGGGGCCGACGGGCTTGGCCGCGCTCGGACTGGAGATCGCCTGTTTGGACATTGCGAGCTTCCGAGAACGTCGAACGTCGAACGGTTCTACGCCGCCTTGGTGATCTTGCCCGAGCGCAGGCAGCTCGTACAGATCCGAATCCGTTTCACGCCGCCACCAATCAGGGCTCTGACCGTCTGCAGGTTGGGCAAGAAGCGGCGCGCGCTCACGTTGTTCGCGTGGCTCTTCTGCCGTCCAACGACCGGGCCTTTTCCGCAGATTTCACACGCTCTCGCCATTCTAAATCCTCAAATCCCCAAATCCCCAAATCCCCAAATCCTCAAATCCTCAAATCCTCAAATCCTCAAATTCCCGAGCCACCAAGTATATATCGCTAGGGCACTATCAAGCGTCGAGCGTCTGGCGGCGTGTCGGCGTTGACACCCTGATCGGGCTGTCGGAACGTGCGGTCCAGAAGATCGAGGAACCCGCGTCGGTTTCCTGGAAGAGCCGTATTCAGAGCCTCGACGGCTTCAGCCAACCGCCGCAGGACGACCGCGGTGTCTCGTTCGAAGGCGGACCCTCCGCTCCTGCCGGCGTCGACGAGCACTGAGCGCATCGCGGCCGCCAGGCGCTCGGCCGGGACCGACGCGGCGCGATGCTCGTAGATGACCCCTCGGGACGCGGTCTCGAACGTCGCGGCAAGGGCCGAGGCGGCGGCCACGACGTCCGAGTCGAGGAGCGGCTGCAGCGCGGGCGCGTCGTAACCCCTGAATGACGTGCAGACTGTCGCGAAGATCTGTGACTGGCGCTCGTTGAAGTCGCGCATGACCTGCACGAGCCAGCCGACGTCCTGCTGCTGCCGGCGGGCCAACACGGCAGGCGGATGCTCGCGGGCCGAAGCCAAATACCCGCAGTCGCTCGGGCACCGGATCTCGGTGAGCCGCTTGGTGCCGCAGCACACGGCACAGATTCGGTGGCCCAAGGCAGGGCAGGCGCGCCGCGCCGTTCGCTGGCCGCAGAGGGGACACCGCATCGCGGCGTCATTCTACCGTGGGGCTCCGCCCCACACCCCGGCTCGGTCGCTTGCGGGGACCCCTACGCCCCGCGCCGCTCCCTCGCAGGTGCGCCGTGCGCGCCTAACACTGGGGCTCCGCCCCACACCCCCCGCCTCCGCTCTTCGAGCTCCGGCGAGGCTCGCGAAGCCTTCGGCGCAGGCGGCGGCTCGGTCGCTTGGCCCACCCGCCTACCAAAGTTGTCGGTGTGTGCTCCGGACTTCAACAAATTGTTGCGCAGTGGGCACAGGTCGACGATTCTTCGACGTCTGGGGATCTCCTAAAGAGGACAATTTCGACGTCCCGTGGGCCGAACCATCGGAATTGTTTCGGCGTCTAATGCATCATATTAATTTGAACGAACGGTCGACTCGAATATGACGTGATTAGTAAATCATTTGTATACTGTTAGTTACATACATAATAACGTTTGGACAACGATCGACCGATGTTCTTCGCAGCCGCGACAGGAGGCTTAGGCGGCCCTGGATCGTCAGGTTCAAGTAGGCTTGCGATATGACTCTAGTTCATGTTATATCTGGCAGTTAATTTGCATAGCAGACGGCAATCATAGAAGCGGCGGCCCGGCGTTCCGGGATGTTAAGGAGCGGCGACATGAAAAGCACAATGAAAGCGGGGAACGGCGAGCTATCTCAGTCCCGCTATTCGGATCTGAAGCGGATGCTGGACGCTCGGCGGCGTGAGATTCGCGCCGAGGTCCAGGGTAAGATTCGTGGTGTTCGCGAAGAGGCCAGCTGGGGTGCGAAACAGACGGAAGTGTTGGACGCCGGCGAGAGCTCAGAAGCCGACATCCAGGACGACATCGAGTTCGCGCTGATCCAGATGAAGTCGGAGACGCTCAACAAGATCGACGACGCGCTCAGCCGGCTCGAGCAGGGCCATTACGGCAACTGCTTCGAATGCGGCGAGGAGATCGCCGAGAAGCGCCTCCGGGCTCTGCCCTTCGCGGTCCGCTGCAAGGACTGCGAGGAGGCCCGCGAGGTCGCCGAGCGACGCGAGCGTCAACTTGCGGCCCGGCGTGGCGGCGCTTCCCTGTTCTTCGACGTGTAAACATCCGGCGTCCCAGATAGGGGCTCCGCCGGTGGCGGAGCCCATCCCCTCCCCACCTGCCGACCCCTTTCCGGGGATTGAACGTCGACAATCGGCAATCGCGCATCTCAATTTGCGATCTGCGATTTGCGATGTGCCATGAAAAATAATGAGGTCGCCATGATCGACCAACCTGAGGCTCAGAAACCCGACGAATTGGCGGTCGGGGATCGCCCGCTCGCGATCCCGTCCGAGTTGCCGGTGTTGCCGCTGCGCGACACGGTGCTCTTTCCCAACTCGTTCATGCCGCTCGCGGTCGCGCGGGAGAGCTCGGTCCGCCTGATCGACGACGCGATTGCGAACGGCAAGCTCATCGCGGCCTTCACGCAGCGCGACGCGACCGTCGAGGAGCCCGGCCAGGCCGATCTGTACGCAGTGGGCACCGCGACGCACATTCACAAGATGTTCAAGCTGCCCGACGGCAGCCTGCGCCTGATCGTGCAGGGCCTGACACGGCTCACGCTCGAGTCGGTCGTGGCGAGCGCGCCCTACCTGCGCGCGCGGGTCAGTCCCGCACCGGAAGGCGCTCGCGACGCCGATCGTCTGGAGATCGACGCCCTGGCGCGCAACATCAAGACGAACTTCCAGCAGGTGGTGTCGCTGTCGCCGCTCCTGTCCGACGATCTCCAGACGCTCGCCAGCAATATCGCCGAACCGGGCCGGCTGGCGGATTTCATCGCCTCGAGCCTCACGACCATCAGCACCGCCGTGAAGCAGGAGGTGCTCGAGACGCTGGACATCCGGGCGCGGATGGACAACCTGAACCGGATCCTCATCAAGGAGCTCGAGGTGCTCGAGCTCGGCTCGAAGATCCAGTCGCAAGTGCAGTCGGAAGTCGGCCGGAACCAGCGCGAATATTTCCTGCGCGAGCAGATGAAGGCGATTCAGAAGGAGCTCGGCGAAGGCGACGACCAGACGAGGGAAAACGAGGAGCTGGCCGCAAAAATCGATGCGGCCGGCATGCCCGACGGCGTGAAGAAGGAAGCGCTCCGCGAGCTGGACCGCCTGTCGAAGATGCCGGTGGCCGCCGCCGAGTACACCGTGGCACGGACGTATCTCGACTGGCTGATCGCGCTCCCCTGGGCGAAGCGGACCGACGAGGTGATCGATCTGCCGCGCACCAAACAGGTGCTCGACGCGGATCACTCGGGGCTCGAAAAGGCGAAGGACCGTATCCTCGAGTACCTGGCCGTGCGCAAGCTGAACCCGAACGTCAAAGGACCGATCCTGTGTTTCGTCGGCCCTCCCGGCGTGGGGAAGACCTCGCTCGCGCGATCGATCGCCGAATCGCTCGGTCGAAAGTTCGTCCGCGTGTCACTCGGCGGCATGCGCGACGAAGCCGAGATCCGCGGCCACCGGCGCACCTACATTGGCGCGCTGCCGGGCCAGATCGTTCAGGGGCTGCGCCGGGCCGAGTCGAAGAACCCGGTGTTCATCCTCGACGAGATCGACAAGCTCGGCGCCGACTTTCGCGGCGATCCGTCCTCCGCGCTACTGGAAGTGCTGGACCCGGAGCAGAACAACACCTTTCGCGATCATTATCTTGATGTCCCGTTCGATTTGTCCGAGGTGCTGTTCATCACCACGGCCAACGTCCTCGATCCCGTTCCGCCGGCGCTGCGAGACCGGATGGAGGTGCTCGAGCTTGCCGGCTACACCGAGGAGGAGAAGCTGGCGATCGCCACCGAGCACCTGGTCGAGAAACAGGTGAAGAACCACGGCCTGACGCCGGAGTCGATCCGGTTCACGCCCGCGGCGATCGGCCAGGTCATTCGCGGATATACCCGCGAGGCGGGCGTGCGGAACCTCGAGCGGGAAATCGGCGCGCTCTGCCGGAAGGCGGCGCGGCGCCGGGCGGAAGGCGACGAGACCCCACTCGAGATCACGCCGGACGTGGTCGTGCAGATGCTCGGGGCGCCCAGGTTCCTCGAGGAGGAAATGGAGGAGCGCACCAAGGAGCCCGGCGTGGCGATCGGCCTGGCGTGGACGCCGGTTGGCGGCGAGGTGTTGTTCATCGAGGCGTCCCGCATGGCGGGCGCCGGGTCGCTGACGCTGACCGGCCAGCTTGGCGAGGTGATGAAGGAGTCGACGCGCGCCGCGCTGTCATGGCTGCGCGCGCACGCAAAGGAGTACGGCATCGACCCCGATTTCTTCAAGAACGCCGAGATCCACGTGCACGTGCCGTCGGGTGCGATTCCAAAAGACGGCCCGTCGGCGGGCGTCACGATGGCGGCGGCGATGGCGTCGGAGCTCACCGGGCGGCCGGTCCGGGGCGACATCGCGATGACGGGCGAGATCACGCTGTCGGGCCGCGTCCTGCCCGTCGGCGGCGTCAAGGAGAAGGTGCTGGCCGCGCGGCGCGCGGGCGTCAACCAAGTGATTCTGCCCAAGCAGAACGAGAAGAACGTCAACGAGGACCTGACGCCCGAATTGCGGAAAGGCCTGACGGTGCACCTCGTGTCGTCCATCGACGAAGTGCTCGCGCTGGCCTTGCAGCCGGTCTCGTCTGACGCGCGCCCCGTGAAGGCCGATCCCAAGGAGCCGAAAGAGCCGAAGCGGGGAGGCCCGATTGCGGCGAGACCGTAGAGGAAGTTAGAAGTTAGAAGTTAGAACTTAGAAGTTAAAAGGACGGAGCGATCGATCGACCACGAAGTCACGAAGTCACGAAGTCACGAAGAAGACGAACGATAGGCCACGAAAGCACGAAAGCACAACCGGTCCATTGCCGCCGGCCGGGATCGAACGGGCGGGCCATCAGCGTGCCGTCTCGGGCGAACAGCAGGGACCCGGGCGGCGCGTATTCCGCTCTCGAATTGATCCGATCGAGGAGCTGCGTGTCGCTGGAATCGAGCGCGCCAAGATAGACGGCTGATTGTTCGGGGTCGCGGTTCAATATCCGGAAGAGGAAGTGGCGCCCGTCAGGGAGAAACCGTGGAGCGCTGTGGCCCAGATCTCCGCGACCTTTGTCAAGCGCCGTCACGGGAGTGCGGACGCCGCCGGCGGCTGGCACACGGTAGATGACTTCGTCCCCGAACAGGACGATACCGTCGCGATTCCACGTCCCCGCCCCGCCGACAGGGTTCGCGTCGCACAACGTTTGAGGACTTCCGCCCGACACATCGATCCCTCTTGAGCTTGCCGTCGGCAAAGAATCCGATAGAGCGACTGTCGGGCGCCCAGAACACATTCGACGCGCCTTCTGCGCCCTGCAGCGGCTGTGTTGCCGGCGAATCGAGTGCGCGCACCCACAACCTGGGAACGCCCGATCCAAGCTGCACTCGAAACACGAGTTGTCGACCGTCAGGAGAGATCGCGACTTCGTTGGAGCCCAAGCCCGAGCGCTCGGGCAGTTCGACGTCAAACCGGACAACACCATGAGAAGCCGGAGTCGGCTCGAGGTAGCGTGCAACGACTACGGCAACGGCCACAATCACGCAGACAGCCGCCGATATCCAGGCGATCCGCTCGCGTCGTATCCCGGCGGTTGCACGAGCATGGGTCTCCCTGCGGTCGTTCGCAGTGGCCGAGCTCTCGCCCATCGAGTCCGCGATCTCCAGGCGCGCCACGCCGATGTCAGGTAGACGGCCCTTCCGATCTTTTGAGAGAGCACGTCGCAGCAGGCGATGAATTGAAGCGGGCGTGCCTGGCGGCAGCGCCGCCAGGTCCGGTTCCTTGCTGACGACGGCGACGATGATGTCGGTCACATTCTCGCCGTCGAACGCGCGCCGGCCGGCCAGCATTTCGTACAGCACGCACCCGAATGCCCAAATATCGGCACGCTTGTCGACCGGCTTGCCTTTGGCCTGTTCCGGCGACATGTAGGCCGCCGTTCCAAGGATCACGCCTGCCCCAGTCATCCCGCCTGGGTTGGTCATCGTTGGCGAGTGCGACAACGGTGTGAATGACGCGCCGCCTCCTTCTTCGCCGAGCGCTTTCGCCAGGCCAAAGTCGAGCACTTTTACCGTGCCGTCCGGCGTCACCTTCACGTTGGCGGGCTTCAGGTCTCGATGGACGATCCCGTGTTCGTGTGCGGCTTCGAGCGCCTCGGCGATCTGCTTCGCGATCGGCAATGCCTCGTCGATCGGGACCGCCCCACGCGCGATCCGTCGCGAGAGGTCCTCGCCTTCCACCAGCTCCATGACGAGCGCGCGGAGGCCGCCGCTCTCCTCGAGGCCGTGGATGTGCGCGATGTTGGGATGGTTGAGCGAAGCCAGAACCTGCGCTTCACGCTCGAAGCGCGCGAGAGGCTCGGGATCGGTCGCGAACGAATCCGGCAGGACCTTGATCGCGACATCGCGATTCAACCGGGTGTCGCGCGCGCGGTAGACCTCGCCCATGCCGCCGGCGCCGATCGCGGCGACAATTTCGTACGTGCCGAGGAGTGTTCCGATTACGAGCGGCATGGGCTCACTGTCAACACGGGGGGATTATATGGGTCTTTGTTCGTGTTCTCGTGTTTTCGTGGCGGTTCTTCGGGTGGTCTTCTTCGTGTCTTCGTGTCTTCGTGCTTTCGTGGCCTCTTTTCTGGTGGCCTTCTTTCGTGCTTTCGTGTTTTCGTGGCCACCGAGTGTCCGGGGGCTTTCTTCGTGCCTTCGTGTTTTCGTGGCTAGATGAGCGTCAACCCGTACGCGGTCTTCAGATCGACGATCTCGCCGCGCGCCACCATTGCCCTCGCATCCGCGATCGTCACCACCCTCGCTTCGATGTCTTCGTCCTCGTCGGGCTTGTGCGGTGAATCGGGCGCCGGTGGTTGAAAGTCCGAGACACGGAAGAAGATCAGCTCCTCGTCGCAGAAGCCGGGTGCCGGAAAGAAGCCGCCCAGCCGCTCGAGCGTCCTCGGGACGAGAGCAATCTCTTCTTCGCATTCGCGAATGGCCGCGGCCTCGGGCGGCTCGCCTGGATCGGTCGTGCCCGCCGGCAACTCCCAGAGCTCGCGGCCGACCACGGCGCGAAACTGGCGAATCAGGATGACGTGGTCGGCGTCGCTCATCGGGATGAGGACAACCGATGGAGGATGCCGCACGGCGGCGACTTCGTGCTCCCGCCCGTTCGGGAAGCGGATCCGATCGACCTCCACCGAGAAGACACGGCCTGTATAGACAAAGGACATAGATACGATCCTGAAATGTCAGAGTTCAGAGAGTTCGTATAAGGCGTCGATGGGGTTCCCGCGCCGTCGAGCCGTTCGCCGGGCAGCATGTGTCCGTTCGGCCTCACCTGAAGTGACAAGTAGTGCCAGTGTCGGATTTCAGATTCAGCGCTGAGAGTCGGCGTCATCGTCGAATCGCTCGCGGAGATCGTCGAGCACGCGCTGCAGGTCCTCGGGCAGTTCGCTTTCGAACGCCATGGGCCGGCCGTCGGTCGGGTGCGTGAATGACAGCCGCGCCGCGTGGAGAAACGGGCGCTCGAGGCGGGTGACGGCGCGCACGTCGCCCAGCACCCTCCGATGGACGCCTCCGTACAACGGATCCCCGACCACGGGATGGCCGATGGCGCTCAGGTGCACACGAATCTGATGCGTGCGGCCGGTCAAAATCGCGATCTCGGCAAGGGTCAACACGCGCCCGAAGTGCTCGGCCCCGACGATGCGCGTGACGGCTTCGCGGCTGCGGCGTACTCGTGCGCGCTCGGGTGGCCCTTTCCCGGCGGCCGACATCTTCTTGCGATTCACGGGATCGCGGCCGATGGGCTCGTCGATCCGCCGTCCTGCGTGCACCTCGCCCCACACGAGCGCGACATACACCTTCTCGACCTCGCGCTCGCGAAACTGCCGTGACAGCTCCTCGTGCGCGGCGTCGTGTTTGGCGACCACCATCAGCCCCGATGTGCCTCGGTCGAGCCGATGGACGATGCCCGGCCGTTTCTCGCCCCCGATGCCGCTCAAATCCTCCACGTGATGCAGGAGCGCGTTGACCAGTGTGCCGCCGGCGTGCCCCGCCGCCGGATGCACGACCATCCCCGCGGGCTTGTCGACGACGATCAGGTCGTGGTCCTGATAGAGGATCTCGAGGGGCAGCGCCTCAGGCGCCGGTGCGGCGTCGACCGGCTCGGGGACGTCGACCTCGATCAGTTGCCCCGTCTTGACGGGGTGGTTCGGCTTCGCGGCTCGGCCGGCGACCTGGACGTGGCCGTCCTTGATGAGCCGTTGAATCTGCGATCGCGACTGTCCCGGAAGCGTCGAGACGAGGAAGAGATCGAGACGGTCGCCGTCGCTGTCGCCCGGAACCGTGATCGCCGTAAACGGTGTCACGCAGCCTTTCGAACCTGCCTGGGTTCCGGCGAGATGGTTCGCCGCAGATAGAGCAGCATGACGACGGCCAGCGGCACGAGGAGCAGCGAAATGAACTGCGACGTCGAGAATACGCCGATCGTGCCGCGCCCCGGATCGCCGCGGTAGATCTCCACGATGTAGCGCGAGATGGCGTAGAGCAGCATGTAAAGCCAGAAGGTCCGGCCGGCATAGCGGCGACCGCGCGATTCGGTGGCGAGCAGCACGAGCAGGATGAGCGCTTCGGCGCCCGCTTCGTAGAGCTGTGTGGGATGGAGCGGCACGTTGAGCGGCGTGCCCGTGTTGGAGGCCGCAAACGGATCGGTGAACGTGATCCCCCAGGGCAGATCGGTCGGCTTGCCGAAGCAGCAGCCGGCGAACAGGCACCCCAGGCGCCCGACCACGTGCCCGAGCGCGATGCCCGGCGCAAACACGTCGCAGGTCGTCCAGAGCGGAAGGCCGACGCGGCGGATGTACCAGAGCGAGACGACGACCGCCAGGATGAGGCCGCCGTAGAACACGCCGGCGACCCGCACGAGGGTCAGCAGCTCGCGAGGGTTGGAAACATACGTCCGGAAATCGAGGACCAGCAGCAGGAGCTTTGCGCCCACGAGCGCGCTGATGATGATGTAGATGCCGAGGTCGAGCACCCGCGCTTCGTCGAGCTGGCGCGCCTTCGCGCGGACCATCGCAAGCTTCAGGCCAAAGAGATACGCCGCGGCCAGCAGGACCCCGTACGTGTAGACGGTGATCGGCCCGAGCTCAAACAGCCTTGGATACATGGGTGGTCACGAAGCCCCCGCCTAAGACAGCTTCCAAGGCTCGCCGACAGAAACGTGCTTCATGTGTCACGATCATGGCCTTGGAAGATGTCTAGGACCGATCATATCGAGAATCATCACGGCCACGCCTATCGTGATGGCGGAATCGGCGGCGTTGAACGCCCAGAAATGCCATGCCCGCCAGTAGACATCGACGAAGTCCACGACCGATCCCACGACCACGCGGTCGAGCAGGTTGCCCGCGGCGCCGCCGATGATGAGCGCCAGTCCGATGCGGGCCAGCATCTGGTGATGCGCGAGGCTCGCCGAGTACAGGCCCACCGCAACGAGCGCGGCGGCGGCGACGAGGGGGATCAGCACGGCCTTGAACGGGAAATCGACCGCATTGAGCAGTCCGAACGCCGCCCCGGTATTGCGCACGTGCGTGAGGTCCAGCAGTCCCGGGACGATCGAGACGCTTTCGTGAAGCGGGAGCATCTGGCGAACGAGCGCCTTGGTGATCTGGTCGATCGCGACGACGGCCAGCGGCAGCCAGATCTCGAGCCGGCGGCGCCCCGAGGCGGCCGAAACGGGTTGAAAGGATTCTGCCGCGGTCGCGTCAGCCATGGATGGGTTCCGCGAGGACCTGCTGGCACCGATCGCACAGGCCCGCCCAGGCCGGCTCGGCTGACACATGCTTCACGTACCGCCAGCAGCGATCGCATTTCACGCCGGCGGCGCGCTCAATCGCAATGGCAGGCTTGCCGGACTCCGGAACGTCCGCTGATCCAGCGTGGCCCACGTGCAGCTCAACCTCCGAGACAATGAACAGCATCGGCAGGAGGCGCTCGTACTGCTTCAGGAACTCGAAATCCCGGGCAGCGGCAGACAGGACCACCTTGGCCTGGAGCGAGCTGCCAATCCGCTTGTCCTTGCGCAGCGGCTCGATCTCGGCCAGCACCCGCTCGCGCAACGCCGTGAAAAGGCTCCACCGCTCGAGAACCTCCGGGTCGGCCAGCTGGTCGAGATCGGTCCGCGTTGGGAAGACGGCGATATGCACCGATTCCTCGCGCGAGCCAGGCAGAAACCGCCAGAGCTCGTCGGCCGTGAACGACAGAATAGGCGCGACCAGTCGCGTCAGCCCATCGGCCATGATGTACATCGCCGTCTGAGCCGATCGGCGCTCGATCGAGCGGGCGGCGAAAGTGTACACCCGATCCTTCGAGACGTCGGCGTAGAACGCGCTCAGATCCACGGTCGTGAACGCGTTCAGCGTCTGAAAGATGGTTCCGTAATCGTACTCTTCGTACGCGTCCAGGATCTTCCGTGACACCTCGCTGTAGCGCGCCAGGATGTAGCGGTCGACCTCCTCGAGCCGGCCGCGATCGACCTGATCGGCGCGCGGATCGAAGTCGTACAGATTCGCCAGCAGGTATCTGAGCGTGTTCCGAATCTTCCGGTACGCTTCGACCGCCCGCGCCAGGATTTCCTTGCCGACGCGGATTTCTTCCCGGTAGTCGCTCATCGACACCCAAAGCCGCAGGATGTCGGCGCCGCTCTCCTTGATGACGTCGCCCGGCTCGATGGCGTTCCCGAGCGACTTGGACATCTTCGTCCCGTCGACGTTGATGAGGAACCCGTGGGTCACCACTTCGCGGAACGGCGGGCGGCCGCGCGTGCCGAGGCCGACGAACAGCGAGCTCTGAAACCAGCCGCGGTGCTGGTCGCTGCCCTCGAGGTACATGTCGGCGGGCCACGTCAGCTCGGGACGCACCGAGAGCACCGCCTCGTGGCTCGACCCGGAATCGAACCACACGTCGAGGATGTTCATCTCGCGCTCGAAGACGGTCCCGCCGCATGTCGGGCACGTCACGCCCTTCGGCACGAACTCTTCGGTCGGCCGTTCGTACCAGGCGTCGGCGCCGTATTGTTCGAACACGTGCGCCGCCTGCTCGACGATCGCGGGCGTCACCACCGCCTCGCCGCACGCTGTGCAATCGAGCGCGGGAATCGGGACGCCCCACGCGCGCTGCCGCGAGATGCACCAGTCGGGGCGGTTCGCCACCATGTTGTAGATACGGTCGTGCCCCCACGCCGGGATCCACTTCACCTGGTGATCGATCGCATCGAGCGCAGCCTGGCGGAGTGTTCGGACGCTGTCGGCTTGCAGCTCTCGGCGCTCAGCTACCAGCCCCTTGCCCTCTGCCCTTTGCCCTTCGCCCTTTGCCCTTTGCCCTCCGCCCTCCGCCCTTTGCCCTCCGCCCGCTGCCCTTTCCTCGCCCGCGAGCACGCCGTCCATCCTGATGAACCACTGGCTCGTGGCCAGGAAGATCACCGGGTGGTGGCAGCGCCAGCAATGCGGGTACTGGTGCGCGAACGACTGACGATGCCAGAGCCTGCCGCGTGCGTGCAGCGCTTCTTCGATCTTCGGGTTCGCGTCGAAGACGCGCTGGCCGGCAAAGAGCTCGACCGTCTCGAGAAAGTGGCCCGCCGGCCCGACCGGCGCGTAGATCTCCAGGCCGTACTTCATGCCGGCGGCGAAGTCGTCGGCGCCGTGGCCCGGCGCCGTGTGCACGGCGCCCGTGCCGGCCTCGAGCGTCACGTACTCGCCGAGCACGCCCACCGAATCGCGCTCGTAGAGCGGGTGTCGAAAACGGATGTGCTCGAAGACCTCGCCCTTCATCCGCGCCACGGGGGCGCCAAACGCGCGGCCGGTCGCCGCCGCGACGGCAGGGGCGAGCGCCTCGGCGACGATCACCGCGCGCCCGTCCACCTCGTACGCCGCGTAGTCGAACTCGGGATGAAACGCGATCGCCAGATTCGACGGAATCGTCCACGGCGTCGTCGTCCAGATGAGGACCGAGACCTGGCGGCCGGCCAGTGCCGGCACGCGCGAGGCCAGCACCGCGGCGTGTTCAGGCGGGAGCGGGAACTCCACGTAGATCGACGGCGATGCGTGATCCTCGTACTCGACTTCGGCTTCGGCGAGCGCCGTGCGGCAGTGAATGCACCAATGCACGGGCTTCTTGCCCTTGTAGACAAGATCCTGCTCGACGAACTTGCCGAAGGCTCTCGCGATCGCCGCCTGATACTTGAAGTTCATCGTCAAGTACGGATCGTCCCAGGTTCCGAGAATGCCCAGGCGCTGGAACTGTTCCGTCATCGTCCCGATGAACCGCTCGGCGTACGCGCGGCAGGCGCGACAGAAGTCGGCCGCCGACATCTGGCGCTTCTTGGGGCCGAGCTCGCGGTCGACCTTCAGCTCGATCGGCAGGCCGTGGCAGTCGTAGCCCACGACGTACGGCGCGTCGAAGCCCGCCATCGATCGAGATTTCACGACGAGGTCTTTCAGAATCTTGTTGAGGGCCGTGCCGAGGTGGATGTTGCCGTTGGCGTACGGCGGTCCGTCGTGCAGGACGAATTTCGGCGCGTCCTTCCGGCTCTCGCGGATCTTTCCGTAGAGGTCCATGGCGGTCCACCGCGCGAGCGTCTGGGGCTCGCTCGTCGGCAGATTCGCCTTCATGGGAAAGTCCGTCCGCGGCAGGTTGACCGTGTCTTTCCACTCAGGCATGGGTATCCAACGATTTTATAATGAGAATCGATGAGTCCTTCGCATCGCTCCCACACCCTCGACAATGGACTAAAGGTTCTGGTCCGGGAGGAACACACGGCCCCGCTCGCCTCGGTCTGGTGCTGGTACAAGGTCGGCTCCAGGGACGAGCGACCGGGCCTGACCGGCGTGTCGCACTGGGTGGAGCACATGAACTTCAAGGGGACGACGAACATCCCCCGCGACCAGGTGAAGGGCATCATCGAGCAGTTCGGCGGCGCCTGGAACGGCTACACCTGGATCGATCAGACGACGTACCTCGAGACGGCGACGCGCGACGCGCTCGATCGCATGCTCTTCATCGAGTCGGAGCGGATGGCGCGCTGCCTGTACCATCCGGACGACTGCGAGTCGGAGCGGACCGTCATCATCTCCGAGCTCCACGGCGGCGAGAACGATCCCGATCAACTGCTCGACCAGGAGCTGACGGCGACGGCGTTCAAGGCGCATCCCTACCGCCATCCGACCATCGGCTGGCTCTCCGACTTGCAATCGATGACCCGTGAGGATCTGTACGGCTACTATCGCAGCCACTACGTGCCCAACAACGCGACCCTGGTGATCGTCGGCGACGTGGAGCCGGATGACGTGTTCCGGAAGGTCGAGGCCCACTTCGGCGGTGTCGCGGCCGGCCCTCAGCCCGTCCGCAAGACGACGATCGAGCCGGAACAAACCGGCGAGCGGCGGCTCACGATTCGAAAGGAAGGCACCACGGCGTACCTGAAGGTGGCGTACCATGCGCCGGCGGTTGCCGACGCCGGGTTTGTTCCGGCGCTCGTGCTCGACGCCGTGCTGACGAGCGCGAAGGGCGTGAACCTGTGGTCGAGCTTCCGCGTGGCGCCGCCGCAGCGGAAGGCGCGCCTGTATCGTACCTTGGTCGAACGCGGCCTTGCCTCTTCGGTGTCGGGCCAGCTCGTGCCGACCGCGCAGCCGTTCCTCTACACGGTTTCTGCGACCGCGACGGACGGGACGCCGCTCTCGGCTGTCGAGGAGGCGCTGCTCGGCGAGCTCGATCGCGTGCGGCGCGAGGGCATCACGCCCGCCGAGCTCGATCGGGCCCGCGCGCAGCTCCAGGCCCGGCTGGTCTTCGACAACGACAGCGTGACCAACATCGCGCATCAGCTCGGGTACTTCGAGACCATCGCCAGCGTGGACGTCTTCACCGAGCTGCCGTCGCGCATCGACGCGGTGACGCTCGACCAGGTCGCTGGCACCGCACGAGAACTGCTGTTGGATTCGAACCGCACGATCGGCGCGTTCGTTCCGCTCCCCGTCGCGAGCGCGTGATGCCCCCGGCCCCCCAGGAAGGTTCCGGGCTCACACCCGTCCGCTCGACGCTCGACAATGGCGTCGTCGTCCTCGCCAAGGAGACGCGCAAGACCCCAGCAGTGGCCCTCAACCTCGCCGTGCGCGCGGGATCAATCTGCGATCCGCCGGACGCGCCGGGCGCGTCGTATTTGCTCGCGCGTGTGATCGATCGGGGCACCGCCCGCCGCAGCGCCGACGCCCTTGCCGAGGAAATCGACGGCCGCGGCATCTCGCTCACCATCAACGTTACACGCCACCTGTTCTCGGTCGTGTGCACGTGCCTGGCGAAGGATTTCGAGGACATCCTCGCGCTCCTCGGCGACGTGCTGATGGCGCCGACGGTGCCCGAACACGAGCTGGCCACGCGCAAGGGTGAAGTCGTCTCCGCTATCAAGCAGGACGACGACAGCCCTGCGGTGCGCGCCACCGAGGGCCTGATGGCACTGCTGTACGGAGAGCAGCATCCGTACGGACGACGGACGAAGGGCAGTGTCGAGATCGTCGAGGGGCTCACGCGCGAGCGGCTCCTGGCCTTGCACGCGGCGCGGTTCGCGCCGAGCGAGCTCTCGGCCGTGATCGTCGGCGACGTCGACGCGGGCCGTGCGCTCGACGCGGCCGACCGCGTGTTCGGAGGATGGCGTGCCGCCAGGCCCGCGCCCGTGCCGCTTCCCCCGGTGGCGCGATCGGCGGCTCGCCGGCGCCACGTGATCCCGATGATGAACAAGGCGCAAACAGAGATCGCGTACGGCTTCACGACGATTGCCCGGACCGACCCTGCCTACTATGCCTACTGGCTGATGAACGTCGCGCTCGGCCAGTACGCGCTTGGTGGACGGCTGGGCGACAGCATTCGCGAGCGGCAAGGCATGGCGTACCACGTGTCGAGCGCGCTCGACGCGAACGTTCTCGAAGGGCCGCTCGTCATCCGCGCCGGCGTCAGCTCGGCCAACGTCGAACGCGCCATCAGCTCGATCGACGACGAGCTCACGCGGCTGCGAATCGACGGCCTCTTCGACAAGGAATTGCGGGAGATGAAGCAGTATCTGGTCGGATCGATGCCGCGGGCGCTCGAGGCCAACGCGGGCATCGCGAACTTTTTGCAAGCGATGGAGTTCTTCGGCCTCGGCCTGGACTACGACCGCCGGCTCCCGGGAATCCTGGGCGCGGTCACGCTGGACGAGGTGCACGAGGCGGCGAAGGAAGCCCTTGACCCGGCGCGCGCCACCATCGTCGTTGCCGGGCCATACACGGAAGACACTGGAATTTGAGGAATTGAGGATTTGAAGAGTTGAGGATTTGGCGAGGAGTTGAGAATTGTCGAGCCCCACGGACACTCATTGGCCACGAAAACACGAAAGCACGAAAAGATCCCTATAATCTGGACCCCGAGCCCATACCGCTCGTCATCGGATCCAGTTTCGGCCCGTATGAAGTCCTCGCGCTGATCGGCGTGGGCGGCATGAGCGCCGGCGGCCATGCCGAGGCGGGAGCCGAGGCATCAGCGTCAGAACCCGGCGGGGGTGGGGCCCCGCCGGCATTGCAAGAAAGCTGACCCCGAGCCCATGCCGCTCGCCATTGGATCCAGTCTCGGCCCGTATGAAGTCCTCGCGCTGATTGGCGCGGGCGGCATGGGCGAGGTGTACCGCGCGCGCGACACGAAGCTCGGTCGCGACGTCGCGCTGAAAATTCTACCGGAGATCGTTGCCTCGGATCCCGATCGACTGGCGCGATTTCAGCGCGAAGCGCAGGTGCTCGCCTCGCTGAATCATCAGAACATCGCAGCCATTCACGGACTCGAAGAGAGCAACGGCATTCGAGCGCTGGTGCTGGAGCTGACGGTAAGTCCATTGTTTTTCACCAGCCGGACGGCCTCTACCAGACGTCGCTCGAATCCGGGCAGGCTCGTCGTCTTGTGGCTGGAGCAATCTCTAAACCCGTCTACGCCCAGGGATTTCTGCTGTTCGTTCGCGGCTTCACATTGAGCGCACAGACCTTCGACATCCTTACCGGCGAGCTGACCGGCGCGCCCATCGCGATCGCCGAGAACATCATCGCTGCTTCGGGCGGTAACGCGGCATTTTCGGCGTCCAGCAACGGCGTCCTCGTGTACCGAGCAGGCGCTGTCAGGACGAGCCGCCTCCATTGGTTCGACAGAAGCGGTCGGCGGCTCGGCGCCGTCGGCGAGCCAGACATGTACTCGCAGTTTTCGGTTTCACCTGACGAGAAGCAGCTGGCCTTTCAACGTATCGACTAGTATCGACTCTCAGACCGGAACCTCAGACATCTGGCTGATGGACATCGCGCGCGGCGTTGCCTCGCGCCTGACGTCCGAAGGCGGGGGCATACCGATATGGTCGGCCGATGGGCGTGATGTGTTCTACCGCTCCAATCGTGGCGGGGCGTACGACGTGTATCGCGTCTCACGAGACGGAGGAACCGATGAGCTTCTTCTGAAGACGCCGAACAGCACGTTCGTGGAAGATGTCTCGCGCGACGGACGCTTGGTCGTCTACATCGAGGGCAATCCGCCAGATATCTGGATCCTCCCGCTCGCCGATGGGAAGCCGTTTCGGTGGCGAGAGACGCGCTTCCCCGAGGACGAACCGCAGCTGTCGCCTGACGGGCGATGGTTGGCGTACATCTCGAGCGAGTCCGGTCGATTCGAAGTGTACGTCCAGCCGTTTGCCGGCCCGGGGCGCCGAACGCGTGTGTCGATTAACGGCGGTGGGCAGCCGCGCTGGCGCGCGGATGGGAACGAAATTCTGTATCTGGCACTCGACGGCACGATGATGTCGGCGGAAGCTCATCAGTCGGCTGAGTTTGAGGTGGGAGTGGTCAAGCCGCTCTTCCAGACAAGTATCCGCACCGTCGCCGTCGAGGATCAATTCGTCATCTCGCGCGATGCCCAGCGCTTTCTGGTGGCCATTCCAGACGAAGGTTCGGAACCGCTGAGCGTCGTGGTCAACTGGCCCACGCTGATAAAACGGTAACAAATCGTCAAATCTCTCTAAGTCCTCAAATCCTCAAATCCTCAAATCCTCAAATCCTCAAATCCTCAAATTCCACGCTCATCCCGGCGGCCACGCCATGTTTCGTCCGCCGAGCAGGTGCAAGTGGACGTGGAACACTGTCTGTCCCGCATCGCGATTCGTGTTGAACACGGTCCGGAAACCGCCGGCCGCGATGCCGCGTTCGCCCGCGATTGCCGCCGCGCGGCGAACGAGCTCGCCGATCAGCTCATCGTCTCCCGGCTGAAGGTCGTTCAGCGACTCGACGTGTTTCTTCGGAATCACGAGCACGTGGGTTGGCGCCTGGGGATTGATGTCGTTGAAGGCGAGCAGGCGATCGTCCTCGTAGACAATGGAGCTCGGAATCTCGCGGTTGATGATCTTGCAGAACAGGCAGTTCATGCGCCGAAGTTTACAGTCAACAGTTGACAGTTGACAGTCCTGTTAACTGAACTGTCGACTGTGAACTTCTCCGTGCGATCGCCACTCTCGGAATGCCTTGTAGATCATTGCGCACCTCGAGCAGACTCAGGTCCAGCGCGCGCGCGACCAACGTCCGCACGGCGTCAGCCTGGCCGAAACCGAACTCGAAGATCACGAAGCCCTTCGGCTTGAGCCGTGGCGCGGCCTCGTCCACCAGCCGCCGGATCACCGAGAGGCCATCGTCTCCAGCGAAGAGGGCCGCCGGCGGCTCGTAATCGCGAACTTCGGGCTGAAGCGTCGCCCGGTCGCGTTCGGGCACGTACGGCGGATTCGATACGATCAGATCGAAAGGTTGCGCGGTCCCTCCAAGAAGATCCGCCTCGAGAAATTGAACCCGCGAGGAGACACCGTGTCGCGCGGCGTTCCGTTGCGCAACCCCGAGCGCGGCTCCCGAGACGTCGCTGGCCACGACGCGGGCATTCGGGCGTTCGTGGGCGAGCGTCACCGCCAGGCATCCGCTGCCCGTCCCAATGTCGGCGATGTCGATCGTGGCGATCGGATCCGCGAACGTCTCGAGTGCGGCGTCGACGATGAGCTCGGTTTCGGGCCGCGGAATCAGCACGGCGGCCGATACCTCGAACTCGAGGCCCCAGAACTCCTGCCGCCCGAGGACGTACGCCATCGGCTCCCGCGCGGCGCGCCTGGTGACGAGCGTGCCGTACTCGTCGAGGAAGCCAGCAGGCTCCTGCTCATTCGCGCGCGTGAGCAACCGCGCCGCATCCCATCCGAGGGCGCGCTGCGCGAGGAGGCGCGCGTCGAGATCGGCCTCGTCGGAGGGAATGCCGGCTTCGCGCAGACGGTGACGCGCTGCGGCGACGCGTTCCTGGATGCTGCTCATTGGCGTGACCTGGAGGTGGGTTCGCGCCGGTCGTCGGGATTTTGCCGTGCCCGGCCTGCCTGCCCCGCCCGCCCTGCCAGGCCCGCCTGCCATGCCAGCCCTCAGGATACTGTGGTCGCGTCCTTGAGCTTCTCGGACTGGAAGAACGTGATGACGTGGTCGAGCAGTTCGCCAAGGTCGCCGTTCAGCACGTTGGTGAGCTGATGCGTGCTGAAGTTCACGCGGTGATCGGTGATCCGGTTGTCGCGAAAGTTGTAGGTCCTGATCTTCTCGGATCGGTCTCCGCTGCCCACCTGGCTGCGCCGATCCTTCGCGATGGCTTCTTGCTGCTTGCGCAGCTCCATTTCGTACAGGCGCGACCGCAGCACTTTCATGGCTTTCGCGCGGTTCTTGATCTGCGATTTTTCATCCTGCTGGGAGACGACGACGCCGGTGGGAATGTGCGTGATGCGGACGGCGGAGTACGTCGTGTTGACGCTCTGGCCGCCGGGCCCGCTCGAGCAGAAGGTGTCGACCCGGAGGTCCTTTTCGTTGATCTGGACGTCGACCTCCTCGGCTTCCGGGAGCACGGCGACGGTGGCGGCGGAGGTGTGAATGCGGCCGCTGGCTTCGGTCGCCGGCACGCGCTGCACGCGGTGCGTGCCGCTCTCGTACTTCAGCTTGCTGTAGACGCCGCGGCCCTCGATCGTGGCGATGACTTCCTTGATGCCGCCCACACCGGTCTCGTTCATCGACATCACGTCGACCTTCCAGCCCTGGCGCTCGGCGAACTTGCTGTACATCCGGAAGAGCTCCGCGCCGAACAGAGCGGCCTCGTCGCCGCCGGCGCCCGCGCGGATTTCGAGGACGACGTTCTTTTCGTCGTTGGGATCTCTGGGTACCAGGAGCTGCTTCATCTCGGCGACGAGCGTCTCGCGCCGGGCCACGAGCCCCTTGAGCTCCTCCTGGGCCAGCTCGCGCATGTCGGCGTCGGCGCTGGCGGCGAGCTCTTCTGTCTGCGCGATGTCGCGCGTGACGGTCTGGTACTCGCGGAACCGCGCCACGAGCGGCTCGATCTCCGAGAGGAGCTTGGCCTGCCTGCGGTATTCGGACGGATCGCTCTGGATCTCGGCCGAGCCGAGCTTCGCGAGCACCTCGTCGTATTGGCGTTCGGTCGCCGACAGCTTGTCAAACATCACGCTACGACATCAACGCAGAGCACGCAGACTTCACAGAATGTGACTTCCGATTCTCTGCGATCGCTGCGGCCTCTGCGTTGATCGTCTTATCCTCCAGAAACGGGTGGTAAAAACGCCACCTCGTCGCCGTCATCGACCGGATGGTCCATCCGCGCGTAGTCGGTGTTCACGGCGCTCGAGATCGACCGCTCGTACCCGGCGAGATCGGGAAACTCCGCGACCAGGCCCCGCCAGATCGATCCGATGGTCGCGCCAGGCGCCACGTCGCGGCCGATCTCGGACGCTCCGGTGATATCTCGAAGCCGAGCGAAGAGGCGAACCGTCACGCGCATGCGGCACGCTCGGCCTTCGCCCTCGCGACCTCATCGTCTGGGTCGGCCGCGGCGCCTTCAATCCACACGTCGCCGCCGTCGAAGAACTCCCGCTTCCAGATCGGCGCGATCTGCTTGACACGCTCGATCGTGTACCGGCAGGAGGCAAACGCGTCGGCACGATGGGCCGACGCGGCGGCGATCGCGACGCTGGCTTCGCCGATCTCGAGCCGTCCGATCCGGTGATGCAGCGCGAGACGCACGCCCGGCCAGCGCGCCGCCACCTCGCCCGCAATCCGCTCGAACGAGCGCACGGCCAGCGGCTCGTAGGCTTCGTACTCGAGATATCGGACGCTTCTGCCGGCGTTATGGTTGCGGACCACGCCCAGAAACGCCGCCACGCCGCCGTCGGCGCCGGCTGCATCCCCCTGTCGATCGGTCACGGCGGCCACAAGCAGCGCCAGCACAAGCGGTTCGCGCCCGATCGCCAGAAGCGGAATCATCCTCTTCAGTATAGAACGGGTTCTCACCCAGGCAGCTTAACCGCCTGTCACATCGGCGGGCTCTCTCGCGCTCGCGTCTGCCAGAAATGATCGAGCGGCCCATGACCGTGGCCGATCGCCAGGCCGTGGCGGATGGCGCCGGCCACGTAGGCTTGGGCGCGGCGGGTGGCTTCGGTCAGGGGATGGCCGTGCGCGAGCGACGCGGCAATCGCGGACGCAAAGGTACAGCCGGTCCCGTGCGTGTGGCGCGTGGCGAGACGCGGTGTTCGATATTCGTGAAACTGCTCGCCGTCGAACAACAGGTCGATGATTTCGTCGCCCGTGCCGTGCCCGCCCTTGATCACGACGGCGGCGGGCCCGAGCTCCTGAATCCTGCGCGCGGCGTCGCGCGCGCTGTCCAGTGAGCTGATGCGAAGGCCGCTCAAGACTTCGGCCTCGGGGATGTTCGGCGTCACGACGAGTGCTCTCGGCAGCAGCTCCATGCGCAGCGCCTGAATGCCCTCGTTGTCGAGCAGCCGTTCGCCGCTCTTCGCCACCATGACAGGGTCGACGACCACGTTGGGGAGATCCAGCTCTTCGATCGCCGCCGCCACGGCTTCGACAATGGCTGCGGTGGCCAGCATGCCGGTCTTCGTCGCGTGCAGCTCGATGTCTGAAGCGACGGCCGCGATCTGCGCGGTCACCAGATCCGCCGACACCGCCATGACCGCGGTGACGCCCATGGTGTTCTGCGCGGTGATGGCCGCGACGGCGCTCGTACCGTAGACGCCGAATGCGGCAAACGTCTTGAGATCCGCCTGAATGCCGGCGCCTCCGCCCGAATCGCTGCCGGCAATGGTCAGTGCGGAACGCATGGCAGTCGGGCGCGTGTCAGCGTGCGGTCGGCGGCGCGCCGCTCTTGCCGAAGACCAGCAGGAAGATGAAAGGCGGGATCGTCTCGCGTTTCTGCAGCCTGAACCCGGCTCGGGCCGCTGCCTTGGTCACCGTCTCGGGATCGACACGCTCGTCGGCCGCCGGGCCGGGGCCGCCTCCGCCGGGCGTGAAGTCGACGATGCCCAGCCGGCCTTGCGGCTTGAGCGCTCGCGCCACCGAGTCGAGCAATGTGAGAATGATCTCGGGCCGCGCCGGATCGTCCATCTCGTGAAACGCGCCGACGATGAGCACCGCGTCGAGCTCCCCGGTTTGGGGGAGCTTCGGATCGGTGGCCGTTCCCAGCACGGGCACGACGTTCCGCAATCCCTCTCGCTCGACGCGCCGGCTCATGGCTTCGATCATCAGCGGCTGAATGTCCTGTGCGTACACAAGACCGTTCGGCCCCACGCGCCGCGCGAGCCGGATCGTGAACCAGCCGCCGCCGGCTCCCAGATCGGCCACACGCGACCCGTCCGCGATCTGGAGCTCGTCCATGATGAGGTCGGGCTTCTGCCACTCGTCGCGATCGGGCGCCTCGAGCAGGCTGAGATCCTGCGGAGGGAAGAGGCGGCCGCTCGGGGATTGCTGCGACGAAAGGGCTGGCAGGGCGGAAAGGGCAGGCAGGGCAGGCAGGGCGGAAAGGGCAGGCAGGGCAGGCAGGGCGAAAAGGGCGGGCAGTGCGAAAAGGGCTGGCGGGGCCGGCAGGGGAATGCCTGCTCCGACAAAGACGCACACAAGAACCCACGTCGCATGCCTGGTCACGAATCTTTCCTCTCGTCGCGCTCTTCGTCCCCGCTCGCCTTGTCTGGCCCGCCTGCCCGATCTCCTGGCTAGCCTGCCCAGCCTGTCGCCTGCCCACTCATACGTCCTTCTTCCCGCCCATGATCCCCCCACGCGTCATGGCGTCGGCCGACAGAATCTCGTCCAGCCGCGTCTTCTCCAGCAGAGCACGCTCGAGAACGATCTCTCGAATCGACTTCCCGGTTCGAACCGATTCTTTCGCAACCTCCGCCGTCAGGGCATACCCGATGTAGGGACTGAGCGCGGTGGCCACGGCTGTGCTTCTATCGAGCAGCTCGCACGCCCGCTCTGCGTGGGCGACGATGCCTTCGACGGTCCGACCGCGCAGGGCTTTCATGGATTCGCGCAGGATCGAGGAGGCGTGCAGGGCGTTCCAGGCAATCACGGGCATCATCACGTTGAGCTCGAGCTGGCCCGCATCGCAGGCAAGCGCGACCGTCGTGTCGCAGCCGATCACTTGGAAGCACACCTGGTTGACCATCTCGGGCACGGAGGGGTTCACCTTGCCGGGCATGATCGATGATCCGGGCTGCACAGCGGGAAGCGAGATCTCGGAGAGACCGGCGCGCGGTCCCATGCTCAACAGGCGCAAGTCGCTGGCGATCTTGTTGAGCTCCACCGCCAGTCTGCGCATCGCGCCCGAGTACGCCAGCACGTCGCCCATGCTCTGGGTGACGCGGAAAAGATTGTCGGCCGGCCTGACCGCGAGATTCGTGTACCGCCGCAGGTTGTCCACCGCGAGCCGCCGATAGTCTTCGCCGGCGTTGAGTCCCGTGCCCACGGCGGTTGCGCCGAGGTTCAGCTCCAGCAGTTGTTCTGAGGCCCGCGCCACGTCATCGGCGCCGCGCCGAAGGCAGGCCGCGTAGCCGCCGAATTCCTGACCGAGCGTCATCGGCACGGCGTCCTGCAGGTGCGTGCGCCCCGTCTTGAGGATGCCGGCAAAGGCGCGGGACTTTTCTTCGAGGCTCGCAGTCAAATCGAGCGCCGCCTGCACCAGGCCGCCCGCGCCCAGGAGCAGTGCCAGGCGAGTCGACGTCGGGAACACGTCGTTGGTCGACTGGCTCATGTTGACGTGATCGTTCGGATGCACGCGCGCGTAGGTGCCTCGCGGCTCGCCCAGCACCTCGCCCGCGCGGTTGGCCAGCACCTCGTTGGCGTTCATGTTGTGCGAGGTCCCGGCGCCCGCCTGGTACACGTCCACGACGAACTGGTCGCGCAGCCGGCCGCCGAGAATGTCGTCGGCCGCCGAGACGATGGCAGAGGCGACGTCGTGCGACAGCCGGCCGAGGGCCGCATTGGCCTCCGCGGCGGCCTTCTTGACAAGGATCGTTGCGATGACGAGATCGGCGGGGGCGGTGAGCCCGCTGATGGGGAAGTTCTCGACGGCCCGCGCGGTCTGCACGCCGTAGTACGCCTCGGCGGGCACCTGCAGCTCGCCCAGCGTGTCGCGTTCGGTGCGGTAATTCATGGCGGGCAATGTACGATTATAGTAGGCAGGCGCAGGCAGGTCTAAAGACCTGCACTACAACATTATGCTTCCCCACTTTTTCGACAGCGTGCTCCAACTGATCGTGACGACGTCGACCGATCTTCCGCCCGACGTGCGCGCCGCGATGAGGACATCGGTCGCGGCCGAGCCGGCCGGCACGCGCGCGTCGCAGGCGCTGACCATCATTGCGCAGAACATTGACCTGGCATCCGACAACGAGGGCGCGATCTGCCAGGACACCGGCATGCCGACCTTCGAGGTGCACGTGCCCCCTGGCGCGAACCAGATCCGGATGCGCGAGCAGATTCGGGCCGCGGTCGCCGAGGCGACACGCCGGGGAAAGCTCAGGCCGAACTCGGTCGATTCGATCACCGGGAAGAACTCCGGCGACAACCTCGGACCAGGCACGCCGATCATTCATTTCGATCAATGGGAGCGCGGCGACATCGAGGTCAAGCTCATTCTCAAGGGCGGCGGGTGCGAGAATACCAACGCACAGTACTCGCTGCCGGTCGAGCTGCCTCATCTCGGCCGCGCCGACCGCACGCTCGACGGCGTGAAGAAATGCATCCTGCACGCCGTGTGGGCGGCGCAGGGCAAGGGGTGCAGCCCCGGCGCGGTCGGCGTGTGCATCGGCGGCGATCGCACGTCGGGCTACGCGCACGCCAAGGAACAGCTCTTCCGCACGCTGGACGACGTGAACGCTGATTCGCGGCTGGCCGAGCTCGAGGCCTCGATCATGGGGTCGGTCAACGACCTCGAGATCGGCGCGATGGGCTTCGGCGGCAAAGTCACGCTCATCGGCTGCAAGGTCGGCGCGCTCAACCGCCTGCCGGCAAGCTTTTTCGTGTCGGTCGCCTACGACTGCTGGGCCTTCCGCAGACTTGGCGTCGTGCTCGACGCGTCGACCGGCGCGATCACCAGGTGGCTCTACCGCGATCCCGCGCATCCAATTATTCCGATGCTCGATCAGGCTGGCTTCGTGCGCACCGGCCGCGAGATCGCGCTCGAGGCGCCATTGAGCGAGCAACAGATCCGATCGCTCAAGGTCGGCGACGTCGTGATGCTGTCGGGTCCGATGTTCACGGGCCGCGACGCCGTGCATTCGCACCTCATGAAGAACGACCCGCCGGTCGATCTGCGCGGCGGCGTCCTCTACCACTGCGGACCCGTGGTCGTCAAAGATGGCGACCGCTGGCGCATCACCGCCGCGGGGCCCACGACGAGCATCCGCGAGGAGCCGTACCAGGGCGAGATCATCAGGCGCTACGGCGTCCGCGCGGTCATCGGCAAGGGGGGCATGGGCGCGAAGACCCTCGCCGCGCTCGAGGAGCACGGTGCCGTGTATCTCAACGCCATCGGCGGCGCGGCGCAGTTCTACGCGCGCGCGATCACCGGCGTCGACGGCGTGTCGCTCTTGGAGTTCGGCACGCCGGAAGCCATGTGGCACCTCACCGTGAAAGACTTTCCCGCCATCGTCACGATGGACGCGCACGGCAACAGCCTGCACAAGGACCTCGAGCAGGAATCGGGGAAGCGGCTGGAGACGATCGGCGCGTAGGCCCCGGCCCTGCTACACTGCCCACTGACAATCGACGTTCCGAGGAGGTCACCATGTTGAGCCGACGTTCTGTCCTACGGCTGGCCGGCGCTGCGGCGGGGGCGGCGTTTGCCACGCGCAGCTACGGGATCGAAGAGGTCGCGGCCGCCACCGCGGCGGTCGACGACCGTTCACCCGAGGAGATCGCGGCCGACGAGACGTACTGGCGCGAGATCCAGTTTGCGTTCTCTCTCGATCGCACGCTGATCAATCTCAACAACGGCAATCAGTGCCCCAGTCCGACGGTCGTGCACGAGGCGTGCAAGCGGTACATGGACATCTCGAACCAGGCGCCCGCCTACCATCGCGGCTTGATCGAGCGGAACATCGAAACGGCTCGCCGGCGGCTCGCAGCCGAGTTCGGGGCCGATCCCGAAGAGCTGGCCATCACGCGCAACGCGAGCGAGTCGCTCCAGATCGCGCAGAACGGTCTCGACCTCGAGGCCGGCGACGAGATCGTCACGACCGAGCAGGACTACGGCCGGATGCTGACGACGTGGGACCAGCGCGCACGGCGCGACAGGATCAGGGTGACGCGGCTGGATTTTCCGTGCCCGACCACGCAGGCCGATCTGGTCGAGCGTTTCGAGCGCGCGATCACACCGCGGACGAAAGTGCTGCACTTCTGCCACATCACCAACCAGTCGGGGCAGCTTTTTCCCGTTCGCGAGCTCAGCCGGATGGCGCGGCAGCGCGGCATCACGACGATTGTCGACGGCGCGCACGCGCTCGGACATTTCCCGTTCAAGCTGCGCGACCTGGAGATGGACTTCTACGGCGTCAGCCTGCACAAGTGGCTGCTGGCGCCGCTCGGCACGGGACTCCTCTACGTGCGGCGGGATCGTATTGCCTCGACCTGGCCGATGCAGGCCGCGCCGGAGCGACGCGCGAGTGACATCCGGAAGTTCGAAGAAATCGGCACGAGCCCCGCGGCCACGAAAGCCGCCATCAACGAGGCCGTCGCGTTCCAGCAGGCGATCGGCATCGATCGCAAGGCGGCGCGTCTGCGCCACCTGACGCTGCGCTGGGCCAACGAGCTGAAGAAGAACCCGCGGATCAAGCTGCACTCCAGCCTCGAGCCGGGCCAGACGTGGGGTCTCGCGGTCGTGTCGATCGATGGCGTCGACTCGAACAGGCTCGTCCCGCACCTGTGGGACAAGTACCGTATCGTCATCAACACCGTGGGTCACGAGAATGTCAAGACGCCCAGCCTCAGCTACCGAGGGTTGCGCGTGACGCCGAATATCTACACGCCGCTCGAAGAGATCGATACGTTTGTCGAGGCGATGCAGGGCGTGTTGAAGAACGGCCTGCCGGCCTGACGCGGCCGGGCCTGGCCCCGCTTCCGAGCCGGTCCGAAAAGACCCGGCCTATGTTCAGACGATGGAGGCGCGTCATGATGAGCTACCGTTCGATTGCGCTCTCTGCGGCGGTACTTGCCGCCCTGGTGTGGATGGCCTCGAGTCCGGCGCCGGCCGGGGCGCAGGCGCCCGATGCGCGCGAACGCAGGGTCGACGCGCTCTTCGCGAAATGGACCTCCTCCACGCCGGGCTGCGCGGTGGGCGTGGCCCAGGACGGCAGGACGGTGTTGAGCAAGGCCTACGGCATGGCCGACCTCGAACACGGCGTGCCGAACAGGCCCGACACGATCTTCGAGGCCGGGTCCGTGTCGAAGCAGTTCACGGCGGCGGCCGTCCTGCTCCTTGCGCGCGACGGCAAGCTCTCACTCGACGATTCAGCGCGGACGTACATCCCCGAGCTTCCCGACTACCGCCCGCCGCCGACGATCCGACACATGCTCACGCACACGAGCGGCCTGCGCGACTGGGGCAGCGTCGCCGGCATCGCCGGTTGGCCGCGCACCACGCGTGCCTACACGCACGCGCACGTGCTCGACATCGTCTCGCGCCAGAAGGACCTCAACTTCACGCCGGGCACGCGCTGGTCGTACAGCAACACGGGCTTCAATCTGGCGGCGATCATCGTGTCTCGCGTGAGCGGGATGTCGCTGGCGGAATTCACCCGCGCGCGACTGTTCGCTGCACCCGGCATGACGCGCACGTCCTGGCGCGACGACCACACGCGTGTCGTGACGGATCGCGCGATCGCGTATTCGGAGGAGAAAGACGGCTTCCACACCCTGATGCCGTTCGAGGACGTGCACGGCAACGGCGGGCTAGATGCCTTCGAGAAGGTCCCGCCGGCCGCGCCTTCCGCCGACGAGCTGAAGGCGCTCGAAGGCGTGTACCACTCGGATGAAGCGGAAACGACACTCACGACGGCCGTGGAGGGCCGGTCGCTCGTCGTGAGACGGCGGCCCGGCGCGACGATCGCCCTCACGCCGATCTACCGCGACGCCTTCCGCAGCCAGTCGCTCGGCACGGTGATCTTCC